>Ga0070730_10000346_pt1 | contig 56320 bp, 56 predicted proteins | sample Coa_R1_3_FD_66447 | JGI IMG/M metagenome (GOLD analysis project Ga0070730, IMG submission 66447) | Surface soil microbial communities from Centralia Pennsylvania, which are recovering from an underground coalmine fire - Coalmine... | ecosystem: Environmental > Terrestrial > Soil > Unclassified ... | reverse complement strand
GACGGAGGCTAACAAGCCCGGCACTCCGGGGAGATCGCGTATAAGCCGTAAAACCATTGCGCGGGGAATGCCGGATGTTCTGGCTGCCCTGTTGTTGCCTGCGTGCTCAAAGTGCACTTTCTTTGCACGCAAGGCTCGCGGGTGCGGCCTGCACCCGGCATTCCCCGCGCCCTCTTGATTGCGAGGGCGACGAACCCTGCATCACTCGGGCATGTCGTGTCGCGGGAAAGCGGACTCACATGTGCACTCCGTCATTGCGAGCGCAGCGAAGCAATCCACACTGTTTCCGCGGTTGGAGTATGGATTGCTTCGTCGCGGAGCCTGTCAACGGGCCGCGCGCTCGCGCGGACCCGTTGGCTTTGCCCACCCTACGAAGGTGACCGCCCTACTCCGCCATCTCCACGGATCGTGTGGCCGGCCCCGCGAGCGGGCGCTCCTCCATGGTGACCATGCAGAGCATGGCGCACGCCATCATCGCGGCGGCAGCGCCGAACACGTAGCGGAACGCGGCGATCATGTCGGCCGCCGGAATCGAATTCACGACCCCATGACGCTCGCCGGCGAGCGAGATGTCGGCGCCGAGCGCCGTCAGGAGGATCGCGGTCATGGCGGCGACCGTGAACGAGGATGCAAGCGAGCGGAAGAAGTTCATGCCGCCGGTGACGGTGCCGACCTGCGAGCGCTGAACCGCATTCTGAATCGAGACCACGGTGATCGGGAACGTGGTGCCGAGGCCGAGCGCGAACACCGACAGCAGCAGCAGCAGGCCCCAGAGCGGCAACGTCGTGAGCGCGAGCGCAGCGCCGGAGGTCGCGGCAACGAAATCGCCGACAATCGCGACGCGCTTGTAGTGCCTCGCGCGTGCCATGGTTTTGCCGGCGATCGCAGCCCCACAGGTCGAGATCGCGGCGAGCGGGATCAGGGCAAGCCCGGCTTGGCTGGCAGAGAGATGGTAGACCACCTCGTAATACAGCGGCAGTTGCACGGTGAGCCCGGTCATCGCGCCCAGCGCGCAGCTTCCGGCCAGGATGGCAAAGGGCACGACGGACCCGGAGAGCAGACGCAGCGGCAGGAATGGCTCGTCGGCGCGGCCGGCATGCCAGACGAAGCTGACCGCGAGCGCAAAGGAGGCGCCGACCATCGAAAGGATCGCCGGCGACAGCCAGAGATAGCGGTTGCCGCCCCAGGTCAAGACCAGCATGAACACGACGCTTGCGGCCATCAAGAGCACGCCGCCGAGCCAGTCGACCTCGCGGTGGCGGTGAAACACCGGGATCTTGCGCATCTTCGGCAAGAGCAGCGCGAGCGCGGCGAGCGCCAGCGGCAGGTTGATCCAGAAGATCATCGACCAGTGCAGATGCTCAGCGAACACGCCACCCAGCACCGGGCCGCCGATGCCGGCGGCGACCCAGACGCCGGAGAAATAGGCCTGATACTGGCCGCGCTCGCGCGGGCTCACGATGTCGGAGATGATGGTTTGCACGATCGGCAGGATGCCGCCGCCGCCCAGCCCCTGCAGGCCGCGGCCGACGATCAGGACAGGCAGGCTGGGAGCGAGCGCGCACACGACCGAACCCGCGATGAAGAGCGAGAGCGACGCGATGATCATGGCGCGGCGGCCGTAGATGTCGCTGAGCGTGCCGAACACGGGTGCGACGGCGGTGGAGGAGAGCAGGTAGGCGGTGATGACCCAGGACAGGCTGGAGACGTCCTGGAACTGGCGGGCGATGGTCGGCAGCGCGGTCGCGACGATGGTCTGGTCGAGCGCGGCGAGGAACATTGCGAGCATCAAACTCGCGAGAATGGCGCGGACCTCGTCCTTGGTGAGCGGCGCGCGCGGGGCGAGCGGCGGCGCGTCCTCAAGCGCGATCACCTGGGTCGGGAGTTCCGGAAGCTCGGCCTCGATCTCTCGAGCCAATGAGGAACCTTGGGCCAATGAATGAGGTGCGGCAGGACGATGGTTCTGCCGTTCGTGCTTGTTCATGATGAGATGTTTTTGTCCGTAGCGCCGCCCTGGCAGCGCCGATTCGCTAAGTCGTCTGCAACTTAAGGCGCAAATGGCCTTCCAGGCAGCACCTCCAGTGCATGGGTGCATCCCGCAGTGCAGCGTTCGCGAACTCGTGATCGGGCAAGGCGAGCGAAGTCAGGCCGGCCACTTCTTCAGACGCGCCCGTTTCGGCAACAGCATCGGCCAGCGCACGATGTGATCCTCGAGATCGGCATCGGGAATATCATCTTCGGTCCCCTGCACCCGCCCACGCACGGAAACGCCGGCTTCGTGCACCGTGTTGGGATCGCCCGAGACGAGCGGATGCCACCAATAGAGGTCGCGGCCCTCGGCCACGAGGCGGTAGCCGCAGCTTGGCGGCAGCCAGTTCAGGGTGCGGACATTCTGAGGCGTCAGGCGCACGCAATCGGCGACCTTGTCGGAGCGATTTGCGTAGTCCTTGCAGGTGCATAGGCCCGCGTCCAGAAGCTTGCAGGAAACATGGGTGAAGTAGATCTGGCCGGTGTCCTCGTCCTCCAGCTTCTCCAGGCAGCAGCGCGCGCAGCCGTCGCACAGGCTTTCCCATTCGACGTCGGACATTTCTTCCAACGTCTTGGTTTTCCAGAAGAAACCCTCCTGGCTCGATGGCTTTTTCGGCGGCGCGGTCATCGATCAAAAAGCTCCTGAAATGGCTTAACCAAATAGCCTTCCAAAGGCGGTTTTCACACAAGGTGCAAGTGGGCGCAATTTCGGACGTTTCCAGTCCGCCGCGCATTCATTCTGGCGATCAAAAGTCGGAGCGAGACCATTGGTTTATGGCCCCTCGTCGGCTAGAAGAAAATGGCGAGTCCCCGAGGGCGCAAGAAGCGCCTTGGGTTTGCCGCAACATCAGCGCAAGACGTCCCGATGGCGCCCAGCAGGGGCGCTCGAGCGCCTTCGAACCTGACGAAGAGTTCCTGTGCCGCGCCAGATCATCCCGCCGCGATGGAAGACCAAGGTCCGGCACTTCTTCCTGGACCTCGATGCCCGCATCGACTCCACCCTGTTCTCTTCGGGCAAGGGCGCGCGCGAGCTCTATGAGCGCTTTTCGACCTTCATGGACCGCTTCTACGTCGGTCGCTGGAAGCGCTGGGTCTTCATCGAGCCGCTTTCGGAAGCCGCCACCATCGGGCTGGGCGGCCTGATCCTGCTGCTCGCGCTCGCGGTGCCGGCGTTCCGCGAGACCACCGACGAGGATTGGCTGAAGAAATCCGACCTCGCGGTCACCTTCCTCGACCGCTACGGCAACCCGATCGGAAGCCGCGGCATCAAGCATAATGATTCCATCCCGCTCGAGGATTATCCCGACACGCTGATCAAGGCGACGCTCGCGACCGAGGACCGCCACTTCTACGACCATTTCGGCATCGACGTCATCGGCACCATGCGCGCGCTGGTCACCAACACGGAGGCCGGCGGCGTGCGCCAGGGCGGCTCCACGCTCACCCAGCAGCTCGCCAAGAACCTGTTCCTCTCCAATGAACGTACCATCGAGCGCAAGATCAACGAGGCGTTCCTTGCGATCTGGCTGGAGTGGCGGCTGACGAAGAACGAGATCCTGAAGCTCTATCTTGACCGCGTCTATATGGGCGGCGGCACGTTCGGCGTCGACGGCGCGGCGCATTTCTACTTCAACAAGTCGGTGCGCGACGTCACGCTGCCGGAAGCGGCGATGCTCGCGGGCCTCTACAAGGCACCGACCAAGTACGCACCCCACGTCAACCTGCCCGCGGCCCGCGCCCGCGCCAACGTCGTGCTCGACAACCTGGTCGATGCCGGCTTCATGACCGAAGGCCAGGTGTTCGGCGCGCGGCGCAATCCCGCGAGCGTGGTCGACCGTCGCAACGAGGACTCGCCGAACTACTATCTCGACTACGCCTTCGACGAGGTGCAGAAGATCGTCGACACCTTCCCGAAATCCTATAACGAGCGCGTCTTTGTGGTTCGCACCGCGATCGACATGAACGTGCAGAAGGCCGCCGACGAGGCGGTTGAGAACGAATTGCGCCAGTACGGCCGCGACTATCACGCCACCCAAGCCGCGGTCGTGATCGCCGATCTCACCGGCGGCGTCCGTGCCATGGTCGGCGGGCGCGACTATGGCACGAGCCAGTTCAACCGCGCCACTGACGCCTTCCGCCAGCCCGGCTCGTCGTTCAAGCCTTATGTTTACACCACCGCACTGCTCAACGGCTTCAAGCCGAGCTCGGTCGTGGTCGACGGTCCGGTCTGCATCGGTAACTGGTGTCCGCAGAACTACGGCCGCTCCTATTCCGGCCCGGTGACGCTGACCCAGGCGATCACCCATTCGATCAACGTAATACCGGTCAAGCTGTCGATCGCGCTCGGCGGCAAGGAGGGGCCAAAGGCTGGCCGTGCCAAGATCGTGGCAGTGGCGCGAAAGTTCGGCATCATCACGCCGCTGCCGGATACGCCATCGCTGCCGATCGGCGCCGACGCGGTCACCGTACTCGAGCATGCGGTGGCCTATGCCACCTTCCCCAACCACGGCGCGGCGGTGACACCGCACGCCGTGCTGGAAATCCGTACCGGCAACGGAGATCTGGTGTGGCGCTGGGACCGCGACGGTCCGAAGCCGCGGCAGATCATTCCCCCGTCGGTCGCTGCCGACATGGCGATGATGATGGGCCACGTCGTGAGTGAAGGCACGGCGCGGCGCGCCCAGCTCGACGGCATTCCCACCGCCGGCAAGACCGGCACCACGAACGCCTATCGCGACGCCTGGTTCGTCGGCTATACCGGCAACTTCGTCGGCGCGGTGTGGATGGGCAATGACGACTACTCGCCGACCAATCGCATGACCGGCGGCTCGCTGCCGGCACAGACCTGGCACGACATCATGACGATCGCGCATCAGGGCATCGAGATCAAGGAACTGACGGGCGTCGGAATGGGCACGAAGCTGCAGCAGCCCGCCAGGCCACAACTGGTGGCCGGGGCCATTGCGCAGCCGCCACATGCGCCGGAGATCAAGCCGGGACCTCCACCGGTGCTGACCAAGCGCGGGGCGGACATCCTGGTCCAGATCGAGAAGATGCTGGATGATGCCGGCAAGACCGCCGACAAGACAACGTCGGCCACCGAGCCACCGAAGCCGACCAAGCCGGTTTCATCCTCGGCGCTCGCCTTCCCCGAGAACTATGCGGCGGTGACCCCCAACGACGCGGCAGCGCCGCATAAGAATTGAGCCGTGAGACTTCTGTTTGTAGCACTTGTGGCGTTGACGCTGGCCGCGGCCGTTGGCCTCGGCTCGACCTGGATGACTACCACGCGCGGCACCGAGTTCGGCACGCTGACGATCGGCGCCTGGACCGCGCGGCCACGAATCGGCACGGTCGATATCGACCCCTACTCGCGCGCCACGATCACCCGTAATGGCGAGCTGCCGATAGGCGCCGGCGACGGCATCGCATTCGCCGCCACGAGGGACGACAAGAAGAAGCCGCTCGATGGCCGCTGCGACGTCGTGGTCTCGGGCGTCACGCCGGCAGCGCGGTTCTGGACGCTGACGCTGTATGATACAAAGGGTCACCTCGTGGCCAATACCCTGCAGCGCTACGGTTTCACCAGCGAGGAGGTCGTGCGCGGCGCCGACGGCGGCTTCGAAATCCACATCGCGCCGCGCGCGCGCGCCGGCAACTGGCTGCCGACCGGAGGCATCGAGCGCTATGCATTGATGTTCAGTCTTTACGATACGCCCGTCGGGGTGGCGACCCGCAACAGGCGTGATGCGCCGATGCCGACAGTCGCGACAATGGGCTGCCCATGATCCGGATCGTGTTCACGATCATCGCGGGCGTGCTGCTTGGCGGCGTGGTGCATCTTGTCAGCGTGCTGGCCCTGCCTAAGATCGCGACCGAGGATGCCTATGCCCGCCTGGCGCCGATCACGAAGGTAAACACCGTGACGCAGCTTCCTGCCGCCGATCCCTCCAACACGCTGATGCCCTATCTCGATCCGGCCATCGCGGTCGCGGTCTGCCGCTACGACCTCTCGGGCGGATCGATCAAGCTCAGCGTGCCCGTCAGCCAGGCCTACACGTCCGTGTCGTTCTACACCCGCAACGACCTCGCCTATTACGCGATCAACGACCGCTCGGCAGGCAAGAAGGTGATCGAGCTCGACCTGATGACCGAGGCGCAGCACAGCGATTTGCCCGAGGACGAGGATGTGACCGCTGCTGACCGGCTGATCATCGATTCCCCGTCGACGACCGGCCTGATTGTACTGAAGGCGCTCGCGCCGGAGCCCGGGCTGATGGCGCAGGCGCAGGCCTCGCTTGCGGCCTCGAGCTGCAAGGTGCAAACCGACCTGCCGGCCAAGCAGGCCGAGGCGCCGCGCGGCAAGCGGTGAGGCGTCCGGCCCTCAGTGATCGCCGCAGCAGCAATCCTCGTAATGCACGGGATCGTGGCTGTTGATGATCGTCACCGCATCGCCGTGGGCGGCATGCAGCGCCCTGAGCCGTTCCTGATTGGAAATCCGCGCAGCGCTGTCCATGTCAGCGCGTCGCTGGAACACGCCGAGCACGAATGGCATGCGCGGCTTCGCCTGGATCTGCCCGTGGAAGAAATAGGCGTCGCCCGCATGCAGCAGCCACTTGGCCCCGCCGCGCACCGCGATGCCGCAGTGCCCCAGCGTGTGGCCCGGCAGCGGAATCATGAGTATGTCGGGCTCGCGGTCGCCAAGCGCGCGCACGCCCTTGAAGCCGAACCAGTCTTCGCCGCCCTCGCCGTAGATTTCCCAATCGGGACCATGCTTCCACTGATCGGCGATGTAGCGGCCTGGCGGCGCGGCAATCCGATGCGTCACCGCCATCTCATGTTCCTTGCGATGGACATGCACCTTCGCTCGCGGGAAATCCGGAACGCCTCCGGCATGATCGCGGTCGAGATGGGTCAACAGGATGTGCCGCACGTCATCCGGCGAATATCCGAGCGACTTGACTTGCGCCACGGCGGTCTCGCCGCGGTCCAGGCGTGGCGCGGCCTGCCGCACCCACCTGCGGCCGAGCCGCGGCGGGTCGGCAATGTCGCCGAGGCCGATGCCGGTGTCGACCAAAGCCAATCCGTCCTGGGTCTCCGCCAGCAGGCAATGACAGACCAATCGCGCCCGTTGAAACAGACTGCCCGTGCCGTTCACGAGACGCTTGCCGATCGGGCACATGGTCCCGGCGTTGAGATGATGAACACGCATGACCGTCCTCCGCTGCGACAGGCGGATTGCTTGCCACCGATCTTATCATAGGTAAAATATCAATGTTCGATACAATCGATAGGACATACCTATGGATATCCGCGAGCTTCGCTATTTTGCCGCCGTGTTCAGGGAGCGCAACCTGACCGCGGCCGCCAGGCGCTGCTTCATCTCGCAGCCGTCGATTTCGGCGGCGATCACCAATCTCGAAGCCGAGCTTGGCACCGCCCTGTTCATCCGTCACAAGAAGGGGATGGCGCCCACGGAAGCGGCCGAGCGGTTCCACGCGGTCGCGCGGCGCATCATCGACGAAGCGGACGCGGCGAAGAACCTGTTCCGCAAGCCGCCTTCGCAAGAGAGCCTGACGCTCGGCCTGATGCGCACACTCGACGTGGCGCGAACCATCGCGCTGTTAAAGCCGCTGACCGCCCAATCAAACATCGCGCTTCGATTGGTGGGTGCGAACGAGACCGCGGACGCGCGCATCATCTCGAAGACCATGGTCCGCCAGGACGAGCACTTCGTCCCGCTCTGGCGCGAGCGCTACGTCGCGGCGCTGCCTCCCTCGCACCCGCTGACATTGAAGGAACGGCTGCGCAATTCGGATTTCAAAGGTGTTGCGATGATCGATCGCTGCAACTGCGAGCAGAACAAATTCTTCGGCCGGCAGGCGCCTCCGCGCAAGCCCGCGGCGATCGCCGAATCCGAGGATTGGGCGATGGCGCTGGTCGCCGCCGGTGTCGGCGTTGCGATCGTGCCCGAAGGCGTGGCGCAGGCCAATCCCGACGTGGCGGTGCGCGAGATCGAGGTTCGGGTTGAGCGAGAGGTCGGCCTTGCCTATGGCGCAAAGCGGCCGCCCAGCGAGGCGCTGCGGGGCTTCATCGCGAAGCTTCCGAAGCGACGTCCAACCACCGCCCGCTCGCGAGATCGGAGCGGCAGCAAGCGTTGAGAGGATTACCCCCGCGTCGTGACCGGGTGCTCGATCACGGGCCTTGCCGCGACCGGTGGATACGCTGTCTGCGCGGCGAGCTCTGCGATCAGGCGATCTGCGTCGGCGGCCATCGGGTCGGGCGCCTGCAGCACCAGCCGCTCCAGGGCCCAGCGATAGGACGACACGCGCCGCTCCTGGCACTGCTGCACCCACTGCACGATCAGGGAATTCTCCTGCATGCGTGCCACCGCATCCGCGCGCTCGCGCGGCGAGAGCTCACTGATGCGCCCAAGGCTTGCGTTCCGGCGACGGTCGAGCTCGAGCACCTTGATGGCGCTGGGATAGAACAGTTCCAAGCGAGAGATATCGTCGCGCACGTCGTCGATCAGTTGCGCATAACGCGAGGCATGCGAACGGTGCGGCTCGTCGATCAGCGCACGGCCGTACGCAGTGCGGTCGAACACAGGCGCCTGGCGCCAGGGCGAAGGCAGCGGCTGATAGTCGCCGAACACGCTCTTCCAGGCGGGGCGCGAATGCGGCGGTTCGATCAGGGGATAGGCGAGATCGCGAAGCTGGCGTTCGTCGTCGGTGAGCTGGAACTGAGAGGGACGCAGGCCAACGCTTGAGGTCGCCTCAAGCCCGATCCAGCGATGCATATCGTCGTTGCGGAAATCTTCTCTGGTGCGACCGAAATCGCCACCGCTGCAGGCTCCCAACAGGCTGCCCACAACGAGCAGCAGGGCCGGCGCAAAATACCGGATCGGAAATCTCGTCTCCGGCATGGCGTAATATCCTTGCGGTTTCAGCGGCGACGGCGACGGCCGCCCGAGGCGGCGCCCTCTTCGGGTCCGCTGCCGCCGCTCGTGCCATCGTCACCGCGTTCGACGCGAACGACTGGCAGGATCAGAACAGTGCCCATGTCGTCGGCCGAAACGCCATCGATGGGTGAGCCCGGCCGCCGCGAAGCAGCATCCGCCGGAAATTCAATGATGGTCCCCATGCCCATTCTCTCTGGTCGTCACGACCACGATTCGTGCCGCGACACGTCAATTAAGATCAGCACGTGGTTAACGAGGTCTTAAGGCGGCCGCCCGCACGACCGCGGTGGCCGGCAAATGGGCACTGCGTTGCAAGCCGGCATCACCGGCATTTTGCTGGACTTCTTCACAAATTGTTTTCCTTAACGAGCTGTTAAAGCAAGCCACATAGGGTGAGCGAAGAATTCGAAGAGTCGCGTACCCTGACATGACTACAACTCCGCTGTTTCCGGGCTTCGATGGCTTGATGACGCTGTCCCGTCGCGAGGGCGTCGATATCAGACCCACCCTGCTCCGCGTGCTGACCGATCTCTATGTGCAGGCGAGCACGCATTCCGCCGACGAGGCGCGGCAGTTTGTCGAGCTCGCAACGCGCCTGATCGACCAGGTCGATGATGCGACACGCGCGGCCGTGCGCGCGCGGCTTGCGATCTATCCGACGACGCCGGCCGCGATCATGCGGAAGCTCAACCTGAAGCCTGGGCATCCCGACCAGCGCGTACCGTTGGCGGAGGAAATCCTCTCCCCACCACATGAGGAAGCAGCGCCGCCGAGGCCGCTTACGGAAGCGGAGACGCGGATGGCGGCCAATCTTTCGATGCAGCCGACGGATGCAGCGCAGATCCACGACCTGTTCTTCCGCGCAAACACCAGCGAACGCGTCTCGATCCTGCACAGCCTCGCCGACACGCCGCTGAAGGCTTCGCCGAAAATTCCCGAGCGGCGCGCGGCGCGCGCGATCGAGACGCTCGAAATGGCGGCTTTCGCGGCCGACATCGAAAACTTCACGCTCGAGCTCGGCGAGAGCCTGATCCTGCCCGCGCGGCTGGCCGCGCAAGTGGTCGATGATCCCGGCGGCGAGCCACTCGCCTGCGCCATGCGCGCGCTTGGCATGCCCGGTCCGGTGTTCGAGCGCGTGCTGTTGTTCCTCAAGCCAGAATTCGGAAGCTCGGTGAATACGGTGTATCGACTGTCGCGGCTCTACGATCGCCTGAGCGAACGCTCGGCGCTCGTGATGCTCGCCGTCTGGCGCGGCTCGACGATGGCCGTGACAAGAGCGAAATACCGCCCGGGCCTCTACGACGACGAACGCCAGCGCGCACGCACCACGGCGGCTCAGACGCGTCCTGCGGTGCAGCCCGGCACCGCACCGAGTGTGCGCACTGGCACCGACGGTTCGTCGCGCTAAATCGTCATTGCGAGCGAAGCGAAGCAATCCAGAGCCTCACGCGAAACTTTGGATTGCTTCGTCGCTGCGCTCCTCGCAATGACGAAAGGCAAGCTTCGATCATCTTGCCAGATCGAGGAAATGCCGACCTGCCTTGTCCTCGGTCTCGACGATCCAGGCGTCGGGGTCGAAGCGGATTTCTCTGGTGAGCCGCTCTTCCACCGAAGGCTCGGGCTGCGGCTCCTTTGAGACCGGCGTGAACAGCCGCTCGATCGGGCGGCTGTCGTCATAGACCGTCTGCGGCGCCGGTACATACAGCGTGGCGCTGCCGTCCATCGTCGCCACCTTGACGAAGACCGCGCCGGCTTCTTCCGCGCCGCGCCGGCGCACCGCGCCGAACACGCCCGCGCTCTGGCAGCGGCGCAGATAGGCCGCCACCCAGATGCTTGTCTTTAATCGCATGAAAGAGACATAAGCCAGCCCGCATGCTGGCGCTAGTCGCAAGACTCAGTCGATCGGATGGCCAATCATCACGCCAAGCTCGCGCACCAGGCGCTCCGACACCTGCCCTGTCACCGGCAGCCCGCGATGCCGCTCAAATCTCTGGATCGCGGCCTGGGTGTCGGCCCCGATCGTGCCGGTCGCCCGCAACTGGCCGTAGCCATATTCAGTCAATACGCGCTGTACCGCGGCCACGCGACGGGAGCCCGTGACCTGGACCGGGGGAATCGGCGCGGGCGGACGCAGCGCTGTCGACGGCGGTGGCACGGCCGCGGTCGCCGATTGCAATGAACCCGTCGTCGCCTTGACGAGATTGCCGAGCGGATCGGCGGATCTTGCACTGGTAGCCTTGGTGTCGGACAGCCGAGGCTCACTTGGCTTCGTCTCCGCCAGCCGTGGTTCGACGGCTACAGCATCGGCCTCTGCCGGGCGTGGACGCGGCAGCAGGAGATTGGCCGTCGAAACGTTGGCGGCGGGAATGTGGACCACAGAGCCGAACATCGGCGCGGGATGCGGACCGTGCTGGAGAAACAGCGCGTTGGCGACGATCGCGCCCGCAGCCGTCAACGCAAGCAAGCTCGCAACCGTGTCCTTCGGGCTGTAAAGCAGGACGCGCATCAAGAGACCCCGCTCGGATTCCTCTTCGATCGCGGCGGCGGCACCGCGGCGACGGCGCGGTGCCTTGTCATCGTCTGCAATGGCTTTTCTAGGCACTTTTCTTCACCTGGATGATCTGGTCCTGAGATGGCGTTCGCACCGCGGGCAGCAGCGTCGCAATCTTGCTCGATGGCGCAGCCGCTTCGGATTTCGAATAGGCGAGCGGCAGCGTCACGGTAACGGTCGTCCCCTCGTCGATTCTGCTTTGCACGCTCATTTCGCCCGAATGGAGGCCGACCAGGCTTTTCACGATCGAAAGCCCGAGCCCGGTACCCTCATGGCGGCGCTGATAGGTCTTGCCAGCCTGGAAGAAGGGGTCACCGATGCGCTTGAGATCATCGGGTGCGATGCCGACGCCGGTGTCACTGATGCGAAGCACCAGCCGCGATCCCTCCACGTGTGCCGCCGCGGTCACCGTGCCGCCGCGTTCGGTGAACTTGATGGCGTTGGAAACGAGGTTGAGTACGATTTGCTTGAACGCGCGCGGATCGCCGCTCATGAGGGGCAGGTCGTGCGGTACGTCGGTGACGAGGTCGACGCCGCCTTCGCGCGCCTTCAGCGCCAGCAGGTTGCAGCAATTGAGCAGCGCGGCGCGCGGGGCGAACGGCTCGGCGGAGATTTCGAAATTGCCCGACTCCATCTTCGACATGTCGAGGATGCCGTTGACGACCGACAAAAGATGCTGGCCGGAGTCGTTGATGAGCTGCGCATATTCCTTGCGCCGCGCGGCATCGAGCATCAACGACTGCTCCTGCACGATCATCTCGGAGAAGCCGATGATCGCATTCAGCGGGGTGCGCAGCTCGTGGCTCATGGTGGCGAGGAAGCGGGTCTTGGCGGCATCGGCGGCTTCCGCCGCGCTGCGCGCGAGATCGAGCGCCTGCTCCTGGAGCTTGCGGTCGGTGATGCCACGCATGACGGCAACGACCTCGGATTCGAAACGGCCGGAGACCGGCGAGGCCTGCTCCAGCGGGCGGCAGCGCATCTCGACCCAGATGAAATCGACTGCGCCCGCGCCGCGTTCGCCGCGCGGCAGCTCGCGTTTCACGCGAAATTCGACGCTGCGCGCTTCGCCGCCGCGAGCGGCGTCCGAGAGCGCGGTGAGATAGGCGGGACGATCGGCGACGTGGACGCGGTCGAACAGGCCGTGGCCGAGCAACAGCGCCGCCGGCGTGCCCAGCATGGATTCCGCGGCAGGCGAGATGAACTGCACCGCGCCGTTGCGCTGATGGCGAGAGATCACGTCGCTCATATTGCGGGCAAGCAAGCGATAGCGCTCCTCTTCCACCGAGAGCAGCGACACGCTGGTGCGCGCCAGCGACTCTGCGCCGAACGCCAGCCCCGCTGCATAGAGCGTGGCGGAGGCCAGGCCGAACGCCATGCACAGACCATGCAGCGCGGGGGTGACTTCCGGTGGCGGCAGCAGGCCCAGCGTGCCGGATGCGATCAGGATCGCCGCGCAGGAAAGCGCAAGCGCTGACGCGAAGGCGACCACGCGGCGCGACGCCGACAGCGCCGATTCGACGGGAATGACGACGAGCCAGACCGCGGCAAACGACTCGATGCCGCCGGTCGTGACGGCAAACGCCATCACCACGCCAGCCAGCGCCATCGACGACAGCACATGGGCGCCCTCGTAGCGGCCGGTGCGCGACAGAAACCAGGACAGCAGGATCGGCGCGATCAGCCAGGCCAGCGCGGAGACCTCGAGCATGCCGGGCGCGCCGCGCATCGCCAGATAAATGGGGAACACGGCGAAGGCCGCGAGACTGCCGATCAGCCGCGGCGCCATGAAGGCGCGATGCCGCGCGCGGGTCAGCGCATCGTGGTGTGCCGACGGATGCAGCAGCGCATCGAAACAATCGCGGATGGTACTCAACACAGTCACGGCTCTCGCGCCTCGGCTTGTCCGTCAAAAAGACGCGCCGGAACGCCCCCTTGTCGCGGGCCACCGTGTCAGAGCGAAATTAAACGAACGCTAAGGCGGTGCAGCAAGCGACAAAACACCGTGGCGTGGCCGGTGTTTTGGCTCATTTGCACGCGCGAATGGTGAATCGCGGGTTTCCGCGGGCGCGCCCGTATGGTTTCGATTTGGTGGACGCGACCGATGGTTCCATCCTGATCGCGTCAATCGAAAATTTACGCCGAATCAAACTGCCCCGAGTTTTCTGCGATCTTTCGGCGAATTAAGTCCAATTCAATCACTTGCGATTTATCGAGAATGATGAGGTGAAGCCGAACGCGGGGTCGCCGCATCGGCTTGAAGAGACGATACGGAATCGCAAGATGTTCTTCCTGCTGCGCATGGCCTTCTGGCTCGGGCTGGTGCTCGTGCTGTTGCCGAGGGACAAGACGCCCGAATCGGAAAAGCTGCCGCAAATCAGCGTCTCCGATGCCGTGCAGGCTGCGACCGCTGCCGTCTCCGACATGAGCCAGTTCTGCAAGCGTCAGCCGCAGGCCTGCGAGGTCGGCGGCGAGGCGGCCACCGTGATCGGCGTGCGTGCCCAGGACGGCGCGCGCAAGATCTATCGTTCGGTCACCGACGGGAAGACCGACGACCGGAAAGCTGACGACAAGAAATCCGCGACCGACAAGAAGTCGCCGGACCATACCGGCTCGATCGGCAGCACCGACAATGACGATCCGGTCTCTGCCGCCGTGGCGCCGCGCGACACGCTGTCGGCGGACGATCTCGCGATCGATTGGGCCCTGCCGCCGAGCCCGTAAGGACGGAACTTCCCGCCTTCAGGATATCGCTTTCGGCCGCGCACGATCCTATATAAGCGGCATCGGACAAGCGCGAGCCATCATGACGACGATCGAGGAAATCAGGGACAATTTCGAGCTCCTGGAGGAGTGGGACGACCGCTACCGCTACGTCATCGAGCTCGGCCGCACCCTGGAACCGATGCCGGAGGCCGAGCACTCCCTGGAGAACAAGGTGAATGGCTGCGTCAGCCAGGTCTGGCTGTCGAAGAAGCTCGACCGCAGCGGCACGGATGCCGTGCTGAAATATCGCGGCGACAGCGACGCTCATATCGTGCGGGGCCTGATCGCGATCCTGCTCACGCTCTATTCCGGCCGCACGCCGCAGGACATCCTTTCCCACGATGCGATCGCGCTGTTCGACCAATTCGGATTTCGCGAGCATTTGACGCCGCAGCGCTCCAACGGCCTTCGCTCGATGGTCGAACGCATCCGCTCGGACGCGCGGGCCGCGCTGGCGACCGCCTCCTGATTACTTCCGCTTCGGCCGCTGCTGGCCGAGCCCCATCTTCTTGGCAAGCTGCGAGCGCGCGACCGCATAGTTCGGCGCCACCATCGGATAGTCCGGCGGCAGGCCCCATTTGTCGCGATATTGCTCGGGCGTCATGTTGTATTGCGTGCGCAGATGGCGCTTCAGCGACTTGAAACGCTTGCCGTCCTCCAGACACACCAGATAGTCCGGATTGATCGATTTCTTCAGCGACACCGCGGGCTTTGGCGGCTCGGCCGGCGGTTCGGTCCGCCCGCTCGACACGCGCAGCAGCGCCGCGTGAACCTGGCTGATCAGGTTCGGAATCTCGGAGGCCGGCGTCGGATTGTTGGACAGATAGGCCGACACGATGCTCGCGGTGAGATCGATGAAGCTTTTGCCGGCGGCATCAGTCATGAGGCCAAACCTCGCTTGGGCGGCTAACTTGCAGGGCGGATGCGAAAGTATCCGCAAGCCCCATAAACTTTGCGAAAACTTGCGTAGCAAAACGAATATGAGCGGATGACTGCCGAAGTGGCAAGAACATCATCGCTCTATTTGAACATTCCCGATGAAATTGTCGGGAATCACGGACGCTTGTTGAGATGCGCACGGAGCTCGTCGATGGACGCGAACCGCATCATGCCCTCCGGCATCTGCGCTTCGATGGAACCATCGGAGTAGAGCGAATAGGCCATACCGTCGACGACACCGGATTTGAGCACGGTGACGGCCGGTTGCTCCTCGGGCTGCCCGGGCGGCGATGCGGGGCGCTCTGCCGCCGCACTTGGTTCGGACTGTGCCGGGCGACTGCTGCGCCGCTGTGGCGGCACCTCCCCAGGCTTGGGCACCTCGCCCGGCCTGCCGCGATCCGCCCTTGGCCAGGCATCCTCAAAACTCGCTGGTGGCGCCCCGCCCGCAGTCGCTGGCGGCTGCGTGCGCGGATCGCCGGCCGCAGGATCGGAAGCGCCGGCCGGCTGGCGATCCTTGCGCACGGTCGAGGCGAACAGAAGATTCCGCTTTGGTCTTGGGCGCGGCGGCACAGCAGCGGCCGGGACCGGCTCGGATGCCATTGGCTCCTGACGCGTGCGCGGATCCTCATGCCAGGGCACGGGCGATACCGGCGGTGCTATCGAGGGCTCGACCGGGGCCTGCTGATCGCGCGAAAACGTCCCACTGCCTTCCCCCGCGGCGGCGCCGGCCGCAACCGGGAGCGGTGGCAGCGCGGCTCGCGCGCGAGGCTCAGCGGCCTGACGAGGGCCTGCCGCCATGCGGCGGGCCAGCCCCTTCAATTCCATCGCCACCACCGACAGCCCGAGCAGCAACATGCCGGTACAAAGTCCGATCGTGCCCGACATGATCAGGGTGTTGCCGAAGCTGAACTCCTTGACCGGGACGCCGAAGCCGATCGCCGCCAGACCGGCCAGAACGGCGGCGATCCCTGCGATCTGCAAGACGATGATCATCCAAAACACCCCGCGCGAGCACCGCGCACCTCACGTTGCCACGATACCGTCATATTCTGCATAGCGCCAACGGCCATTTGCCTCAGGCGTTCCGAACGGCTGCGCAATCCGTGACTTAGTTAATTGCAGTGACCGGCCAGCGCCAACTTAGCGCCGTTCGATATTGCATCGCATTAAGGCGGCAGAGGCAAATTACGCCACAATTGCCAATTACTTGCCTAGGGAACTGCGCTATATGGATCCCGGGGAACGAGGCCCAAAAGCGCCAAAGCTGGGCCACAGGGGACACCGGGTCACCAATAACCATGTCATCGGTCACGACTTCGGCCATCGAAACGCCGGCGCGGCGCTCGCTGGAACGAACTTGCGACGACCTTGCACTCCTGGTGCTCGCGGCTGTCGCCCTCATCGCAGGCCTCACCTTCCGTGACTACGGTTTGGGTTGGGACGACTACACCCACGCCGAATATGCCGACCTTTTGCTCCGCATGTACGGTTCGGGGTTCAAGGACACGCACGCGCTGTCCTTTGCCAATCTCTACATGTATGGCGGCGGCTTCGACATGGCGGCCGCGCTGCTGCACAAGGTCATCCCGCTCGGCCTGTTCGAGACCCGCCGTCTCGTCGGCGCCATCGTCGGCGTCATCGGGCTTGCGGTGACGTGGCGGCTCGGTCGTCGCGTCGGCGGCCCGCTCGCAGGCCTTGCCTCGCTGCTGCTGCTGGCGCTGTGCCCGATCTATTACGGGCACATGTTCATGAACCCGAAGGATGCGCCCTTCGCGGTGGCCATGGTGATCCTGATGATGGGCCTCGTGCGGCTCGCGGAGGAATATCCGCTGGCCTCGCCGCGCACCATCCTGCTCGTCGGCATGGGCGCCGGACTTTCGCTCGGCTCGCGCGTCCTCGGCGGGCTCGCGCTGATCTACGCGCTGCTCGGCTTCATCCCCATGTTCGTCGACGATTACCGCAACCAAGGGCCGCGGGAGGCGCTCTCCCGCTTCGTGCACGTGCTCTATGTGCTCCTGCCCGGCCTTGCGGTCGGCTACCTGATCATGGGGCTGATCTGGCCGTGGTCGATCATCGAGTTCGGCAATCCCTTGCGCGCGGTGACCTACTTCTCGCATTTCTTCGAGAAGCCCTGGAAGGAGCTGTTCGACGGGGCGCTGGTGTCGGTGCCGGACATGCCCTGGTCCTATCTGCCGACGCTGTTTGCGCTGCAGCTTCCCGAGGTGATGCTCGCGCTCCTCATGGTGGGTATCGTCGGCACCTTCATTTTGCTGCCGCGCAAGGATGTCACCGCGCGCCGCAAGACCATCCTCTTGATGCTGACGCTGGCCGCCACGCTGCCGATCGCGATCGCGATCGTGAAGCGGCCCGCGCTCTATAACGGCATCCGCCACTTCATCTTCGTGATCCCGCCGATGACGATCCTGGGCGGCCTCGCCTTCGCCTGGATCATGAACTGGCTCGGCACCACGCGCCGGAGCTGGCAGCCCGCGCTGCTCGCCGTCTTCATCTTCGGCCAGTCGCTGCCGCTCGCCGAGATGATCCGGCTGCATCCCTATCAGTACACATTTTTCAATCATATCGCGGGCACCGTGCGCGGCGCCGACGACCGCTTCATGCTGGACTATTGGGGCCTTGCCTTCAAACAGGCCTCCGACCGCCTGCGCGAACAGCTTGCAGAAAAGCACGAAGTGGCGCCGCGGGGCCGCAAATGGAAGGTCGCGGTGTGCGGCCCGCAGCGCCCGGCGCAGGTCGCGCTCGGTCCCGACTTCACCATCGGCTGGGACAGCCACGCGGCCGATTTCGCGATGACGCTCGGCGAGTTCTACTGCAAGGGCCTGTCCGCGCCGGTCATGGTCGATATCAAGCGCGACGACGTGGTGTACGCGCGCGTCTACGACATCCGCGGCCGCACCATCTCGAGCCTGCTGTCGATCCCGGCGCCCTAGCGCACGATCCGGGAAGGTGTGCAGCGGTTTCCCGAAAAGATCATGCGCAAGCAAAAAGCGCTTTAGCGCGCGACATTTCTGCGCGCCAACCTTCACGCCTGCATCAATCCGAGCTACAAGGCTTGACCTCAGGCGACGGACGCCAAATCGAAAGGCTTTCGGGCGTGGCTATTCTGGTGACCGGCAGTTCCGGCCATCTCGGCGAGGCGTTGGTGCGCGCCCTGCAAACGCAGCGGCGCGCGGTGGTCAGCATCGATATCAGACCCGGCGCGTTCACCCACCTCGTGGGCTCGATCGTCGATCGCGCGTTCGTGCGCCGTTGCATGGCGGACATCGACACCGTGCTGCATGCGGCGACTCTCCACAAGCCGCATGTCGCTACCCACCGCCGGCAGGATTTTATCGACGTCAACGTCACAGGCACGCTCAATCTGCTCGAAGAGGCGGCAGCCGCTGGCGTCACCGCTTTTGTCTACACCAGCACCACCAGTGTATTTGGCGATGCCCTGGTGCCGCCGCCGGGCGCGCCAGCGACGTGGGTGACCGAGGAGGTGACGCCGATGCCGAAGAACATCTACGGCGCCACAAAGGCGGCGGCCGAGGACCTGTGCCAGCTCTTTGCACGCAACCATGCACTTCCGACCATCGTGCTGCGCACCTCGCGCTTTTTTCCCGAGGAGGACGACGACCGCGCAGCGCGCGAGGCCTATGCCGACGCCAACAGCAAGGCCAATGAGTTCCTCTACCGACGCGTCGATATCGAGGACGTGGTCAGCGCGCATCTCGCCGCGACGGATCGCGCGCAGTCGACCGGCTTTGCGAAATATATCATCAGCGCCACCACCCCTTTCGGCCGCGGCGACGTAGCCGAGCTGCGCGACCATGCGCCACAGGTCGTCCGCCGCTACGTACCGGACTATGCGGGCGAATACGACAGACGCGGCTGGAGAATGCTTCCCGGTATCGAGCGCGTCTATGTCAACGACAAGGCTCGCGCCGAGCTCGGCTGGCAACCGCGCCATGATTTCCGCAGAATAGTTGCGCGACTAAAAGCGAATGGCGATGTCCTCAGCGCGCTGGCGCGGCAGGTCGGATCCAAGGGTTATCACGGCCGCCGCTTCGGCGAAGGGCCATATCCGGTGGAGTGAAATGGGCCGCGAAGCGGGTGGACGAATCCGCACGAATGCGCTACCAATAGCTCACACAGCCTCTACACATTGCGATCAAACGCCGCTCAATTTCGGGCGGCGTTTTTACTTTTCATTTCACGTCTTGGCGGCCTTGGTCCGCTCCGGCCTGTCGAGGATTTTTGGGACGGGAAGAACCAAGAGTGTTCGCCTGTTTCGACGAACTGCCGGAATTTGAGTTAGGACCACGGAAAGTAAGATACCTGGGCCTTTATGAATCATAGCGTGTAGAGGGCAATACGGAACTCGGCGTAACTCGCCCATGAATTATTTTCTGGTGATTCGCGGCAGCAAATCTCCGGGCACCAAGATCGCCCTGTTTTGCGACGACAAGCAGCAGGCTCGGAAAGAGTCGTTGGCGATCTTCACCGACTTGAGCAGAGGTATCTTTTCTGAGTTGGCGCCAGATGATCACTATCAGCTTGATCTCGTTGACCATGCCGAGAAACCGATTTTCGGGCTGCGCATTTGGGCGATGAGTTTTGGAGACGAAGTAAAATAAGGCTTCCGCGTGAAAAGGATGACGCCCGCGCGTCGCACCGAACGCAGCAAGCTGCGCCCTCACCGCGGCATGCCGTAAGCTCCGCTATCCCATAGCCACGGCCCGCTTGCCATCCGACAATCTTGTCCTGATGCCGGCCGCGACCAGCCGTTCGGAACTCCAGTCGCGCGTGTCGACGACGCGATGCACCCAATCGCTCGCCGCCGCACGGAAGCTTGCAGAAGCACGGAGTCCTTCCATGCGACGGCAGGCTTCCGTGAGCTTGATCGCGTGATCGTCGCCGCTCGCGACGGCGAGATCGATGATCTCATCCCACGTTTCATCGGTCGGCTCCCATTGCTCGTTGGAAAGCCCGCTGGAGAAGGCGGCTGCCCATGCCGCGACCGCCTGCCACATATAGGCAAACAGTGTGCTGCGCAGCGCGGGCGAAACCTGTTCGGCAAGCGAGTGCACCGCGGCGGGACCGGTCACAGCGTGCAGAAGCACCGGGGGATGATGATCGGCGTCGCGCAGATAAAGCCGCGCGCCGATTTCGGCCAATTCACCGAGGGCCGACAGCGGGTCGGATGGCTGCGCAAGACGGCTGACGGCCCAGGCAAAGTCCGGACGTTCGTTCAAACGCTCGACGACCTTCGGGGGCGGACCGCGCCGGTCGGTCCCGGGCTCAAGTAGCGGCAACTGCGCCGACGCCGCTTCCAGAGTCAGGGGACCTGCCAGGACCGGCGTGCCCTCGATCGCGCGATAGCGGGCTGCGCAGTAGGCCAGCGCGGCCGCCAGCTCGGTGAGGCGCGGCGGCGTGACAGCATTCTCAAGCGCGCGGGCTGCGTGAGCGCATCTGATGATGCCGTGGGTACCTGCCGCCATGCTGCCGGGAACGAGCCGCGGCAACCAGCGCTCCAGTACGCCGCGCCAGGCCAGTGCTTCCAGCTCCCGGCGAAACAGGTTTTGCCATTCGCCAAGCCGGGCGTAGTCGCCGAGCCGCGGCTGCCAATCCGGACCCAGCGCGGATTCAGCTTGAGGGCTTTCTGCGAGGCGTGGCGCGGCCCGCTCGATCCATTTCCGAACCGCATCCTCGCGTCCCAGCGCGGCGAGAGCCTCGACCACCATCGGCGCGTGATTGGGGGCTCCATTTCGCTGCTCCGGTGCCGCGCGCCGCAGCGCGTCCAGCGCCAGATCGTGAGCTGCATACGACATTCTCGACCTCCATTAGCTTGACACGCAGTAAGTTAGTACATACAAACATGTTAGTTGTTACAAACTTACTTGCAAGCCATGGCTTCGCTTCAGAGATCAAACGATCGTTATCCGACCGGCTCGCGCAAGCAGCAGATCGTTGAAACCGTGTTGCGGCTGGTTGCGGTTCAGGGCACGGAAGCCGTGAGCGTGCAACTGATCGCGGATGCAATCGGTGTCACGCAGCCGGCCGTATTTCGCCACTTCCCGACCAAGGAGGCGATCTGGCTTGCGGTCATGGATTGGCTGGAGGAGCGCCTGGTTGCGATCTATTCAGAGGCTGACGACCCTCACGAGCCGGGTCTCGTTGTGCTGAGCCGCATGTTTCTCGATCACATGAAGCTGATCGAACGCTATCCCGCGCTTGCCAAGCTTGTGCTTTCGGACCACCTGCGGCTTCAGTATCCAAGTCTCCAGGCGCGGTTCGGAAAGATCCACAAGGGCTATTCTCATCGTCTTGCGACACTCATCGAACGTGCCAGGAACGACGGTGCAACTACGGGCCAGATCGCCGGCAAGGAAGCTGCAACTATGTTTCTGAGCCTGATCCAGGGGCTCGGCTTTCAGTTTGCGATCGCGCGTCTGCCCATGAACCTGATGACCGAGGCAGAGCGCGTGCTTGCGCACTATCTGCAGTCGATCACCGCGTCCACCGGCGCCGCAAAAAGCGCGCTCCGAAGCATCGACGCGGCGAAGAAGCGGCGCAAGGTGGCCGCGGCGGTGTAGCCTGCAAACCTCACCGCGGCAAGGCTGCAAGCTCTGCGAGGATGCGCGCCCAGGAGCGGATGCCCTTATGGAAGCTCTTGAGATCGTATTTCTCGTTCGGCGAATGGATGTTGTCGTCGTCGAGGCCGAAGCCAACGAGGAGCGATTCGAGGCCGAGCGTCTTCTTGAAGTCGGCGACAACCGGAATCGAGCCGCCGGACCCGAACAGCACCGCTTCCCTGCCCCACTCCTCCGTCAGCGCTTTCTTTGCGGCACTCAGCGCCTTCATGTCCCACGGCAATGCAATCGCGGGCGCCATGGAATGATCGCCGAACTCGACCTTGCAGTCGCCGGGAATGCGCGCGGTGACGTAATCGCGGAAGGCTTTCCGGATCTTCGCGGGGTCCTGGCCCTCGACGAGGCGGAACGAAATCTTGGCCGAGGCCTCCGCCGGGATCACGGTCTTCGAGCCTTCGCCGGTATAGCCGCCGACGATGCCGTTGATGTCGCAGGTCGGTCGCGAAGAAACCTGCTCGATCAGGAGGCGACCCTTTTCGCCTGCGGGGATCGAAAGCCCGACCGGCTTCAGGAACGTCTCGGGCGTCAGATTGAGCTTCTTCCACTGCGCCAGAATGTCCGGCGGCAAATCTTTCACGCCGTCATAGAAGCCGGGAATGGTGATGTGGCCGTTCTCGTCGAACAGGCCTCCGAGGATGTAGGTCAGCACGCGGATCGGATTGCGCGCGGCGCCGCCGAACAGGCCGGAATGCAGATCGCGTCTCGCCGCCTTGATCCTGACCTCGTCATAGACCAGGCCGCGCAGCGAGGTGGTGATCGCGGGCGTGTTGGGGTCCCACATGCCGGTGTCGCAGACCAGCGCGTAATCGGCCTTCAGCTCGTCCTTGTTGGCTGCCAGGAACGGCGCGAAATTCTTCGAGCCGACCTCCTCCTCGCCCTCGATCAGGAAGGTGATGTCGAGCGGCAGCGACCCCGTTGCCGACTTCCAGGCGCGGCAGGCTTCGATGAAGGTCATGAGCTGGCCCTTGTCGTCCTCGGCGCCGCGGGCGACGATGATCTTGCGGCCATCGGCATGGTCGGTGACCACGGGCTCGAACGGCGGGCGATGCCAGAGATTGAGCGGATCGACCGGCTGCACGTCGTAATGCCCGTAGAACAGCACGTGCGGCCGCGCGCCACCGCCATTTCCCTTGCCGTTGCTTTTAGCGACGACAGCGGGATGACCCGCGGTTGGCCGCACCCTGGCGTCGAAGCCGAGTGAGGCGATATCGCCAGCGAGATGATCGGCGGCCGCCTTGCAATCCCCGGCGAAGGCAGGGTCAGCCGAGATCGATTTGATCCGCAGCAGCGCGAACAGCCGCTGCAGGCTGTTGTCGAAATCGGCATCGATGTGGTCGAGGACTTTTTGCGTCTGGGCGTCGGACATCTTTGTGTTCCCTGCCGTTTCTATGGCGTTGCTTTTAGCTCTGCTGGCGGCGTCGAGCTAGCTGCATCAGGCCTGGGCGGATGCAGAAGATGCCAGACCAGCGTGCCGGCGATGATCACAGTCGCGACGAAATTGTTCCCCCAGGCCTGCAGGTCCCTTGGAAACACCGGCAACGACAGCAACAGCAACAGCCCGACAGCGCCGAGCGCGAGCCAGGTCCAGAGCCGCACCCTCTCGCGCGGGTCATAGGCGCCGCGGTGCATCAGAACGGTCATCGGGAAGATGAGCCACATGAAATAATATTGCCGCGCCAGTGGCGAGGCGACCGTCATCAGGCAGAACAGGAGGCCGAGCTCCTCGGCATCCGACTTTTCCGTGCGGCGCGAGGCCGGCGGCATCACCGTGATATAGCCGAGCCCGATCAAAAGCGAGACCGCGACCACCAGCCAGTTGGCCGCCTTGAAGGAGATGTCGACGACGTTCATCGTCCGCACCGGCCGCGTCGGGTCATCCTGGTTGTAGTTGATCGGCCGCGTCAGCCGATGCGTCATCGCGATGATGGACTGGTTGACCCAGGACCAGTTCTGCTCGTCGCGCTGGCCAAAGCCCTTCTCCGAGCTCGAGGCGACCATGCCCTGGTACCAGGTCTTCAGCTCCGCGACATTCTGCTGGAAGCCACGAACCGGCGCCGGCACGATGAACAGGAAGATGCCGAGGAAGACCAGCATGCTCGCGAGCGCCGTCCATTGCCGCCGCCAGACAAGATAAGGCAGCACCGCGACCGGAAACACCTTGATCGCCGTCGCCAGCGCGAACATCGAGCCTGCCATCCACAGCCGCTGATGCCGCATGGACCAGAACCCGTACAGCATCAGGGCCAGCAGCACGAGGTTCGGCTGACCGAGATCGAACATGTCGAAGACGAAGGTGATGGTGACAAAGCCCGGCAGCGCAAACAGCCACGTGCCGGGCGTACGGTCCGCTCCGGTCATGGCGTTGGTGTAGAGCAGCGTCGCCCACCAGGCCACGATATTCAAGGCGCACAGGCACAGATAGAGCGGGATCTTGCCGAACCACGCCGGGATCGCGAGCAGCACCGCCGACAACGGCGGATAGATGAAATCGAAGATGCGGCCGTCGAGGGGATAGAGGCGAGCGCCGTGCAGCACCTGCTGGCCGGCCCAGTACCATAGCGGATAGTCCTTGGTCTTGCCGCTGCCAAAAATCTCAGGCACCAGCACGAAGGCCGTCAGCACGACGCAGCAGAACAGGAACAGCACCTCGAGCGGCGCCCGCAGCGACGGAAGTCTCATCACATTCGATTTGGGAGAAGTCACGCGACAGCTAGCCTGCGATCATCATCATCGCCGCAGCAGCCCGCCGAGCGCGCCGCGCACCAGCGAGCGGCCGATCGAGCCGCCAAGCTGCCCGCCGACCGATTTGCCGACATCGGCAACCAGGCCGCCGACCACCTTGTCGGTGACCGAGCGCGTGACGTTGCGAGCGATGAGCTGACCGGTCGAAAGCCGGCCATGCCTTGCGTTGGTGCCGAAGACGGTCGAGACGATCGCTCCGACATGGCCCCAGACACCACCGCCGGATGCGCCATCCGCAGTCGCAGCCGCGCCGGCGACGCGCTTCTGCAAGATCTCGTAGGCCGACTCCGCGTCGATCGCGGTGTCGTATTTGCCCTTCACAGGGCTCGCATCCATGATCGCCTTGCGCTCCTCAGGCGTGATTGGCCCGATCCGCGCCGATGGCGGGCGCACCAGCACGCGCTCGACCATCGCCGGCGTGCCGTTACCTTCGAGGAACGACACCAGCGCCTCGCCCTTGCCGAGCTCGGTGATCACCTTGGCGGTATCGAGCTTGGGGTTGGGCCGGAAGGTTTGCGCGGCAGCCGCGACCGCCTTCTGGTCGCGCGGGGTGAAAGCGCGCAGCGCATGCTGCACGCGGTTGCCGAGCTGGCCGAGCACGCGGTCCGGCACGTCGATCGGATTCTGCGTGACGAAATAGACGCCGACGCCCTTCGAACGGATCAGCCGCACCACCTGCTCGATCTTGTCCATCAGCGCCTTCGGCGCGTCGTTGAAGAGCAAGTGCGCCTCGTCGAAGAAGAACACGAGCTTCGGCTTGGGCAGATCGCCGACCTCCGGCAGCTCCTCGAACAGCTCCGACAGCATCCAGAGCAGGAACGTGGCATAGAGCCGCGGGCTCTGCATGAGCTTGTCGGCGACCAGGATATTGATCATGCCGCGGCCATCGCGGTCGGTGCGCATGAAGTCCTTCAGCGACAGCGCCGGCTCGCCGAAGAATTTGCTACCGCCCTGGTTCTCCAGCACCAGAAGCTGGCGCTGGATGGTCCCGACGGTAGCCCTGGTGACATTGCCAAAGCCCTGCGCGGCCTTGCGCAGCGGCGCCAGCGGATCGTCCTCGCCATCGCCCTTCTCGCCGCCTTCCGGCACAATCGCGTCCAAAAGCGCGCGCAGATCCTTCATATCGATCAGCGCGAGCCCGTTGTCGTCGGCGACGCGGAAGGCGACGTTGAGCACCCCCTCCTGCACGCCGTTCAGATCGAGCATGCGCGCGAGCAAGAGCGGGCCCATCTCGGTGACGGTGGCGCGTACCGGGTGGCCCTGCTCGCCGAACACGTCCCAGAAGATCGTCGAAAACTGGTCGGGCTGGAAAGTCAGGCCAATCTCGGCTGCGCGCTTGAGGATAAAATCCTTGGCTTCGCCGACCTCCGAGATACCCGACAGGTCGCCTTTGATATCGGCCGCGAACACCGGGACGCCGGCGCGCGCAAAGCCTTCCGCCATGACCTGCAAGGTCACCGTCTTCCCGGTACCGGTCGCACCGGTGACGAGGCCGTGGCGGTTGGCGAGCGCAAACGCAAGCCAGGCGGTCTCCTCGCCCTTGCCAACGAAAATCTTGTCGTCGGTATCAGCCACCTTGTTGTCGGAAGGTACCATTACGCTCCGCCTGCTCTCGCTCATCCGGGTTTCATTCGCAATCATACTTCATCTTGCAATGCGATTGAAACGGTTCAAAGGCAGCCTTTCCGTGGCGCGCGAGGAACGACGCCGCGATTTCCACCCTCCAAAAGTCGGAACGCACGTATCGCCTGCGACGAATTTGCGCGAATTTGATGCCCGCTCTTGCATTGCTGCAACACTCGCGAGGCGATTGAAGATGGAATGGGGTTTCGCAAGTGGTCATCGCTTGTATTTAGGTTTTTGGAAGCCCAAGATGATTTTGGCTGAGATAAAGGCCGGTCAAACAACCGGTTGAGGACGGGGCAAGATGGACGAGTTGATAGGGCGGCTGGCCTCAAAGGCCAGCATCGATAGTGCTGTCGCTGAAAAAACCGTTGGCATTATCCTGAACTTCCTTCGCAACGAGGGTCCTTCCGACAAGGTTCAGGCACTGATTGACCAAATTCCGGGTGCGGAAGCTGCGATCGCGGCATCCGACAACAACGGCGGCTTTGCACGATTGATGGGCGGCGGATTGATGGCAGTCGGCACAAGGCTGATGGGTCTTGGGCTTGGCATGGGTGAGATTCAGAGCATCGCCCGTGAACTTTTCAGGTTCGGCCGCGACAAAATCGGAGCGGATCGAATGGGCGAGATCATTGCGGGGACACCGGGGCTTAGCCAGTTCGCCTAGAGCACCTTCTTGATATCGAGCATCATGACATATCCGATCTCCGAGATTGAAGGCATGACCGCCTTCTCCGCTTCCAAGCTCAAATCGCTGGGCATTCGCACGACTGACGCGCTGCTGGAAGCCGCCCGTACGGTCAAGGGACGCAAGGCGCTCGCGGTGAAGACCGGGATCAGCGAGCAGCAACTCCTGGAGTGGGCCAATGTCTCGGACTACATGCGCATTCCTGGCATGGGCAGGGCCAAGGTGGGGCTGGTGCGCGCGGCCGGCGTCACTACGGTGCGGGAACTGGCGCTGCGCAATCCGGCGCGGCTTGCGCAGAACATCAAGGAAGTGAACATCAAGCGGAAGCTGGTCCGGGTGCTGCCGTCGGAAAAGTCCGTGGAGCAACTCATTGCGCAGGCCCGCAAGCTGCAGCCAAAAATCACGTATTAGCACCGCTTCCCCCGATCTTGACTCCCATGCGGGGACCGCGCAAAGCGACGCATGGTCAAGATCACCTCCCAATATGCGGTCGCTCCGGCCGAGGTGCTTCATCCGGTGCTGCGGACGCTATTGTCGCGGCCCACGCCGGCCGTGATGGGCGTGTTGAATGTCACGCCGGACTCCTTCTCGGATGGCGGCCAGTTTCTGGAGCCCGACAAGGCCCTGGCGCAGGCCAGGCGCCTGATCGCCGACGGCGCCGACATCATCGACATCGGCGCCGAATCCACCCGCCCCTATGGCGGCGCGCAACCGGTCTCCGCCGACATGGAATTGCGGCGCTTGCAGCCGGTGCTGGCCGCCATCGTAGCGCTCGGCGTTCCCGTCTCCATCGACAGCATGAAGGCCGACGTCATCGCCTGGGCCCTGGACCAGGGTGCCGTGATCGCCAACGACGTCTGGGGCCTGCAACGCGACGGTGCCATGGCGGGCACGATCGCCGCACGCAAGGCTCCCGTGATCGTGATGCACAACCGCGACCGTGCCGATCCCGGCATCGACATCATGGCCGATATCGCCGCCTTCTTCACCCGCTCGCTCGAAATCGCCGCGCGCGCCGGCATCGCCAGGGAAAACATCGTGCTCGATCCCGGCATCGGCTTCGGCAAGACGCAGGAGCAGAGCCTGGTCGTGCTGGCGCAGCTTTCGGAGCTCGACGTATTCGGCCTGCCGCTTCTGGTCGGCGCTTCACGAAAAGTCTTCATCGCCTCCGTCTCGCCGTCGGAGCCGCAGCAGCGCCTCGGCGGATCGATCGCTGCGCACCTTCTTGCGGCCCAGCGCGGAGCGCGGATCATCCGCACCCACGATGTCGCGGAAACCGTGCAGGCGCTGCGGGTGGCGGCGGCCATCGAGGACAGGCAATGACGGATACGATCTTCATCACCGGCGTCGTGATCCATGCCCGCCACGGCGTGATGGAGCACGAGACCGAGGTCGGCCAGCGCTTCGTGATCGACCTCGAATTGTATACGGACTTGGCGGAGTCCTCCCGCACCGATCGTCTCGCCGATACCGTGTCCTATTCCAATGTGGTGACCACCGCGACGGCCGCTTTCCGGGGTGCCAATTACAAGCTCCTCGAACGTGCCGCCGGGGCGGTGGCGGATGCGATATTGGCTGCCTTTCCGCGCATCCGCGCCGTCAAGGTCACCGTGCACAAGCCGCATGCGCCGATCGCCGCGATCTTCGAGGATGTCGGCGTGGTGCTGACCCGCAGCCGGCATCCGCTCCAAAATGGCTAGCGTCCTGATCGCACTCGGCGGCAATGTCGGCGACGTTCGCGCGACCTTCCCCAAGGCGATTGCAACGATCTGCGGCATGGCGCACGCGACCTTGCTGGCGCGCTCATCGGACTATGCCACCCCGCCCTGGGGCGAAGAGGATCAAGCGCGCTTCGTCAATGCCTGCATCGAGATCGAGACCAGCCTCGACCCGCATGCGCTGCTCGTGGCCCTGCACCGGGTCGAGCAGCAGTTCGGCCGCGACCGTGCAGGTGAGCGGCGCTGGGGCCCGCGCACGCTCGACCTCGATCTGATCGCCTATGACAACGTCGCGATCGACAAGCCGGACCTGACGCTCCCGCATCCTCGCCTGTTCGAGCGCGCCTTCGTGCTGGTGCCGCTCGCCGAAATCGCGCCCGATCGCGTGATCCGCGGGCGCCGTGTCGCCGAGGCGCTGGAGGACCTTTCGACCGAGGGGATCGAGCGGCTGCCGGACAGCGCATGGTCTGGAAAAGCATGAAGCGGTTTTCCGCAAGCATGCCCTCGGGCTTGACCCGAGGGATCATGCGCAAAACAAGCGACTAGACACAAAAACAACCGTTTGGCTTGGCCGCGGCGACGTGGCAATTTCCGCGCCAACGAAAGCAGAACTGGCACGCCGGGAGCAGACCTGCCGAATGACCTCCGTGACTGACGATCTCAGCCTTGCCGCCGACTTTCCTCACGCCACCGAGGCGGACTGGCGCAAGCTGGTCGATGGCGTGCTGAAAGGTGCGCCGTTCGAGAAGCTTACGGCGAAGACCTATGATGGCCTGAAGATCGAGCCGATCTATCCCCGCGCGAAAGGCGCGAACCTCGTCGCCGGTCGCGCGCCGGCTTCGCCCTGGCAGATCATGCAGCGGGTCGATCATCCGGATGCGGCGAAGGCCAATGCGATGGCCCTGCTTGATCTCGAAAACGGCGCGACCGGCCTCGAAATCGAGTTCGAGGGCGGACCCGGCGCACGCGGTTTTGGCATTCCGGATGCTTCAGCCGAAACGCTGAAGCGCCTGCTCGACGGCGTCCTCCTCGATGCCGGCATTTCGATCTCGATCCATCCCGTGCTCGGGCGCAGCAATGCGGGCGAAGCCCTCGCCGATCTCATCGAAGCTAGGCGCATCGATCCGGCCAAGGTCGATCTTCGCATCAACTACCAGGCGCTCTCGACGCTGGCGGTGCGCGGACGTGCGGCCGCGACATGGAGCGAGATGGAAAAGCCGTTCGCCAAGGTGGTGAACGGATTGATCGGCCGCGGGCTCAAAGGACCATTCGTGCTGGCCGACGGCCGGCCGGTGCATGATGCCGGCGGCTCCGAGGCGCAGGAGCTGGCGTTTGCGCTGGCGCTCGCGGTCGCTTACTTGCGCACGCTCGAAGCCGGCGGCGTTCCGTTCGACGGGGCGCGTGCGGCAATCTCCTTCCGCTTGATCGCGGACGCCGATCAGTTCCTGACCATGGCAAAATTCCGCGCGCTCCGCCTGCTCTGGGCGCGCGTTGAGGAGGCTTGCGGGCTTCCGCCGAAGCCGGCCTTCATCGCCGCCGAGACCGCCTGGCGGATGCTGACCCAGCGCGACCCCTACGTGAACATGCTGCGCGCGACCATGGCGACCTTCGCGGCAGGGCTTGCCGGCGCCAACGCTATCACCGTGCTGCCGCACACGCTGGCGCTGGGCCTTCCGGACGCATTCGCGCGACGCGTGGCACGCAACACGCAGCTCGTGCTGCTGCAGGAATCCAATCTCGACAAAGTCTCCGATCCCGCTGCGGGCTCCGGCGGCATCGAACGCCTGACAAAGGACCTTTGCGAGTCGGCCTGGTCGTTGTTCCAGGAGATCGAAAAGGCTGGCGGCGCGTTCGCGGCGCTACAGCAGGGCCTGATCCAGAGCAAAGTCGCAGCCACGCGGAAAGCGCGCGAAGCCAATTTATCGAAGCGCCGCGACGTGCTCACCGGCGCGAGCGAATTTCCCAATCTGCACGAGGCACTGGTCGTCATCGAGGACGTAAAGCCGGTGGCATCCGCGCCCGCGAACGAGGCGATCAACTTCGAGCCGATCGCAGCCGTGCGGCTTGCCGCGCCGTTCGAACGCCTGCGCGATCGTTCCGACCAAATCCTCAAAGCCACGGGCAAGCGGCCCCGCGTGTTCCTGGCCAATCTCGGCACCGCAGCCGACTTCACCGCGCGCGCAACCTTCGCCAGGAGCTTCTTTGAGGCCGGCGGTATCGAGGCCATCGATGGCGAAGGCTTTTCCGATCCGGCTACGCTCGCCGCGGCCTGGAAGGCCTCTGGCGCGCCACTGGCCACCCTTTGCTCGTCCGATCAAATCTACGCCCGGCGCGCGATTGACGCCGCAAAGGCCCTGCAAAGCGCCGGCGCGAGGAATATCTATTTGGCAGGACGGCCTGGCGAGCAAGAGGCCGCGCTGCGCGGAGCTGGTGTGGCTGACTTCATCTTTGCCGGAAGCGATGCGCTTGCCTTGTTGCAACGGGCCTATGAGCTGATGGAGCGGATATGAGCGAGGATGCAAAACCTGTTCTCACCGGCGGCTGCCAATGTGGCGCCGTCCGCTTTGCGGTGAAGGCCGCACCGGTCAAGATCAGCATCTGCCATTGCCGGATGTGCCAGAAGGCATCGGGCGCCCCGTTCGCCTCCTTCGCCGATATCGACAAAGGCGATTTCGCCTGGACCAAGGGCAAGCCCGCAGCGTTCCGATCCTCCACCATCGCCGAGCGCGACTACTGCGCCGATTGCGGCACGCCGTTGAGCTTCCGCCGCATCGACGGTCCGCACATCGAGATCATGACCGGCGCCTTTGACCGGCCCGACCGGGTGATTCCGACCCGACAATTCGGTACCGAATCCCGCCTCGGCTGGGTGGTCGGAATCGCCAACCTGCCGAGCCAAACCACGTTGCAGAATTACGGCCCGGACAAGATGGCCACCATCGTCAGCCACCAGCATCCGGATCATGATTAACCTGGCGACGCCGCTAAATATGCTAAGATAAGTACCATGAGCCGCATTCCTGATTTTGCCAATGTCGCATTCGAGCCGGTGGCCGCTGCAGCCCCTGCCGGCAAGGCGGAGCCGTGGCTCACGCCGGAAGGCATCCTGGTAAAGCCGGCCTATGGCGAGGCCGATCTCGCTGATGTCGACTTCCTCGACACGTGGCCCGGCATCGCACCGTATCTGCGCGGCCCCTACCCGACCATGTACGTCAACCAGCCATGGACGATCAGGCAATATGCCGGCTTCTCCACGGCGGAAGATTCCAACGCCTTCTACCGCCGCAACCTCGCGGCCGGTCAAAAAGGCCTGTCCGTCGCTTTTGACCTTGCCACCCATCGTGGCTACGATTCCGATCATCCCCGCGTCTCCGGCGACGTCGGCATGGCTGGCGTCGCGATCGATTCGATCTACGACATGCGCACGCTGTTCGCGGGCATCCCGCTCGACCAGATGAGCGTGTCGATGACCATGAACGGCGCGGTGCTGCCGATCCTCGCGCTGTTCGTGGTCGCCGCCGAAGAACAGGGCGTGCCGCCGGAAAAGCTGTCGGGCACCATTCAGAACGACATTCTGAAAGAGTTCATGGTGCGCAACACCTATATCTATCCGCCCACGCCGTCGATGCGGATCATCTCCGACATCTTCGCCTACACCTCGCAGCGGATGCCGAAGTTCAATTCGATCTCGATCTCTGGCTATCACATGCAGGAGGCCGGCGCGACGCAGGACCTCGAGCTCGCCTATACACTCGCCGACGGCGTCGAGTACTTGCGCGCCGGTCTCGCCGCGGGCCTCGATGTCGACCGGTTTGCGCCGCGGCTGTCGTTCTTCTGGGCAATTGGCATGAACTTCTTCATGGAAGTCGCCAAGATGCGCGCGGCGCGCCTGCTCTGGGCAAAACTCCTCAAGCCGTTCAATCCAAGGGATCCGCGCTCGCTCTCGCTGCGCACGCACTGCCAGACCTCGGGCTGGTCGCTGACCGCGCAGGACGTCTACAATAACGTCGTGCGCACCACGATCGAGGCGATGGCGGCAACCCAAGGCCATACGCAATCGCTGCACACCAACGCCCTCGACGAGGCGCTCGCGCTGCCCACCGATTTCTCCGCGCGCATCGCGCGTAACACGCAATTGTTTCTGCAACAGGAAAGCGGCACCACGCGGATCATCGATCCCTGGGGCGGCTCCTATTATGTCGAGCGCTTGACGCGCGACCTCGCAGCCAAGGCGTGGGGCCATATCCAGGAAGTGGAAGAGCTTGGCGGCATGGCGAAAGCGATCGAGGCCGGCGTGCCGAAGCTGCGCATCGAGGAGGCCTCGGCCAAGACCCAGGCCCGTATCGATGCCGGCCGTCAGGCCGTGATCGGAGTCAACAAGTACAAGCCGACTGACGAGGCGCCGATCGAGATTCTCAAGGTAGAGAATTCCACGGTGCGCCGGCTGCAGATCGACAAGCTCAAGCGCCTGCGTTCCGAGCGCAACCAGAAGGACGTCGAGACCGCGCTCGCGGCATTGACCCGCGGCGCCGAGGGAGGCGGCAATCTGCTCGCGCTCGCGATCGACGCAGCGCGCGCGAAAGCGACAGTCGGCGAGATTTCGGACGCGATGGAGAAGGTGTTCGGTCGCCACCGCGCCGAGATCAAATCCATCACCGGCGTCTACAAGCGGGAGGCGTCCGCGATGTCGAGCAACGTTGAAAAAGTGCAGGCGCTGATCGACGCCTTCGAGGAAGTCGAGGGACGCCGTCCCCGCATCCTCGTCGCCAAGATCGGCCAGGATGGCCATGACCGCGGCCAGAAGGTGATCGCGTCGGCCTTTGCCGATGTCGGTTTTGACGTCGATATCGGGCCGCTGTTTGCGACCGCCGACGAAGCCGCGCGGCAGGCCGTGGAGAACGACGTACATATTCTTGGCGTCTCCTCGCTTGCCGCCGCGCATCTCACGGCAGTGCCCGAACTGAAGGCAGCGCTGAAGAAGCACGGCCGCGAGGACATCATGATCATCGTCGGCGGCGTCGTGCCGCCGCAGGACTATGACGCGCTCTACAAGGCCGGGGCGGAGGCGATCTACCCGCCCGGCACCGTGATCTCGGACGCCGCCGAGGAATTGATCCACAAGCTCAACGCGCGGCTCGGCCATAGCGAGGCGGCGGAATAACCTACCACTGCGATCTGCCATCCCGATTGAACCCTTCGTCCCGGGCCGCGACCAACGATCGTGCTGTTGACCCGCGCGGCAATGTGCAGTGTTCAGCAAGAGTTCAACGAAAACGTGTTGAACTGATCGAACCGGATGAAGTGTCGGAAAGGCAGGACAAGTACATGACGCGGACGAGACTTGTGCGGCATACCGCCATCGCCATCGGATGTCTTGCGGCGATGGCCCTGTGGTCGCCGTTGCGCGCGGACGACCCCAAGCCCGACGCGACGCTCAAGACCAAGGCGAGCGAGGCCAGCGTCTTCCTCGACGCCAGGATCAAAGCCGATCCCGCGCTCGCGGCGGATTGCCTCGCCGAAGGCAAGAAGTGGCTCGACAAGAATGCCGCCGACGCCGCCAAGGAGATGAAGCAGGACCCGAAATTCTTCCATCTCGGCGACGGCGGCTGGTCGTTCGAGCGCAAGTACTGGATTCGCTCCGTGGCTGCCGATCGCTACGTCTCGATCGTCCGCGACGACTACATGGACACCCACGGCGCCCATCCCAACACCGACGTCAACACCATCCTGTGGGACAAGGCCGAGAACAAGCGCATCAGCATCCGCCCGTTCTTCACGGAAACGGCCGACGGCGGCCCGACCATGACCGCGATGCAGAAGGCCATCATCGCTTCGCTGAAGGTCGAGAAGAAGAAGCGCGACTCCAGCGCGACCGCGACCGCCGAATGGTTCAAGAGTGTCGAACCAAGGCTCCTCAAGATTGGCGCGGTGACGCTGGCGCCATCGACCGTGGCCGGCAAGAGCTCCGGTCTCACCTTCCACTATCCGCCCTATGCCGTCGGCCCCTACGCGGAAGGTGACTATGTCGCTTTCGTGCCCTGGGAGACGCTGAAACCCTATTTGACGCCGGAGGGCCAGCGCATCTTCGGCGGCGCACGCCCGAAGCGCGATTCCGAGGACCAATAACAGCCCGTGGCGTGTTGGCTGGATTGAGCGCACGCTGCCGGCGTGTGTGACCGGGGATAGCCGGGGCTGAGGCCCTCGCACACGCCACGCGCCCGGTGTACACCAAGCCATGGCCCCGCCTAAGGTCCCCGACATCAAAGCCCTCGCCAGGGAGCTCCGCGCCGGCGACCGCGCCGCGCTTGCCCGCGCCATCACGCTGATCGAGAGCCGGCGTGCCGATCACCAGGCGGCCGCGCGTGATCTGGTGCAGGCGCTCTTGCCAAGCACCGGCAAGGCGATCCGCGTCGGCATCACTGGCTCGCCTGGGGTCGGCAAATCCACCACCATCGACGCGCTCGGCATGTATCTGATCGAGCACGGCCAGAGGCTCGCGGTGCTGGCGGTCGACCCTTCCTCCGCGCGCACCGGCGGCTCGATCCTCGGCGACAAGACGCGGATGGCGCGCTTGGCGGCGTCGGAACACGCCTACATCCGCCCCTCGCCCGCTTCCGGCACGCTCGGCGGCGTGGCCGCCAAGACCCGCGAGGCGATGCTGCTGTGCGAGGCCGCCGGCTTCGACGTGATCCTGGTCGAGACCGTCGGCATCGGCCAGTCAGAGACCGCGGTCGCCGACATGACCGACTTCTTCCTGGCCCTGATGCTGCCCGGCGCCGGCGACGAATTGCAGGGCATCAAGAAGGGCCTGGTCGAGATCGCCGACATGATCGCAATCAACAAGGCCGACGGCGACAACGTCAAGAGCGCCAATCGCGCCGCGGCCGACTATCGCAGCGCGCTGCATCTTCTCAGCTCGCGTTCGGAACGCTGGCATCCGCCAGTCGTCACCTATTCCGCGCTGACCGGCGCCGGTATCGCCGAGCTCTGGCAGAAGATCCTCGACCATCGCACGGCGATGACCGCGTCCGGCGACTTCGCCGCGCGGCGACGCGAGCAGCAGGTGAAGTGGATGTGGTCGATGCTAGAGCAGCGCATGCTGGCGCGGCTGCGCGCCGACGCATCCACGCGCGCCAGAGTGAAGAAGATCGAAAGCGATGTTGCCGACGGCCGCCTCGCGCCGGCGGTCGCCGCCGGTCAGATGATGGAGTTGCTATGATGGGCGACAAGCTCAGGATTCTCGTCACGGGCTTCGGCCCGTTTCCAGGCGCGCCGTTCAACCCAACCATGCCGCTGGTCGAGCGGCTCATACATCTGCGCCGTCCGGCCTTCGACGATCTCGAGCTGTCGAGCCACATCTTCCATGTCACCTATGCCACCGTCGATCGCGAGCTACCCAAGCTGTTGGCAAAGCAGCGGCCGCACGCACTGTTGATGTTCGGCCTCGCGTCGCGAACGTCTTATCTGCGCGTCGAGACGCGCGCGCGCAATGCGATCACCACGATCTGGCCCGATGCCGACGGCACACGCGTCCGTAAGGGATCGATTGCCGCGAATAGTGACGCCCTGACGTTCGGCCCGCATACCGCAAAGCTGTTGCGCGCCGCGCTCGCGACCGGGATCGATGCGCGCGCCTCGCGCGACGCCGGCAGCTATCTCTGCAACTACCTGAGCTGGCGCGCGATCGAGGCGACGCACCAGAAGGACGGCCCTCGCCTCGCGGCCTTCATCCATGTTCCCCTGCTCGCGCGCGATGGCGCGGTAAAGGCGGGCCGCATCGGCCTGGAGGATCTGGTCGATGCCGGCGAAGCCATGCTCTCGGAACTGGTGCGGCTTACGCGCGGCGCGGTGCGCGAAAACGGCCTGATCCTGAACCTCCGTTAACCCTACCCCCAACTATCGCACTCGCCGCGACAGCGTTCCGCCGCGCGCGAACGCATTTATGGGGTACGTCACGGCATTGCGCCCCTTTTGCGGGAAGACGGTCATGGACCTCAATCGCCGCCATCTGATCGGAGCCACGGCTGCCGGCGTCGCCGGCGCCGTTACCGCTTCGCCGGAAGCCGCACGCGCCACGCAATTGACGTCCGCGCTCGGCCGCAATGTCACTCAACATGGCGTGCGGCCCGGCAGTCCGGACGACCAGACGGGCGCCCTGCAACGCGCAATCGATGATGCCGCGCGCAGTGCCGTGCCGTTGGCACTGCCGCCCGGAGTCTATCGCGTGGGCACGCTGCATCTTGCGAATGGCACGCACCTCCTCGGCGTGCGCGGCGCGACGAGGCTCGTCTTCAATGGTGGCGGATCGATGCTGCTCGGCGAAGGCGCCGGCCACATCGGTATCGACGGCATCATTTGCGACGGCAGCAACATCCCCCTGCCCGCCCGGCATGGGCTGATCCATTGTCTCGGCGGCCAGGACATCCGCATCACCGATTGCGAGATATTGAATAGCGGCGGCAACGCCATCTGGCTCGAGCAGGTCTCGGGCGACGTCTCCAACAACATCATCTCCGATACTGCGGTGACGGCGATCACCTCATTCGACGCGCGGGGCTTGATCGTCTCGCGCAACACCATCACGCGCACCAGCGACAACGGCATCGAGATCCTGCGCTACGAGATCGGCGACGACGGCACGCTGGTCGCCGACAACCGCATCGAGGACATCAAGGCCGGTCCCGGCGGCTCCGGACAGTACGGCAACGCCATCAATGCATATCGCGCGGGCAACGTGATCGTGCGCGGCAACCGCGTCAGCAATTGCGACTACTCCGCGGTGCGCGGCAATTCAGCCTCCAACATCCAGATCGTCAACAACAGCATCAGCGATGTCCGCGAGGTGGCGCTTTATTCGGAGTTCTCGTTCGAGGGCGCGGTGATCTCGGGCAACACCGTGGACGGCGCCGCCTTTGGCGTGTCCGTCTGCAATTTCGACCAGGGGGGACGCATCGCCGTCGTCCAGGGCAACGTCATCCGCAATCTCTTGCCCAAGCGGCCGATCGGGACTGCGCCCGACGACGAGGCCGGCATCGGCATTTATGTCGAGGCCGACAGCGCCGTGACCGGCAATGTCATCGAGAACGCGCCCGCCTTCGGCATCGTCGCCGGCTGGGGCAAATATCTGCGCGACGTTGCGATCACAGGCAACGTGATCCGCAAGGCCTTTGCCGGCATCGGCGTGTCGGTGACGGCGGGCGCGGGCACAGCGCTTGTCAACAACAACATGATCTCGGAAGCACCGCGCGGCGCGGTTGTCGGCCTCGATCACGCCCGCGCAGTCACCGCGGATTTGTCCGCCGACGGCGCCCAGCGCTATGCGCAGGTCGTGATCGGAAACAACGCGGTGCGGCGCTGATCCGCTCAGAGCGTGTTGCGGAGCAGCGGATAGCGCTGCTCGATCGCGCTCAAATCCAGCACCTGCTCGGCGGTCCCGAGCGCCCGCTCCAACGCCAGCATGTCGATCACCGGGCTGGCCGACGCCTCCTCCGCTGCGACCGCGGCGGGCGGCGGCACGATCGGCCTGGGCGCGACCGCGGACGATGGCCCGGCGATGGGAGGCCGTAGCTCTCGCGCCGGCTCGGGCCGCCTCACCTTGATCACGGGTTCGGCCGCCGCGCGAGGCGCCGAGAGGCCGCGCCAGGTTTCGACGGCGACCTTGGCTTCCCTGATATTTTCGAGAAAAGCCACCTCGCCATAGTAGCGGCGCCAGCGGCCGCTTTCGAACAGCTCGGTGAGATGCTCCAGCCGCTGCTCTGCGAGCATGCGCCAGCGACCGAGCACATCGCTCGTCGCGTTGTTGCGATCTGTCATGAATCAGCCCGTAAAAGAAGGAACGGACGCAACAGCAACGCAACGAATCAACGAGACGTGGCATCAAGATTTTGTGGAAAAGATTCGCGTTGTCCAGAGCGGTTCACCGCTTTGCCACGAACTCCGTAGTCGACCGGATTCGCGAGGCGGAAAAATGAAGACCCGTCCGGGGGGACAACCGGACGGGTCAAGCCATATGGGCGCTTGGGGTGGATGGGCGCTCGCGCCTGATATAGCCATGGGGAGGGATTACCGCTCCCACATGCATTGGTCGCCACTCTCTCCCGGTCCGTTCAAAGCGGCGGCTATTTTTTTAACCCTTTTCGAACGGCCATTTTGTCGCACGAGCTTTATCGCTCGGCCGGCTCATGCGGCGCGGCGCTGGCCGGCTTTTCCGACGCCGCGGTCGAAACCTGCGGCGCCAGAGCGCGAACCGGCTGGGTTTCGTGCTGTTCCGCACTGTTTTCGTGGGATACCTCGCCAGGTGGCGACGACGTGGAGGCGACCGGCGCGGACTGCTCGCCGATCACAGCCTGGACAGCGGCATAGGCGTCGGCTTCACCGGCGCCGAACAGATCATCACGTCCTGGTGAACCGAGGTCACGCGCGGTGCGCAGCAGAATTGCCCGCAATTCCTCAGGCTTCAACGCCAGATTGCGCTGAAGCATCAGCGCAGCCGCGCCGCTGACAAAGGCGGCGGAGAACGACGTACCGGACGTCACCTGATACTTCTCCTCCGGCGCCGGCAGGAACACGTCCGAGCCGGGCGCTGCCAGCGCGATATAGCTGCCGCGATTGGACGCCGCGAACAGATGGTCCCGTGCATCGGTCGCGCTGACCGCAATCACGTTCGGGTTGGCGGCCGGGTAAAGTGGTGGCGACTTCGCACCGCCATTGCCCGCCGCCGCCACCATCGTGATGCCCTTCGCCGCCACTGCGTTGATGCCGCGCTCGATCAGCGGGTCCTTGGGACCGGCAAAGCTCATGTTGATGATCCGCGCCTCTTTGCGGAAGGCGTAGTCGAGCGACTTCAGAATGACGAAGGAATTGCTCTGTGCGCCGTTCGAGGTGCCGCTGAAGGCGCGGATCGCAATCAGTTGCGCCGCGGGCGCGCTGCCCATCAGCCGGGCGTGGGCCACGATCGCACCGGCAATGCCGGTGCCGTGCACATGCGGGCCTTCGCTGGAGCCCAGAGCATCGAAACTGTCGATGACCGAACCCGCGAGCTCGCGATGCCTCACGTCGATCCCGGAGTCGATCACCGCGACCTTGATGCCCGTGCCGCGCGCGAGCGTATGCGCCTCCGGCAGGCGCATCTTTGCAAGTACATATTGCGCGGGATCTCCCTCGGCCGGCACTTTGGCCTTCTGCTCCTGCACGAAATAGCGATAATTCGGCTGCACCGAGCGCACGCTGACGTCGCCGGAGAACTCGCGGCTTGCCGTCTCGAAAGCGCGGCCATCGGTGATGCGGAACAGGCCGATCGTCGCATCGATCACCGGAAAATGCTCAGATCCGATGCGCCTCAGGCCATGACGCCGCGCCAGCGCGTCGGCCTGCTCGTCGGTGAGCGCGCCGTCGATCTCGGCGACGATCTCGTCGCTGACGGTAAGCAGATTGGCTGCCGCCAGCGCGGCATTGCGGCGCGAACCGCCGCGCCTCGCCCTGTGCTTCGCATTCGAACCATTGCCGGCGGCGTTGGCAAAGACATCGACGCAATCGCCATCGCCTCCGCGCTCGGCTGCTTCGCAAGCGGGATAGAGGTTCGGCGAGGTGTGCAGATAGGGAAATTGCGGACGCACCACCGTCCGTCCGACCAGTGTCGGTGGCGGCGGCGTGCGGATCACCGGTGTCACGTGGCCGACATTGATGCCGGGGTTGGCGTGAGGCGCCACCACCGGATTGACGTGGGTCGCCACGCCCGGGTTGACATGGGGCGTCACAATGGGACCCGGACTCGCACTGATGTTGGGGATGCGGGGTGGTGTATTGATGGTGGGGAAGTGCATGATGCTCTGGGCATCGGCCGCGGGGGCCAGCACGATCGCGAACGCGGCAACCGCGCCTGCACGACAAAGCTTCATCCAAAAGTTTGCACGATCGTAGCGCATGGGACCTCCGACTGCGGCGGACGTCGCGCGCACTCTAATTCGCCGCGACCGCAAGGTTGACGATCTTCTCGCCCTGCAGCTTGCTCATCAGGCTCGCGACTTCGTCCTTGCTCATCGCCCTGTCGCCGAATTGCAGCCGGAACAGGCCCCCCCTCGCGTCGACGATCGAGGCCTGATAGCTGGCGAGCAGCGCGTTGATCTCGGAGACCTTGGCATCCTCCGCAAAACGCACCAGCGCGCGCGGCGGAGCCGAGGCTGCGCCAGCCCCCAGATCGCGTGTCAACGGATCGTTCATGCTGAGTGAAGCGGTCTGAAAGGTCGAGCCCTGGTTCTTCATGAGGACCGCGCCGATCACGCCCGCCTGCAACAGCAGCGCGAGCGCGCCGAGGCTGGCCGACCAGGCGAGCGTGCGCGGCGACAGGCTAGCGAAAAAACCGGAAAACCTCGCCGAAAGCTTCGAAAGCACCGAGGCCTTGCGCTCAGGCTCAGCATCGATCGCCGCGAACAATTTCTGCATGGCGCGCGCGGACGGCGCGCCGAGCGTTTCGTTCAGGTTGATCGTCTCGGCATATTCCTCGCGGATCACGGCGTGTTGCCTGGCGAGCTCGGGGTCGCGGGCCAGCGCCTCCTCGACGCGGCGCGCGTCGCGCGCGTTCAACGTGCCGGCGGCATGCCAGGGCAGCAGCATCTCGATGTCACTGGGATCCCGTTCCAGCATTTTTTTGCTCAATGCCATCATGGCCAGCCTCGTTCCACGCCGGCTGCCTTCAGCAGTTCGGCCAATTTCTTGCGCGCGTAAAACAGGCGCGTCTTCACCGTGTTCTCCGGGATTCCCACAATCTCGGCCACCTCCTCCACGCTCTTCTCGTGGTAGTAGACAAGATCGATGATCTCCCGGTGTTCCGCCGATAGTGCCGTCAGACACTTACGCAACGCATCACCGGTATTCTTCTTCGTGACCGCCACTTCGGGATTGTCGGACGTGTCCTCGATCGCGTTGGCGGCCTCGTCTTCCAGTTCAGCGTCCTTCCTGCGCCGGAGCGCAGAGAGAGCCTTGAACCGAGTAATCGCCAGGAGCCAGGTGGAGACGGCGGATCGGCCTTCGAACTTGCCGGCCTGACGCCACACATCGAGAAAAACCTCGCTGATGAGGTCCTCCGCAATCTGCTCGTCCCGAACGAGCCGGAGCCCGAAGCGGAACACCCTGACTTGGTGCCGTCCGTACAGCACCTGCATGGCGAGCCGGTCGCCTTGCGCGATTCTCGCGATAAGGACTTCGTCCGTAGCCGCAGTTGCGCTCAATGGCCGTCTCGCAGGGTTGGTCGGGTGGGGTAGGCCGACGGTTCGATCGCGGCGGCAAGATTCTTTAGGCTAGCCGTATACCTTGCCAGCATATGTGACTTACCGCACAGAATCGGAAATTCAAGCTCCGCGCGACAGCGTGGTAAGCGACGAGTCGACAACAACGGTATCATAGTATGCGCCACTTTCATTGAGCGCCGCCTTGCACACGACGGACACTCCGATCGAGCGGCCGCCGTGTCGCCCCTCAATCCCGGCAGGTCGCCAAATTTCCCTTGCCGATCAAGGGCTACAGTTGGTGTCGCATGGCACCGGAATCGGGTTCCGAAAGATACCAAACCTAAAGGCTTTACCACGTAGATTTTAGCCGCTGATTTTCCTTGAGTGGCGAGACAATGGGCACTGTTGCGCCGTCCTTCCTGGATCCGACCACGGCTGAAATGTTCCTTGAGGGGCGCGCGCTGAGTTCCAGCCCGATCACCCGCGAGGTGACGGCGCGCCGCGTTCGGCAACGCCGACAGATGCATCTCGTCCAGGCGTTCAGTTACTCGCTGGGCACCCTCGATCTCTTGCTCTATTCCTACGCCGGAACGGTCTCGATCAGCGTTCCGTCCGTCTTCTGGGTGAGCGGGCTCGTCCTGATCGGCTTCTTCGCCGTGCTGTCGGACATCGGCTTCAACGACAGGTTTGAGGATCACTATCTCACTGTCTTTCAGGTCAGCGGCCATCTCGCCTTGCAGCTCGGCTTTCTTGTCGCTGTGCCGAAGATCGGCTTCGCCTTCATCAGCGTGCTGTTCCTGGTCTTCGCCTTCGGCGCGCTGCGGATGACCTCCCGGCAGGCGGCCATCACCTGGACGCTCCTGACCGCCGGCCTCATTGCTATCTTCCTCTTCTCCGATCTGCCAATCGGCATGCCGCTCACCAACAAGATCGAGCGCCTCGCAGCCCTGCTGTGCGTTGTCCTCGTCATCGGACAGTGCGCATTTCTGGGATTGTTCGGCAGCACGCTTCGAAAGACCCTCTATCGGCGCAGCGTCGAACTCAAGGAAGCCTATCGGCGCATCGAGGAGCTCGCCGAGCTCGACGAATTGACCGGCTCGTTCAACCGTCGCTCGATCATGCGCATCCTGGAAGAGGAACTGGTCCGCACCCAGCGCAGCGATGCGCCCTGCTCGATTGCGCTGATCGATCTCGACTTTTTCAAGCGCATCAACGACGCCTACGGCCATCCGACCGGCGACGAAGTGCTGCGCACCTTTGCCATCACCACGTTCGCCAACATCCGCACCATCGACAGGTTCGGTCGCTACGGCGGCGAGGAGTTTCTGCTGGTGCTGCCCGATACGTCCGAGGATGCGGCCTTTCGCATGCTCGACCGGCTGCGCGCCATCATCGCCGAGCTCGACTGGAGCGCGTTCTCGCCGGGCATGCGCGTCACGATCTCCGCGGGCGTTGCAACGCTGCGCGGAGGCGAGACGTCCGACAACTTCCTCGCGCGCGCCGACAGCGCGCTTTACGCTTCGAAAGCGCGAGGACGCAACCGCATCACGAATGCCTAGGACCAAAGCCATTTCCGTTTCCGCGGGCCAGAAAGCGCCGGCGGCTCAACGCTCCAGGACAGAGACCATGAGTTCGAATTCTGCCGCGACCCCGGAAAGCCTGCTCGACGAGCTGCAATCGACGCTCGCACACGGCACGGTGGCGCGCCGTGTCCAGACACTCCGCCGCGTCACCGACCTGTTCATCAACGGCGCGGTGGATTATTCCGACGAGCAGATCGGCCTGTTCGACGACGTGTTCCAGTGCCTGATCCGCCACATCGAGGTGTCCGCCAGGGCCCTGCTCGCGAGCCGCCTCGCACCGATCGATACGGCCCCGCCGCAGACCATCCGCACGCTCGCCTTCGACGACGTCATCGAGGTTGCCGGCCCCGTGCTGACGCAATCCGCGCGGCTCGACGACGACACGCTGATCGAGACCGCGCGCAACAAAAGCCAGGCGCACTTGATGGCGATCTCCAAACGCAGGGTGCTCTCCAATGCCGTCACCGACGTGCTGGTGCTGCGCGGCAATGACGAGGTGGTGCAGAGCACGGTCAACAATCCCGGCGCGGAGTTTTCCGAGCGCTGTTTCACCCGCCTCGTCAACCGCGCCGAAGGCGACGACGAGCTTTGCACCTGCCTCGGCCTGCGGCCGCAGATGCCGCGGCATCTGTACCTGAAGCTGCTCGCGAAAGCCTCCGACACCGTGCGCCAGCGGCTTGAGGCGGCCCATCCGAAGCAGTCTGCCGAGGTGCCCGGCGCGGTGCGCGAGGCGACGCGGCGGGCGCGCTCGTCGAAATCCTCGATGACGCAGCAAACCGCGATCGCGCACGCGCTGGTGAAATCGCTGTTCGAGGATGGCCGCCTCGACGAGCACCAGGTGGCGCAGTTCGCCGAAGCCGGCAAGTTCGACGAGGCCAATGCGGCGATCGCAGCCCTTGCCAACCTGCCCGTGACGACCGCCGAGAGCATGATGGTGGAATCCCGCTCCGAGGGCGTGATGATCCTGTGCAAGGTCTCGGGGATGTCGTGGTCGACCGTGAAGGCGATCATCAACATGCGCGACGATCTCCTGGGCGGCGAGCCGACGGACCTGCAGGCCAGCAAGGAAACCTATGAGCGCCTGCGGCCGTCCACCGCCCAGCAGGTGCTGCGCTTCCACCGCATGCAGCAGACCTGGTCGCCGCCGACCGCGCCGGCGGCGTGAGCTTCCCACGGAGATGATTGTAGCCCGCATGAGCCGGGATATCGCTTCCGTCTTTGCTCTTCGAGCTACGGCGGACAAGTCGCTCATCCGGGCTAGAGCTCGATGCATTTTCAAATATTCAAATAGCCTCTCCGTCATTGCGAGCCAACGGGTCCGCGCGAACGCGCGGCCCCGTTGGCTCGCAATGACTAGAGGGCACACCTTCGCATTCCCGCGACATGATTGGCCCGAGCTTTGCGTCAGCTTACCCTCATCAAAAGTCAGGGCGCAGGGAATGCCGGGTGCAGGCCGCACCCGCGAGCTTTGCGTGCAAAGAAAGTGCACTTACGCACGCAAGCAACAACAGGGCAGCCAGAACAACCGGCATTCCCCGCGCAATGGTTTACGGCTTATACGCGATCTCCCCGGTGTGCCGGGCTTGTTAGCCACCGTCGCCTGACGGGTTCGTCGCCCGCAAGCTTGACACCAGCGTCGGGGTGCCAGGACCACGCGATTTCGCCGTCCGCGTCAGCCGCGTTCGTCTCACGCAGCTCACGCGTCCATCGCATCCCGCCCCACATCTCGTGACGATCGGCCGAAACGCCCCTCTTGCCGGAGCGGGATGCGCGCAACAAATCATGATATTCCGAAAAACGGAAGCAGAATATTTTTGCGCCGAGGGCTTGACTTCGCTTCTGATAAGGCGAAGTCACGCGAAGTGATTTGCCCGTCGATGCAAAATCGGTTGCGGCAGCGGGTCCAATCAAGGCTTCCGGGCTCCGAGAACCAGGGGATGGTACAGCAACGCCCGAAGGAGGAACGGCGCCATGACGAGCAAAGGCAACAGCCAGTAGGTAACGTGCGGAAGATCCCTCCACACCGGCAATTGTTTTCCGTTGTCAACATAGAAGGCGATCAGCATCAGGACATAAGACAGGCTCATTCCGGTCATGTGCAGCCTGATCCATTGCTTCCAACGCAGTCGAAGCGCCGAACGGCCAAACCAGGCGCAAGCGAAGGAGCAAGCTCCCAAAACGAACAGGTGGTAGTTTTCGCGCCAGCGCATGACCGAGAGAAATGTCGCGGAGGCGAACAACGCCAGCACGCACCAGAAGTAGATACTGCCGAACGTGGAATGGCGCCCCCGCCTTTTGCGCAAGAGCATCGCAACCGCGCCCGCGACAACGCAGGCGATCCCCAGCGGGATATGCACGCCGGCAATCACGGCCAGGAAAGCCGGATCGGTCGAGGGAATGACAATTCCCGCAATCGTGGTCGTATCTCCGCCCATGCCATCCATTGTCGTTGCTTGACAACCAGTCGACAATTCAATATTCGTTGAAATATGGAAAAGACAGATGCCGTGGCGGCGCTTGCGGCGCTCGCGCAGGACAATCGCCTCGACGTGTTCCGCCTCTTGGTGCAGACCGGCCCCGACGGCATGCCAGCGGGCGCAGTCGCCGACGCACTTGGTCTTGCGCCCAACACGCTGACCTTTCATTTCGACCGCCTGCGAATGGCGGGCCTCGTCACCGCGCGCCGCGACGGCCGCTCGATCATCTATGCCGCGCGGTTCGACACCATGAATGCGCTCGTCGGCTTTCTCACAGAAAACTGCTGCGGCGGGGTTTCCTGCACCCCTGCTGTGGCCTGCAAACCCGCGCGCAAGCGCTCGAAAATTCCGGCCTGAAAGGACACGCCATGAAGCGCCTCCATGTTCACGTCTCCGTCGAGGATATCTCGCGTTCCGTCGGATTCTATTCTGCGCTGTTCGCGGCGAAACCGACCGTGGTCAAACCCGACTATGCGAAATGGATGCTGGAGGATCCGCGCGTCAATTTCGCGATCTCCACGCGCGGGCGCGAACCAGGTCTCGATCATCTCGGCATCCAGGTCGAGAACACCGACGAGCTGCACGAGGTCTATGCGCGCTTGCGTGAGGCCGGCGGCAACGTCATCGAGCAGGGCGAGACCACCTGCTGCTATGCCAAGTCCGAGAAATCCTGGATCGACGATCCCGCGGGTATCGCGTGGGAGACGTTCCACACCAAGGGCGAAAGCACCGTCTATGGCGACGGGAGTGGCGAGAACACCGCCCGCATCGCCCATGAAAAAGCGAGCGCATGCTGCGCGCCGCAGCCCACGGCGAAACCCGCCTCCGCCTGCTGCTAGCAGAGACCGCATCAATGGACGTCATCATCTACCACAACCCCGATTGCGGCACGTCGCGCAACACGCTCGCGATGATCCGCAATGCCGGCATCGAGCCGCATGTCGTCGAATATCTGAAGACGCCGCCATCCCGCTCGCTCCTGAAACAGTTGATTGCGCGCATGGGTGTTCCGGTGCGCGATATCCTGCGCGAGAAAGGCACGCCGTTTCATGAATTGGGGCTCGGCAATCCGAAGCTGGGCGATGATGAGTTGCTGGACGCGATGATGGCGCATCCGGTCCTGATCAACCGGCCGATTGTCGTAACGCCGAAGGGCGTGCGGCTGTGTCGCCCCTCCGAGAGGGTGATGGACTTGCTGCCGCCGCAGCACGGCGCGTTTGTCAAGGAAGACGGCGAGCGCGTCGTCGATCCGCGAAGCCCGGCGGCGGCGTGATGGCCTCGCTCACTCAGCGTCTTGTCGCCGAGTGGCTCGGCACGGCATTCCTGCTCGCCGCCGTGGTGGGGTCGGGAATCATGGCGCAAAGGCTTGCCGACGGGAATGTTGCGCTGGCGCTGCTCTGCAACACCATCCCGACCGGCGCGATCCTGGTGGTGCTGATCCTGATTTTCGGTCCGCTCTCGGGCGGGCATTTCAATCCGGCCGTGACGCTGGCCTTCGCCTGGCGCGCTAAATTGCCGTGGGCGACCGCAGCCCTCTACATCATCGCGCAAATCGCCGGCGGCATTGCCGGCGTGTGGGCCGCACATCTGATGTTCGAGCTGCCGCTGTGGCAGTCCTCGCTCACCGTGCGCACCGGCACCGGACAATGGTTTGCCGAGGGCGTCGCGACCTTCGGCCTCTTGCTGACGATCTTCGGTTGCGTCGCTCGCGCGCCAAGTGCCGTCCCCTACGCCGTCGGCCTCTACATCACTTCGGCCTACTGGTTCACGGCCTCGACGTCGTTCGCCAATCCCGCCGTAACGATTGCACGCTCGCTATCGAATACGTTTGCCGGCATCGCGCCGAGTAGCGTCCCCGCCTTCATCAGCGCGCAATTGCTTGGAGCCGCGCTCGCTGTGGTGCTTTCGGGATGGCTGTGGGAACACAAGCCGAAGCCGGCGTAGATCGTAGGGCGGGTTAGCGGAGCGTAACCCGCCGCTGTCGAACCGCGGATCCAGTTGGCGGATTACGCTAACGCTAATCCGCCCTACGAATCCCTCAAAACCTTAGCACCCGCGATCCCACCACGGCGCCGATCGCTGTGACGATGGTGGTTGCAAGCGTGTACCAAGTGGCGACGAAGAGCGGCGAGTCGTCGGTGCAATGCGAGGCGTAGAGGGTTGCCGCGAGGCCCGACGACAACAGGCCGGCCATCGCGCCTGCCAGCGCTGGCCTACTCGGCGCGCCGTGGCGCAGCCCGATGAGCGAGGCCGCCAGGAGCGGCAGCGACATCAGCGGCACCGTACTCATGCATATCCTGGAATTGTGCCCCACCAGCCGCGTCATCATCGGCAGCCGCTGCGGCATCATCATCTCGCCCGAGATGCCGGCGACCAGAAGCAGAGGCGGAATCGCGAGCAGCCAGACAAAGCCGCGCAGCGAGGCCTCGGGCCGCGACAGATGCAGGCTGATGGTGATCGCCGCTGTCGCGAGCGCCAGTGTCACCGCGAATTTCAGATCGAAGAACGGATTATGCATCGCGGTCTCGACGTCGGGCCGCACACCGAGCGCCGCCACGAACATCAGGATCGATACGGGTGCTGCCGCAAACAGCGCCATCGCCAGCACATGGCTGACGGGACGCGCGCGCGTATTGTCCACCGCGAGGGTCTTGATGAGCTGATCGGTATCCATTCTCACTGTTCCCTCAGTTTCGCGGTGAGGCTCGCGAGCCCCCGATGCAGCGCGACGCGCACCGCACCCTCGCTCATCGCGAACTTTCTCGCCGTATCCCTGATCGAGGCGCTGTCGACTGCGATCGACTGCAGCACGTCGCGCTGGCGCGCCGGCAGCGTCTTCAGTTGCGCGGCTACTTCGCTCGGCGACGCCGTCGCCTCCGCCGGCGTGCCGGCCAGCGTCTCGGAAAACTCGTCGATGTTGACGAACACGCGTTTTCCGCGCCTGCGCAGCGCATCGATCAGCTTGTTGCGCGCAATCGCAAACAGCCACGGCGCGAACGGCGCAGCCGCGTCCCATGTATGCCGTTTCAGATGCACCGCGAGCAGAATGTCCTGCACGATATCCTCGGCTTGATCGACCGGTTGACCCGCGCGCGCAAGGCCCCGGCGCGCAGCCGCCCGCAGCACCGGCGTGACCGCCTTGAGCAGCCGATGATACGCCGCGCTGTCTCCGGATATGGCCGACCGCATCAGGCCGGTCCACTCATCTTCACGTTCGCGCACGCGCGCTCCAGTATTTCAATTCGGTCGATGTTTCAGATTGTTACGGGGCAAACTTCTAATCACGAAGTCGTGATAACGACGCCGGACCGCGCCACCACCGATTCCCGCGATGACGCATCTCACCGTTGCCGATCGCTCATAACATCGATTGCGGCTGCTCGCACCGTGGCATTGATTTCAAACACGATTCACTCACGAAATTTCGATTGTGACTCACGCTGATTCGCATCTGCCCAGCTTTCGCCCGTTGTGGGCCAAAGATTCCCTTTTTCCGCCCCGCTGCGGACATGTCGCCGGGTCTCTTTCGCTTCACTGGGACAGGGACTGGCACTTTGGGGAGATCTGCCAAATGACCAAGAAACTAAGCGGGCGCACCGCCGTCATTCTCGCGTTCGGAGTTCTCATGGGGTCTTCCGTTTTGGGGCTTTCAGGGCCGTCGTTCGCCGGGCCTGCCGAAGCACCGCCCGACAATGCCGCCGTGACGGCACCCGCCAATCCCGCCGACACGCAAGCCGCTCCTGGGGACCAGGCGGCACCCACCAATCAACTCTCAGACAGCGACCGCTCTGCCCATCAGGACGACCTGCGCCAGCCAGTCATCGTGACACAACAAAGCGAGACGCAGGTCCCGCAGGCCGAGCCTCAGCAGGCCCCGCGCGCCGCGCCCGTCGTCGCCGGCAGCCAGAGCGCGACCTGGGACGAGACCTCGCTGATCGGAAAGATCTTCATCGGTTTCGGCGCGCTGCTCACGATCGCCTCTGCCGCGCGCATGTTCATGGCGTAGTTGGGCAAGCAACCTCACCCACTTGAAGCCCACCCCGCCAGGGGGCACATTGCCCGCGCAATTGCTTGATGCGGGGTGGGTCATGAGCACATTCGAACACATCATTGTTGAAAGCCGCGGGGCCGTCGGCATCATCAGGCTCAACCGGCCCAAGATGCTGAATGCGCTGTCGTTCGGCGTGTTCCGCGAGATCGCCGCTGCGGTCGACGATCTCGAGGCCGATGAGACGATCGGCTGCATCGTCGTGACCGGCAACGACAAGGCGTTTGCCGCCGGCGCCGACATCAAGGAAATGCAGCCGAAAGGCTTCATCGACATGCTCTCGAGCGACTTCGCCTCGATCGGCGGCGATCGCGTCGCCAAATGCCGCAAGCCGACCATTGCCGCGGTCGCCGGCTACGCGCTTGGCGGCGGCTGCGAGCTTGCGATGATGTGCGACATCATCATCGCCGCCGACACCGCCAAATTCGGCCAGCCCGAAATCACGCTCGGCACCATCCCCGGTATCGGCGGTACGCAGCGGCTGACGCGCGCGGTCGGCAAATCCAAGGCTATGGATCTGTGCCTGACCGGCCGCATGATGGATGCGGCGGAAGCCGAGCGAAGCGGGCTTGTGAGCCGCGTGGTGCCGGCGGACAAGTTGATGGACGAGGCGATGGCGGCGGCAGAGAAGATTGCGTCGATGTCGCAGCCGGCGGCGGCGATGGCGAAAGAGGCCGTCAACCGCGCCTTCGAGACCACATTGAGCGAGGGCATCAACGTCGAGCGCAACCTGTTCCACTCGACCTTTGCGCTCGAAGACCGCTCCGAAGGCATGGCCGCCTTCATCGAGAAGCGCAAGCCGGCGAACAAGAACAGGTAGCCGTCGCTTCCTTCGTCATTGCGAGCGAAGCGAAGCAATCCAGAGCAACCCGCAAGGTGTGGATTGCTTCGTCGCTGCGCTCCTCGCAATGACGAGCCAAATTGCTGATTCGTAGAGTGGGCAAAGCGAAGCGTGCCCACCGATCAAAGGGGCGCTGTTGGTGGTGGGCACGGCGCAAGAGCGCCTTTGCCCACCCTACCGGAGCCTACCCCGCCCTGCTCTCTTCCAGCGCCGCGCTCACCAGCGCGCGGTACATGCGCTCGGCGAATGTCGCGGGCTTGTCGAGCCCGAGCCGTGCCAGGCATTCGGAATCGGCCGGACCCGGCGGATGTGTCACGCCGCGCCAGAGGAGATGGGCCAGATGCAGCGGCGCGTGCTGGGCGTCCTGCAATATCTGCAGTGCCGGGATCAGGCGCTGCTCCACTTCGGTGAAATCACTGCCGAACGGAAACGACGGCAAGAGGCCCGCGTCGCGCGCGGATTTTAGTGCTGCGGCGATCCACTCGGGCGTGTTGTCGCGATGCGCGCGTGGAATCTCAAATCCCTTCGGCAGCTTGCCGGCATCCTTGGCGGCGCGCGCCAGTTCCTCCTGGAAGCGTGAATCTGCGATCGACAGCATCGCCACGATCACGTCCGCGTCGGACTTGCCGCGAAGATCAGCGACACCGTATTCGGTAATGATGACGTCGCGCAGGTGCCGCGGGATCGTCTCGTGCCCGTAGCTCCAGCGGATATTCGACTGCACCGTCCTTCCCGCCTGCCGGGTCGCCTCCAGCGCCAGAATTGACCGCGCGCCGGAAAGCGCGAACGCCTGTGCCACGAAATTGTATTGACCGCCGACGCCGCTCACGACCTGCCCGTTCTCCAGTCCGTCGGAAACCACGGCGCCCATCAGGGTAACCATCATCGCATTGTTGATGAAGCGGGCGTCGATGCGCGCGCGGCGTTTCGTCTCCTCATCGCCATAGAGCTCGTTGGTGAAGGACACCGGCATCATCCGGATGCGCGCGATGTCTTCGGGCGTCATCTCGCGAAACGCGCGATAGAACGCTTTCGGCCCGAGGAAGAAGGCCCCGTGCAACACGACACCATCGACCGCGCGCTTGAGGATGCCGGCCTCGATCAGGGCGACAAAGCCTTCCGTGATCATCTCGCTGACGCCATAGAGGCCCTTTTCGAAAGAGGCCGTCTCCGGCGTTCCCTGCGCAGGCGTCGCAGGCGCAAGCCGCCGGACAAGGCTAGCGAACTGCCCACTGTCCCGATGGCGAAGGATCAGCGCCTGCGCCACCGCATCGCCGATCTGCCCGATGCCGATCTGTAAGGTGCCGCCGTCGCGCACGAGGCCAGCCGCATGCAGGCCGATCGCATAGCGAACGTCACCGATCGGCTCGGCCGGCGGTGCGAACAGCGAAAAATCGCAGGCCGGGCTGTCGAGCACTGCGCTGAACTCGTCGCCGGAGAGATCGCCCGGCCCCGGCATGAACGGCAGCTCGGAATTGACCTGCCCAATCAGCTTGAAGGATGCGCGGCCTTCGTTGCGCGCCCGCAACACGTCGAGGGTGGTGTCGGTGTTGCAGGACAGGCTATAGCGCGGCACGCCGTCAGTGACGCGCTTGGCCACGAGCTGCAGGACGACGTTGAGCCCGGAGGCGAGCAGGTAGGGCGCTGCATGGGTATAGTTTGCCGAGATATAGTTCTGCTGCGCCTGGGCGACATGCAGCCAGCGCCCGGCGAGAAAGAAGAACTCTATAACGCGGATGTTGGGCGGCAGGCGACCTGCCCGCAACGGCGCCGCATAGGCGAGATCGGGATAGTCGCCGAACAGGCGATCGATCACCGGCGCGATGAAGCGCCATTGCACCAGATTCTTCGGTGTCGGCTTCTCCAGCGTCAGCGCGGTGAAGAAGGTCAGATCGATCGAAGGGTCGGCGGCTGCGCGCGCATAGAGCGCGTTGACGATGTGGTTGGCCTTGCCGAGCCCGAGCGGCAGTCCCACCACGAGTTTCTTGCCGACGTCGCGGATGATGTCGTCGGCGATCGCGTCAGGATCGGTGAACAGTTTTGGCATCAGGTGAAGGACCGTGCGAAACAAGAGATTCTCAGCTATAGCGCATTAGAACGCGGAGCGGCCATGAACAAGCCAGACGTCTTTGCCGGACCATCCCAACCTTCGACGCCCATCAATTTCGATGTCCCGCCCGGCGCCTGCGACTGCCACACCCACATTCACGGCGATCCGGAAAAGTTTCCGTACGCCCCGGACCGGGTCTATACGCCCGAGCCTGCCAGCCCCGAACAGATGTCGGCGCTGCACAAGGCGCTGCATATCGAACGCGTGGTGATCGTGACGCCGAGCGTCTATGGCTCCGATAATTCGGCCTCCCTGCTCGGGATCAAGGCGCGCGGGAGAACCGCCCGCGGGGTTGCCGTGATCGACGACAAGACCAGCGAAGTCGATCTCGACGCCATGCATGCCGCGGGTTTCCGTGGCATCCGGCTTAACCTCGCGACGGGCGGGGTCAACGATCCCGATGTCGGGCGGACGCGGTTTTCGGCCGCCGTCGAACGCATGAAGGTGCGGGGCTGGCATGTGCAGCTCTTCACGTCGCTGGCCATGATCTCGGCGATCAAGGACCTGGTGGCAGCCACGCCCGTGCCCGTCGTGTTCGACCATTTCGGTGGCGCCGTGGCGGCAAAAGGCGTCGGGCAGCCCGGCTTTAACGATCTCCTTGCGCTCGTGAAATCCGGCAGGGCCTATGTGAAGGTCTCCGGTGCCTATCGCGCCTCCAGGCTCGCGCCGGACTATCGCGACGCTGCGCCGCTGGCGCAGGCACTGATCGCGGCCAACCCTGATCGCATCGTCTGGGGCACCGACTGGCCGCATCCGGATGCGATTGCGGGGCGAAAGGCGACCGACGTGACGCCGCTGCTCCAGATCGACGATGGCGCCATCCTGAACCAGGTACCGGCGTGGGCGCCGGATGCGGCGGTGCGCAAGAAGATCCTGGTCGACAATCCCGCGCGGCTCTACGGGTTTGGGTGAGCGGACGAGGAAAGCGCTTGAGGCGCGTGACGCGCCGCTAAAGGGTATTCGCGCAACCAGTTGCGAGACTTGCGTAATCCGCCGAAGGGAAAGAGGTGGAAGCCTGCGATCGCGCTCGTTGCGGCGGCTGGCGCGGCTTCCAGCGCGCGCATGACGTCGTCCGGACCTGTGTCGATAAGAAGGCGGCCATAACGGCCGATCTGGCCGCGCAACGCGCGCATGGAATTGCCGATGCCGCAGCGGAGCGCGAATTTTGTCAGGGTCGCCGGCGTCGCGGGTCCGGCGAGGCCGATGATGACCGGCAGGTCGATGTTGCGGGCCTCGAGCTCGCCCAAAAACCTCAGGATCGGCGCGCCCTCGAAACAGAATTGCGTGACGATGTCGACGCGGACACCAGTCTCGTGCGTCCAGTCGCGCCAGGTCTGCAGGCCGCGGAAGGCCGCCTCCCCGTCCAGAAACGGATGGCCCTCGGGATGGCCGGCGACGCTGACGCGCGTGATGCCGTGGGCCTCCAGGAGCCCTGTCGCGGCGACGTCCCGGCTCGACTTGAACGGGCCCTTCGCTCCCGCGACATCGCCTGCGATCAGGAGCACGCGGCGAACATCGGCGTCGCTGCGCAGCCGCGCGACAAAATCGTTCAAGCCATCGCGGGACGGGATCTCGCGCGCAGCGATGTGCGGCACCGGCTCGTAGCCCAGGCGGCGCAAGTCGCGCGCGGTTTCGACATTGGTGCGGACATTGTCGCCGGGAAGAAAGGTGATGGTGACCTCGGTGCCGGGAGCGAAGCTTTCGCGCAACGCCTGCAACTGATGGCCATGCGAGGAGATTTCCACCGAGGCGGAGGCAAGCAGCGTGACAAGGCCTTCGGAGCACGCGGTCATCGGCTGCCTCCGTCAGGCCGGCGCCCGGCGGCGCGAGATGACATAGGTCTCGTCGTTGAACCAGAGGCCGCCATGCTTCTTCAAGACGCGATCGGTCGCCTCGAGATAGCGGCCGTCGCGCACGACTTCGGACAGGCGGTTGTCCTCGATCTGCGCCACGTAGATCGCCGCATTCCAAGCCGCAAACAGCGTCGAGGTGCCGATCGGGCCGCTCACCTCGTCGGGCAGCGTGTGCATGTGGTAGCGGAAGATCGAGCGCGCGTCGGATGACGCGTTGAAATTATAGTGGCGCGCAGCCGAGCCCAACTCGTGCTTGACCTGGCGCAGGAGCGCATAGCGATCGGTCTTGAAGGGATCCTCGTCGGGCCAGACCTGGTCGATGATCTCCATGCCGGGGTCGTGGCCATGCGAATGGATGCCGATCAGCCGGCCGCCGGGCCGGAGCGAGCGCACCAGCGGCGTCACCACCTTGGAGGCCTTGAACTCGACACCGATGCGGGCGCGATAGGGCTGCGAGGCGATCACGAGGTCGTAGTCGGCCATGACGCGGCCCGGCCGTGGCATGATCGGGTCGAGCAGGAAGGAATGATCCTCGCGCCGCAGCGTCAGCACGATCGGCCGCTGGTAGACGGGATTGCCGGTCCTGGCGCTGATGCCGGCGCGCCAGTTCTCGGCCAAAAACTTTTCGAGGTCCCCGATCTGCTCGGCAAAGCCGTGCGCGCTATTGCCGGACAGCATCACGTCCTTCCAGATCAGGCCTTGCGCTGATGTGACCGAGCGCGGCGTCAGCCACGGCGCCTCGGCATAATAGAGGTTGGTGACGACGAGCACGGTCGCGGGATGCTCGAACAGGCGGTCGGCCATCTTCTCCAGCATCATGCGCACATCTTCGTAGGAAATCTCCTTGGCGACGACGTAAAGCGGCATGGTCGGAAAGCGCGCGTGCAGCGCCCGCATCACCCGCGACAGCACGGTGCCGTCGCCGACGCCGGCATCGAACAGGCGCAGCGCCGGCGGCGACGGCTGCAGCGTTGCAAGCTCCAGCGAGACGCGGTTGGCGATCTCGGTCTTCTCGCTGCAGGTCGAGACGAACAGGAGATATTTTTGCCGGTTGTCGAAGAAGCGGAAGCCCGGCGGCACGACATCGGCGGTTGTGGCGGTGCCATTGGCGGGTCTGGCGGCAACGGCGGAAGCGCCGTTGCCATTGCCCGCATGATCGGGGCGATGCTCCGAGAGATAGGCGCGGACCTTGTCGAGCGTGCCGGTCGTGATCTTGGCGCCGTCACGCAGGCGCGACACCAGCTTGCCGTCATTGACGACGAGGCGGCCGAAGGTCGACTCCGCCGTCTGCGTCGCGCGGCAGTACTCCCTGATCTCGCCAAGGATCTCCTCCGAGGTCCCGCCCGGAGCGCGCGGCTGGTGCTCTTCGATCCGCATGGTTGCTCCCCGCGGTTTCCTTATGCCGAGTGCTCGATTATGCCGAGCACCCGGCTTTATCGCGTCGATTCGTTCGGTGAATGGAGCAATTTCCTGTGCACGACTCGGGATAATCCAGGGCCTTTCTCGAATAATC
>Ga0070730_10000344_pt1 | contig 56614 bp, 85 predicted proteins | sample Coa_R1_3_FD_66447 | JGI IMG/M metagenome (GOLD analysis project Ga0070730, IMG submission 66447) | Surface soil microbial communities from Centralia Pennsylvania, which are recovering from an underground coalmine fire - Coalmine... | ecosystem: Environmental > Terrestrial > Soil > Unclassified ... | reverse complement strand
GCGAATCCGCGCCGCCGAGGCGAAAGCGGACGCCGCGGCGAAGTCCGGCGGTGACCCCGAGGCTGCGAGGCTTAAGGAACTGGCCAAGCCAAAGGGAGATACTAGCCACCTCGCCCGTGCGACCGAAGAGCTGTTCCCCGGAAAGAAGTTCAACGAACTGACTCCCGCCGAGCAGTCCCAAGCCGTGCAGCGATCGCTGGAATTGAAATTCGGGAGCACGAAGAAACCTCCCGCAGATGAATCACCAGCGACGGCAGAGTCCTCCCGCGACGTGTCCCGCCTACGCAAGATGTCACAGAAGGACATCGTAAGTTCCTATGGCAAGCTGGTGAGATTGAACGGCGAGGATGTTACCGTCGTGGCGTTCCCAGCGGGTAAGGTTACAGTCCGCATGCCGAATGGAAGTACAAAGACAGTTTATTGGGATGAGCTGGAAGGAGATACTCCAGCCAAGACAGGAGACTAGAACCCATGCCAGTCCATCAATATTCCGGAGGCGGCGACCTCACCGTGGCGGTAACCAACGCGCAGGCCGTCGCGGGGATCGCCATTCGTGCCGCGCAATCGCGGCTGTGCAAGGTACTGGTCACTACGGTGATTGGGGCCAACGCCATCGTGTTCTTCGACAACGCCTCCGCAGCCAGCGGAACGATCATCGGCATCATCCCTGCGGCTACAGCGGCAAACACCGTCATCACCTTCGACATGCCTGCGTCGAACGGCATATTCCAGCAGGCAGCCGCCGGGGGCGGGGCCTACACTGCGAGCGTCTACTGATGACACTGGTGACGGCCACAGTACGGGATCCAGCGGGTAATCCTTACGTCAACTCGCAGGTAATCGCCTCGTTCGTGGGTCAGAACACCACTCCCGGCGCGGGGCCGTACACCAGCGGCGGCGTGCCACAGGGACAGTTCGAGGTTGTGGTCCCTGGGTTCACCGATTCCTTCGGAGTGATGTCGATGCCTCTCGCGGGGAATGACACCATCACCCCCACGCCGTCGCAATGGCGATTCAACGTGGTCAGCAGTACGACCCCGCCAGTGTCGTTCAACACGCTCATCACCATCACCGGGAACTCGCAGGACATCAGCGCGGCTCTGCAAGCGGCAGCGGCGTCCCTCGTGACCTCCGGAGGCGGGCCTGTGCTCACCGTCGTCCCATTCTCTGCCACTCCAGCTCTCGCAGGCCCTGGAGTAAACAGCAAGGTCCCGATGATTACCTTCCAGATGACACTCACGGGGAATGTCACCGCTCCGGTGTTGAGCGGCATCCCCGCTGGTGCGATTGTGGTGTTGAAGCTGATCGAGGACGCCGTGGGGGGTCGCACGTTCGCCTATCCCTCGAACATCAAGGGGTTCCTGTCCCTGATTACCACAGCCAATACTATAAATTCGCAGGCCGGAGTGTTCGATGGAACCAACCTCGTCGCCTTCAGCTCGCAGCAGGCATTATGACAAGAAGACCATGCAGTATCGCGCTCGCGTTCATGCTACTCACCATGGCGGTGGCCTCCGCCCAGACTACGCATGTCAACAATCTCCAGGCGGACGGCAACATCAATGCCAATGGCAACGTCACCGCAGCCAACCTCCCCGCCGGGACAATCAACACTGGCACAGGAACCACCAACACGCTGCCGAAGTACACGAACGGCGCGTCGGGAGTGCTGGGGAATTCCAGCGTGACAGACAATGGAACCACGGTCAGCACGTCGGAAGTGTTCTCAGCGGCCAGCTACTCCAACAACCTTGGAGCATTCGCGTCCACGACATCGGCGCAGCTCTTAGGCGTAATCAGCGACGAAACCGGGACTGGTGCTCTCGTATTCGCAAACACTCCAACTCTCGTAACGCCAAATATCGGGGCAGCAACCGGGACGAGCGTCAGCCTCACAGGTGTGGGAACATTCGCGGGAGTAGTATCGGCCAATGGTGGCCTGAACGTGAGCAAGGTAATTCGTGACTGCCGGACAGACGGGGTAGTCTGTAATGCGACGTGGAACGGAACGACGCTCACAGGAACGGATGATTCAGCAGCAATCACAGCTTGCCTAGTAAATGCCTATGCAGCGGGACAAGGCGGAGTGCAATTACCTTCAGGAAAATGTCGCGTCAATACGACGATCAATGATACAAACAAGACCAATCTTGACGTGTACGGGTCGAACTCAAATGAAGAATTTTCCACTACTCTCGCAGGGCAGGACTTCGGCTTAACCGGAACGCAGTTGCTAGGCAATACAGGTTCTACGCCGGTCTGGGATGCTACAGGATCAGGCCGTTCCCGTCTGAAGAACTTTAGTATTCGCGTTCCCTCTGGACTCCCAACTCCAAGCGAAATTGGGTTTCTCTTTGGAAGAGACAACGCAGTTAGCAATGGTTCATCAACTGGAGTCGGAACATTCTGTTTTTCAGAAGAAAATAAGTTAGAAAATGTCTGGGTTTACATGGACACGCGGCCAGCGGCAACGGCGGTCGGAACTGTTCCGGTTTACAACGTAGGAGCTGAACAATTTCAGATTATAGGCGGCGGATATATTGGTGATCTACCACTGTTCATTTCAGCCACTAATGATTTATCGCTTGCCAGCCCGTATCAAACGCTTCTCACGGGATGTCCCACTTCAATGTCGGAGGTAAAAATTGGGCATGGCGTGGTGCTACAGGCATGGACAAAACAGGCAATGGATTTGCGTGGGATCATTGATTTTGAATCTGAAAAGGACACTGAGATATTAAACGGAGTTATCGGCACGAATCACAGCTCGGCTGTGGTCATCAACTCAGGCTCGAACGTTCCCACCAACATCACCCTTCAGGGGCAGGATGAAGGCTTCGATTTCCCGCTCACTCTCAATACCACGGTCGAGGCCATGGATGCACGCATGACTGCTGTGGCTCCTACTGCTGCCGGACTGATAGTTGTGGGCAATGGAATCACGGTATCGGATTCTTACTTCAACATGCCGCAGATCAATGGGACACTTCAGCCGTTATTCAATGTTCTAAGTGGCACAGCAACGATTCGCGGAAGTATTTTATATGAGGGTAAGAATTCAGGCAGCGGCACCGGAGCAAACAACCTTACACTTACAGGTTCCACGATCTACGCTCCAGGCCTGACAGACACGGCGGTCAACACGTTTGCAGCAGCCTCTAATTATGCTGTCTATGACGCGACAGGGATGAGTACAGTAGGGAATTATCGCGTGACCAACCTTGGAGTTGGAGCGGGGGCCGTGGCTGGAACGGGTATCTTAGAGAACAACTCAAATCTTACCGGAGCATTTCAAATCGGCATCCAATCCGCGCCCGTAACATCATCTACAAGCACATCCGAAGGTTCCGGTATCTACGCCCGAGCGGACACAGCAGCAGCGGCATTCACCCAAGCATTGAATACTGGGCTTCATGTCAACACTCCAACCGTGGGAGCAGGATCAACCATCACTGAATGGGATGGTATAAGAATTGAAGCAGGCCCAACAGCGGGAACTAAATTCGCTATCAAGACCATAGGCACGGAGACATCACAATTCGGCGGTCAGATTCAAAGCACAGTCACGACCGGAACCGCGCCGTTCATCGTCGCCAGCACCACCGCCGTGCCGAATCTAAAAGTCCAGAACTGCGACACCTGTGCCATCACAACCGACATGCTGGTTACGGAGACCACTGCTCCGTCCGGCGCGGCGGGGAAGGAAGTTTGTTATGGGGATTCCACGGCACACACGCTGAAGTGTTCCTATAACAACGGAACATTCGGCAATAGCGTTCTGAGCGCGGTTGGCAACTCTGCCACTAGCGATGTGTCCGAGCGTCGTTACAAGGCCAATCAAGGCACGGCATTCTCCGGAGCGGACGCAGCGATTGTCCTCTCTGCCGGATGGGGAACCGGGCCAGCGGTCTCAGCCGCAACCGGATTCGATCAGGCGTTCAGCTTCTCCGTGACAGCTGGAACCACGCCGGGAGCAAATCCCACCATCACCGTGACATTCAAGGATGGTACGTGGACAGCGGCTCCGCAGTGCATCATTTCGCGGAATGACATTACCACTCCGTTCAACACTCCACCGCACACTTGGACAACCTCTGCGACCCAGCTGGTCGTAACCGTAAACGGAACGCCGACAGCCGCCAACGTATATAAGTACGTTGTGATGTGCATGGGGAATTAATCTATGAATGCTACTCTTCCATCGTGGTCCCCCGGGGCCATGCTCCTCGGAACCTCCACCACTCAGGCAGTCACCGTCACTAGCGCACAGCCAGGCATGGCCTGCGTGGCCACTCCGAATGGCGACCTCGGAGCGGGGGCACTCTACATCGCATGGATATCCGCAGCCAACACCGTGACCCTCCGCATCACCGCCATCATCGCCTTGACACCGGCCACGCTCAGCTGGCAGATTCGGTGCATCCCATGATGCTGCAGCGATTGACGAAAACTAAGGAGGCTTTATGCCAATAAGCATGTTGTTCTGGTTTCTCTTCATCGTGTGGGTTCTCTTTGGAGGCTGGATGTACCAACCCGCTCCGGGCAACTGGCGTCCGTTCGGCGGCCACCTGCTGCTGGGGATACTGATATTCCTCCTCGGCTGGCACGTCTTTGGATTCGTCATCAAAGGGTGAAGAGTGAGATAATGCAGCAACTCTCATGCCCAGGTCGAATGTTCAAAAGATGCGGAAGTGTCCGCTGTGTCATGGCTATGGGGAAGTCCCCTACGGTCGCAGGCAGAAGGAGAATTTTATGAAACCGGAATATCAGAAGATCATTGACGACGCGACGGCGGCGTCCACGATTTCCGACGCGCAAGACCAGCTGATCGCGCAGCTCAAGCAGGAGCTCGCCGACCTCACCGCGCCGAAGTCGGTCACGCTATCCAGCATTCAATCGGTCGCGCCGGAAACACTCTGGTACGAGGCTCGCTCCCCTGGCGCGCCGAAGACAGGCCCGCATGGGACGGTGGCCATCGTGCCGGGATCACCAGCCACCGCTGACTTCAAGCCAGCGAAGCTCGCTGGCGGCGAGTCTGACAACTGCTATAACCTGCGGAGGCTGTATCCCACGCTGACCGCAGATCAGAAATCGATCATGGAAACCGCCAGCAAGTTTTCCATTTCCTGCGACTACGCGATGGATCCGCTCACGTCCGTGCAGGCGGTGGAGCTGGATTATCAGATTCGCAAATCCTCCGGAGTGGTCATCAACGTCGGTCCGCAACTCCTGCCGGTCGCGGGGGGATGGATCATCCGGGGGTTCGATTACGTGAAGAAGGTGTGGGTGCCCCTCGGAGTGACGGCGAAGGTCACCGCCGGGAAGTCGATCCACCTGGAGGTGGACGCGACCTGCGATGACAAGACGGTGCGGTTCACCGAGGTAATCGTGGATGGCGTAGCGACTCCTGTGACGTTCAGCCATCCCGTGAGTCAGAGCCAGACGAACTCGCCGTACTGCAACGCGGCGTATCAGCTGGACGCTACACCGGATGCGAAGCCGTACAAGGCGACGATTGACAATCTGACGGTTACGTTCGGATAGCGAATGCCGGAGCCCAAGAGCACTACCGGGTGGACTCTGGAGACACTGTACATCCACTTCACAGCCTTGATAAATGGGCAGAAGGAAGCGGTATCCACAGCCTTAGAATCCGCAGAAACGGCGGTCAACAAGGCAGAGTACAACTCCGAGAAGTGGAGGGACAGTGCCAACGAGTGGCGACAGGCGATGGACGACCGGGAGGTTAAGTTCCTGCCGCGCACGGAGTACACATCGGCGCACCAAGCCCTCATCGACCGTATAGGAACACTGGAAAACCGAGTTACCAAGAATGAAGGAACCGGACAGGGACTCAAGCAGGGCTGGGGAATCCTGGTGGCAGCGGCGGGATTTATATTAGTGCTCATAAGTATATTCACATTTCTTAGGAAGTAGCAAAGTGACCCGCGCAGTGGGTAACTCGGGAGAAGGAACTCAGGTAGCGGGAAGGAAAGGCGATGACTCATGTTGATTTCACTACACTTCTGGTTGCGCTTATCAATGCTCTGCCTTGGGCTGTGGGGCTGTGGCTGGCTCGTAAGCGTCGTCTGGAGAAGGCAGAGAGAGAACGGCAGCATCATTCCCACCGTCACGTCCAGCGTCCGGTTCAAGCAAGCTGCGCGCACCACGCTGACGAACATGGCAAAAGTAGCTCTGGGGCTGGTGCTGGGGATGGCGACGATTGATCTCTGGCAGTATCATCACACGTTCGTGGTGTGGGACCTGAACGTGGTCGCGGAGCCAGGTGACACGGTGGTCGAGAACGGCCGTCCCAAGATCGTGGCTGCTAATACGTTCTATTTCCAGCGCGCGTCCGGGCCAGTAGGACAGACATTCCCCAAGACATTTTGCGATAAATACGTACCCGACCTGCACGACGGATATCATGTGGAGTTCATAGCGGCCACGGTGGAACATTATCCGGTGGACTGCTGGAATGTAGCACCCAAACCATTGGGAATCGTTTACACAGGAGGATAGAACCATGTCAAATGGAAGCAAGCCGCCGGGCTGGAAACCGGGTGATCCGGAACCGCCTCACGGCACACCAACAACGCCCACCACGCCTAACCCCCCGCCGACTGAGCCTGGGAAGGCGCCGGAGAAGAAATAAACATTTGAAAAGGGGCCATCCACTGGCCCCTGATTTATTTTACCCGCCTTCCCTGCCTACTTCACTACTGCCTTCGGATACTTCCCACTGACTTCATCGTTCCATGCTTTCTTCAAATCCGCAGCGCCTGCACTCGGTAGCACTCCCAGCTGCGAGATATGGGCCGCTTGCGCCGCTGGAGTAGTCGGCGGAGGCAATCGATCAATCACCGCCGTGATCGCTGTGTTCACCACCAGCACGGCCACGCGGACGGTGGTGACCAGCGTCGGGTTCTTCACCCCAATCGCCGCGAGGATATCGGAGAGATTGGTTTGTATCGATCCCGCCGTGGCGCGTAGCAGATCAATGTTCGTCGTCGTCTGCCCTGCGGCGGAATCGTAAATCGTGTAAGTCTTCACGATCACTCCGAGATCGGTGGACACCTTGCCGATGGTGGTAGCTACCTCCGGATTCAGCGGCTGGACGATTGGCCCTAGCTGGTTGGCCACGTCCTGGGCGATGTTCAGCCCGGTGATGACCTGATCGACCAGCGGTGGCTGGTTAGGCTTGGCGGTCTTGCATCCGTCGCTGCTAATGACTCCGGCGAGTCCGGTCAGCAGCAGCATCAGGGTGAGTATGTGCTTGCGTTGAATCATGCGTTGTTCTCCTTTATGTGTCTTGGCTGATCCCAGCTGGATACCGCTGGGGATTGACCGACTGAGCCTTTTCTGAAAACTACAATGGCATTCCCCCAGAACGGGACTCCCATACCGCCAGTGAAGGATAATTTCTTTCGCACGAAGCGGATCTCCGTGGCCTTCATTACATAGTTATGCCACCACGGAGGATTAGATCGAACAGGTAGTAGGCAGACTACAGTAGCATCTCGATTCGCCGCGACTTCAAGGGCCTTCTTCAGCCATTGCGATATTTCTTTGCCGTATGGCGGATTCAGGAAGCACACGCCGCCCCAGTCTTCGATGAGGCCTCGCTGGCGAGAGTAATACATCTGGCACTTGGCATTGTTGTCGTCCGCACACACGTCGATGTCGAAGTGGAACTCATCGTCCAACTTGTCGAACACATCCTGCGGAGTTGACCAGATTTTCATTTTTTCAAATCCTTAGTCTCAACCACCGCCGCCGGTTGTTGCGCCGTGGGTGGATTCAACTGCGATTGCAATCCCGTGTACACTCCCTTGGTCACGGCGTATTGCTGTATCCAATGCCATAGTCCCGCGAGGATCACTGTCCCGGCGGGGAAGGTCAGCAGGACGGAGCCTCCGCTGACGAAGGTCCCGGTGTGGGAGATGTGAATGCCGAAGGTGGCGAGGCCGGTGGTGATGATGGCGAAGGCGTGGTTGGCCTTGGTGGATTGGTAGTTCAGCCAGGGGAACCAGGACTGGCCTTTTAACCAATTCTGGACGAACACGAGCACGAGGCCGATGGGGAGTTGTTGATCTATGAAGTTGTTCATGCCAGCACGTCCTGATTGTCGTTGTAAATCTCCAGAACCTTATCTGCACGGTGGGGGTCGGTGCTCCAAGTTTGTGACACTTCGCGGATGAATGTCTCGCCATCGCTGGCTGCGAGAGCGGCCTGATAAGCTGGATACTCGTAACCCAGTCGCACCAGAGTTGCCTGACGATCGCGCAGGCATGCTTCCCAATCCGGATACTTCATCCAGCTAGCGGTGGTCGCGATCCACTGCCCGTTGACAAACTCCTTCGTGGGCAGTGCCAGCGTCTGATCCGGCGGCGTGGAATGATGCGCCTTCATGCCGAAGAGATTGTTGGCTTGGAGAGCCAGCCCGGACTGCCCATAGCGCGACTCCAGCGCGGCCTCGGCAGCGACGTACCCCGGCCAGCTCAGTCCCAGGTTCATCGCGGCCTGTTTACACTTGGTTAGAAATACCTTGGTGTCTATCATGCAGTTTTCTCCTTCGCTTTCAACATCCGTGCCAACCTGTCTATCGCACGATCCAGCTTCGGCTTGTGCAGGTCGAGGGGAGGATTGAACTCCCGCAACGCCTCAAGATCAGCCACCACGTATTGCACCTGCTGAGACTCGTACTTAGTCATACAGCGGATGCCTCCATGTTCTGAGTAGCTGCCGCTATTGTAGTCCGCGGTGTCAACTCCACAGGCACCTCTAGATCCTTCATCTCCGACCAACGTCTGCCCCATGATCCCTCTACGCCCAGCCATAGCCCCGGCATCACCTTGGACTCGGCGGTCATCACGGGATATACTTCTCTGGCGAAGGATTTCAGCAACGGTTCTGGGAAGGACCACATTAGTGAATCATGAACCATATTGAAAAGTCCGTACTTCTCATCCAGCCCGAGTCTCGATAGTTCCTTCATTACCTCACGCATGTGCGCATGGGCCGTGTTCGCGAGGCGATAGGCCACGGCTTCCTCAGCTTGGTCTCCGTGACTCCAGATTCCCTTCCTGCCGTCCCAGCGATATACCTCGTAGAACCTCCGCTGATGGCCGAAGGGTGTGCGCAGGCGTTGTGTCTCATGTGCCTCTTTGCGTTGGAGTTCCTGATATATAAATATCTTATCGAATATGTCCTCACAGGTTTCCAATACCAAGTCTGCAACGCGCTGCCCCGGTTGTCTGCCAGTCGCTTTACACTCAGGACAGTGTTTCAGCCCGCGCAGGCCAGAAACCTTGCCACTACCTCCACACTGAGGACACTGGCGCGCTGGAAAGTTCTCCATATACCGCTCGAATAGTCCCTTGGAGCGAAGTCCGTTACCTATCCCGAGAATGCCGTGCTTGGCCTGATCATCGCGAACACGCTTGCGCTCGGGATCGGACTTCAACCATTTAAACCGTGCCATCAACTCTGCGTCCGATTCCTTCAGTATTTCCTTGACGTTCCATAGTCCTAGGAAGTGGCCAGCAACTGCTGAGTGAATGTCCAGTCTGCCGAGACGAGTGTAGTTAGCGTCTCCCGCGAGCAGGCCCAGTGTGATGACGTGACAGGACTTAAAATCCACCTCGGCGAGAACATGACCCGGATCCGCGCACACGATGCTACGGAGAGCCTTGGCTAACTTGGGCGTGGGCTTGAGCTTCGGGAAGTTCGTCGTGTTTGGGTTGCGCGCACTGAGCTGCGCAATCGCCGTCTGAAACGTGAACGTCGTATGCACCCGGCCATCACTCCCGGGACGGAAGCCATCCACGTAGGTTCCGCGAAGTTTCGTAAGCCCGCGGTACTCGATCACCTTCAGGTAGAAGTCATCGCCGGTCTTCACTGCCAGGCGTTGGAGTTCCTTGGCTGCGGTGGTGTCTTTCTGGTTGCCTTCCTCGTCCTCGATCTTGGACTTGGGGACTTTGTGTCCCTTCGACTTCATGTAGGCTATCAGCTGCGGCGCCGAGTTCGGGTTAAAATCATACACGCGGCAAATGCGACGGACTTTATTTATAGTGGGATTTCCAGACTCATCCAACCCAGCAACATAAAACTCCCTTATGGCGTATGTATATGACTCTCCATCTTCCCCAGCTTCCATGTAGCGATGTAGAGGCAGCTCGTTATCTATGATAATTTCCACTTGAGTCTTTTGCCATTGCCTGACTTCGGGAGGAATAGTCTTATACCCCTCCTTCGGATGCACCCTCTGACACTCCACCGGAGCACGCTTGGCCAACTCCTCGCCTAGCTCCCGCTGCGCAGCCTCGAACTCCGCTCCCAGCTTGATCCTCGCAGCGTCGTCAATCGGCACCCCGCGATCTTCCATCGCTGCGAGCACCGGCCTCACCTCACGCTCCTGTCCGGTGTAGCCAGTGGTCAGGGAATATTCATTTCCCGAACCCCAAAGATTGTCCTTCTTCAGCGTGGCTTCGAGGAACTGTCCGAGCCGAAGACCAGCATCCACATCACATATACCGTAGAACTCAATATTAGTACCTGAGAGGTGCTTCCACGGAAATGGAAAATTGACGAAGCTGGAAGCAAATTGCAGATGCGCTGGGAGATCAGGCTGCCAGTGATGAAACATATCAAGTGTGTCAAAGACTCTAACCGACGGTGCATAAACCCATCCCTCCCGCGCTGCAGCTGCGCGCAACACCTTATGATCGAAATTGTCCCAGTTATGACCGTAGAACGGGTTCCTGAGATGCAGCATTCGTCTCACGATGTCTTTGAACTCCCCCGTGTAGGGAATCGCGATCCCGGTCCCGGGCTGATAGCTCAGCTGGAAGAGTCTCACTTCCGTGTCGCTGAATCCCTCCCGCGCGTCCTCGTCCAGCGATGACGATTCGCTGGTTTCTATATCCTTCGCCACCGGGAGATTGGGATTGTCTTCGAGGTATCGCAACACGGATCTCGCCTGATCGGTCGTGGGATGCGTCCAGTATTGTAGTCGCCCACCGTCAGGGGTGTTCCACGTGGCCGAATCATCTGGATCAACTCCCCACATGAAGTTACGATCACGACCACTAGCGATGGCCAGCGACCGCTGGATGATTCGGCTGAACACTCCCTGGTGCGAGGCCTTGCCCCGGCGGAGATAGGAGGGATGGAAATCGGCCAGCACGGGAATCTGCCCTGTCGTAGCTGACCTAGATACCCATCCTGTTCCCATGCAGTTGTCGCATTGTTTATTCTTACCTTCACACATCCCACAGATGTAGTTATGCCTGGTTCCGCTGGCGAGAGGCAGAACATAGCCCGCAAGATGCGTGACTCCCCTAGCCTCTCCCGCCTCCCCTGTCAGCTCTCGCAGCGCCACGCCACCAAGCGCGATAATACACCGAGGCTTATACATGGCTATTGCGGCGTCGAGGTTCGGCCTGCACTGGCGGAGTGCGGAGTATTCCCACGGCGCGCCTTCCAGCCAGTTCTTGCGTGGGCGACAACGGATGCAGTTTGTAATAGCGAATTGTTTTCTGTCGAGACCCATACGGCGCAGGCAACGCTCGAGCACAGCGCCAGCAGGAGCATAATTTCTAAAGGGGAGTTGATCCCTCTGTTCATGTTCCCCAGAGGCTTCCCCAACAAGAAGAACTCCGTTAGCACCTGTTCCCTCTATAGCGGAGAAATCTGTGCCGTGGGAATGGAGTTGGCATCCAACACAGGAGCTTGGTTTACATCTAACTGGCACTTCTTTCCCCTCTCCACTACTTTTATCTTAGCTAGAGCCTTTGATATGGCCATCTTTTGATGCGGAGATATCTGCCCCCCAGATTCCTTTAGGGGCCTATTCTGCAACACGATCAGGGCCACACGCGCCTTCTCCTGCTTAACTACCAACCACGGAAGCATGCGATATAGCGCGTACATGGCATCCTTCCCGCTGCATCTCCACACACTACATTTGCTAACATCAAGCTTTCCTCTGTGCTTGAGATGAACCTTACCTCCGTAACACTTCTGTAGCATATGCAGCGGAGTCAGGACATTCTGCGTGGCCCCGATTTCCACATAACAACTCCAAGGTCGCCTGACATCTCGACTGACTGTGATGTGGCCTTCTCCATCGAAAAACCCTGCGAAGTAGGCATCTAAATCTTGCCTTCCCATGCCGCGACTATCGCGTTGCGTCGCCAGCAGAACCTTCTGATAAATGCTTCGTTCTTTCATGGTGTCCACTATACCAGAACACCACCAGCTTGAGCCACATTTATTTTATGGGACGACAGCGATGGCTCATGCCTTAAGCCCCATGATGAACGCCTTCTGACTCTCCAGCGACAGCCCATAATGCATCGCCTCATCCAGCGCCTGTTGCGGAGTCCAGCCGCAGCGTTTCACCCGGATGCCAGCGATGAAACAGCCGGTGCGGCCAATGCCCTGCTCGCAGTGGGCGAAGAGGATGCCGCCGGGCATCATGGGATTGGCCGGAACGGTAACCCAATCAAATATATCCACTGCCTTCTCCAGATCCGCATCCGTCGGCGCGGTGTTATCCTCCACCGGAATGTTATATGGCACTATCCCAAAGCTGCGGATCAGGTCATCCTGCTGACGCTCGGAGCAGAAGTTCAGCGACGCTACCACGCCTCCCGACTTCAGCATCTTCAGGGGGACCGCATCCGGCCATGAGCCGCGCCAGAGTTTCCCATCGACGACCACGGACACGTACCACGGCGTGCGATAAATGGGATGGTGGACCAGGTTCTCCACTTCTCCCACTGCCGGGGCGATATCATTCTTGAGATTGTTGAAGATGCTCACGGCTCAGTCCTTTCTGCTACGCCCTCTTTAACTTCAACTACATGTCCGCAATATCGGCAGGTTCTTTTGCCGATGAACATCTCCGCATCGACTTGCAGCGCAGACATGGCAGACTTCCGTTTACATGCTGGACATTGCCGCTGAGCCGCTACTCCTGTCAGGTAGGCTTGCCTCTTGCGCCACGTTTCGCGTTTTCTCATCTGCGACATAAAATTTCCTCTCCTGCCTAACAGGAGTGCGATACCCGACAGTTTTTAAAATCTAGCAGTACGCTCATTTCCGCCCCTCCCCCTGCGCGTCCCCGGCCAAACCTTCTACTCCGCAATGCGGCCCACAGCTAATGTCTTCCGTGATAGGTTCACCCGTTTCTTCTATTGGCAGTTCATCCAAATATGAGCGGGTTCTCTTTCTGCCCAGGCGCAGTGGTCGCCATCCAATATCCCGGCTTTGCTGGCAACGCTTTGCAAAAATCTCAGGAAAGTATTTTCTGATGTGCTGCCAGTATTCGACCGATTCAGCCTTTCCACAGCCTATGCAGTTGTTATTGTTGAATCCCAACCCATACATGACAGGGAGGGCTATTCCTGCATTTAGCAGCATGTTTTTGCAGTCATCCTTAGTCAGCCCATTTCCCGCAAGGATGAAATATGATTTCGTTTCCGGATTGTTTTCTTTGAAACGGATAATCCGCTCTGGCTCTTCAACCGTGTAGCCCCAGATGTGTAAATCTCCCGGCTCCTGATATTCATGGCGAGGCTTTTTCTTTAATTCCGTGGTGCATCTCGCTCCCCTGACTCCCGCGAAGTAGCTATTCTTGGCAATGACCTCATCCACACTGGAATACATCTTTGAGGATATGCGCTCAATTTCAGTGCCAAGCCATTTCTCGACATCCTGGGCAAACCGCTTATTGTCCGGGTGCTCATTGATTGACGTATCGCAGTAAACCACCTTCACCGGGAAGTGACCCCCGAAACGCTCAATAGCCAACTTAGCAGCGCAAGCAGAGGCAGCCCCACACGAAAACCAAACCACCACTCGCTTCACAGCTTCTTCTCCGTTGGCGCGTCCCCGGTCGCAACTTCTGGATTCTTTGCGAACCAACGTGCGCCACTTTCCAGTTGCCAGTCTTCATAGCAGCGTTCTACTGCTTCCTGTATGGATCGGCCAGAATCACCTTCGCCCAGCAATTCATCGTAGCTTTTGAATCGGCAGACGTTATGCCCGTCATGCCCGAAGAACAATTCGACCGACATTACGCCATTGTGATCAGTGCGTACTTTTTCAACTATTTCAGGCCAGTTCACGGCTTCTCCTTATGTGGCGCGTCCCCGGTAGGTGGAGCGGGGAGCGGTTCGGGTAATTGCTCTGCCAGCCTGTGCTTGTAAATCCAGTAGTCAACTTCATGGGCTTCAAACTCTTCGCCTTCGCAATCGACGAATATCTTCTGCCCTGAGCCAGTTCCGCCTTCGTAGTAGCTGCAATCGTGAATGACGTACTTTCTCACTCCCGGTGAGTGTGTCCATGCGATTGCCGCATAAACTTCTGAGTCGTCATCAGGCAATGAATCTTTTGTGGCGACCCACCCTTGCCCGTTCTGCGGCCCGGCCAGCGCAACTTTTGGATCAATTTCAAAATCTTCCAAGTCCAATAGCAATTTATCTAGGCCGCATGTGCATCCAAACGTTCCTTCGCCAGTTGGCAACGCGGAATTCCATAAGCATCCTGCTTTGTGCTTAAAAAGTTGGTACACGTTTGGCGGCTCCGGCGTTCCTTGCGCTGGAGAGGGCACGCACATTTCTTTCACAACATCGCTTACAACTTCGTCCCATTCGGCGATGAGCTGATTTATGCCGTTCTGGTTAAAATGTTCTGGATTTAATGTGGCCGCGTCTTTTAGGTTCATTCTCAGTTTGCCTCCGATGCAACGCAGTCGCGTGAGAAAGTCCGGCCCCAGCTGAGCAGGTGCGCCTGGTAAGTGCTTCGCTAAAACTTTCTTTGCAGCATCTTCCACAGTTACGCTGTCGCCATTCGTCCATTCCCATTGAATAGCACGGCTGATCTCTTCCACCTGTGGCATCCCTTGGGCCAAAAGTTTGGTTGCAATGCATTCACATAGCGGAGACTTACATTGTGAGCATCTAATTGGCTCGGGCTGCGTTCCTGCCACGGAGGGAGCGGCGGGTTTTGGTCGAGTACAGCGTGGATAGGTAGGAGTTCCATCGGCATGAAGCCACTGCCTGCCATTAAACTTTATAGGCTCACGGCATTCTTGACAGTGCCACTCAGTCTGTGGCGCGGAGGCCGCCTCCGTTGCTTGGGTGGGCTGCGTTTGCTCAGCTTGAACGTGCTCAAAGAATGCTTGTATGTCCCAGTTAAACCGCTCGCCAATTACTTTTACCTTGCGGGCAAATTCCATATCGAAGTCGAGCGGCTCAACCTTGGGCGCGGATGGTCCCTCTGCCTCAATGATTTCGCGCATAGTCATAATTGGAACGTGCGGCGGCTGCTCCCCTGTGGATGCTCCGCCTGAGATGGGCTCGGCTTCAAATTCGTGGTAGAAAATGGATGATTTGTCCGTGTGCAACTCATGGTCCCTGTTTCCGCCGCACTTCTGATTGCCTAACTTGTGCGCCATTATCTTCCCGCACCTGCTGCTATTCTCCACGGGCTGCGCGGCGCGATATTCGGCCATGGCATCAATGGGTGGAAGTGGCCGGTACAGCGGCTCATGTTTTTCGCACACTGTAAGATTAAGGCCATGCCGCGAAATATTAATAAGTTTACCTTCGTGTGGCCCATGATCTTTTGAGCACGGACACGTTCCCTTCGGCGGCTCCTGAACTGGGGCTGGGGCAAAGAAAGCTCCTGGAATATACAAATGCTCAGTTACCTGTGTGTCTTTCCAGTGCCAACCACGCCTTATATGTTGGGCATCTTCCTTGCGACGGAATTGGATTGCCTGCTCAATGTTCGTATCGAAGTCCCGCGAACTATTGCCGTTCCAATATCCCAGACTCTTGCCATTTTCAAAACGTTCGATAACATAAAAACATTGCGGGGCCGCGTAGGGGGAGGCATTTATCAATTCTTCTGGCGTATATCTTGAGTTGCACGATTTGCACACTACTTCGCCAGAACTGTCACCATCTGCGTTCTCGTATAATCCTGCATCGTCAAAATCAGCGCCGCCACACTTCGGACAACGCGGCTGGGGAGAAGCTGAGACTGCGGCCCCCAGGTCGCTCAAAAGTTTGATTGCCTCTAATTCAGGGTTTACAGCGTTCCCTATCTTTCGATCCATTTCGCGCATTGCTTCATCTGTGAGTTCCGTCATCTTCTTTTCCATTACCCCATTCCCCCAGCGTCAGAGATCCGCGTGTTCTCCAGAAGTCGCCCATTTCCTTTTTGAAGTCGAAATTAAATTCCAGTCCGCTGTTTACTCCGTCTTCGTCTATCTCAACTTTTTGCAGGCCCGATTGACGGATCGCGGCGAGTATGCAGGCTGGGCAGTTCTGGCACATCGCCCGCAGGTCTGCCATCCCGCAATCTTCCTTGCTGCCAGAGAGGCAGGCCATCAATTCAGCGATAGGCTTCTGCTCTTGTTCCGTGTGAGCGCAGAGACCACAAACGCGGGCAGGATTCGCCGTGCATCCCTTTTCATGCTTCGCAATCCAAAACTTTGACATGCCAGCCTTGCGGCAAAAATCACAGTAGTAACGATTTACTCTCTTAGTCCGCATTGTTTCCCTCTCTCCTCCCCTTTACCGTTCGCCGCGAATCAAATCACACTTCATAATTGCCAGCCGTATTTGGCCGATGACGAAATCAAGGTCATCTTCGTCGGTCAATTTGAATCCCTTCCAACCATTTCCAAGAACCTTTTTAATTTCCTCATGGCTGGGCATCTCTCTTGCTTCCTTTATGGCTGAGGAACGTTTGGCGTTTAACCTGTCAATTTCAGCCAGCGCGCCCAAGAGTTGCCTGACTGGCGATTTCTCACATGTTTCGATGTGTGCCAGAATCGCATCGGCTTGAGCGTGTTGTTGCGTGTGATCGTATTCCGTGATGGTTCCGCAGAACGAGCACACTACTTTGTGCTGGGCATCGGCCAATGTTTCTTCGGCAAAGTTGTACAGCACATCAGTTAATTGGTTCTCCGAAAAAGTTCGCGGTATTGTGCCGTTGGAAGATTGGGCGTGAAATAAAAGCTCACGCATCCGCTTCTCCGCTCTCGCTTGTAATCCTGGCTCCCGCGCCTTCGCTGTCCGCTCGTCCGCTGGTTTGGTCATCGTTTGTTGCCTTTCTTGTCGAACAACAGATAGTCCGCATGGTTCCTACGAAGTGACAGCGTATTTTTCCAACGTCCGCTGATTCGCTTGTGATCTCGCGCCACGATCAGCCACTCGAACGGCTCTCCGCAAATAGCCACGCACCATAAGGGCATCCACTGAGGCGCATGGTTGTGAATGAATCCCTGGCACTTCACCAGCAGATGCCGTGATGTGACACGCCAGCACTCGCGCAACCCTGCGTCGAACTGACAGCGTAATTCCTTGTCGTTGCGGCCCATTCCTTTGAACTGTTTTTCTTCCGCGCTGCCCACATATGGATGAAATGGCGGGTCATATATCACGGTCGGAAATTCCCCAGCTGCAAACGGAAGCTGCCTGAAATCGGCCACATGATCTTTAGCCCGTAATGGGTCAATGTCGCAACCGATGACCTTACGCGTCGAACCTCGCCAGAAATCGCCGCTGCCATAAGTCGCGTCAAGAACTGCGTCCTGGGCATTAACCAGAGACAACAGCCCTTCCACGGCTTCGGCTGACGAGATTTCGACAACGCTATTCAACTTATTTGCCCTTCCGCCCTGAGTCAGTCATCGGGTCACCGCCCCTCTCGCTGGCTCTGCCCATTTGTCGTATTCCCCGTTATTTAATTTGGCTCCCGCACACACGCATAATCCCGTTTTGATGTGCCTCCATTTAGCGATATGCGCAACGAAGGTTATTTGCTCTCCGCATCGACAGACGGTATCGGCTAATTTCTCTGCCCATAGAGAGCAGTAGAAATGGGGAAGCGTATGGAGCGTTTCGCTAGCAAATTCTCCAGTCAAGTAAGCGGAGCATTGTTCTCTACTGCCCGAACCAATGAGCCCACACGAACCCCAAGGCTTCTGATTGCCAACATGCTCAGTCCAAAATCGGCAAGTCTCGCATTTCACTGGAATGGAATCTGACATTTCTGGATACCTCCGCTCCATCTTTCCCCGCTCCGCCACGCTCACTGAACTCCTCCCAGATAATCCGCCAGCCCTTCATTGCAGACCCAATGGCCACATCCCTTTATTGCCGCAAGGGACTTTTTCTGGAACGAAGCGGATTCACAGCCACTCACGAATTATTTCATCGAAATTACAATGCTTGGCGAACGTCTCACGCTGTCCCACGAGCCGCAGTCCCTGGAGCGATCGGCAGCGGCTTAGGGCCACGTATAACATGGCAGGTTGAGCAAAGAAGTGATTCCTGAAATCGCATTGGACACGATCCAAGGTTAGACTCTGCGACTTATGCACCGAAGTTGCATAAGCCAAGCGCAGAGGAAAATACTCGATCTGCCCAGTCACATACCGCTTCACGCGAGTGCGATAGTGCGGACGGGGCAACCATCCGCCGTCATCCTGCGATGCCGGGACCTTCTGCGCGGTGGAACTCCAGCTGGCGGGACGGTCGGAGGACTCGACTCCTCGGACGAGTGGGAATATGGCAATATGTGTTCCCGTTCGTAGCAGCTTAACGATTATGCAGGCATGGTCATCCTCAACAGTAGAGGGTTCATAACTAACTACTGTCCCGCAATCGCCGTTCACATACTCAAAATCCGGAGCGTTCGCCAAGAGCATCACATACGCCCCGACCTTCAGCTCCACCTCCGGCGGGATCCCCCACTCCTTGGTACGAATGTTCTGCCCCCACTCGCTGCGCTGCTGTCCCCAGCGGCGGGAGGTGACCTTGAACTTCCCGCCGGGAACACGATCCAGCGCCAGCGCGTTGTACCGCGACACCTGATCATTGCGGGGAAGGATCGTGGTCCCGTCGAACTCGGTGTCCAGTGCCGAGTGAAACACGGCTCCGAGCGAGATCAGGATTTCGGCAGCGGCGGCTCCCTCACCCCGGCGCACCAGGTTCAACGCCGAGAGGAACCGAGCGTCGCCCTGGCGCCAGACCTTCGTCAGCGTCTCCGTGTTCTCGCGGAATCGCTCCCAGCACGCGGCGGTGAACACCCACGGTGCTTTCACCGGCGGGAGCTGCGCCAGGTCCCCGATGATGTGAATCCCCATCGGCACCGGCACATCCACATAGCGGTTCGCCTCCTCCACTGCGCGGTAGAGAATGTCCAAGGCATCACCGCCGTACATGGAGATCTCATCTATGGTCAGCCAGCGGTGGGCCTTCGCCAGGGGATGCAGCACGCGGGAGAGTGCTCCGGTGAGGAAGTGGTCGCGCATTACGCGGACATCTGAGTATTTGAGCAAACTATTAATGGTTATTGCGCCGAGATTCACTGCACTAATTCCGGTAGTAGAACTCAGGATTCCGCTGCTGGGATCGGCCTGCACGGACTTGACTGCGTTGTAGGTCTTGCCTGTGCCTGCGCAGCCAGTGGTGAACTTGCACGGAGGTGGAGTCTCAGCCCTCGCGACCTGCTCCTCGGAGAGGCCTTCGTCGATGTCATAGTCGTTCATTTATATCCTCGGTAATATATCGACAATACAATCTGGCCATCGTGGGCATTGTGGCGGTACACCCGGTGATCCTACATATTTCCCATGAGCCACGCACTCACCACCGGGACAGCAGTCACCCTCATGTCCGGATGGCAGTACACAAGCGAACCACCAATCCCATCGGGGTACTAGCGAAGCGGCTGGCTTTCCACAAGTAACATTGCTCTCGGACGCTGACACTGCTTGCTCCCTCTATGCCTCTTGATATTCGTCCGCTCCCGCCCGCAGTCCGGACAGACCGTGATCCGCGAGTCTTGGTCGCGCCTAGCCATGAGGCGAATACTCTCCAGCTCCTTGGCAGAGTGGTAGCCGCTGCCTCGGGGATGGAGGTCTGAGCGCGGTGGCATCATGCCTCCCTCAGTATCTTCTGGTAACAATCCCCACACAGGACGATGGCCCGGTGATCCTCCGTCTGGAGCATGATGTTGCCTCGGCCATGCGCGGGGGAGAGATCACATGGGCCGAGGTTGTTGAACATGACTCCGCGGTAGTTCTGGTAAGGCACCGGCAGGAGTGATGAGTATTCATCAGGAGTTACACGGGTGCTCATGCCGCACCCCCTCCCACTGCAGTCGGACTATCCTGCGCGCCAGAATCCTTCTCCGTCTCCTCACGACGCTTGGCCTCCAGATTCTTCCGCCGCGTCTCCCCCGCCTTGATCGCGCGGGCGCGTGCCGCTTTGCTCCCGGCTTTCACCTTGCGCGAGGCAGCTGCGACTGTGTTGGTCGTAGAGCTGGCCTGACCGACTGGTTGCTGACCATTCGTCTGTCCGCTGCGATACAGATCGAGCAGTGTCTTGGTGGTTGCGCGGTCGTGCGAATGTGCTATGGCGAAACGGGAATTGGCCAGATCTTGTTCCGAATCGTAATCCTGCTCGGATACGATATCCAAGAGGTGTTTGCGATGGGACTCCAGCAGTGTTGCGATGTCCATGGTGAATCTCCTTAATAGAAATAGATAGTTAAATAATTACTAATAAAAACCGAGGAAGGAGCACCACCCGGGGGTGCGGATGCCGCAGGCGGTGTTTCCTGTCCCCACGTCCAGCAGCCACCGGAATCGCCAGAGCAGGCAGTCGCACGGTGGCTGCTGGAATCATCAATCCAACAGGATCATCGCCGTCCTGATCTCACATATGAGATTACGGGAGAAAAGGAGAGTCGGCTCCCCTGCTGGAAACCTGTGATGGGTTGGCCGAGTTGCACGGCCCGGTGCGGGGTTCCAGCCCTACCTACCCTACAACCCATCGAAGCTACTTCTTATGCTGATGATCCAGCGCGTAATACTGCACCACCATCGCCCGCGCCTTGGTCGTCCCGTGCGCGCGGTTGACCAGGCACGGCAGATCCGGTGAGAACTGCCCTGGCTTCCCGCTGAGCGGTGGGAATCGGTTCATGCCATCCGTGGACTTAGGATAGGCCACTGCTCCATTGCTCGCCTTGGCCAGCTGACCGCATACATCACACTGCGCCGACCACTCCGACCGTGCCAACAGCTCCGGCTCGCCCGCGAGGAACTTCACGAACGTCTCCATCAGCGTGCGGTGGGAGTAATTCTGCCCCACGATGACCCACGGCTCGCCCGACGGACGTTTCCCCGCCAGCGTCAGGATCGTCATGATCTTGGACAGTCCCTTCTGGCTGCTCCGCGTGTCCATCCATTTGAATGGCACTTGCAGGAACGTGCCGTCGAGTTCCGGGAACCGTGGATCAATGATCTGCACGTCCATGATCGTCTTGGCGAAGGTGCCGGTGACATTCCCCTGGCGGTCCTTGGCCACGCCAGTCACCCACGGTGCGACCTCCGCGCCGTTGGTGTACTGCGAGATGTCAGCTCCGCCCACGTCCTCGGCTTTGACCCCGCGCAGTTTTAGTTTCACGCGATAGATTCCATCCGGTGCCGGCGGTGGCGCTGCGAAGGCGTCTCCCTCCTTCGCAGTGAGAGATTCAGACGTGAGCCCCGGATCGTCGAGCGATGGCAGGGGTTCAGGGACGTGCTGGGTTTGATTGTCGAGCGGTGCAGCGGCTAGGCCGTTGGCGGCCGTGGCTGGCTGGTTGGATGTGGTTCCGAAGGGTGACGCTCCAGTAACAGGTGCTGCGCCCCCGGTTGCGAATGGATTGCTTGCTGACATGATGTCTCCTCAATTTAAGATTCCGCTGCGTGTGACTCTCCCGCGCAGGGGCGGGCTGTGTTAAATCTTGCAGGTTCCCAGTATCTGGCATGCACTCGTGAGGCGAACGTACTCCTCCTTGGTGTCGCACACGATCACGTCATCCACGCTCAATTCCAACTGCTGGATGAGGTTCTCAACAAACTCCATCCTTGGCTCTCTGGGATGATTAGTAAAATCAGCTCCCTTAAACAAACGATTGCCAACAGTATGATTACTGGTTTCTATGTCGTTTGGCTTAGTGCGGCGAACTTCCGACAGATACTTCTCCGTGTTTTGGATCAGACGCTCCTTGGCCTTCTCGTTGTTGGAATGATACGCCTGTACGTCCTTGCGATACTGCGCCAAGGCAGTCTCCTTGGACTTACGCAGAGCGGCGATGAGCTTGTTGCGGCTAAACTTTACCTTCACTGCATTTATCCTTTCTACTTCCGGCCCAATAATTTATCGGCACGATCTCTCCAATTTAAGAGCGACTCCCCCTTGCTTGCGTCCGCCGCCAGCCTGTCCACCGCAGCCATGTAGAGGTCTAAGCCGTGTTCGGTGGTCGGAGCAAAAAAGCCACCGGGAAACTCCGCCTCCAGTTCCGCAATCTTCTCAGGCGCGCAGCGTGGCTTAGCCGGGAACATAATCCCAGTGCTGGGATCGGGATGCTTGCGATAGAACATCCGCACTTGCACATCGATCACCGTCTGCGGGACCTGCTTCGTGGCGTCCGCCGGATCAGTCACCTGAATCACCCGGGGGACTGCATAGTCCTGCCCGTGGATGAGATCGCCGAACCAGCTGCCACATTGCGCGGTGGCCTTCTTCCCTGGGAGCGCAGGACCATAGATCGTGGAGCGGTCGTCGTCCTCGGTCTTCGATTCCAGCGCCGTGTACATCACCGCATGACAGGGGAGGGAGTTGAAGTTATTCACCAGGCCATAGAGGGTGTTTTGCGAAAAACCAAAATCGCCCCGAGTATTTGACCCAAAGGTCTCAATAGTCGGAGTGCCATTCACTACCACTCCCTGCTGAAAACTCATGTTCGCGCCGTTGCGATTCTCCCCGCCCACCGCCTGCCCCTTATCCGGGAGATATCTCATGATCACCTGGCCAATCGAGGTCAGGCCTTCCACCGCAATCCCGCCGATCTCGTTCCAGTTGATCGGGATCATGCTGGCGCTGTCGAAATCCTGTGATCCCGAGAACAGCCCCGCAATCGCCTCGTTGATCGCGTCCACGTTCTTCGGCCAGTAGCCCTGCGATACCTTCCGCAGCAGCGACAGCGGAGTATTCGCCGTCTCACAGCGCCAAGGAATAATCATCCCCGCGATGATCTCCGGCTCACACGGTGCCCAGCCGCCGCCGTCGGTCGAGAGCAGGAGCGTGGCCTTGCCGGTGACTTCAGCTATTCTCCTTGCGAAGAACTTGATCTGCGTGGACTTCCAGCATCCGGTCGCGGCATAGAGGCAGATGGATTTAGCCATCGACTTTCTCCTCTACTCGTGAAGTCTCAATTATGGTTCCACTACCAGCGTGGAATGGCTTATCTGGTCCTACAAGCGCCTTCTCCGGAGAAACACTGACACGAACCCACGCCTCTTCACCCTCGAATACAAGTGTGCGCGTTATGCGAATCTTAGCCACAGCTAGTTCACCCCGCCGTCGCTACCCTCGATCAGCTTGTGGTCTTCGATGATCGGCAACGCGCCGCGATGGATTGTGGCCGGGGTCACATCATCTACCTGCTCAATCGTGAGCTTGAACCGCGTGCCTAGCGGCAGATTTCCCGGAATGGTCACACTCGCCGAACGCAGAGGAGATTCCTTAGCGCTAAGCGTGATCTGTGTGATGACTTCCGTAGGTTTTGCATAACCATTGGGATAATAGGTGCGCTGGTCTACGCCCGTGACTTCCAACGTGATGGTTTCTGTGATTCTCTTAGCCATTTGCCGTCTCCCTTTTTGCTTGCTTCCGCAGCCGCTCCACTACTTCCGGACGATTGTCCCGCATCCACTTGTGACACAACGTCTTCAGCTTCGAGTGAATGCGGTTCGTGCGCAGCCTGTAAGCTGGAGTCAGGTTGCCGTTGTTGTTATGATTACCTGTTGCCATTGATGTATACATCCATGTTCGAGAGCCTAAGACTAGTCCTATTACGATAATCTTGTCAAGGGTTATTTCAATTATTTTTTCAACGCTACAGGTTGTAGGTTACTTGTTGATCTGTACCAGCGATTGATCTTCAACCGGATGATTAGGAACACGTCTCACATATTCCCCGCCACCTACAGTCAAGGGATCAGCCTGCATCTCCGCGCTGCCCCAGCATACGCTGACTCGGTCTCTCGCGTAGGGACACGTACCCGGATATTCACAGGATTGTCTTACCTGTGGAAAATAGCGATTCAGCAGCGATCGCTTCTCGCCGGGATCACTCGTGGCGTTCACCTCAGCTACGTGCTGTGCTACCTCCCGCTCCGCATGCTCCACCTGCTCCACCCAGTCGCGGAGCTGGTCATCATTGCGATAGATCGTCACCGCCGGCACGAACACCTTGTCCAGCGGATGCTCCTTCGTCACTCCCATCGCCTGGGCGGCGGATTTCCACCCGAGTTGCCGTGGCACCAGGCCCACCGTGGAGTCCTCGCCGGACATCAGGATCTCCGATTGGTCTAGCTTGTCGATCCATTTCTTAATGGCACCACTCTCCCACTCCGACTCAAAGAAAACCGCCCGTGACTTCCAGTTCTGCCACGCCAGCTTCGAGTCCTTATCATCCTCCGGGCGGTAAAAATCCCAGCTCCAGCACACGTCCCCCACGCTGTACCCACCATCCCCCTTCTTGGGTGTGGACGTGGCCACGTACTGCCGGATAAGATGCGACTGCTGCGACCGACACTCGATCCCCAGCCGCGCCGACAGCTCCTTGTCCTTCCACCGCTCCCCCTTCAGCAGGAATTCATAGCGGATGGCGTGGATTCGCGGTGCAGCACCGACAGTGGCCAGATACTTGGCCATAGCTACACTTGTACCTGTGGCCTCAGCCCATGACTTCAGGTCAGGAGAGTATTCCTGTATTTCCTCATACCACTTGGCGAGTCTCCGCTCAACCTCTACCCCTTCACTGAGCCCCTGCATGTCATGCTCAATGTCCCTCGCCTTCCGCACGTCCCACTGTCCAGTAGTCTTATAGCTCAGTAAGTAAAGTTCATTCGACTGGCGATGGCGCAGCAGTGCATCCGGGCGGGACATGAACCAGAGTTCATAGTCGTGCTCATCCTCCGGGGCCATTGGCCATCCTGGCTTCCACGACGATAGCTTCCACTCCCCCTCCCGCTCCACCTCCAGCACCTCGAACTCCGAGAGCAACGGCTGCAACCTCCGCCGCGCATACGCTCGGACCAACGCCTCGACCAGCGCCGACTGCTCAGCGAATAGATACCGCTCGAACTCCGACCGCGCGATCGCTGGATCCATCCCCTGCGCGATCCCCGCGATGTCCTGCTCGGACATCCCTAGCTCCCTGGCCTGAGCGATCATCTGTTCGGCCAGTTGCTTCGCGTCGGTGGTCATGGCCCCCAGCGCTGCGGATTCATTGGCGTCCAGCTCCAGCCCAGAGGCATGCGCGGAGAAGTCGGCTAGGGCTGCTGCCACCCAAGATTCCTCATAGGTCATATCAAAATTGGAGAAGAAATAGGCTAGCCCTAGTTGTGGATGATCCCACAACCATTGCTGAGCATCCAGCAACATTTGAGCAAGACCAGCGTGAACCGCGCTCCCCACTCCCAAGGCCAGCGGCGTCCGCTTCGGCACGATGCCGGTTCCGGATTCGTGATACTCAAGCCAACGACGGCGATCACAACGCTCGCGGGTTATGATGCGCGACCTATCTATAAAAATCTTGGTTGTCATGATGTCTCCTTCGCTGCTTTCAATACAGCCTCCGCATTCAGGAACGATGGCTGCTTCATAATCCAGCTGGCAGAGTGGTTTTGGAACACGTTATGGCAATCACGCACCAGACCAGTCAGCCGCGTTAGTGCATCTATCAGCTGCTGATAATTGTTGACTGCAACCACAATATCTGCTGGAATTTTCTGGTAGGCATACCACGCTTCAAGTGTGTTCTCCTCTACCTCTTGCGTGGAGCACACTTGCTTTCCGGTAGCATCTACGATCCACGCTCCGGTTTCATCATGCTCACCACTCCAGCCGGAAATCTTCAGCGGCAACACGAACGGCATGCTTTTATTCTCTGCCATCACTGTCCTCCTTGCTCGCGCTCGATAATGCGCGAACGGTCGACGAATATCTTGGTTCCACGACCTCTCCACGGTTCCGCAAGCGACGGCACGCGGGACCGCAGCACTGGCAGCGGTAGAGTTGCCAGCCGGAGGCGATGGCTTTCGATTCCAGCGGTGGCGGCGATGGTCGTGATTGTACTGGCCGGATCAGCATTGTTTGTTCTTCTCTCTTATCTGGGGGCACGGGGCCCGCAAAGGTTACTTTTCTGCCTTGGCGATGGCGCGGTCAGAGGCTTTTATCGCAATGTCCAAATCGTGCCATACGTTCCGCGAAGGATTGTCTTGCGGCTCAGTCGGAATGAAGGCAATCGCCTCTTTTGCATTTGCTGACAATACCTTCAGCGCGGCAAGCATGTCAGGCGCGGCAGAGAATAAAGCGACATGCTCCGGCTTGATGATATAAGCAACGGTTTCTCCTGTGCGGTCATCAAGTTCTATCGCAGTCTTTTTCCCGTGCGCTCCATGGTTGTCATGCTCCGCAAAGGCTACCACCATGCCAACTTGTAATGGCCCCAACGTGCGACCAGTTTTATTTTCAGTTGCCATAAATTCCTTCTTCTTCTGTTCTGGGGGACGAGCCCCCGATCACTCAGCTTCCGAATCCTTAGCCCCCGGCCTCCGCACCGACCACACCCACCACTCCCTCCCTCGCACCGCAACCCCGACCTTCCCACCCAGCCTCCCTGCCGCGCGCGTGACCTTCGCCCAGAACTGCTGACTGCTCATGCCCTCCGGAAGCCTCCCGCGATACTTCTTATCATCCGCGAGCTGCCACGTTGCCAGCACCAGGTCACGCCAGCGGATCACCGCCGCCTGGATGGAGGAGCGGCGCGAGTCTTCGATCGCCACCTGCTCGTCGGACAGAGGCACCACCCTGGCGGAGAGTTCCGCCGGGGGGAGGATTTTCTGGGATGGCTTGGTCATTCCCTCACCAACTCTTCACAATCGTCAAATCTCTCGGATATCAGGCGTAGCGTCTCACGATGACGATCCTGTTCTTCATCGGCAGCATCCATCACGTCAGCGTCTACCACCTTAGCAATAGCTCCGCGAACCAACTCCTCCAGTACACTTGGCTCCAGCGCGTCCAGTTCCCAGCTCTCATCACCGAATTCAGCGATATAACCCTTAGCACGCGAATCAGTAACTTTCGCTGGATTCGGCGGCGGATCATATTCCTCAACCTGATTCATATTCAGGGCCAGCCGCTCAAATTCAATCTCCCGGCCAGTGAACAGGCACAGCCTATCTTGAATGTCCCGCGACATGTCCTTGCCGCTAGGATCGTGGTCGCCAAAATGCAGGATCATTGGAATCTGCTTCTGCTTGCGATACCGAAGCATCCGCTGTGCGCCGACCCACATTTCACTCTGGCTGGTATATCCCCGGCAGGAGAACAATGGGACATCCAACTCATTGCATACGCGCTCAAATACTCCTGCTAGGGCATCTTTCTCGATCCATACCTCCGGGCGGTACTTCTGATCCTTCCACTTGTCGATATTGAACTGCTTCGAGCAGCTATCCACGATGTCGCCCGGATTACTCCAGTGAGGCAGGCTCCGCAACTCTCGTGTGCGATCCACAATCGCGTTCCAGTCGATCATCCCGGCCAAGCGCGCATCATTGACCACGCTGCCGAGATTCTTGTAACTGGCTTGGGTATTGGGGATAATATCGCGGGACACAAACTGGTAGTATAGCTGCCGGAGTGTCAGGTCATACCCTTGGGACTGATAGCTGGCGATGATCTCATTGGCCTTGGCAATCAGGGCCAGCGACCCCGATTTGAAGTTTATATCTTGGTATTTAATCTTCGGCATAAGTTGGTAACCTACCACAACGGGATACTCCCCCGCAACAACAAAATCACCTTAGATCAAATAAAAATTACCTTAGAGGCTTGACAACCTCTCCCTCTCCTGCTTAATCTCACAACGGGAACATACACGTCCTTTCGATAAGAACCGGGGAAGTGGGGTAACCTGCTTCCCCACCCGTTTTCTGAGAGGATTAGTGCAAGCTCCCAAAAACGGGTTCTTACAATCAGAAAGGACTAAAGTGTATGCAAACCGCATGCAACACCCCTCGCACGTCGATTACACCCGCCCTCCCCTTAATCAACGACCCCTCCCTCGACTCCGTGCAGCCCTGCCGCGCGCCTGAACCCTCGCACGAGGAGATCATGCTCGCCCTGGAATCCGAGACGCAATCCATATGGCAGCCCAAGTCCCCCTTCGCCAAAGCCCTATTCGCCCTCGGTCTGGAGTCCAAATCCCGACGCGCCGACGAATGCGGCTCCAAGCGGTTCTTCCGCTGCAAGGACCATCCCGACCAGACAGAGGAGCAGCATCGCACTTGCAGGCTGAAGACCTGCCATGATTGCGCGCCTCGGCTCTCTGAGGAACGTATCACAAAGTTCTGGGACAACCAGCCGTATATGCGAACGCTGAAGCAGTACCACTGCATATACATGCACCTTCCCAGCCAAGATACCGTCCCCTCCCGCGAGGAAATCCAAGCCTTCAACCAGTCCATTTCACAGTGGATAAAGAAATTCAGAGATCCCCGCCCCGGCACCGGCGCAATATCCCACGTCACCATTGAGACTTCCGACCACGGCCTCGATCCCGGACGCTTCCGCCTTGCCGCTCGCGTCCTCTGGTGGGGGGAGCTGTATTTCTCAGCCCTCGCCCGTGGCGTGGCGCCTGGATGCAACACACATTCCGTCCAGCCGGGAGGATACATCCGCGAGGGAGTGAAGGAGGTAATGTCCCACCGCCCTCCTAAGTCGCCTGAGACCTGCGCACAGATCGAACTAGTAGCCAACAACCTCCGGCTCATCCGCTCCCACGGCCAGATGCTCAAGAAAGACCTCCTGCTGGATGAGGACACGTTGCAAGTTGAAGATGGAGTGGCGGCTGCCGAGGCGTCAGTTACAGAGGAGGTTGATACTGTAACCAACGCCTCACAGAAGCCAATCACACCTCGTAAATGTTGTAAGAAGTGTGGAAACGAGATGACTGAGGTGTCCGACTGGGTAAGCCGGTATGCTCCCGCCGCTGAATTGAAGCAGTTGAAATGGATAATCATGAATAATGCTCCACCGTCGGCGTGAATATTCACCGCTCCCGCCCACATCTAGCACCCTCGCAGTAATACCCACAGGAGAGCTGCGCCCGCGATCAGCCATCCGGCGCGGATGTGAAGGTGGCCGCTCACTGTACACTCCTAACCACATTCATCACTTCCATCTCTAGCCACCCGTTCAATACCTGTTCTATTGCCTTGGAACAATCTCCTGTCTCCAGTTCCCGTTGCTTCTTCCCGCCGGCGCGGCCCCTGGCTCTGTCCGTTCTTGCAGATAGCGCATTTATTGTGCTGCTTCTTGACCAGATCATCGAAATGTTCCTCAGTAATCCCATATTTAGTTCGTAGCCATTTTCGCCAACGCTCTGGCTTATACTTATCTTCCCAGCGTTTCGCTAAAGAGGCTTTTATCTGCGCTTTTACCCGATCAGGATGGTGAAGCCGATATAGCTTCTTTAGTCGCTTCACGGCATCGGGATTGGAGGTTCTCCAGCGTTTTCCATGCTCTCTCACCTTATCGGGATTAGCCGCTCGCCATTTGCGAGCCTCGACATACCTACAAGGCTTACATCTGGGCATCAAATACGATTTACCGTTTCTAACTCTGAGCCCGAATTCTGATGCTGACTTAGTTTCTCCACATTTATTGCAACGTTTTTCGTTCATGGTGACTCTCTTTTTAATATGAGAGAGTCACCATTGCAAGCATTATCTCAAATCTTCCGATGTTATATAACGAAGCTCGCGCATAGTGCGTGTCGCGGCTACATATTGGAGGTTTTTCTCCTGATTTTGTTCCCAGCCACTTCCACGGGCCCAGGGACAAGGCATATATTTTGAAGCATCCAAAATGAATACTCTAGGCCATTGGAGACCCTTCGCCTTATGGCAGGTCGCCAATGTCACCATCCCCGAGGCTCCGCCATTGTCCACGAACAGGCGTTCGATCTCCGCTATCAGCTCCGGCACCGTAGCATCCCCCAGTTGGTCCATAAACACGCGAATAGTATCTATGCGATCCACCAGCAGCCCAGCCTGTGCGTGCTTGTTCTTGTTCCTGAGGCGCTGAACCTCTCGGTGTTCGTAATCCTCCAGCCAGCGGTCAAACGCCTCAAGCTGGGCATTCTGTAGCGATTTGGCCTTCTTCATGAGGTCAACCAGTCCCTTTCCTATATCCCTCCCCAGCACCCGGCAGGCGATACGATTCCTGATCAGCATGAACGCCGCGGCGACCAGCGGCCGAGTCAGCCGGCAGAGGATGGCGTCGCCTGGCTGGAAATCCCCAATCCCTTTCCACTTGGATATTCCCTCCAGCGCGATCTCTGCTTGTCCCTTCCAATCCGTGCCTTCCTTCCCTACGAAGCCAAAGTCTGCCGTGTCTGCCCATTCAATCTGCGGCACCCACTGTTGAGCCCAGCTCACCACATCCTGCGGACAGCGATAGCTCACCGACAGCGGCAGCTCCTTCATCCCGAACCGCCGCTGCAACTCATCCATGCTGGTAGTCCCAGCACCACGGAAGCCGTAGATGGCCTGCGCGCGGTCACCGACGGCTATGACTCTGCCTCCTGCTGCCTTGCGATACTCCTCCAGCCCATGCACAGGACAGAAATCAGCCAGCGGAGCATCCTCCTTGGCGTAGTAGGGGGGACAATCACACCTTGGATGCTCACCGCCAACCATCCTCCCAATCATCTCCATCTGAATCCCGCTGACATCCTGCGCCTCGTCCACCAGCACCACATCGTACTTGTCGAAAGGAACGCCAGCTATCACTGGGGCGAATAACATATCATCAAAATCACAGACATCGCGCAGAACCTCAATCGACCTAGCCAGCACCCTCCGCACGCAGTCAATGTTGCATTCATCCGCATCGAGCGAATAGTGATCCATCAGACCTTCCCACGCCTCGGGAGTGTCTTCCACCAGCCCACGGCAGGGAATGCCGCCACTCACGCCAGAGGCGTAATTCTCGATGTAATTAACCGTGGCCAGCTGAGGAACCAGCCCAATCCCCTTCGCATACCCCACCAGCCTCCGCGTCGTCTCACCCCATCGCTTATTCTCCTCATAGCTCAACACCTCCCGCATGATCTTCGAGGTCTTGAGACTGTCCAGCTGCGGTGTCCAGTCCAGTCCCCCGGCCCTGCGCCACGCGGCCCATCCTGCGCTATGCAGGGTCATCGCCTGGACGTTCCTCGCGTCGATGCGGGATTGCAGCTCCATCGCGATGGACTTGTTGAACGCCAGGAACACGCCTCGCTGCTGGGGGAACGCTCGCTGCATGATGCGCGACAGTTCCACCAGCACAGTAGTCTTCCCGCTGCCAGCGACCGCCTCGATGAGCAGCGATTCCCCGCCATGCTCAAATGCGTCATAAATCGCCGTCTGATATCCACTCCACTGCATATTCCCTCCAGTCAAACTCCGTATAATCATCCCTACGACTGCGCTGACACTCCCGCGTGATCCTCTCCAGCTCCTCCGCCGTGACCTCCGCCTCGCGCTGGCACATCACGTTCATGGCCGCGATGATCTCCGGATTGGTCGCTCGCCTGGCCATGATTTCTCACTTGCAGAACTGGCAGACCACCGGCGGTGGTTCCTGGCTCGGTGGCCGCAGGTGTAGCCTTATGTGACCGTGCGCCAGCGCCGCCGCGAACCCCAGCCACAGCGCTATGTCAATCGTGATCCTGTTCATGTTCCTCATTCTCCTTTGTTGAATTGTGTTCCTGTTCCAACAGCCGGTAGTTCTGTTCCCGCCATTGGGCCATAAAGCGGTCAAAGGCGGTCATGCCGGCACCACGATTCCCTCGCCGCCAGGGACGCAGATTATCAAGCGTTCACTGAATCTAGGAATGCACGTTTCTTTGTATGTGGTAGGTTTCTTGCCGTGAATTTCTCTGGCGACTTCCACCCATGCAGGTTCCTTCGCCAGCATTCGCCTCGCGTCACTGTGCCACCATGCCAACGCATTGGTACAAACCTGATGTGCGCGAGGTTCGGTAATCTCCCAGCAAAGCTCCGTCACCCTCCCCCGGAGTCGCTCCCGCTTGGCGATAGACGCCAGACTATGATATCGTTCCAACCTCCATAGTGTTCCCGCGTACCGCATCAACTCCTCGCACTGCCGCACAGTCGCGGAGGTGTAGCGGGCCATCGCCCACACGAATTCCAACTTGGCTTTAGTGTTAGTCATTGGCGCATCTCTCTTCCCAGCTGCGCACAATCACGTTGTTAACGCCGAATGCAGCTTCCAATGGTTCAAGATCGGTAATCCGGTTGTCATCATCCCGGCAATCTCCATCCCAGTCCCAAGGGTGATAGCAGGAGCAGATACCACATTCGTATATAACTACTTGCGTCTCTGGTTCGTGGGCGAGTTTCGTCGTGGTCATGGCTTCACCTGCCAGTAGTTGATCGTACCCGCGCCGTGCGAATAAATCTCACAGGCTGAGAACATGAACCATGCGGGTGTGCCTGCAAAGGTGATGCGGAAAGCGTTGCCTGTCACCTCTTCAATGCGGTGCAGCTTGCCATTATCGTCTTTGAACTGATCGTTTACTTTAGGCGTGTCCGTCATTTTCCCAATCCTCCGTTTTAAATGGGTGTCCCCCGTGTTAATTCGTCTCGATCGGCCCGGATGAAAAGTTCATTTCTACCTCGTCAGCCTCGCCGCCATCGCCAAGACGGTCGTAAACCGCATCAACTGCCGCCTGTTCGTTGTCAGCTTCTACTAAGAACGTGACTCTATATTCCTTCATTGTGCGTGCTCCTCCCTCCGTGTCGTTGCGCGGAATTGCGCCGTCTCTACTTCCTGAATGCGTTGTTATTGCCCATGCGGGAGGCCAGCGTTTCCAACGGATGCGGTTCGCGTGGATGTATCTTGTCCGGATGCCAGCACGGGACCGCATCCTGAAACGGATCATTCAAGTGAAGGAAAGCGGCTACTCGTTTACCGTCCCTTACCTCTTGTATCTTCCGTTGCCCGGTACGTTCGTTCTCATTGATCCACACCATGATGATTAGCCCTCCCACAAGACGCAGCCCGCGTGCTGGCCGGCTGCGTCCTAGCGACGGCTAAGCCGCTTCCACATTCTCAGCGAGTATGCTGGAAACAACCTTCCCTCCCGCGTCCGCCAGCGTGAGCACAGGAACATAATTTCCCCTGTCCTTAATGGCCGCAACATAAAACGTCCGCGTGTCGTCTTTGATACTGGCGAACTTGGCCCGGTACGCCGCTGTGTACCGCACTGGCATGTTGACCGTGAAATCTGACATGGTGAAAAATCCTCCGTTTAAAGTCTGTCCGACTGGTTCTCATTACCGCTTGAATGATTCAGCGATGTGCTCAATAGACCTGAAACTCTGCTGACTGCAAGGGAAGGAATACTGGATGAATTCCTAATAGCTAGCAGCTGCCCTGCGATCAATGGTCAGCAGCTTGCGATATTGAATCCCATACAAGCGCTATTATTGCGCCGGGAGTATCCCATGTCAATAACAAAATCACCTTAGACAAATAATGGCAGTCTGTGGAAAACACGCGGGAAGTAGCACTTTTTGTCACAAGAATATGGTTATCGGTATAAGAATCCGTGGTAGCTTGTTAAGCGATGGGCTGGCGACCGTCCGACATGCCGAAAGATAAGCACTCCTCTGCCTGGGGACGCTGGATGATGCAGCGGCGATCACGCGCGGCCATGCGTCGCAAGGGGATTAGACAACCACCGCCGCCGGTGCCGCTCACACGGGAACAGCGACGGGCGGAGGCAGCTGCTAAGGCTAGGGCTAAGACTCCAACCACGTTGCCGCTGGAGTAGTCACCAGATCTGAGTGAGTTGTTGTTGTAGTCATCTCGCTACGTGTGTGACTTGACGCGGTACTATTCATTCGCCTGCGACTGCAATGACCACCCTTGCCCGCGATCCCGAGCCCGGGGGTCGCACGCGAGGGCTACGGCAGGTGAGAGCGGCGCAAGGTCATCTCAATATAAAATAAATATTCCATGGGTGGTCGGCTGTGGTATGATCCTGTTGTTGGTTTTAATTATGTGGAGATTAATATGACCCACGCTCCAACATCCACGCCCCGCCGCATCCGCGTCTCCGAGTCGGTTCACATCCGCCTCGATAAATCTCTCATAACCCGGCTGCGGGACTACGCCAAGGCCACGAACCGAACGCTGAACAACCTGTGTGAGACGCTGCTGTACGCGGCGGTCGAGGCAAGAGAATCACGGCGGCAGGAGGATTCCCATTGACCCCGCCCCACAATAGTAGTACGCTCATCGCGATGCAGCAATCGAATCAACACTAGGAGCCCCCGCCATGGCAACCATCAACCCCGGACAATTCACCGCCGCCCTCGGCCAGTCCTACGGCTTTGACAGCGTGATCCCGCCGTTCTACATCACCGGGGCTACACTCACGGCCAATGCCGCCGCGTTCCCCACGCTTCCCTTCGGAGCCTATCCGTCGCTGGAGATAAGACTCAACCTCCTTGGCTTCACCGGAGCCGACCAGGCCACCATCCGATTCAACGGCGACACCGGGGCCAACTACGCGGATAGGCACCTGACCGCAGTAGCTGGAGGCGTTGTGGTCGTGGATGCGGCGGGTAACACCTCAATCACCGCCGGTCGCATCGGAGGCCCGGCAGCGTCGAACACGCTTCCCATATCGGCGGTGTATACCGGCATCAATGCCTTGGCCAAGTCCAAGACTTTCACTGGGCGTGTGACTCAGGCAACCGGGGCCGCTGGTACTGCCGCGCTGGGATTCCTGCACGATAGCATTGAGTGGGTCAACACCACCGCGCAGATCATCTCCCTAAGCGTGCAGTGCCTCGGGGCCAACAGCTTCCTCGCTGGTAGCTCAATCATGATCTTCGGAGGCTACTGATCTCATGAATCCTGTCAACAAAGATGGATCCATCACCATGCGCGGCTGGATCACCGGGCGCGCGCATCGCAACGGCCCGGTGGACGTGCTGGGAAATCCGGTGGATCACGAGTTCGATCAGGACGTGCGCCTGGCGGTGACGATCTATCCACCCGGCGCGCCAGCCTCGATCTTCGTGGTGGGCATGGAATCACTCCAGCGCGGGACGCTGGAGATCGGCGATGAGATCACGGTGACGATTGCTCCGGTGGTCACGGCACAGATGGATGAACCTGCGGTGGTGGAACCAGTCGCTGCCGATACCGGAGCCGCTATCCCCGAGATGTCCGAGGCAGCGCAGCCGTGAGCGACTCCCTCCAGCGCGATGGCATAGTCCTTCCCGCCGATGGACAGCGCAGTTTTGAAGAACTCCGCGAGTCGTACCGCGAGGCCAATCGCCAGCGGATTCATCAAACCTTGCGTAAGGATTCCCTCGTCCGCTATCACAAAGACGGCACCGTAGCCGGACGGCTAGAGACCGGGCTGATGACCGACGCCCCAGCGGGACATGACTGGCGCACGATGAAGGATTTCATGACGGCGGGGAACGCGGTGCCAGAGTTCACGGAGGAATTCAAGATCGTCGAAGGCGCGGGCCTCGACCGCGAACTGGACGACCTCCTGCGCGATGTCAACACCATGCAGTTGCACGAAGGAGTAAAGTATCCCAATGCCAACCCGGAAGAAGACAACCATGCAGACACCGACCAACACAGCACCGCCGCCGACGACGCCACGACAACGTAACTCGTGGGGACATTTTATCCCGCGCAGTGGGAGCGTAACCTCTCAGCCAGCGGCATCCGCGACCGCTGGCCCGCGCTCCCTCGAAGCTGCTCCACCCGTACTGTCTCTCTTTCGCCACGGAGCCATCGCGGTGCTGCGCATCCACGACCTGGCATTCTCGGGCGTGGTGTCCGCCGTGGTGCAGTCTCTCCCCGCCGATGTGGAGTCGCTGATGCTGGTGACACCGACAGACACGAAGATGTTTGCGGTGAACGCTGCGGGAGGAGGGCAACATGCCAACGTTACAACTCATAGACCTGATAGGATTCAGTCCTCGGCCACGGAAGAGATGGAAGCTGAAGCGGGTGAAGACCCGCAAGCGGAAGCCACTCGCATCGCAGCGGAAGCCGAAGCAGAGTTAGACGCGCACTCCACTGACCTCGTAGAGGAAGCCTCCGTACAGGTGAACATGGCCGACACTCCCGCCGCGCGACGCAAGGCGATGAACAATCTCCGCAGGGCCGAGGCAGGACAGGCGAGCGATCCCTGCGGCAGGTGCGGTGGCAGCGGGACCATGCAGGTAGCACTCCCCGACGGTGGCGTGTCTCAGGCTCCATGTCCGGTGTGCCGTGGCAGCGGAGTGATTCGTCGCTTCGGAGCGAGGCACTGACATGAAATGGAAACTGTTTTACATGCCAAGCCCATTATTTCAGGGGAAGCCTTGGAGGCTGTCGCGTCCGGAGGGAAGTAACACATACTTTCCTACGTGGATGTCTGCCGTGTACTGGTTTCGTCAGTGGGTGAATGAATGAACACTCCACTTTGTAAATCACCCGATCACCCGCCAGAAGCCCCGCGCGATTCCATGATCCTCGTAGAGGAGCACCGCGAGCGCGGATACGTGACTCATTATTGCTTCGGTTGCACCGCCTGCCGGGACATCCGCAAGATCATCTCCGTGCAGGTGCGCACCGCGCTGGAGTTCAAGCGGTTCGTGGCCGAGCATCCTTCGATGCAGCAGTACAAGCGGGCACGCTCGGTGGAGAAAGACAAGCTGGGTAGGATTAAATATTTTAGATAAGGAGTGTGATCTATGTTCTTATGTAGTGAGCCTACGATAATTTGTTTATCGAAACAGGAGAGGTCGGATTTAACTGACCAAATAGCCGTCCGCAACACGTACTACAAACGCTGGCAGGATTCATAACAAGAGTTGGAGAGGTTAACGTCTAGCATATTAATGGATCATAACAAACCAGCATTGAGGCTGGAGTCAAGGGTTTCGGTTTCCGAGGATAGATTGATAGTTACAGATTAAGTATTTCAGATAACGAAAGGTGACACACGTAATGGCCAAACAACATGCAGTCTCCGTCCCCGCAGTCCCGGAACCCGTCCTCCCTCCCGGAGACCTCAGTGCCAACGACCTCGATCTCACTCCCTCCGAGGCCGCGACCGAGCTGAACCACGCCTCGCACAACGGCGACAAGGCCAAGGCATCCGCAGCTGCGTCGATACTCGCCTATGCGCGCTGGGCCACGGAGGCGGAGTACGACACGGAGGTCCGAGACTTCTTCTCGACCATCGACATCGAGGAAGGCTTCGTCCTCCTGGCCAAGATGCGCGCTCGTTGTGAACTGGCCGCTCGTACCATTGAGATCCGCCGCACGCAGGAAACCCTCGACACTGCCTGCCTCATGTGCGGCACCACGAAACGCCAGCTCGGCAATCGCAACTGGCGCATGGTGCGCCCACGCAAAGACTCCGCCACCGGAGCCTTCATCACCGAGTACTTCTGCTCCGACGCCTGTATCGTGGAGGAGAACCGTCGCAAGCATGGCATCGCGGCGATGCAGGATCGTGGGATGTTGCCTGGAGACGCGCCGTCCACCCAGAAGTCCAAGCAGCAGATTTACCAGGAGCACATCCGGAAGGATGCAGAGTTCGCCGCTGGTACCGGAGCGGGAAAGAATAAAAAGTAGGAGCTGCCTTGCCCCTCGACCTCGCCCGCTTCGAGTCCTGTGATGACGGTACCTATGAGTGGTACTTGGGAGGATACGACTTTCTGGTAGAACATTGGAACCGTATATGTAAATACGACAACTGCGATCTCAGAGAACTTCCCCACATTTTAATAACGGTACGTAAAATGATGTTGCGGGCATGGGATAGAAAGGTAGGAAACCCCATTGCCACTTGATCTATCCAGATTCGAGAGTTTTTGCAGCCGCCTCCCCATACGCGACCGCGACACCGGACGCACGGTGCCGTTCCACTTTGCTCCCTCGCAACAACGCATCATGCGCGAGATCCGCGAGCACTACCGTCCGAACATGCCTCTCCAGGTCATCCTCTACAAGTCCCGTCGCACGGGAGGATCCACTTGGGCCGTCGCGCTCCTGACTGCGCACAACATGGCCAAGCGCGGGGGCAAGTCCGTCATCGTCGCGCAGCTGGATAAAACCGCCAAGGAACTCTACGAGGAGCGTGCGCAGCCGTTCGCGGAGGCGATGCAACGTCGTGGTGTGGACATCAAATCCGATAAGACGCAGATCACCTATAACTTTCAGGGTGGGCATTACTCCAAGCTGACTCGCGCGACCGCGAAGACCGTGATCGGTGGCCGCGGGCTCACTGCCAGCGCGGTTCTATTATCTGAGGCGAGCTACTACCCCGGAGAGGAGTCCTTCGTCTCCATGGTGAACACCGTCTCCAAGGACCCGGACAACATTATCATCATCGAGACCACACCGAACGGCATCGAAGGCCCGGGCCAGGCGTTCTACAACTACTGGCATGACGCAGTGGACGGGGCCAACGGATTCATCCCGATATTCATGCCGTGGCATGAGGATCCGGGGTTCTCGCTCTCGGATGAGGAAACGCGGATTCTCGCCAAGGACGCTCCCAAGGGAGAGTATGAGAAATGGCTGGCGCGGGAATTCAACTGCACCAAGAACCAGATCGCATGGTATCGCTGGACCATGGCCAAAGCCTGCGCGGGTAACCACGATCTCATGAAGCAGGATTACCCATCTACTCCTGAAGAGGGATTCATCTCCAGTGGTCGTCCGGCGTTCGACTCGATTGAACTATCCGCGGCCAAGCGCGACAACCAGAAGCCGATCCTGCGTGGTACCATCATTACCACCGAGGGCGGGATTCCAATCTTCGAGGAACGTCCGGAAGGAGAAATCCGTGTCTGGGAACTGCCAACAGAAAAAGGACAATACTACATTGGAGCTGACGCTGCGAAGGGAGTGGGAACTGGTGACTTCGCGGCTATTGTCGGATGGAACGGTGATACTGGTAGAATGGCGTTCCGATTCGCCGAACGCATCCCTCCTGAGACTCTCGCGTATTTCCTCAACGGATTGGGACGTTATTACAATTCCGCAATGATAAACATCGAGTTCACCGGCGGTTGGGGGGCCACGGCGGCGCAGGAACTCCGCGATCGCTACTACTACCCACAGCAATATCTCTGGCGTGGGTCCCGTGATGATAAAGTCCATGCGAAAGCCTCCACTGCTCTCGGATGGGAAACCACGCAACGCTCGCGGCGCATGCTGTTCGACAGGTTTAGATTGGCATTGAGAAGAGGTGAGGCCCACGTTACCGACCAGCAATTCCTCGCCCAGATGTCCCGCGCGCAGATGGAGATGGCATGGAACTGGCAGGTCATCAAGGGACACGATGACATTTTCATGGCGGGACTGCTCGGGTGGATCGCCGTCGAGCAATATCACACGGCGAGGATCGGCAAGGGGAGGGCGGAGACCTTGGACAAGCCATCCGGTGATGGCAACCAAATCCCCGGTGTGAGCTGGGCGCTTGATCCGTTCACCACCGACATGGGAATGTTGCTTGATCACGGGAACCGGCATCTGAAGGCGCTGGACGCGATCAACAAGGGGAAGAAAAAGACTGCTGGCGCTAATCTGGAGGGCGTGTGAATTCAGAGTTCCTTAAAGCTCTCATACAGTTGTTGGCCCAGTACGGCGGCACATTCACCTGTCCGCTGTCCGAACTCCAGCAGCTTGGCCTTGAGCTATCGCTCCAGAACATCAGCTCCGACAACGCCGCGACGCTGACGCTGCGCCTTGGAGCCAGAATCTACTACGTACCATCGAAGGAGGCCATCGAATGCCCGACGCCAACGAACCCGCCACCACAGCCGACTGGGCAGACCAAGCCTACCATGACCTCACCGGAGGTTCTGGCAGTGAACACACTGAACAACCGCGCTCCGACCACAAAGAGCGACCTCGATCTCTACCTGCTGGAGCAGGACAAAACAGTAAAAAGAACGGCCAACGCCAGGCGACAGGCGCAGGAGAGGGAAAACTCAAACCGCGAGTACCCGTGGCAGAACCGGAAGCAATAGAGCCAGAGAAGATCACATCGGCGCGGGCGGTTCTATCCAAGATATTCGCCGCCTTCTCCAGTGAACGTGACGCCCGCAAGGGAGCCGCGTGGCGCCAGCTCCAGCGCGATCTCTCCTCGAACGCCGAAGTCCTTATCATGTCCGGCCAGATCACCCTCCCGCAGATGATCGACACGATGCAAAAACTGGAGGAGTACATGGGATCGTCCGGCGATGAGGACTCTGGCAAGGACGCGGCGGCGCTGGTGGGAGCGTGGCTGCGCGGCGAGGAAGCAGCGACTGACGAATTCGATGTTGCTGAATCGGGGAAGCGTGATACTATCCCCGCAGAGGTGAAGTAGCCATGGCCAAGGGGCCGATTGTCATCGCGGACAACAACTACGGAGGCACGAACGAAGAGGCCCAGCGTGGGCCACGGCTGCGTCACGGCACGAAGTCACCGAACCGTATGACTCCGCCGCGACCGGGGAAGCGGAAATAATCATGTGTAGAACCATTGGCAGAGCGATAACGCGGCGCGAGGCCTTGAGGAAGTTTAACTGTTATCTTCCCGAGGAAGCGGTGGGGTTCTCAGTTTACCTGCCAGAGAGGCGTTACTACTTCTTGTTAGACTAATGGCAACCGCATTCACCACGAAGAAGTCCGGCGACTCCGCCGATATCTCTCCACTTTCTCGCCACCTGGACGAGTGGCAAAGATTATCAGCGGAGCAGCGTGACAAGGTACTCGGCCAGAATTATCTCCAAGACATTCAGGAGTTCTACACCCTTTCCGACAGCGGAGCATCCGGCAGCCCTGTCCCCACGTTCCGCCCGTCCATAAAAATCCCTGAGTTGCAAACGCTGATGCTCTACGAGGCCAACGACCTCAGCGAGAGCAGCCCGCGTGTTTATATAACGAATCAGCAGTCCGGCGCGCAGGAGGAAGACCGCGAGAAGACCTTCCAAGCCGAGTGGCGCAAGGCGAGGGTGAATTACCACGCGATGTTCGCGATGCTGTGGTCGCTGTTCGGCGGGCTGGGAGTTCTACAGATTGGACTCAACCCCGAAGCCCGTGGTGGCAAGGGCATGCTCTGGGCCAAGGCGAGGAATCCCGCCAGCTACTATCCCGATCCGGTGACGGACTATGACCTCGACCGCTCGTTTGAAATTCTCGAAGACTACATCCACGTCGATGAAATCCGTCGCCGCTGGCCCTTGACTTCAGTCGGATTGAAATCCCGGCCCACCACTACACCGCGACACTCTCTCCTCGGCCCAGCGGGAACCGGACTCACGATGCCCGATGGCCCGATGTCATCCGTCGGAGGTCTGCCCTCGAACAAAGCCGCGCCGTTCGACCCCCGCCTGCGTGTTCGCTACACCTACTGCCAGGATTACACCCGCATCGCCAGTCGCGTGGAAAAGAAACAACTCCCTGGCGGAGAGATCACCGACCCGGACAAGAACCGCGGCAACGGCACCTCCCCCGACCTGGAATGGAAATACCCGAATGGCCGCCTTATCATCGAGTGCGAAGGGCGCATCCTCTCCGACGGCGACAACCCCTGGCCGCTGGGCATGTTCCCCACGGTGCCGTTCTGGTCCATGCCTCCACTGTTCGGCATCTGGGGAGTCCCTGCGATTCGCTACTCCGTGACCCTCCAGAACGTGGCCGAACGCCTGATGACTGGAGTGTTTGAGAACGCCGTGCGTCTGAACAACGGCATCTGGTTCATCCATTCGAACACCGGCATCGACGTGGAGGCGTTCGGTGGCATTCCCGGCGAGGTCTGCGTCATCAATCCCCAGTCGCAGGTGCCGCAGTGCGTGTTTCCGTCGCAGATGCCAGCGCATTTCACTCAGATACCAGCGAGTCTACTCGACCGGCAGAAGGCGTTGCAGGGATTTACGCCCGCGCGTTCGGGCAATCCCGGGGCAGGGAACCTCAGTCCAGAGTTGTATGACGAGTCCGTGCTCCGTGCGCAGGGGTTGACACAGTTACGGGGTCGCCTCGGCGCAGTATCGTTCCAACTGTTCTCTGAACTGTGGTTCTACTCTATGGCCAGGTTCTATCACCTTCGCCGCACCAACCTCGTGCCCTCCGACGAAGGCCGCAAGCCGGTCGAGTGGAAGCCGCTGGACTACCTCATGCAGGGTCGCCCGGACATCTTCGACGTGGAGGTGGACGAGGCCTCCATCCAGCCACTATCACAGACGGTGCTCCGCAAGATGGCCCCGGAGCTGATGAAGAACAAGATACTTTCCGTGCGCCGTGGGTTGAACATGCTGAACTTCCCGCATGCGGAGGAGATAGCGCGGGAGCACGAGCAGGAAATGGCGCTGGAGGCGTTATCAAGAGCCAAAGGAGTGAGACGATGATGGCCGTGGTTACTGCATCCGGTAAGACCAAAAAAGAAGTAATAAATAAATTACGCGAAGCCGTGGATGACTTTGAACGTGAGCAGGCAAATAATTGTCTTGCAGAAGATTTTGAATATGAAATGTTCGACAACGTGAGTGGCTTGAAGCCAATGACAGATTGGCTTAATGGTGACAAGTTAACATGAGCGAATCCATCCTCCCCGTCATCGCCGACTGCTCTACCCTCCTCCGCATGGAGTGGCGTAACCACTGGCTTACTCCAGCTGAATACGCCCGTGCTGTCCACCGCCCGCTGAACACGGTCTACATGTGGCACCGCACCGGTCGCCTCTCCGCGTTCTCCATCCCGCACATGAGAGATCGACGGGGACGCTTGTGGATACAGAACATCATCTGAGCCTCCCGCGTTCCGCATCACTGTCATAACCAATACATAATCCTTCCACCCTTGCTGTATGCTCTCCCCGTGACCACAGCAGCACGGCCTCCGCAGTTCGAGATCATCCGCTTCCGCAAGGAGGGCGAGTACTTCGACGTGCAGGTTGCCATCGACGGAGTACTCTCACCCTCGATGGAAATCCACGCATCGTGCCGGGAGCAATATCCTCGCGACGATGAGTTCGAGGCATATCTCCTGCGCTCCGCGCAGACGATGATCGATCTCTACGGCGACGCGAGATATCCGAATCCGGCGGTGACTCCCGAGATGGAGATGGCGATGGCCACATAGAATCCAAGTTCCCCGGAACCTCCCGTTAGCGCTGGCCTTCGCGCCTCGGGCGGTATGCAGCAAGCACAGTACGCAGGCTAATACCAGCGAAGGAGGATCACTACCATGGCGAGAAAGCACAAACGTGGCGGTCATCGTAAGCATCGCGGACGGAAGTAATTCCGGAAGCGAGAATTAACAAGGGGAAACACAGCTTAGTTATCTCGTGTCCGGCAGGCCACGCACCTGCCGGGGCGGGATTCATCAACCGATTGCGTGAGGAGGTACATCATGCCGGAACGGTTCGGAAACACATTCGATAAGGAAATCCTGAAGTCCCCGCTGACCGTGGGAGCTCCCAAGGGCGAAAAAGGTCCGGGAGTCAACAACTCGCCAGTCCTGAAGCCTGGCGACCCGCTCGGCTTCATCCCCGGCAAGAAGGGTAAGAAATAGGAGGCCCGCGATGTCTCACCGCAAGGGAAAATCACTGATGGGCCGTGGCCAGTATGGCATGCGCGGCACTATCCGCCACAAGTCCCACAACTCCAAGCGCGCCATGCGCAAGGGTAAGAGGGGATAACCGGTGGCCGCTGGCACCAGTCCGATGTCCGCTCTGTTAACGCAGAAGATCATGGAGCGGCTCGCCCAGCGTGGATCCCCCGGTGGCGGAGCGGCTGGCGTAGCCTCACCGGACGTGGCGGGTGACCAGCTCCAGTCCCAGTACCAAGGCATGCAGGGCGCAGACCCTCAGGCCGCAATCAAAATCCTGGACAAGATCAACCAGGCGCTGTCATCGCTCTACATCCAGATGATTACCCAGGTCCCCGACGCGGCGCAGAAGATCGCCGACGCCCAGAAAGCCATCTCCAAGGCCAAGGAACCCATCCAGAAGGCGGCAGCCACGCTCAACGCGGTGCGACCGCAGATCGCCAACTCGGCGAATCTCCCTCCGGGGATGATGCAACAGGCGGGTGGTGGTGGCGGGGATGACATGGGCGGCGGCGGAATGTAACACAAGTTTTAGGAGACGACAATGAAGAAGCCCGGAAAATTGCAGAAAATCATCGAAAACAAATCCCTGAAGGACGATCTCGTGATCGCCGTCGGGGACGAGTCCTTCACCGTGGGCGAACTCCGCTCGATGGACGCGGAATCGGAAGGCGGCTCGACCGCCGAACTCGAAGCCCGCGAGGCGAATCTGGTTCGCGCGCAGTCCGCGCTGGCGAATACGCTACAGACCGTGGCCGACAAGATGGGCATCCCCATTGATAAGCTGATCGAGGGGCAGCTGGACGACATCAAGCCTCGCGGTGCGGCTGGCGGAGGTGACAATAAACCCTCCGACGATCCACTCGCCGATATCGACCCGGCAGTGATCACCGCTCTGGAAAAGAAATTCGGCGTCGCTGAGGTCAAGGCCGCAGCTGACAAGATGTCCAAGGAGCTGGCCGACACCCGCAAGGCCCTCGGCATCGCGCTGAAGGTGAACATGGACGATCACTACGAGCGGTCGTTCCGTGATCTCTCCAAGGACATCCCCGAAGGCGTGAAGCTCGATCTCCAGACCGCGCTGAAGTACGCGGACGAGAACAACCTCCGCGATAAGACCGGCAGGTACAACATCAACAAGGCAGTCCAAGACCTGACCTATGAGGCCCGGCATAAGAAGGAGATCGAAGCCGCCGAGGCCCGTGGAGCTGAGCGTGCGAGGCAGCAAGCCCTCGCTGACAGTGTTCGCCCCGGAGCGGGCGCTCCCGGCCACTCGCACATGAAGCCTCCAGTCGATGGCAAGGGACGCACCCATACTATTGAGCACCAGCTTCACGAGGCACTGAACGATTCAGACATCCAGCGCATGCTGGCGGGCGTTCCCGCAGGCGGCGTGCAGTAATAACGTAATAGTGCAATAACGCAGTAACACAATAACGCAGCAAAGAATTTACTCAGCGCAAGCGAAGGAGCAACAACATGGCACCCAGCGTCGTAGGACTCGGACTAGCTTCCCCGCCGGTCCAACTCTCGAACACCGTCAACGCCATCTCGCAGAAGTACATCGTCCCGGTGCTCGGTGACAACGTGTTCCGCCCCTCCCCCGTGTTCTGGGGCTTCACCCGCGAGGGCAAGAAGTTCGGCGCGGGCGAGCTGATCTTCCCCGAGATCAACCAGGAAGAAACCCCCGGTGGATCCTACTTCGGCGATCAGCTCCTGGACACCTCCGTGGTGGACTCGATCCAGCCAGCCAACCAGCAGTGGCGTCCGATCCGGCAGCCGATCGTGATTCCGATCACCGATATCATCCTGAACCGCGGCGGGGCCGGGAACCTCGACATCATCCGGGCGAAGTATCAGACGGCATCCGCGAGCTTCCTGCAAAAACTCTCCCGCGCGCTCTGGCACACCGCCCCGCAGAACACGACCAACGACATCGACGACATCGACAGCTGGGTCGGCCAGACGGCCAACGTGATCGCGGGCATCGACCGCTCCCAGGCTGCGAACGCTTTCTTCCAGCCGCCAGCGAACCAGGCCAACGGCGGCGGCAACCTCCAAGCCTCCGTGGCCGAAGTCGCCTACCAGACCGTGACCTGGGGCTACGACGAGCCGGACATGTTCCCGATGGACCGCACGCGGTACGCCAACTTCAAGAACGCATTCACCGGGCTGATCCGCTTCGGCCAGGGCATGCAGGACGACGAAGCCTTGCAGGTGGGGTTCCGCAACCACTTCCTGTTCAACAACGCCATCACGATTCCGGATTTCTTCTGCCCCGCGAACGTGGCGTATCTGTTGAACTCGAAGTACATGTTCCCGGTGTTTCATGAAGCGGATTATTTTAACGTCGATCCGTTCATGAAACCTACAAATCAGCGAGTTTTGGTCTCCACACTTTATTTAACCTGGCAATTGTCAAACATATCGCCCAGGATGGGGATAAAAATAACAGGAATCGCCTGATTTGACTAACAATCGCTAAGTTTATATGAGCAAAACGAAACCGAGAAATTACGATCAGGTGCCTGACATAGACTTCGCACGTCTTGCCACTTGGATTGACACCGAAGGGTGTCTGCTCATAATCCCTAGCGGCAAGGCTAGGAAGAACACGTACCATGCCGCACGTATAAACGTGGTGCAGTCCTGCGAAGCTCCTATGCGTTGGTTGAAGGACACGTTTGGTGGGAACTATCACAAGGGCGGCGGTGGAACCAATTCGCAGATGTGGTACTGGCACGTCAATGGTGCGGACATCGACGAAATCCTTGCGCGCTGTATGCCGTTCTTCCTCGTCAAGGGACGCCAGGCACAGTTGATTTTGGAATACCGCCGCACTCTAGGCAAGGGTCGTACTCCCCTGACTGTAGAGACAATACTTCAGCGAGAGATCATTCGCAAAGAGTTGCGGTTTGAAAAATGTCCGTGGGAGCGGCCGATTCAAGAAGTAGCTGAACCGGCTCCCGTGACGGACACGGTTCACTAATAACTTCCGGGCCAGCGGTGGCAACACCTCTGGAGGGAAAGCCGGGGGGTGCCACTGCATCACCCTCCGGTGCAACAACCGCAGGGGTGGTTACATAAGATTGCAAGATTGAAGGAGGCATGAGATGCCTGCATTTGTTAGGACAATAAAAGAGTCTTTCACCGGCTACGGTGCCGCGTCCAACTACGGCTTTGTAATCGGAACCAGCCTCACGGGCGGGGCACCTGCGGCCATCGTCATTCCCGCCACTGGTGCCACAACCCCCGCTGGAGGTACTGCCTTCAATACAGGTGGCGGCCCCGCTCCTACGCGCGGAAAGTTCCGCATTCGTACGTCTGCGGTCAACGCAGCCACCATAGACACCGTGACCGTGACCGTCACTGACGGCACCACGACCCTCACCGTGGACATCATGGGGCCAACCACGGCTGGAGCTGGCATCGACTACAGCGGAGAGTTCAACACCGATCTGGGAATCACCAGCGTGTCCTTCACCTTCGCACAGTCAGGCACTACGACACAGGCCACGGCGGACGTTGAAGTAGCCCTGACCTAGGAGCAATAGAAACCTCATGGCAGGAATCGTAGGCAGAATCACCGGACAAATACTCGGCAAGGCCCCTGGCAGGAGCGGCTACACCTCCGTCACGATTACCTCCAAGTCCGCCCGCAGCGCGGCCAATCCCCAAGTCGTGCTGGCCATCGCCCCGGCCTGTATCGCACAGTGGAACGTGGGTGACACGGTGACCGTCTACGTGGCCTATGATCCGGCGGACATCACCGCGATTGAGGCCGCAACCTCGGTAGTGGATCTATTAGGCACCGCCTAAGAGGGACAACGATGTTACACTCAGGCCACGCGGCACCTCTCATCGCGTGGCCGTTTTAACAGGAGGGACACTCGATGCCAACCGTTGGAGACTTAATTCTCGGTTTGCGTGAAGCCGCTGTTGACGCAGCCACAGGCACGCTCAGTTCTCCCGGCGCGGAAGTAATCGTATCTCTCATCGCCACAGCCAACACCCTCCCCACGGGAAACTACTTCGTCAAGCTGGCCTACCGTACGTCGTGGGGGGAAACACTTCCCGGTGCTGAAACTGGTCCCCTCGCGGTGGATGCAAGCCACGGAATCCAGGTCACCGGAACCCTCCCTCTGGGAGTGACCGAGATCGCAGCCTACGTCGGAGTCGCCGCCGGGCAGGAGAACTTCTGCTTCAGTTCCACTACCCTCCCGTTGGTCATCACCTCTACGACCGGAGGCTACTCCGACATTCCGAACGTGCGCAACAATGCCTTCATGCCGGACTCCGACGGCAAGGCGATCTCCGCGTTCGCGGTGTACCGCTGGATCAACGACGGCCTGGAGGACGGAGCGGCGAAGTGTGGCGGCGGACTGCCGGATATGTCTGGTGTTGCGTCGGTCGCGGGGCAGGGAATCTACACTCTGACCGGCAACTGGTGGAAGGCAGACAAGGCGTGGTACGACGGCTACCCGATGTCCATCTCGGGAACCGACACCATCTTCCGCAAGAACAAGGTCACTGGGAACTACGCCATGTCCTTCGTCGTGTCATCGGTCTCCGAGCGCGTAATCATAGAAGCGTGGCCGCAGCCATCGCGTACGTCGGGAGTGATGACCCTCACCCCCGCTATCACCGCCGCGCAGACCGGGACCATCGCATGCGCTGCCGGGGCCACGTCCTTCGTGCTGCCGATGGGACTGGTACTACTTGGGCCGGACTCGGCAGGGAACATAGAGATCGCATATTATTCCTTCGTCGTTGGCGGATCGTCTATAACCTTAGCAATACGTGGAATGGGTGGAACCATTGCGCGCGCGTGGGCAGCGAACACTCCCGTGACCGAGCTTAACATCTTCTTCCACGGGCTGCGTATCCCGCCGCGCTATAAGATCGGCCAGGCCACGGCGATCCTCAACGTCCCGCCGGGATGGAAGTCCGCGCTGGATCATTATCTCCTGCACAGGTTCAAGACAGCGGAGCGTGATTACAAAGGTGCATCTGAGCAGTACAAGCTGTTCGAGACCATCATCCAGTCGTCTCCGCTGAACAAGCCAGTGGGAGGACCGAGGCAGATTCAAATCGGCGGTGCGAGGGGAATTGAAACCTACCCCGGCCTCGGAAGTTTCTTCGGCGGGGTTATCGTGCCGTGAGCAAGACCATCTCACAGAAGAACTTCAAGAAAGGCCTCGTCGGCACGACCGGCGACCAGTCCCAGCCTCCCGGCTCTGTCTCCCGTATCTCCAACCTGGTCTACTCCAAGCGTGGTTCCCTCGTCACCTGCGATGGCTCGCTCATTATCTCCGAGTTGAACTCCGCGCTCCAGCCTGGCACCGGACCGTGGACGGAAATAGCGCTGTTTCAACCCACCAATGCGAATCGCTATTACGTAGGCATCAAGAAGGATTACACCTCGCACATAGCCTCGGCCACGAATCTCACCGCCGCCGACGGAGGCGCGGGTGGCACTCTCGGCGCCGGGACGTACAACTACGCTATTACCTCCCTCGACGGCGCGGGAGGTGAATCCTCTCCCGCTGTGGGGTCGAACAACCTTACCATCGTGGCCAATCACCTTATCAATCTCACTTGGACGGCCGCTGTCAACGCCGCCGGGGGATACAACATCTACCGTGCTCCGGTGAACACCGCTTCCGGATGGCTGAAGATAGGCTCCGCGGCTGCCGGGGCCACTACCTTCCAAGACAACGGCCTTTCTCTCGGCACGCAGCCACTCCCCGCGGGAAACAACACCCAGCAGTGCCCGCTGTATCAGATCACCGCTCCCAGCTATGGGGCCGCGCAGATTATCGCCACGCTACCTGCCGATGCCATCGCTCCGCAGGACGGCACTCCCGGTCACATCGGCTCAGGCGGTGGTGGCACAGGTGGCACCGGAGCTGGTTCCGGAGGCCCGCCGAACGCATCTGGCGGCGTGATTGGCAACATCTCCCCGCTCCCGCAGATGGTGCAGTTCAACAACCGCATCATTATCGCTCCGGGAAATGCCTTCCCTCCGCAGGCCATTACCGATGGCGCGCCACCCACGATGGCGATACTCCAGAACACATTCACAGCATCGTATCCGGATTTCGTGGCTTCGGCTACGCATCAGGTGGGAGATGTGATCCTCCCGTCGGCAGCGAATGCTGGACATTTCGTGTTCCGGGCCACGCAAGGCGGGGTCAGCGCGGCAGCCGCTCCCACTTGGCCACAGGTGAAGAACCAGATCGTAGCGGACAACAACATCATCTGGGTCAACACCGGAGTCACCAACGCTAACATCGCCCCTCGCGGAGCGGCGCACGTCTGCGTCTACGCTGGCTCCCTCTGGCTGCTGAACACCCAGCCCACGACAACCACCGACGAACTCGACGGCCCGAGCTGCCTGAAGATGTCCGATATTAACAATCCGAACTCGTGGAACCCGCTGAACATAGCATTCCTCGATCGTGATGACAGCGACTATGGCACTGCGCTCCAGCCGTACACCATCGCCGAGGCGGGAATCCCTCCTACCGGCTCACTCATCGCGTTCAAGAATTTCAGCACGTTCCAGATCAACGGAGTCTTCGGCAGCAGCGACTTCTCCATCCAGCGCGCGCAGACCGACATGGGATGCATCGCCCCGCGAAGCACGCAGTTCCTCCCCGGGTTCGGCGTGGGCAGGCTGACCCACCTCGGAGTGGCTATCTTCGACGGCACGCGGGACCGACTCATCTCCGAGGACATCCGCCCGTGGCTGTTCGGCGACGCCACGCTTCCAGACATCCAGCCCGTGGACTGGAACTTCATTTACTTCTCGAAGGGAGCGCAGTGCGCCGACCCACCGATGTACATGCTTGCGGTGCCAATCGCGCTCGGCCCGGCCCCGGAGGTCAATATGACCCTCGTGGCGGATGGAACCTCCAGCTGGTTCATCGGGAGCGGCACCGCGTTCTTCAAGGTGACGGCGTTCACGCTGGTGAATGGAGTACAGCAGGAGACCAATATCTCCGCGCAGTTCACGTTGTTGCCTCAGTTCCTGGTTAGTTCCGCGCAGATACAGGGAACGCCGAATCCGCTGGCGACCAAGTATCGTGTGTACTTCGGCTTCGCGTCGCTGGCGTATTCGGCCTACGTGGAAATAACTCCCGCGCAGCTACTCGCTGGGGTGATATTCCACGGCCCGTCCGCATTCACCACCGTGGGAACGCTGAACGCTGGAATCGGCGGCCTCACCCGTATCCTCTGCTATGACCTCGTGCAGAAATGCTGGACGGTGATTGACCTTCCGTTCTCCATCTCAGTGCTGCGGCAGGTTCGCGCGCCAGGGACGCAGCCCATCACTATCGCCGGAAGTTTCAACGACGGCACGATGCGGCGGTTGCAGGCTGGAGACCTCACCTGGGATGGCACTCCCATCCAGTGGAGCGTGCGCCCGGCGGAACTGCTCGCAGGCGGCGGGACTTCTCGCGTGTTCTACGAGCGCGTGGCCATCAAGGGGATTGCCACTCCCGCGAACCTCGCCACCATGACCGTCACTCCGAGTTATGACTACGTGGACGATCCAGCGCAATCGCCTGTAACCTACACCTTCGGACAGTCGCGATTCCTCGCGTGGGTGGATCTGTTCACCACCGCATTGACATCCCACGCCACCGTGGCTGGAACCGGACAGGTGGACATCGACGCGCTGGACTGGGAGACTGAGCCGCTGCCGGAGTCGGTGCCTCCGCAGTTCGCCTGATGCATAATCGTCATGTTTAAAATAAGACATCTAATCCAGCGTGTCCTGCGTTACAATCCCCTCGTGACAAGACACAGAAATTCCAAGCCGAATGATATTGAAGAAATCCGGCACGAGCTGCGACGGATAGCATCGCGTGTGGAGCAAATCCTCCGCATCCTGACATCGCATCCGCGTGGGCGCGCCAGTACCAGAATCTTTTCCGACACAGGAGTAATCAACATGGCACAAACCTCTCTGAAATCCATCCCTGGGACCGATACGCTGACGTTCCAGACGTTTGACAGCTCCACGCCGCCTGTGGACATCACCTCCCGCTGCACCTACACCGTGTCCTCCGACGGTCCGGCGGTGGCCGTGGGTTCAACCTCCGGCAGTTCGTGCACAGTGACCTACACCCTCGGCACCGCGAACCTGACCATCAGCACGCGAGACTCCGGCGGGGACAAGATTCCCGACGTGACTCTGGCCTGCACGATTGCCGGGGCGGTGGTTGGAGCCACGACCATGGTGTCGGCGGCGAATCCGGCCACGACTATCAGCTAAGATTGTGTTATACTCCACAATCGTGGGGCCGCATTGGGCGAGTGGTTTATACCTAAGGTAGACGTAGACATTGGAGTGAGGCGCTACACTCACGACCTCCAATGTCCGCAAGTTCGACTCTTGCATGCGGCCCCTGTGTTATCCTGCCACTCATGCAGGTACGTCTCCTCCGCGATACGGATGTAATCCCCTACGAATCCCTCCGCGACGGCGAATCCTCCTTCTGGCCGGAGCAACTCCCTCCTGATCCATCGCACACCTGGGTAGCCATCCGCGACGCCCAGATCATCGGAGTGCTCATCGCAGGCGAGATGCAATCCATGCTCCTGCTAATCCGCATCTCTGTCGTTCCCAAGGCCCCGCCCCTGACCTCCATGCTACTCTTGCGCCGTGCCTTCTCGGACGCGAGGCGTCGCGGTCTGCTCGGCTACCTTACCTTCCTCTCGGACTCAGCCGCTGCTGAGACCAAGCTGATGAGGATCGTGCAGCGCAGCCGGGGCGACCTCCTGCCAGTGTCCGGGGCGTGGGCATATGGGAAGTTCTAAGGACAGTAATTTATGCCTGCCGCCATACCATGGATTACACTCGCGATCACTGCAGCCAGCGGTGGTGTGGGCATAGAGAAAGCACTCACAGCTCCCGATCCAAACGACGCTATTAAAAAATCAGAGCAGGCGCAACAGGCGCAAGCTGCTGCTGACGCGAAGAAGCAACAAGAAGCAGACGCTGCGCAGAGGGCACAGGCATTGCGACTCGCAGCTCCGAATGCACAAGCCCAGACCGGAGGATCGCTCACCGATTCCCCTTTCGCGTCGCTCACGTCTTCCATCGCCGGAACGCCCGGGAATATTCAGGAAGCCCTGCGCGCGCTGGGGATGGACAATGATCCCGCATCGTCACAGACGCAGCAGCCGGGACTATCCATGTCAGGAGGCAGTTAATGTCTCAGGTGTTTTCTCAAATCGGCAGCGCATTCAGCAAGAGTCCATTTGGAGCCATTGGCACGGGAATCAGTACACTATCCAACTTCCTCACCAATCGCACGAAGAATAAATACCTTCAGGACCAGATTAATTATCAGAAGTACCTCCGGTCACTGTCCACCGATCCGGCGAAGATGTCAGCCTATGTACAGGGATTTGAGAAGCCACTGGATCAGGGACTGGTCTCGGGAGTGAACAACCAAGTGCAGGCGTTCGGTGCCGAGCGCGGGCTGTCCACTTCCCCGCAAATCATGCAGCAGATCGAAGCGCAGGCACTCGGCCCATTGCAGCAGAACCAGCAGCAGATGGCGATTAATGAGGCGATGACCTCGTTGGGACTGCCCGTGGCTAATCCCAATCTGGGTGGTGAACAGCCGTTTGATATAACTGCTCTGATTAAGCAGCTCCTCGGCGGTGGCAAACCCGCTCCGCAGGTGGTGCCATTCAACGATCCCGGCGGGAGCATTATTCCCAAGCCAGATGATTCTCCACTGGCCCCGGTGCCGCCGCTTGACCTTCCCGGCACTGGCGGAGTCGGCGGTGGATTCGACCTCGATTCCCTCATGTCGCAGTTCGCGGGGGCCTAAGCGATGGCCACCCTCGCATCCCTGCTCCAGACGCTGGGTGGTGTGGGGACTTCCTACGCCAAGGCGAAGGAGGAGTTGTCGGAAGAGGACATCAGGAACAAGCAGGTGTACTCGCAGCTTGAATCCGCAGCCCTCCAGCGGGATCACCTCCGTCAGATCATGCGACTGGCCGAGGGCAATCCTCAGGCCAAGCAGATTGCGGACGTGGAAGCGGCTATCGGCAGGAAGCTAACGGATCTGGAGAAGCAGCGGTACTTCAACGTCGCACCAAAGGAAATCGCAGGAAAAGTCGTCACCAAACTGGAGCAGGACAAGAACTCCAAGACCGGATGGAGCTATGTCAGTTATGATCCGCTGTCTGGACAGGAGTACTCGCGGCAGCTGGACGCGCCGCCACAGAGGGGGCTGATCGAGAGTGAGACCGATACTACTGATCCGCTGACGGGATTGACTACGGTGACACGCCGGAAGCCGCTCATCGGAGGTCTCAGCGGTGGTAGCAATGGCAAGTCCAAGCCAGCAACCCCGCCCGCCGCTGCCACGGCCTCTCCCGCAGGCCCGCTGGCCGCGTTGACCGCTGCACCTACTGGGGCAGCATCTCAGCCTCAGCTAGCGGGAAAGCGTCGCAGTGCCGGGCCGTTGGCGAAACGCTCAGACATTAAACCTGCCACCGGTGCGCTCCCCCTCGACGCAGACGGTCACATCCCACCCTCTGCCGCCGTGAACCCCTACGTCCGTGAGACCGCCAACGAACTCCTCGACGGCAAGGACATGGACAAGGTGAAGTACTCAAAGCTCATCCCCGTGGCGTCGCAACTCGCCCGCCGCTACGGCTGGGAGCAGGGGAAGTTCACTCCCCGTGAGCAGGTCATGCTGCGCGAGACCTCGACCTTCATTCAGCGGGCGATGAATGACGATTCCATGAAAGCCTTGGACGAGGGAGGGATGTCGCGTCTGCGACTTCAGCAGATAGCACAGAGTCCAGACAAAGAGGGCTTCCTGCCTCGCATCATGACACTGGGAGCCGCGTCCGGCATGAGCGACTCGCAGAAGAAGTTCCTCCAGACGTATAACCAACTGGTCGGGACCATCTCCGGCATGGCGCAGCTCGTGCGCTCGGGGCGCGCTACGGAAGCAACCATCGAGAGACTGAAGGCCGAGCTGCCGAATCCCACGAACACGCGGGATTCCAAGGACGCTCACGAGCGGTTGCAACGCCTGATGGACGAGATCAACCTCGCCATGAAGAAGGGGACGTTCACCGACTCAGGCAACGCTGGCGACGCTGATCCTGCGCAGTCGCTTATCGACCGAATCCTCAAGGGAGGCGGTGCCAATGCCTCTCCAAGGTAATCAGGAATCTCCACAATACGGTAACCAGGATATAGTTAAAATCCTCGCATCGCCGGAGTTCCAATCCGCGCCAGCGGAGCTGCAACGCCAGGTGCGTGAGCGGCTGGGGATCACGGCTCCATCTGCACAGGCTAAGCCAGCAACCCCGCCCGACCCCGCCCGTGGCACCCGCTTCGAGGGAATCTCCAAGGTGGGTAACTTCATCCTCGGACGTGGGCCGCAGTATCAGAATAAGACCACGCTGCTGGAAGACCTTGAGAACTCGATGCGAAAGACCGCAGCGACCCGCCAGTCTGAGGACTCAGCCAGCCCATCGCGGTCACCGTTCTTCCGCACGACTCGGCAGTATGCTCCGCTAGTGATGGCCGACGTGGCGAAGTACACACGCGGAGCACTCGGGGGGAAGTCCGCAGCCCTCGGTGCCGCGTCACTGATCCCACAGGCGAGGCCAATCATCGGGGCCTACGGCGCGATGAAATCGGGGAAGGAATTGTTCATCCCGCAACCGGGGGAGAGCGACGCTGACAGACTGGAGCGCATTCTATCGTCGCTCTCCGGCGTGGCTGGCTCCGTGGCCCTCGGTAAATCCGGTCGTCTCGGCACCGCGAAGTCCGAGATGGAATCTCGCATCGCCAAGGCCACCTACGCCAGCGGCAGCACTCCCGGAACACCGAACGCCTTCCGCATGACCATCCCGGATATCATGGAGACGGTCAGCACGCGCAAGCTCCCGCTGAAATCCGTGAGTGATCTAGCGAAAGCGGTCGAGGCTACCAACGAACGGTTCAACACGCAGACCGCACTTGCTGAGCAACCATTCGCCGGGGATCAAATTATCCCCTCGAAGGCCGCTGACGCTCTCGAAGCCGCTGCCCGCGAGCTACCCCCCTCAGCCGCCGCCGAAGCCGCTGAGATGCGCGCCGAGGCCACGAACTATCGCAAGCCGTGGAGCCTGCGCGACATCGGCAAGGAGATGCGGCAGCAGAACAAGCTCTGGGGGTCACACGGCGGGAAGACATCTCTCGAACTGTCCACGGCCAAGACCCGCGCGAGCGTGGCCATCAACGACATCCTGCGGAAGTCGCTCCGCGATACCTACATGGATTACCTGGAGTCCAAGCATCCAGGCTCGGGACTCCGCGACATGCGCATGCGTCAGGAGCAGATACTGAACCTCCGCGACACGCTGGGCGAGTATAACAAGTCCACAGGCAAGGTGGAGAAGGGCCAGGCGGAGAAACTAGAAGCCGCGCAGGCCAAGTTCAAAGGCGGTCCCGGTGGCGAGGACATTCACGGGGTAGCGTCTCAGCACGGCATTCGCGGCTACATCAAGCTACCGAAGGTTCTGCGCCGTGGGCCGGAGACTCAGGCCAACAGTGCGGTGAGGAAAGCGTTCAACGAAGACATTGGGCATCGCATTCCTCGACGGCAGCTTGGGCCGTTGGCGAAGACGAAACGCGCTCCTGAGACTGAGCCTGATATCGAGTCCCTGCGTCGTGGAGCTTCCGGTGAGCCTCCAGCCGTGGCTCCCGAGCGTGATGTAAACACCGCTGCCCGCGTGAAGGATCGCGTAGCCGAGGCCAAGGCGCACACGGAATCCCTGAAGCGTCAAGCGGCA
>Ga0070730_10000343_pt1 | contig 57122 bp, 86 predicted proteins | sample Coa_R1_3_FD_66447 | JGI IMG/M metagenome (GOLD analysis project Ga0070730, IMG submission 66447) | Surface soil microbial communities from Centralia Pennsylvania, which are recovering from an underground coalmine fire - Coalmine... | ecosystem: Environmental > Terrestrial > Soil > Unclassified ... | reverse complement strand
ACCAGTCTTGGTGCCGCTGAAGTTGGCGGTCTTGGTCACGAACGGGGTCTGACGGAAGAGGATGTTCGTGCCAGGAAGAACGATTTCCTTGGTCTGGTCGCTGCCAGCCATTTCGTCGAACTTCTTCTGTCCACTTTCCGTGTGCTTCCAGTTGTCGATGATCGAGTTGTTAACAGTCGTTGCGTTGTAGATGTCTCCCAACACGTTCGGGCTGATAACCCCGTAGTACATGCCCTTCTTGCAAGGCAGTACGTCAATCGACACAAGCTGCTGCTTCATTTCACGAACCGTGGCTAGGTCTAGCGTGAAAGGCGAAGAAAGCAACCCGTTCTGGCTCACGTTGCCGTCGACTGTCGAAGCCGAGTCAGCAACCGCGCTGTACAACTCGCTGATCGACTGACCTGCTTGATAGCCCAACTCAACTGCCGAGTTGCCTACCAATTCGTCAATCGACGCCGCAATTGCGAACGCCGAGAAGTTCGTGTAGTTGTTCCACTCACCCACGGTTGCAGGTGCAGTGATCTGGCTCACGACTTCAGGAGCGCCCACGTTTCCGTCAGCAGCTTGCGCAGTGTCACCAACCAAGGTGTTGTACTGGAAGAACTGACGGTTGATGCCCATGTGAAGTCCCTGAACACGACGTTCAGCGACGGTCACAAATGCATCGGTCTCACCCTTTAGGTTCGGGATCAATTCCTTGTCGAAAAGGATCGCCTGCGCGGTGAGTACGTTTCCTACGTTTGAAGCTGATGGTGTTGGCCCGCTCATCGGATCATATCCATCTAAGACCTCTGACTGTTACGCTGTTTTACGAGCGGTGTCCTACTACCTGAATTCCCGCTGCAATCAATCTCTCACGGAAATTTTTGTCCGTTGCGAGCTTCTTGCGATAAATTGCGGGGTTCATCTTGCCGATTTCTCGGAGTAGTTGGGCACGGGTCGCTGCGGGGTCTTGCTGCGTCGTTGTCGACGCACTCGGGCGCTGTGCACTTAGCTGTCCGGGTTGCAATCCACCGTTGACCGCAGGCTTACGGGCCGCTGGTGTCTGATTAGACGCGGCAGGCGTAGAAGCCTGTGCCGTGGTCGTCGATGCGGGAGGTGCCACTGACGACTGGCTAGTTGTTTCTGGCGCGGCTGCTGCGGCCACGGGCGGCGTGATTGACGACGCTGGCGCGGCGGAAGCTGCTGCGGCTGCCGACTGGGAATTGTCCACAGTGACAGCAGATGTTGTTACATCAGTTGCTGCACCTTGTTGTCCATCCTTTACAGGTGGCAACTGGTGTTTTACCGCTGCAAATGTCTTTTCGAGATTGTCATAGGAAAGGACCAAATTGTTGGCCTTTAGATAATCGCCCATGATGTTCGTCGAGGCATCGCACGGTAGAAAATCGTGTTTGTGATCTTCCATCCAAGTAGCGGCGATGATGCGCCCGTGTTCGAGACTGGCTTTACGGGCAATATCAGCGTCGCGCTGGGCAGCCGTTGCTTTCTTAACGGCTTCCTGCATCTTGGCTGGGTCTTGTTCCTTCGCGGCTTCAGTAGCGAGACGATCACTCTCTGCTTGGGCTGCGTTCGCGGCCACGCTGCGCTCTGTTGCTTCCAGCGCGGCAGCGGACTGCTTAAATCTGTTGGATTTGATACGCTCAGCGTATCGGACGGCGTTAATGTGCGCCGCTTTCAATTTCTCAACGAAGACACGTAGTGCTTCGACTTCAGTCCCAAAAAACTCGAAGTGCGTGGCGCGTCCGATAGGACGCCCTGAGTCCTCATCCGTCACTTGATAATCGATGGCGTACTTTTTCTTTTCCTCAACCGTAGGAGTTTCCGCTACGGCCTCGACTGATTCTGGCTGATTCGCAGCCAACTCATCGGCCTGACGAGCAGCCTCTGATACGGCGGCTTGACGAGCGGCTTCGGCTTCATCTGCTGCGATCTGTGCGGCCTCTTCCGAGTCGGGTTGGCGCTGCGAGAACGGCACGTAGTCGGGATCGTTCATCATCTCGTAGGCAATTTTCTTGCCTTCGGGAGTTTGAAGCAACGCGTTGACAGCGCCCAATACGGCACCACCGGAACGCATCGCGTTCTTTAGTTCTTCGAGATTGGCAGATTTCAACCAATCAAGGTTGATCTGCTCGATAGTCAATAGTCTCATGATTCATTTCTCCAAAAATTCGATTCGTACTACTTCCCCTCGGCAGGGGATTTCTTGGCCTTTGGTCGTGATGGGTGAATTCCGAATGTGCGCGTGATTGCGTCTATTGGTGCTTTCCCTTTATCGGAAGGAGCGGCTGGGTGAATTCCAAACATCTCAGCGACGCGGCTCACGGCCTCTTCCTCTTCTTTCCTGTCTACGTGTCGGATCGAATCCGCGTGCGCATAGACTGACCTCATTAGGAGGTCTGAAAATTCGATGGCGATACGAGCACGTCGCTGCCTTTCGGAAACGACATGCTCCGCATCGAGACTTTCTGGGTCGACTTTGATAACGTCCTGAGTGAATCTTGCACATGCGTCATTTGCCATCTTGACTATGACTTTCCAGCCAGGGGTCATAACGGTCTGAGCCACTAAGACCTTTTCGCCTTGCGTCATGTCTGGACTTAAAATTGACTGTGCTTCCTTTTCAGGTTTCTTATTCACCATTGGACTCTCTTGTGTTTCTTCAGATATTTGATTACCCGTAACAACAAAACTGGATTTTCATTAAACAGGCCGATGCCGCGATTGCAATCAGCGCAAAGCAAGGCACGAACACGATTAGTTCTATGATCGTGGTCGACGGCGAGAGCCTGCCTTTTTCCCGTGTACGGATTGATGTGTCGTTCTTTTCTACGACAAACAGCGCATCGATTATTTTGTTTTTTGACGCGTTTTTTATAATCCTCGTGCGTCATTCCGTACCTATGTTTTCTGGCTACTTTCATCTGATCGCCAGATTCGTACCTTTCTCTTATATACTTTTTTCGTTTAGCAGTACGCCATCGCTTGTGCTTCTTTTCCCACTCGCTGGATTTTCTTTTGTGGTATTCTTTGTTTTCTTTCGCAGTCATCATCCCTCCTTTACAGAGATGATCGAGGGGTGGTAAAGGCACCCCTCAACCCTGTTTAGTTTCTACAACGCTGTTGTAGACCCAAACGATTCATTTCCCGGCTGCCCTGTAACCAACTCTGGGGCTGTTGATTTTTCAATGGCTTGACGGAACGCCTCATTGCCCGCCTTGCCCAACTGCTTCGCTTGCTCAATTTGCTGTTCATGCGCGAACTGACGTTCCGACTGCTGTTGCATGAACTTCTGCTGATTCGCCTGCAATGCTGCTGGCGAGTTCGCTTGATGCTGAGCCTTTCGCTCTGGTGTCATCGGCTTCAAGAACGACTGGCTGAACTTCCAACCCGCTGCGTCCGTGAAAGCCTTGAAGATCGCCACCGCGTCGAACTCATATCCCGCGTCGTTCGCGTTTTGCACGAACGTTGGGTTGTTCAACAACTGGATGATGATCGGAAGTGCCTGGGCCATTTCTTTCTTGGCACCAAGCTTAGCGCCTGCAAGGACTTCATACTCGATGTTGGCCTCACGGAAATCCATGTGGTCAATCAAGTTCGGTTCGCCGAGTTCGTCACCCAACATGTCGCGGATGACCGAAGTCGGCAACAACAAGTTGTTTAGTTCGTCCATCTGGTACAACCACGGCTCGAACACTTGACGAACAAAACGGCCTGTTGGGCCGTCAAGACGCGATGCGTTGGCCTGAATGACCGCCGCTGCACCCGTCCCTGAACGCATGCCCGTGGTACGAACACCAGCGGCACCTGCGCCCTGAATTACTTGCTCGTTTGCGCCCGAAGTGGATGCACCCGACTGCTGTGCTTGTGCGATGAACTGCCACGCCTCGCCTGGGACTTGAGGCATCTGAAGGAACTTGAACGCCTTGTCGACGTCCTCTTCCACATCGATGATGCCGCCCTGACGCCATCTGACGTCTTGGCTTAACGTGTTGAACCCTTTCTTACGAACTGCGGTCGGCTGCAAACCATAAGCAAGAAGATCGAGTGCAAGGTTTGTTACGCCTTGTTCCACGATCTGTTCACTTCCGATTAGCAGGCCCAACCCCTGTCCATAAAAACAATCTGGGATGTTGCGCCAGTTGAACGAGAAGAACGGAATTCTTCCGTACGGATTCTCTTCATTGCGAATAAGAATGTTGCGACCATTGAACGAAAGAATAACGATGACCTTCTCGTCGTCCCAACGTTCCAAGATTTCAATCGGAGCCTTTGTCGGGTCCGCTGATGTCTTGTAGCTGCGCGGAAGTGCATGCTGGATGTATCCCATCATGCCTTCTGGCAACGTCATGGTAATATTATCTGGGCCGGATGTTGGCTTCTCACCAAAGAAAATCTGTTTCAAAACAGACTCATCTGGGATGTTGTAGCCATCCACGCCACGTAGCTGATCTAAGTCCGCGTATGTCGCGTAATCGCGATACACGACCCAACCCGCGCGGCGAATGTCTCCGACACGACATCCTGGGTTCACGAGAACGGTACGAATGTCCGTCCACTTGATCCACGGATGCGAGATTTTCTTGTTGTAAAACTCGACTTCGTAATCGTCTGAGTCGGGGGTGTCGATCAACTTGATCGTGCCGTCTGGCTGTTCAAGAGCCTGACGCTCGCCCTTCCTCTTGTAACGACGCATCCTCTTGTTGTACTCAACGTAGCCGTACTTCATGATACCAGTGCCCAACAATGCGGCCTGTTCAAGCGTACGCTCTACCTCTTCCTCGAAGCGCATCGCGCCCAATTGCGCGGCAAAGATCGCCGTTTTTGATCTCACCATGTCCTGTGTCACTGATGGACGAGGACGAAGCGAGAACGGAGGGTCTTCATAGAAGAGACCCCCCATAACCTTGGGAACAATTGACGAAATGTGATTCGATACCATGTACTTTGGTACCGAAGCGTTGCCGACGTTTCCGCCGTCAAACGCTGACTGAGTCGCTGGCGACTGATACAACAAGTCGGCCATCGTCCAGCCGTTCGACCACTGCTGAATATTGATATAGTTGTCGGCCTCGGCTACGTCGTCGATAACCAACTTGACTGCTGCCGAATCCTTAAACTGAAGCACATCGGTCTCGTCTGAGACCGCTATGTCGTCCCTGGTTATTTCGGCGGACGGGTCAATGTAGAGGTCGTGCAGCTTTTGCTCGATCCTCTGTTCCTGCGCGTCCAATGACATGCGGTTAGTACCTCATTCCAGGCGGCAGGATTTTGCCGAGTAATTTCTTCAATTGCTCCGCTCTAGGGTTAACTGGCGGTTGTGCTGGCGCTGCCGCTGGTGGCGCACCACCTGATGGTTTTGTCGGAGAATTACTACCGAACATGCGATTGTACGCGGCATCTTTTGCCGCCTTGGCTTGACGCTGTTCGTGTTCCTTCTCCACGTCTTTCGGGTCGGGGTTGTGCTGCAACGCCGTTGATGGTAAGTGCGATGTGATTCCCAGTGATAGAGCGTCTGGGATATCGTCCTTACGATACGTCGTGCTCTTTCCGCCCGTATATTCGGTTAATTGCTTGTACGTCTCGTCGATCCAGTGCCCGCTAACAAACCACAAGCGGTCGTGACCCAACAAGAATTCGGCGTCCTTGATGCGCTCACGTTTTGCGTTCGGCTTGTTTGATACTGGGCGCTGTCGAACATTGGAGAAAATGTCCGAGCCGCGCAACTTGGCGTAGTTCTTAATGTTCTCCATCAAGAAGTTCACGCCATTCGAGTTCTCGATGTAGACGCACTTCGGTCGGTGCTTCTCGTAGTACTTGATCATGTTAGACGCCAATTCCGACGCCTTCCACTTATCAAGAAATACTTCGATTACGACCACGCAATATTCGTTATTTTTGTTTTTGTAGATGCCCAGCGTTACGCCGACTGAATAGTCCGACGTGCGGCTGTGCTCGCTGTACGCGATGTCCCAGGTCTGGATGATCTCCATGTTCTGGGGCGCTGCCGTGCGGTCGTACTGATGAGCACGTAGCGTATCGAGATCGAACTGATTGATATACAGATCGATTTCTTTCGGGTCTGTTGCGATGTTAAGCTGCTGGTTCTTGAAAGAAATTTCCTTCTTTTCTTTCAGCTTTCTCATCAGCGCTTTAAAGTTGTGGCTCTTGCTCTCCGGCCACCACAGGTCAACCATTTCTTCGGTGACCTTGAACATGCCGTTCGGCTCTTTCAGCAACTGCTCGTAAAGGGCGCGGTACTGTGGTTTAGGAGTCCAAGCTGAAATCGACAAAAACGAATACGGTTCTGGGTCGTTATTATCTGCGTCCCTGTTCATGCGCGTGCCGTACCAGTCTTTGGTAAAGTAGCGCGTGCCGACTACGTCTGTGAAGCCCCAGCCCTCGACGATATCACCAGTGCTGTTGATTTTACCAACTAGCGTTTGTCGAAGTTCTTCTGTATTCGAGTTCGAATAATCAACGACGTCGTCCAGTTTTCGGATATCGCAGCGCATACCCGTAAACGACGATTCCATAGACGTCTTCCAAACATGCGCGTCTTTTGACTTGTGAATTGCGGCTGGACATTTTAACGACGAATCCGATTCGCCTGCGCGACCATACAGCACATACTCGGGAAACAAAATCTGAAATGATGAAGGCTCGCCATTTACGGGCAGATAAAAATAGCCTTTGATTTCGCCAAATAGCTGCTTAGCCAGAGCACGAAAAGCCGTAGCAATAAGAATACGAACGTCAGGACAATTCAACATCCACTGCACTGCGTCGATTCCGTCAATAGTCGATTTACGTCCCGAGCGGGGCGCAAACAACATCATCGTCTTCGTCGGCGTCTTGCCGTCTTGGGCTACGCGTACCTGCTTGTCAAACATCACAGGCAAATCTGCGCGGGAGAAACTTGGAAAAAACAACCCGTCAAAATTCTTCTGCACGAACATGTCGCAGATCATCTGATGGGCCTTGTGAAACATTCTCATGTTCACAAGACTGCATAGCCAGAACAAATCCTTTCGGGCTTTGTCGCGAAGGTCTAGCCAGCGACGAAATGAAACCACCTCGTCCACTTCGTACAGCTTACGAAGATTGACTTTTTGTCCCGACAGGGTTTCATATTCCCACTGATCAGGATCAATCTTAACGGTGATGCCGCTATCGACCAACTCAACAGCGCGAATAGACACCGCGTCTACAGACGGATTAGGACGACGTTGCTTGTTTTTTGTCTCGCGCTTTTTCTTTTCGAGAGGCTCGTCTTCTTCCTCTAGTTCTTTCTCGTTGATGTTCGCGCCTTCGTAGGTCGCCAAAAGCTGAACCAGCGGTCGGCATTCACTCTTATAGAAAAGCCCGAGCGCATCTTGCTCTTGCGCCCATTCCAAATCACGGACGTGTTGAGACAACCGATTCGTTATTTGTTCCTCGGTCGGTCTTGCGGGTTGAAGAGCCGCGAGTTTTTCGCGTTCCTGCTTCTCCCTCGCCCTCTGATTCCTTTTACGTTCTGCTGCTGATAGAGCCATTTCAATATTGTCCTTGGCCCTATTAGATTGGCGGGCCTACTTCTGCGCGTCTGCGTACTGCTTCACGTTCTCTTGTCGATTCTTCAAGCCCTCGGCGACGTTTCCGAAACCACTCACCAGGGCTTTAGCTTGATGAGCCAAACTATACGACGGCGCTTTGGGAGCGCGAGCCTGTGGAACATGCGGCGCTTCTGGCTTCTTTGGCGCGAACGAAGATGTCGAGTTTCCTTCGACTGATTCTGTAAACCTGTTCGCTTTCGCCAACGTGTCTTTTGCGCTGTTCAATGCGTCTGATACTGCGTCGTTTGGCATACGATTATCCTTGCAACTAATCAGGCGTCGGTGTCGGTATGATGCGCGGCGCTGGATTGTCGTTGGGCTGTTTCTTAAACTTGGCGATGATAGACTCTGCCTTTGAGCAAACGTTCATCGCCCCACTTCCGCCTAGAAGATACGCTATGCCCGACAAATCCGGCATTGCTCCGTTTCTAAGGACCAAGTATGTCACCCAGCAAATCGAGGCGATGACTAGAATGAACGCGGTCAGATGCGCAGCATTTACAGAACTGTCTTTGTCATCAAGCGCTCTTGAAAGAAGAGACATGCGTGCCTGCGTTTTTACTTCTTGAATCCCTTCAGCGTCTTGGCAAAATTCGCCATGTGAACAACGTGTGGATTAGACGAATGCGTTGCCGCTTCGACTTTTTCCTGCGGTATGTTTTCGCCTTCTGGAACACCAAGAGCGCGATGCAAACCGCCTTTTCTAAGATGATGGATGGCCCTGTAAAGTGAGGGGTTTTTTGCTTTCTCCACGATTTATTCTCCGGGCCGCATAAACTTTATCCAACCACTCGTCGAACTCACTCAACGTCATGTCTGAGCGCTTTTGATTACAGTGATTGTGAGCGGGGGCAACGTTCTCTTTAACGTTTGCACCGCCTCTTGACAGCGGTATAATATGGTCAAGACTCAACCTAAACGGACTTCCGATCTCTAACGAGACTTGTCCTCCGCAAAGATGACACAGAAAACCACGCTTCTCTACAACGATTCTCCACTCTTCTTTTGTAAGAGTAGAAACGGCGTGCCATTTCTTAGCACGGCCATTGGCGACGAGGGCAGCGGTGGCAAATGGATTCCGTTCTCGCCAAAGTCGATTCTCTTTACGAATCCTATTTCGGCTTTTACGTCTACGATCTCGCTCTGCTACGTTAGCCGCTTCTTTATTTCGCTTTTTCCACGGAATAATTTTACCTGCTTCATCTCTGATTGCAGGATTTATCTGTCCTCTTCTCGGCATGATATCCCCCTACAGGATAACAGGGCGTGTGTAGGGCACGCCCCGCCTATTGCAGTACTACAAATTTGCTATGCTCCTGCCGCTGGAGACGGCATCGGCAAACCCGCTGGGCCTGCTTGCGCCGCTGGAACCCCGTGCTGGCCGCCGTCTGCTTCCATCTCACCTGGGTTAGGCATACCCATGTGGTCTTGCAACGAATCGTGAACACCATCTAGATCGTGGTGTGCAGAACTCTCTGACGACATCGAGCCGTCTTCATGCTTGTAGTGACGGGTCTTAGTGTGGCTGCCGTCTTTGTGATGATCGATGCGAATCTTGTGTAGCTTCTTTTTCGCCATTTTACTCTCCCTTGGCAATCTTCTTTACTTCTTCGTGAATGCTAGGGTGAACCTTTTCTTCAGCGGCCTCTTCGTCCTCATCCTCTTTGTCAGGATCGACGCGAAGGTTTTCTTCTAGGCCGTCGTGAATACCGTCGAGGTCGGGCTTAGAGTATCGCTTGTTAAAATCCGCGCCCTTCTCGTGATGATGTTCCATCGTCGCACTGCCGTCGTTATGAATCTCGATCTCGGTGTGCGTAAAGCCGTGTCCTGCGTGTTTCATGGTGTGTCCTTTATCAACTTCCTGGCTCAACATCTTCGTCTACGAGACTTTCTCTCAAAATCGGAACGGCGCTGTAGCCGTCTGAGTCTTTATAAACGGCGACTACGCCGCCCGGATCGACTCTGGCCGCTTTGTAATCCCCGCCACACAACAGGCGAGACAATTCTTTCATGATCGAGCCGTGCATAGCGCTAATGGTCGGCTTACCCGATTCTTCTCCCAGTCGAATAATCCTCATCAAACGAGGATCAACTCGCTTTCGAAACTCATTCACGCTCTCGCCACCGGGGATTCGTACACTCGGATTCTTTCGGTAGTACTCTAGTTTTTCTTTGTTCTCTTCACTCTTCGGCATGCCCGTGAAGTCACCAGTGTTAAGACTGTTCAAGCCCTCGATCTCGTGCGCTTCCATTCCCTTGGCCTTCATCAAAGGCTCTAGAGTTTGCGCAGTCCTTTGCATGCCGCTGTGAAACGCTGCACTGAAGTCCCTGGCGTTGAATAAAGGAACAAGCGCTTCTGCCTGTTTCTTGCCGCTGTCGTTCAGAAGAACATCCGCGTCGCCGCGAAATCTTTCTTTGCCGCCGTCTGGGGGATCATTCAGATCGGTCTCACCGTGTCTGACGAAAAATGCGACGATCCTCTTCATGGTTTCTTTTCGCCGCGACGGTATTTGTAGCCGCCGCCAAAATCCTCTTCTTGTTCTTTATCGTGTGACGGCATGAGTTTCTGTGCTTCTCGCCAGGAGATGTTTTCGCCTTCGTGCCCGTCACAGCAGTCGTCCCAATCGACGCCTCGGCCTTTGTGCTCCGACATGGCGTCGCTGGCTTCATCTTGTTTCTCAGACATAAGAAGACAAATGCCGTCTTTCCCCTTGTCGTCTGTTGAAACGAAATGCTTGCAAGGAGCGCCCTGCTTAAATCCACCGCAGTTGGTTCCAGTAGGACTCTTAGCCCATTCCAATCCAGTCTGATCCGCCGCCTTGTCGCCTAGCGTGTTGACGTTATAGACCACTTCGCTATCTGCAACCGCGAGAGGAGTCCCACCACGCTGGTAAACGCACACGGGCGTATAGGCTTCTCCGTCCTTCATGGCTCGATCAATAACAATGTCCGGGCCGTGAATCTGGCATCGCTTCTGGTTTATGTATAGAAACGGACAATTGAAACACGACTTCGGCTGATTGCCTGTATCTTTACCGCCGACGAAGGCCAGCGCCCATCTCTGCACACCAATAACGGATTTGATTTGTACCAGTTTATCCGCCATGAGCCTGTCGTGCCTTATGCGCGTGAGCGTACGTGGGTAAGCCCTTATTGGGAGTTGAAGCAAATTCGTGCAATTGCTTGTGGCTCATGTCCGCCATGCCTTTATTTCTTTCGTATAGCTTTTCTGGCTCGTGCTCTGCGATACGCATGGCGATTGCTTGTTTTTGTGATACAGCAGGCACAAGGCCCTCTCTTGATGTAACTCAAAATTACATCTGCGTGTTTTTCTAACCAGCCTAAACGCGTATTACACTGCTGACACAAAACCCCGCGATGGGTTTTAGGGACAGAATGGTCTACGCACATTTTCTTAGCGCGTTTTCCACAAATATCACAAACTTTCTCGTGAAGTACCCTCTGTTCTTTACGAGTCAGTCCATATCTGCGTTTGGCTGTATCTTCTAATTGAATATTTCTGTTTTGAAGTAGGTTGTTCTTTCTCCAACGCCTACTCACTTCTGGATGCTTTCTTCTCCACCGACGAGCGTGCGCGTTTCTTTCTGCCTTATTTTTGTACGGCATTTACTCTCCTCTATAGAGTAAGGGCGGTGATAGAGGCACCACCCAAACCTCGCAGCCTTACGGCCACAAAAACTTACTCCGACTTTTTGGTTGGCTCCGCGTCAGACTTTAAGTGCGATAGATGATTGTTCAACAAAGTACTCATGTTGGCTTCCATGAGCGACATGTGTTTATCGGCTCTCATGAAACGAGCGTCGACCTTATCAATGAAGTCGCTGACTTTCTTAACGAAATCGATGCACGGTTGAATTGCGGCTCGACTTTTCCAGCCGACGACAACCACCGTGATAAAAATTCCGTAGTCTTTTACAGCGGAACTCAACTCACCTATAGTCAACTGACCTGGGTTGAGCATGATGTCCCTGGGAAAAATGTAGGTCGGGCTATTACCGTCCTAGGCTGTGGATTCCACACGGTCTTCTGGGGGTGCGCCTCACGCATGAGGCTCTCACTACCACTCAGAATAAAATGGGGGCCATCTCCGACCCCCGATGGTTTTAGGCGCTGATCGAGAATTCGTACAGCTTTGCCTTGTTGCCTGCGTCGCTCTGGCTGAAGGTCACGCCAACAACCAAGCCGAACGGGCCGCCCAACGCACCAGGAAGCTGGTTCGAAGCGCCGCTCGATGAGCCGAACACAATGCCAGTCAACGAGTTCTGCAACGCAACGTTATTGCGCTCAACAGTGTTGTTGACAAGCGAGGTGTAGAAGCCGCCGACGATGCCGCTGTCGTTGTTGCCCTGTAGGCAAACATCGAACGCGTAGTTGTACCAGATGCCGTCAACGCCCGGAGCGAATCCGCCGTTGATGTCAGCTAGCAAAGTGTAGGTCGGGCTGGCGAATGAACCAGTTACCGCGTACAACTCAACCTTGACCGTTTCCGACGAGGTGATCGCCGAAGAAGGCAAGAATGCGCCGCTCGCTACGACTTCAATCAACTGGCCGTTCAGCTTGTTGTCTGCTGGAACGATCAACGCGCCGTTAGCGTTGCTCGACGACGGAGTTGCTGGGTTAGTCCACGTTGCACCTGCTGCGAACGCGGCGTTGCGACCGAAATATTTAATCGCCGTTCCAGTTCCGCCTACGGATGACGGGAATTGCCCGTTCACGCCGAAGTCTTGAATTAAAAACATGAGTGCTTTCCTTTTAGTGTACGATATCCGACTCGGATCACAAATCGGAGACCGCTTTTATGGGATCGCTTTGGATTGACGCTCTCGCGTCTAGCAATACCATTCATCCCCCGCGTCGCGGGGAAACTTTTATTTAATGCAACGACTAACCTGGGTGTTATTGGCACTGTTGGTGCTGTTACCAGAGATCACCTCACCACAGATAATTGTTGGCTTCTGTGTTCCCTGCCACATTGGCGGAGTATCACCAATAAACGGGCCAAATGGCGACCACGTTGTTGGAACGGGAATCGATGGTGTTGTTTGAATAGGTGGCACCGTAATCGGTGGCATCAAGATCGTCGTGTCGCGTGCTTGCAGCATAATGACTTGCGACTGAAGCTGAAGAACTAAATCCTTCAGCTTTTGAATTTCGAGTTCGAGTTTCTTAACCTTATTCACTTCCACACCCACTTACATACGCACACTACTACGTCCCAAGGGTTTTTCTTTCTCAAAGTCGCGCCACATCTCGGACAGCGACGTTCCCACATGGAACCCCCGCAGGACTAGTTAGTGAGAAACGCCCTGATTGTCAATCCACTTGAGAATTGAACCGCCAGTAGGAGAGATCAACTGAAGAATATCGGAATTATCGAAGTCACTGAATGCGTCAGCGAAGATCGCTGCAAGAGAAGCCGAGCTAGTCAAACGGGTGTAATACGGGCCATAGTGCGTTCCGTTCGTCGGGCTAGACGCTGGCTTATTGACCACGCCGTTTTGATCGACGTTCACAAGAATGTTGCCACTGTGATCGACGATTTGAATCATGTCCAACGCCTGAACGTTATTCGCTAGCGCGGTGGCCCAGGAAGTCCCTTGAAGACGACCCAGCATTGCTTGTAAAGTGGCTGCCATGTTTTTTCCTTGCCGCGACGCGGCTAACAGTCTAATACACAAAACCCCCTTTGCGAGGGGGTTTCGTTGAACAAAATATTTTGGTTGGGGCGAGTGGACTCGAACCACTATTACGCGGTTCAGAGCCGCGCTTCCTACCGATTGAAAGACATCCCAACAGAAAAACGTTGCCGCCCCCACAAGGGCGAAGGGATCACTTTTCATCAGTCCTGGCTGTTACCTAGGCAGAGCCTTACTGACTACCGGATCAGCGGCAAAAACTTATTTACGACGAAAATACGTACGGATTTTGTGGCAGTTCGCACAAACTACTTCGCACTGAGAAACCAATTCAAGAAGTTTTTTCAGACCGACCTTCTGAGAAAGGGCTGCAATCGTTAGACTGCCGTTGCGTGGAATAAGGTGATCAAATTCCATCACGTAGTGCGGGTATTGTATTCCGCAATCCTTGCAAGGCACGTTCTTCAATGACTGCAACAATTGCTTTGCTACTTCATGTGATTTCTGCATAAACTTGGTTGGAGGAGAAGGACTCGAACTTTCACCTGACTGATTCAAAGTCAGCCGTGCTACCAATTACACTATCTTCCAACAGAAAATTGGAGCCATCGACGGAGTTGCACCGTGCACTTTCGCGTTGTCCTTAATGACGATTATCGACGGTTCAGAAAATGGCCCTCGCCCGTGGAATCGAACCACGACTTCATGTGTTTCAAACAGGAGTGCAACCACTACACCAAGCGAGGATGGAGGAAGGCCCCGGAATCGAACCGAGTCACGCCCTCTCGAACGTGTCGCCGTTTTCAAGACGGATGAACGCCATCGCTCGCCGCCTTCCTAACACAAAACTGGAGGAGAGCCAGAGAATCGAACTCTGTCGCGCCCTTTCGAACGCGTCATCGTTTTCGAGACGAGTACCGACCATTCAGTGCTGCTCTCCAAACTGGCGGATCAGGAGGGACTCGAACCCCCACAACCTTTCGGTTGATAGTTTAGCAAACTATTGCGTCTACCAATTTCGCCACTGATCCAAAATTATAGAACAAAATTCTTGTCGCCACAACCGTGCGCAACACTTTGATACGCGTCCCAAAGTTCGAATATCTGTTTGCGTTGAACTTGAATCACATGATTCTGCCACATGCTGACCAAGCCAGTAAACAAGAACGCTAAGAAGGACGCAATCGCTAGCCTGCGCCACTTTCTCATCTCACGATAATCACTCATCATAGTGCTTGTTTTGATCAGCCACCACGCCGATAGCAGGGGCCGTTTCTGGCGTACCCACTGGCAGCTTAGGCATGCTGTCGTCCACACTAGGCACGGATACTGGGGACTTCGAACGAACGTACGGTTTTGTTGAACGAGGCAAGGTCACCCTTGCTAGCTCTTTCTTAATCACTGATATCGGCTCGACCCAGGTAGAAACCGTAGCGCCATCCACACCAGCGATCACGATACCGATGACTTTCTTCGTGCGCTTGTCGACAACCGAACTTCCAGATGCGCCATGAGAATCGAATTCGTCGACGCCGAAAAACCCTTTCATCTCTCCGCTTTGAGCTACTTTAGAAGAGACGCGACCGTTACTTGCGAACTTGCCTAGAGCAAGACTGAAGTTGACGTCAATCGTTTGGTCGCCGATGCGAGCATCGCCCTCGTCTCCGAGCGGCGTGACTGGATACTTCTTGTCGGTGCGCAAATAATACTCAGCGTAATCAAGCGGTTCGTTCATCGCTGATTGAAGCAACGTCACGGGAGTTAACGACCCGTTGATATCTTCGGCGACTGAGAACTCCATGTCTTTCGGCAAATCGGGATTCGCCGGGGTGCAATGTCCTGCGCCCAACAAATAGTAGCCTCGGTCGCCAGCTTTACTGATGACTTGAACCGTGCAAATAAAACGATCACGAATGCCCAGGTCGTGCGAACTCGCGTACAACGCAAGAGCGCCGTCGTAAACCTTCTTGTCAAAGCCTTTCAAATCTTTGACGTTTGCAAACGCAGGCGCAACAGAAAGAACCATCGCTAAAAGCACAGACAGCACACGTCTCATAAGGGCACCTTTACGAACGGCTCAGTTCAGAGCACTACCGTCCGAATGACCGCCTTCTGTAGAAGCCCTCTGTTCGGTCTTTTCTTTTTGATGCGGACAATAGCCACAACATCCAAGTGCCATATTACAATTATGGCAAAGAATTTGAAATGTATCAGGATAGCCGTTTCTGACCGCCCATCGATACATTCTAAAGGCACCGCCACCTAACTCTCTTCTATGTTTTTGACCTTCACCATTTTTATGATCGAGAGCCAAAAATTCTTTTCTAGTCTCACCGCAACAAACGCACTTTTTGCCGTAGTGTTCTAAGACTTTATCTCTCAGCCGAGCATATCGCCCACGGTCAAATTGCTGCCTGTATAGGGCCTTGTGCTCTTGGGAGCAGGTCTTTCTTAAATGAAAACCAACTTCTCTATTGCAGCCTTCTACTTGACACAGGTTCATCTCGGCCTCCGACAAGGCGAGGGGCGACGTGTCGGCGTCGCCCACCCAATTGAACGTTCAAAATGGCAGGGGAGGAGAGACTCGAACTCCCGTCTTAACGTTTTGGAGACGTACGTAATGGCCGCTATACGACTTCCCTGCTGAAAATGGCTCACGATCTTGGACTTGAACCAAGAACCTTCTCCTTAACAGGGAGCCGCTCTACGTTGGAGCTAATCGTGAAAAGAAAATTGGCTGTAGGCAAAGGATTCGAACCTTCATCGTAGGCATTAACAGTGCCCCGTCTTACCGTTAGACGAACCTACAACAGAAAACTAAATCGGTGGGGATGCAGCAATCCGCATCGTGCAGTCAGATCGTTACGTGCCGTTCGATCTCTGCCGAGATCGCGTCGCACTCTGCTCGCTACGGATGTGAGAGCTACTCACACACCCCCGTAGAAACTGGTGGAGAGACAAGGACTCGAACCTTGGAAGTCCGCAAGGGACGGCAGGGTTACAGCCTGCCTAGTTTGCCGCTACCGAACCTCTCCGTAAAATTTGGAGCAGAAACCGGGACTCGAACCCGGACAGGTTCCTTACCAAGGAACTAGGCTACCATTACATCATCCCTGCTCAAACTTGGAGCACCGTCGTGGAATCGAACCACGGCGTCGGCGCTACGAGGGCCGCATCATGCCATTAGATCAACAGTGCTCAAATCTTTTTTATTTCCAGTCCCGCTGCATCGGACGAAGACCCTGTCGCGGGAGACCTCTGCCACATCAAATCAGGAGTGCCGACGTTCCTATCTATGCGCTGGGTGTCCGACTTCAACAACTTCGCTGGATCAGTCACGCCGCGCATCGGGTCAGGCGTTTCAACTCTCTGCATGCCTTTGCCCATCGTTATCTTTGGGCCTTTACGAGCCTTATGGGCTATGGAGTAAAGAAATTCGTTGGGCATATAAACCTTGGAGCAAAGTGTAAGATTCGAACTTACGTTCTCCGGGTACAAGCCGGATGTCCTAAACCGCTAGACGAACCATGCTCAAAACTTGGAGCGAATTGCGGTAATCGAAACCGCGCCTGAACCTTGGCAAGGTTCCACGCTACCACTACGCCAAACTCGCTCAGAAATTTACACCAGTGTTATCGTCCTCTTCAACTGGTTACCACACAACCGCCGTACGACGGCAAGGAACGTGTGCGTTCGAACTTGGAGCGGGTACGGGGACTCGAACCCCGACACTCAACTTGGAATAATGAGGTGCTACCGTTACACCACACCCGCTCAAAAACTGTATTCCCCAAGGAAAACGTTTCGAACCGAACGCCTTTTCAATGAGGGCTGGTCAGGCTATGAATGCCCAGATTGTTATAAGCAACCCGCGCTTCAACCGATAAAGTCTCGCCAGCTTGGTCGTCGACGACCTTAGCGTCTCACCAGCGAAACCGATGTGTCAAGATGGTTGCGGATGCGGGAATCGAACCCAGCCTAGACCTGCTTATGAGACAGGTGACTTCACCAGAAGTGCTAACCCGCAATTAAAATCTTTCTTATTCGTGATTCTTTTTGGCCGTTGCTATCGAGCCGCGTCTTGCGTTCAGCTTTCCAGCGTCAGGGCGATTCGGGTTAGCCACCAATGCCTTCACGATCTCCGTATCTTCCAATTCAATCGCTTTCACATCCAGCGCCGTATCGTTTGACAGCGCAAGATTCTTTGCGTTCACTGCTGGAATGTTTGAATTTGCGGCCATCTCTTCTCCTAAAAACTTGGTAGTCGGTGAAGGAATCGAACCCTCATCAGTCGCTAATCAGGCAACGGTCCTACCGTTGAACGAACCGACTACATAAAATTTGGTGGACGGTGACGGATTCGAACCCTCAACTCCTCGGTGCAAGCGAGGCGTTTTCCCAGTTGCTACTAACTGCCCACGAAAACTTTTACTGATAGACCTTCCAGCCGAACTTCACGGCGACTCGATTATACAAGTCGATGAACGGCGACGCGGTCACTTCCGCGATGAAAACAAAAAACTCAACAACGTTTTGAATCTTCGGATGCTTCTCTAACCAATCTTGAAAACTCATTACTTGCTCTTCGTCACGTACTTGTTCAGCAAGTATACCACGAGTGCCACCGCTGCGGCAATCGCTCCGAAAATAACTGCAAGCTGTCCGCTCATGTTCACTCCTAAAATTGGCAGAGCTAATCGGATTCGAACCGATGTGACCACCTTGAAAGGGTGGCAGCCTAGGCCGCTAGCTGATAACTCCGCTGAAACTTGGTAGGGCTACGGGGATTCGAACCCCGGCTATTCGGCTGAGAACCGAGCGTCCTGCCACTAAACGATAACCCCACAAACTTGGTAGTCGGTGTCGGACTCGAACCGACTCGGCGCACTAATCGGGTGCTCGCGGTTTATAAGGCCGCGCTGCATACCCATGCTACCGACTAAAGGCTGAGAAGACGGGGGATGGTTACCCATTACGGGGCAGCACCCCAGCATACGATCTGGGACATCCCGTCACTCTTCCCACAGAACTTGGTAGCCAACCACGGAATCGAACCGTGCCCACCTCTTTGTAGGAGAGGCGCATACGACCAGTTTGCTAGTCGGCTAAAACTTTTGGTGGGCCGCCCGAGGCTCGAACTCGGACATTGGGCTTAAAAGGCCCCATTGCTGCCGCTCGCATCCGCAGCCCACTGTACACTTATAAGTTGACAAACAGTTGTCAAACGTCAACCTATAAGTTGACAAAACTTGGTGGGTTGCCCGAGACTTGAACTCGGAACTCGCTCCTTAAGAGGGAGGAATGTTGCCGCTAACACCTGCGACCCATAGAACCTTATAGCTTTGTTTTCGTTCTGCCGTCTTTCTTTGATGACAATTAGCACAACGTACTTCACATTTCTCAATTTCTTCACGAACCGTTTTCTCTGAGAACGAAAGCAAACGACTCATGTCGTCTCTCTTCTCTCCGCGAACGTGGTCAAATTGAAGAACCATTATATCTGTTTCACCACAATCGAGGCAAGGATGCTGCAACAAATAGTCGATAATCATTTGCTGATTTCGAACAATCTGTTCTGCTTTTCGAGCAGCACAGTTTTCCATGTGCTTTTCTCGGTGGTTTCTATACCACTTAGCTTGATCTTCTTTCTTGCCCATCACTTTGGTCGTCCGTAGCCAGGATTCTGTTTCCGCTTACGCGGTGACGTTCATTCCTCTCTAGTCGCCCGAAGGCGAAGCCTGCTACCCGCGCTGTCACTGAACGCCAACAAAGTCCTCTGCGCCTATTTGCAGTTGCACTCGTGTGGATTGTCTCGGCTCCAATGAGTGGTGCTGGTGCTCGACTCTTTCGAGTGCGTTACCCAGTCCACTACCGAGGCTTACCCGTACGCTTACGCGTCCCGCAACTTCCACGGCACGGTGTTGACTCGTGTCCTGAACTTCCTCGAAGGGATCGGACCTTCGCGAACATCTGGACAACCAACTTGGAGCACAGAGTGAGATTCGAACTCACGGTAATCGTTTTGCAGACGATTGACTTAGCCACTTGTCGATCTGTGCAAACTTTGGTGCCTCTGGTCAGACTCGAACTGACACGGGCGTTAGCCCACCGCGTTTTGAGTGCGGCGCGTCTGCCTGTTCCACCACAAAGGCACGTAAACTTTTTGAGCGCCTGAGCCTTGTCCGCTGCGCGACACGTTGGCGAGTTTCACGCCCTACTCCGGCCCGAATCACTGGTTAGCCACTCGCTACCCACCGCTCAAATCTGGAGGCCTCGGTGAGATTCGAACTCACGACCCACTCTTTAGGAAAGAGTTGCGCTGTCCGCTGCGCTACGTGGCCTTAATTTCTCTTCCTCTTCTCTGTGACAATTAGCACATAGAAGAATACACTTTTTAATTTCTTCCGATATCGTGTTCCAACTTCTGTTTTTAAGTCCCGTGTACGTGGACTTGTCTGCTGGGTTTACGTGATGAAATTCTAAGGCACCCAAACATTTCGAATACCCACAGCGAACGCATTTCCCACCCAATAATTCAACTGCCCTCTTTTTATTAGCGAGTTGAGTCTCAGACCTGTAATCTTTCAAACAGGCCTTACACCAAGACATTTTTGTCGACCTGCCGCTTTGGGTATAAAAATCTTTCTCGTGTTTCGACAAAATACATCGACTACAGATTTTCATCTCACTCTCCCTAAAGAGTGGGTTGGGGTGTTAGGGCATCCCTTCCCTTGATGCATCAAACCTGGAGCACCCACTGGGAATCTAACCCAGATCACGGCCTTCGGAGGGCCGAGTCCTGTACATTGAACGACAGGTGCAAAATCTGGTAGACCGTAGAGGATTCGAACCTCTATCCGTGGTTTCGTAGACCACTATCCTATCCGTTGAACGAACAGTCCACTTAAAACCAACGACGCGCTCTTCGTGTTGCCGTATCGCGTCGTTCGATCCGTATATGCGATTCCAAAGAGACGGATCGAGAAAGTCTGTTTCCTCTCGCCACGGAACAACGCGTAGCGAATCATGATATGTGCCGACGTATCCCACGACACGGGAAGATTGGTAGCCCCACTCGGATTCGAACCGAGATTACACGGGTAGAAGCCGTGTGTCCTGTCCGTTGAACGACAGGGCTAAATTTTTGACGGCGTCCTATCCTCTAGACGACAGGTTCGAGACGCGCCTCATGCAAGGCCGACCACGCTCATTGAACCAACTTGGATTCGAACCAAGGTCTCCGTCTGATCTGCCAGCCAGTGTTGCGTGCTGGGCTTAAACTCAAACCATCCGTCGATGGCCGAGGACTGGCACGTCTGCCAATCACGCTCGTAAAACTTGGTGCGCTAGGCGAGAGTCGAACTCACAATCCCTTTCGGGCCGGGGGTTTTAAGTCCCCTGCGTATGCCATTCCGCCACACGCGCAAAACTTGGTCCGCCGCGAGAGATTCGAACTCCCACGCCACAAGGGCATCAGTTTCTAAGACTGACGTGTCTGCCGTTCCACCAGCAGCGGATTAAATCTCGTCACACAACGCGTCGTAGCATCCGTCGCAAAGAATCTCTTCGTTCTGTTCCCCACGTACATCTTCATCGTACGGGTTGAGACGAGGCACGACTGTTGCTTTTTCTTGATGACAACGTTGACAAATCATAAAATTGGTCGGGGTTGAAGGATTTAAACCTCCAGCAAGGGCCGCCAGTTGAGAACTCGTAAAAACTTTAGAGCGGGTCGAGATAGCGCGATGAGACCTTGCCGTTCTTATCGGTCGTTTCGCCGTACTGCCAGACCCTCTTGAACAACTCCACTTTATCACCGACCTTCAACTTCAGGTCTTTCAACGAATCCGTGACTGCAATCTTTTTCATGAGCAGCCCTCACTCTCAAAAGAAGCCTATCATGGATTTGGAATTCTGTCAAGAGCTTTCTTCAAAAATGTTTTGGGGCGGACGATGGGACTCGAACCCACTCTAGCCCGATTCACAGTCGAGCGCGTCACCTGTTTCGCCTCATCCGCCGTAGACACAAACATCTTACTACGAAAGATGGCGACTTGTCAAGAACTTTTTACAGAAGAGACTTGATGCGTGCGACCACGGCCTTCTCTTCGGCCTTGGCTTCCGCTTCCAGCTTTGCAACTTCTGCCTTGACAGCAGCCAGCTTTACGCTGACTTTGCTATGGGCCTTAACGTAAAGTTGCTTCGCTTCTTGCTCAATCTGAACGGCCTTCGCCTTAGCGCGAGCGCCGAACATGTAGCCAATATCAAGCAAGCCTGCTGCGGCTGCCACAACTGCGAGTGCTACGAACATTGTTATCCCCTTTGCACGTTTTCTCGACGTGTGTATCGATCCGTTTGTAGATTTGAAATCGGCGTCAGTGTTTGTCCGTTGAGACTCACATATTCTACGCCGTCTTCGCCTCGGAAAATTGGTAAGTGTCGCTGCGATCCAAATCCTGGCTTCGCGTGTCCGCCCATAACCAGAATCAAGTCATCGCTGGTTAGTTGGTAGACCATTATTTGCCTTCTTAGCGTCGGCCTTCAGTACGGCCTCGGTAATTTCGTCTATCGGATCGAGGACTTCGAGATTCGATCCATCAACAAACTTGATCCACGTTCCCCCGGTCGACGATTGGAAACGAATGATCGTGTCGGTGTTGACTATGCTCTCGACGGGTTGATCACCGTCTTTCATGCCGACCGTCACCTTCATCCAGGGCACGGCTTACTCCTTGACTTTCGCCACCGCCGTTACAACAAGCGACTCATCGCTCTTGTTCGGAATCACATTGCGGTGCTTCGGATATTCGCCGCCATCACTCGTGTTCTGTTTCTGAGCGCAACGAACGGCTGCGCCTTCATCACATTTCGCTTCACGCACGGCTTCAGCCTTCGGGAGGTTGCCGCTGCGAAGCGTGGCCGTCTCGCCTGCGCTCTTGCCTCCGCGAGTGCCTTCACTTGCAGCGTCAAACGCTTTCATGTCCTTCTTCAAGGACGCATCGGGGTTGTTCGCTTTCGCCATAATTAACTCGCTTATTCGCTCTCTCCAATTTCCCAAGACAAAAACGGAACGAATCCGCTTCCAGCCGTAGATACAATCACTAGAGCCACTTGATCGCCGTTGTTAACGGCAACAGAAGAAGTGTTGACATACCCTTCTTGTCCGCCAGCCCCGATGTTAATGTATCCCAAAATCCCCGAGGTGGTTAAATTCTTTACGTAAACTTTGAGATTGCCAGTGATGTTGCTATCTAGCGGAGACGTTAGACGAACAAGAAGATGCCCGCCGACACTAGTCACATCATAAAGAACCAAAGGTGTATCCAAACCGGAACCAATCAACGGCACATGTACTTCTGTCGTATCAACGAAAAGATTTTTAACGTACCCGAAGAAAGCTGAACCAGACGCCAACCCTAGTGACTCTGCGGAATAAGTTGTGCTCGTCTTATCTCCTTGAATCTTTGATGATACTCATGCATCAATTGCAATCTGTCGTTTGAAGAAAGAAGCACTGGGGGTGGTGCTATCGGGCCAGAATACGAGCCACGTCTAGCATACAAATGGGACGTTATAAAATCTTCCCTGATGTTGTGCGGCTCCCCAACCGAGTCATACCTTTCGTCTAAATCTGGAGATAAACCCTTGTAAATCAAATTGGCTCCGACCCAACGATCTTCATCCCAAGGTCTTGGCGTACGGGCGTCTTCTACGTCGTCTTGTAATTGACCCATCGCTTTCCTGCTGAGCCAATAACCGCTGCCGCCGTACGGGCCGATGTCTTTGCTACCGTAACCACCAAGCCAATTATGCTTTTCAAATCCAGATTCTAGAAGGCTGCAAACTCGAACAAATGTGTCTACGTCGCACTTGAACAAATAATCGAAGCCTTTGTCGAGAGCGTACTTTATCATACGCCTTGTTTTTCCAGTTCCGTTTTCGTCGGCCACTTCTGTGTTGATGAATTCGTTAGAATATTCTTTGCGGCCAGCGCCAACGAAAAATCTGAAAGTGGCTACGTGCCCCGCATGTTCCCAGTTGTCTACGTTGTTTGGCACCCACATCTGAAGGACGCTGTCGTGCGCCCATCTGTCTTTTTCACAAGCCAAGATGCCAACAAGAACTCTCATTACAGTTTCTTCGATTTCTCCAGTCGGCCTTTCAGGTCGGATGGATCAGCGCCGTTTTTCAAACTCTTCTGTTGTCGCTTGTCGAACGAGTACGTGTGCTCGTGCGTGTCGGTCTTGAACGTGATGTGCTCGCGGCCATCCTTCACTTCGCGATGGACAATGTTTTTAAGACTCACTTATTTTTTCCTACGATTAGTTTTCTCAACCACGACGGAATTAGTGAGGGGGACTTAATCCCCCTCGGATGTTTCTTTTTTACAACTCTTAATGTCAGGGCTTTGCTAGCCTGCATTAAGCACCAGAATCTTGAACGTGAACCGTGAAATTGAACGGCCCCGACGCTGTCGGAATACCTTGCAAAGTACCGTTCTGAGATAACGACAAACCCGCTGGCAACGCGCCAGAAGCCAAAGACCAGAAGTACGGTGCCGTTCCACCAGTTGCTTGAAGCTGCTGAGAGTAAGCAGAAAATTCAACGGCATCCGGTAAGGACGTGGTTGTAATCTGCAATACGGGCACAGCAGCAACATTAAGACTAAGGGCCTGAGAAGCGACTTGGGACATAAGTTTCTCCTAGACACAGATTAAGTTGTAGTACTGCTTACAAAATTTATGGACTCGATCCGCTTACAGTTTGTAAGTCGTCGATCCGTCGACCGTGATCGTGTTCACGAACAAAACGTTAGTGATGTCGGAACCCGCCTGCCTAGAAATGTTTCCGTTGGCAAGCACGGCCTTGATTTAATACGTACCAGCGGCGAGTCCGCTTAGAGAAAAGTTTCCGCTCGCTACCACGTCGGACGTTATGACACCAGCGGGAACGTTGTTCAGCAACTTGATGGCACTGACAATCGCACCGTTGTTCGCTGCGCCCAAACTTCCTGTGACTGTCGATGCCATGAAATCTCCTCGCCTTAGTTCGGCGCTCCGTTGAACAACTTGTCCAGTAGGAAAAACTGGGTATCGTTGATGATCGCGTATTCGTTGGTTCCTGGTTGAAGACCTAGCGCCTCAACGTTCGCTGCGATCCTTTTGTTAAACTCTTCGTTCGTGTAAAGCAGTCCCTTCTCGGGAGCGCTCCAGTCCACAGGCATGTAATAAAATGGCACGGATCACCAGCCTGCTGCTTCACCTGCGGAGCGACCCAACTCTTCAGCCACTTTCATGACGCACTCATCAATGGCTTCGCAATTCGCGAACTCAGAAAAGCTGGCGTACTCGTAATAGTTCTTAACGACAGGACTGCATTCGACGAGCGGGGTTCCATGAATGTCACACCACTCTTCAGCGGTGCCTATTAGTGGCTTTGAGCCACGCGTACAACTGCACACCGCTTCGACGGCCCTGGGGGCGACCGCCACTGCGGCGGAAACTCCAATACCAAGCCACTTTAGAAATGATCGGCGATTCACGATCCACTCGTTACATTATTTTGGACGACACTCTCGCGATTCTTCCGCGCTTCGAACTGGTCAATCTCAACTTGAGACACCCGAGTCGCTCTCTCGCCGAGCGGTACAAGAGCCAAGGTAGGCCCAGAACGATCAGCAACAACGCGATAAGCTTTAGAGACGTACGGGTGCGCATCGGCTGAATCAGATACTGTCGGGCCAAAAGTCTTCGCAATCACAACAATCGTGTCGCCGTCTTCGATAAAAATCGGATCAGGAACCATTTGTAGACACCTATTCTTTGATTCACCACGAGACTACTGTCTCATTTTGAGACGTGACGTGTCCCACCCGTCTCAGATTGAGATGAGCCACGTTGAGGTCGTCTCACAATGAGACGCCCCTGGGGCGAGTACGACTGGCCTGTGTCGAGAAATCCCTGTTTCTCATCTCATTTTGAGACGAGGCATTTGCGAGTTTGCGTTGGTATCGACAGGGAGGTCGCAGTACTGCCAGGAGGGTTGTAGCCCTCCACTAAAACAGATGAAGCATGGCACCGATTTTAAATAGTTGATAACAGGGGACTTCTGGCGTGACGGTCACTGTTAGGGAAAGGTGCGGGTGAGCCACGTCGACGTCGGCCTGAGCCTCAAGGCGTCGGGGGCGGGTACGACCCGCCACCCCCCGGCCCCATTGAACTTTGGCGACCGAATTGCTAGGGGAGCAACTGAACGACCAAAGGCTAACTCCTTTGTTTTCAACAGCAATTGCTTCGCCCAAGGTTCGCCTCGTTGCGTTGCGCGACCTCAGCGCGGATCGGTTGCTGCCTGCGTTGCGCGTTGCAGAATACGATTGCGAAGCTTAACTCACGCCGAATCAACAACTTGCGCGGGTTTGCGAAGCGCTGGAGAACTAATTATTCTCCATCGTAGAACAAAAAGCGAAAATTATTGCGTGATTTTGTGTAATTATTGCACTCGCGCACCTCTCGCCTGGATGACCCGTTGCCTTGTTTCCAATTCACGAAACTTATATACCCTTTATTTTGTTGGAGTTACGTGCTTGTCTCACTATTTGTCGCGTCCTGACGTGACGTCTCAAGTCGACTAGTCTGTGTCTCAAGCTCGTAAGACGTCTCAAATCTCATCGTCTCAATCTGATACGCTCGCTTTTCGGCTGTCTCAGGATCGCTAGTGTGACACTGTGTCAATCTTGACACCACCAAAACTTTGGTGCAGAGAATAAATAGCGAACACCAAACAATTGGTGACACTTCGTTTTAGTAGCGATTGACGGTGATTGTCGGTGGTCGCGGTGATGAACGAGACGTACTACACGCAGAGTCTTTAATTGTTCGTTTTGTCCTATTTCTGTATGTCCAACTTATGTTTTATCTTGTAACTATATGATAATAAAAGAGTTATTAAATATGCTCAGATTATGGTTAACTTGGCGTGCGCTCGTGTTGGCTGTTTTCTCTGTGTAGTACTCCTCGTTCGTCACCGTGTTCACCGCGAATCACCGACAATAACGTCAAAAAACTCTTGACTTCTTCAGGTGTTTGTGATAGGCTCCCAGGCTGGAGGACAGCACAGTGACAAAGTTTAGCGAGACGAGGCAGCCCGAGCGCCGCCACGGTATTTATACGACGTGTCGTAAAGGTCACTCGATGGCCGAAGGTAACCCGAACGTGCGCGTTCGCGGTGATGGACAACGTGTGTGTCGTGTTTGTGAGTCGGATCGCCGTAGGCAGATATACCACGAGCAGAAGAAAATCAGGGCAGGCGTGCTCAAGCCATTCACTTTGGAGAATCCTTATTACGACGTGGAAGTCTACGAGCATACCTCGGTTGACATATTGAAAAGCTTTTACGACTGGCAAGGCAAGGTGCTAGTCAATGCCAAAGAGAAGCCGACAGGGGAATGGAAATCCCCGAATGGAGAGGTGATTAAGGCAGCCACTGTGGTTGAGATGTTAGAGCGCGAGATGCCGATTCTGGCTCAGCACATCTTAGAAAGGATGAAAGCCTGATGGCCGACTTCTACCACGATTACGAAAAGCTTGAGGACTTTGTCCGCGACGGCCGCAGGGTGGGTGAAAGAATTAGACGCTCGCCTTACGCCTACCTTCCCAGTGTCGGCGACCCGGCCAACACAGGAGACCATCGCCAAGAAGCTGTCAGGTTATGATGACGCGACGTGGTCTCGACTGAAAGAAGACCGCAAGCGTACGTATCGACGCGCTGCCGATTCGCTCATCATTCAGTGGTCTGAATTCGTGGCGCTGTTCTCATGAGCAACCTACACCCATTGGCTGGATTGTGTACGGAAGTTTTGAGTCGCTCGTAGTTTCTTCTTGACATTCAATTCGAGATTTGTCACACTACGCACAAGGAGACAAAAATGAAAACCACAATTCACACGATGTTTAGCACTGAACACGATGAACAATGGAAGAACGAAGTAGCCGACGATTTAAACACTCTGCTCGGTCGCGCCATTTACTTTAGCGAGACTAGCAATGACGAATCAGACCAAGCCGCAGAGAAGGCCACTTTGCGCATCGTCGAACGCGTGGCAAACTTCGAAGAGATTGAAGAGGTGCAATAAAGGGAAGCCTAAAGTACTAGGCCATTCGTACCATTGACTTCTAAACTCGCTGGAGTATGATGGTGGCAGGAGAAAACACCATGACCGAGCGACTCAATCAGATTCTCTCACAGTGGCACGAAGCGCACCGTCAAGACTTCGTACGTCGCGGATACACCAACCTCATGGCTACGTTCGACACCCAGGAACAGAAGCACACGCATGAAGGCGCGAAGTACATCCGCTTAGACGTCGGCGGATCAGGAGCATGGATGGTGGAAATTTCAACAGGCATCATCTATGGCATCAAGGGCTATGGCACGCCAGACAAAAAGAAAATCGCTGGCGACGTAAACGACCCCGAGTTCGATGGCTCTGTTCTGTTTCGCGACCGCTTTCGTCACGGTCGATTCGACAACCGGAGGACAGCATGAAATTTCGCGACTTGAAAGTAGGCGACACGTTCGACTGGCTCAACGACGCCAAGCCCATGTACAACAGTTTTTATCTGCGCTGCACCAAGATGTCGGCGCGAGGGTATGAGGACGAGCGCGGGACACAGCACAAAGTCGGCTCAGTCAACGCCGAAGTTTTTCACGTCGAGCCAAAGAAGACGTATTGCCACGTATGTCAAGGGTCACAAACGGCTCAGTGTCCTGATGTCAAGGCGGCGCAATGACCAAAGCCACACACCTCGGCACCTGTCAGGTCTGCTCATGGGAAGTGCGCGACGATACCCGCACGTTTGGATTCAGAAGGTAGTACATTCGTACCATTGACTTCGGTACTCAGAAGCGTATGATGGTATCACGCAAGCCCAAAGGGCGAGCGAGGAGATAAAAAATGAGTCACAAAATTGGCACCATGCGGGAGTTCAACACGAAAAACTTCAAGGTCGTCTGCGACGCGCTTGAGGAGAACGACCTAGACTTGTCTTTTGACGAAGACGGCAGCACGCTTAAAGGACTGCAATCCGGCGAGCTAATGGCGTTTGTGGCTCGTGTGCGCGTTTTCTTTCAAGGCCACGAAGTAGGCACCGATTACTTGGGAGGCTGCATATACAAATCGCTTGAAGACTTCATGAATCACCGCGAGTGTGGTGTACAGAATGCCAAGTACGCGCGTCGCGAGAAGCGCCAGAAGCTGACTCCTGGTAGTCTCGGTCGCTGTGGCTCTTATTTTCACGATATGATTCGTGAGGCTATCGGCGAGGCACGGAAGAATATGCTCGCGTATCAGACAATTCGAGTTCGCAACACGGAGGCGCAATCGTGAGGATTGAATACCGTACAGTTGACACGAGCACTCTCAAGGGACTCAAGCAAGCCGAGCGGCTGCAAGCACGCGGCTGGATAATTGGCCGCGTCGGTCTGTTTCTTATTCAGTTCTACCGGAGGGCGGTACGCTAAATGTTACGAATGCGGGTCACGATTAAGAAGGAAGACAGAAGATGGATAGGCACGTATAAACTGCCCACAGGCTTGCGGGTATTGGTAATATCGTACGCACACTTCGATATTTTTTGCGAATGGCTACAAACGTGTTGGAAACAGGACGTGACGCGCATGCGTCAAGAAGGCTGGAGAATATGCTCTTAATTCCGATGGACAGCCCGGACTCGATACCTTGTATCGTGCAGTGCCTCGCGTGCGGATCGCGCAAGAATTCCGGGCTGATGTATGCCGACATCGAAGGCACACCATACAAGGCGTTTTATTGTAGCGATACGGCGACCTGCGTCCCTGATAAGTTCTTTTCAATGAAGGAAGGAGGAAAACCATAATGCAAATAGGAATGGCAGTCAATATACCGAAGACCGAAGAGGAGCGCCAGAATTTGTGTAAGCTGATTATGCTTCTCGACGAGGCAGCGCTTCACGCCGTGAAAGCTGGACTGTACGTGCAGGGTTACCTGGGCAGCGAATTTTTTGGTGCAATCGCGAATCAGCTTATGGGAACATGGAGACGCGGGTTGTGACCCTCGCCTTGCCAACGCGTTTTCGACGTGCAGGATTCAGGGACGATAACGAGCGTTTGCGCGTCCAAGCTTTGAACGGAGGCCCCCAGGAAAAACTTTGGTGCCTTCGATGCTGCACACGCAAGGCAGAACGTAGGACGCGCTGCGATGCGTGCCGAGCTAGTCGAGAAGCACAGAACAAAGGGAGGAAGCGGTAATGTGGCCGTTTAATAAAATTCTGGATTGGATTGATAGGTATTTTGAACTTCAGGCAAGCCGTCGCGTCGAAGAGGAAGAGAAGCGTTTTCAACAAAACCTTGAGAACTTGTGGCAAAAGCCCGAAGACGAAAAAATTGAAAAAAGTGCTTGACAAGGTTTTGTGTTTCATGTAAGCTGAATTTGTAAATTGGTTTTGGTGAGTGGCTCAGGAGTGTTAGGGAGCCATTCAAACTGGCCCCCCGTAGTTTAGCGGTTTAGAACGTCCGTACGTGATGCGGTGAAGCTTCTAGGTCTTCACCAAAGTGCCCTAGACACTTGCAAACACTACGCGGAAGACCTAGGTTCGAATCCTGGCGGGGGGAGCATAACACTGAGAACGAGGCGACTCATCCGCGCCTACCTCGGGCTACTCACCAAAACCGATTTTCCGGCAAGCGCTCACACTCGATGTGAGTTCGTCGGAAGTAGTAGAGAACCACGGCGACTGAGCGCAGAGGCATGTCACCCGAGAAAACGTTACCCGTGACGCAAAAGGCAGAAATGCACAGTCGTCACAATGGGAACACGGGCTGTGAGCCAGCGTGAATCAGGGCAAAGGGTTCGACCGAGCCGTTATCACTGCCTTAGAAACGACCTGCGAAGGTGAAGGGGAGCTAGGTGGCCTACTCGAAAGGTAGGCAGCATGACTGAAGGCCCAGGACGCAAAAATCCACACCCCAGGCAGTATTTGCCCAGGCGGCAGGAGGCTCGACAAAATTTAGAAATGCAAAGGATACCAATGGATAGAATCGACAAAATGATTCAGGTGATTACCAGTACTAAACCTGAAATGTGGCCGACCGTAGATGAGTTACCCGAGGCTGATGTTTCAGACCTAGTACGAACGTTTGAAGCGATGACAGAGCTAGAGTCCTAGTACTTTTTTGTTGTTGACACTGGCGAGGATAAGCGTAGACTAAGGGCATGGAAAACACCTACCAAGTTCCCGAGCAGAATCTCGATAAGCTACGGGTGCAAATGGACAGGCTGACGCGCCGCTGCAATCGCGCCAAAATTGCCGCGCCTGTGATGACGGTTGGTGAGTACCGCGAGGAAACGCATAGCAAGCTGAATGAGTTCGACGAATATGTCAAAGTGGTGCGCCGCATCTACTCTGTGACTCTCCGGTCTGAAGGTCGCCCCAAGATCAACGGGTATGAGTTTGCCGCTGTGCTGTCGCCTGCGTTCGATGAAAACGGTAATCTCTTGGGCAATGTCATGCGTCAAGTTCCTGGATTCGAGGGCAGTATTCCTGAGCACTTCCGCAACGCAGACAATTACTGTGACCACTGCAAGACGCACCGTCGCCGTCTTGAAACGTTCGTGATTGCGAACGAAAATGGTTTTCGCCAAATCGGTCGCAACTGTCTCGCGTATTATCTGGGACTGACGAATCCCGAGACTCTCGCAGAACTAGCACAGATTTTGATCGACGCGGATGATTTGATGGGGATGGCAGAGGATGAAGGTTTTGGCGGTGGCGGCTCTTCTGCGCTGGATCGCTACTTGATGTCTGAAGTGCTCGAAATCGGCGCATCTGCTATCCGTCAATATGGCTGGCTGTCTGGGAAGTCGGCGCGTGAGTTCGACAAAACTTCGACGGCGCAGCGCACACGAGATTGGATGTTTGGTGGCCCCAAGACTCGCGAAAATTTCGAACATAAGCTGACGGTGAGCGAAGAGGATAAAGCCCTAGTCGCCGAGACGATGGAATGGCTGGGCACAATCGACGCGAACACGACAGACGACTACTTGTACAACCTGTCTCTTCTGTCTCGCACAACGGCTATTCGTTCTAAGGAATTCGGATACGCGGTCTCCGCAATCAGTGCTTATTCCCGAGAGAAAGAACGCACTATTCGCCGCAATGCCCGGATCGAGTCTGACAAGAATTCTGAGTTCGTCGGCGTGGTTGGCGAGCGCATGATTTTCGAGAATGTACTCGTGGTCTACACCAACACGTACGAATCAGATTTTGGCGTGACACACTTTTACAAAATGAAGCAAGGCAACAACGTTCTGGCCTACTTCGCATCGAACGATATGGGCTGGGAACAAGGCCAGACGGTGGCACCGTTCAAAGCTTCCGTAAAGCGACATGAAGTTCGCGACGAAGTCAAGCAGACCATGATTACTCGCGCGACGGTGCAACCAACGGCGGAAGAAGTAGCCGCCAAGAAGGTCGCACAAAAAGAAGCGGTGGATTTGAAAAAGTTTCTCAAGACAGTAGCCTGGGGCTAAAATTTTTCAAGGAGAAAACATGGACAAACTTTTTACACTAAAGATCACCAAGCAGGAACGCGATGAATTGCTTCTCGCCGTAGAAGCTGCGGCGGAAGAATACAGGAGTGTCGCTAATCAAGTTGCCTCGCGGTATCTTGCCAAGGCTTTTGAAAATGACGCCGTGGGATTTGATCGTCTCGCGTACGCTTTGAAGAACCTTGCCAACCGTCAAGAGGTTAACGAAATTGTTGCCGTGGGATTTGATCGTCTCGCGTACGCTTTGAAGAACCGTGCCAACCGCCGAGAGGTTAACGAAATTGTTGCCCGCGAATTGGCGACGGGAAATAAAATCAACGCCATAAAAGCCGTGCGGCTACGGCGATGGGTTTAAAGGAGTCTAAGGATTACGTTGACAACTTCACGACTTCGCCGGATTACGGGCAGGGGATTATTTAAATGCGGATGGTTCTCATATCGTGGCGCGAAGCTATCAAGCGCTTTCGTGTTCTGCGATGTCGAGGATGCAGCGCAGAGGACAACGGGAGCGACTGGTTTATCGAAAAAGATAGCACGCCACTAAATGGCCCTTATTGTCCTGAGTGTGCTGTCAGGATTGTAGGAGCGAAGGACGCTACACGTAGTACGAATCAGTTTTACGCTGACACACGAGGAGAGGTGATTTTATGAAAATTCGCGTACCCGGATTAACGCAAAAACAAATCAAAGGGATCGTTCGACTGACAATTTGTTCCTATGCTGTGCTGTTTGGCTTTTCAGGCTGGGCTATTTGGTATTTGAAACCCGCCTCGGCGCAAGAGGCTCACGTAGGCGAGCAGGTTGTTTTCAAGCTTGACCATCGTGATTCTGTTGGTCGTTACGTGATGGAGGCTCAGGACGTACGCATCGCTTATACAATTGAGCCGATAGAGGGTAGTCATCCCGCGCCTCTGTCTGACGATGCTCTCGTGTTGTGCAGACCGTACAACGAAGGTCCTAAGCTGTACCTACGCTGTGGCATGGATCGTTATGGTGTGCGCAATGTAGGTCTTATTCCTAGGAAGCACAAGAAAGAGGGGAACGAGGAATGAAGACTTTAATCACGGTCGCAGCATTTCTAGGGCTTGTTATAGGCTTATTTGGCCTGTTTCTGTGCGTCATAGCCAGCCAGTCTGACCGACGCGCCCCAAAGCCCCCGGAGAGAAAGTACTAGGCCATTCGTACTATTGCATTCTCTTAGGATAGGCGTATACTCATGAATAGGAGGCACCACCAAATGAGCAACGCAGCTATCGCCAAAACAATGATTTTCTAAAGTCGTGTGGTATCGCGCCTGTGACTTTTGAAGGTGGCCGGATCGTGCCGTGGAAAGGAATGTCATGTCAGAAGACCTAGGTCCCTACGGGGAAGATGTGTGTTTCTTTTGCAAGAAAAGGCCAGACGAAGATCACCCCGAGCGCATCGCGGGGTATCAGAAGCCTGACAAGAATGGCGTGCTGCGCGACGCATGTCAAGAATGTGTTAAGGAGAATTGACAAATGTACGAACGACTAGACTTCAGTAACACAAGTGGGCACGCGACGGCGTTTTACAAATCGCCTGCGGGGAATGAGTGTGCATACGATCCAGCCGATGACGGACCAGAGGTGGAGATTATTCGCAACATCCGCGCTATGTATGGTTGGGGCTTCATTAACTATTTGTCGCGCGAGACGTACTAGAACCTTGGCGCGAGACAAATTTTGGTTCAGAGAATTTCGTTTGAGTGGCCGCGTGAGCATTCGACAAAACAGATTTTACGATGGGGGTACGCCGGGATAAAAATCGTGCCATAGTTTTCCTGTTTTAGTGACATGGAGAACGATAAAGCACGCGCCAAGCGTTTGATGGATGGCTTTAAGCTGACCATCGAAAAATGGGAAACTGTCAACACGTATCAACGCGGCGTTTGCGCGTTGTGCGGTCGACCGTGCCATACAGGTAAGCGCTTAGCTACCGATCACTCTCACTTAGACGGGCTGTTCCGAGGACTTCTTTGTTCGCAGTGTAACCCGATCCTAGGCAAGCTAGAAAATGCCTGGGTTCGCCTAGGCATGCACAGGCAAGAGTCTGTGTCCTTCGTTGAATTCGTTCGCAATCTCCTGGCCTACGTGCAGACGCCCCCGGCGACGACCGCTCTCGGTTACGCCCACTACGGCTATCCCGGCAAGGTCAACACCAAGAAGCACCGTCTCATGTTGAGACGAATAGAGAAAGAAAAGCGAAAGAAAATTCGTGCCATACAATAGCTGTTTTAGTGGAAGGTAGCAAACCAAAAATGAGCACAGACACACAGGTTCAAAACGTCGTAACCAGGGACATTGACTGGGCCAGACACCACCTCTTCCTTTTGCTAGCTGTTGGCGTATTGGTAATAGGTTCGATCTATGGTATAGAGAGCATTCTTGCACGCAGAGCACACGATCAACACGTCGAAGACATGGCGCTATTGGCTCAGATGCAAAAAGCGAATGAGCAAACACAGGCCACGACACAGAAGCAGATCGACACGCTCACACAGCAAAACGCGAATCTCCAAACGCAACTGACAGGCCTAAGTGCGTCCATCGTGGCTCGTGATGCACAGCTATTTAAAGATCGTCAGGACATCAAGACTCTCCCGCCATCTCAGTTAGCCACTAAGTGGGGAGCAGCAGCAAACGAGGCCGCGCCGACAATCAGCACGAACGGCGATTTCGATGTGCCGCTGCCGCTCGCACAAAAGTCGGTTGACGCACTCATACAAGTTCCGGTGTTGTCGAAGGACAATACAGATTTGAAAGCCTCACTCACTGCGGAGATGCAAATCGCTACGAACAATCAAACGAAGTTCGAGGATGAGAAAAAGGCCCACACGTCTGATAATGACACCTGTAAGCAAACAATCGTAACGAAAGACGCCGAGATCAAAGACGTGAAAGCACAAGCAAGGAAGCGCAATATCCTTATCGCGATCATCAGTGCTGTCATTGGCTACGGCTTACATCGATAAACAGAGGGAATATGAGCAACGTACCGAAGGCCGATAGGCTGACCGTGGACGAAGTGTCTGCGGTATTCAACAGTAACAAAGGCAACATTAGAAAGACGGCGAAGGAACTGGGCATCAGTCGTTCCTCTGTGCGCCGCAAGCTGGCGAACACAGGGCTGATGGGCAAGCCATTATCAGGCGGAACGATCCTAGGAACTGAAACCGAAAAGCTGCCTCTGCCTCCAAGCGGCGAGGTGTACCGCTACATCCTGTCGTCTGCGCAGAACAACACCAAAGTGCACGACGAAGTGTGGGCCAACCTGAAGGCCTTGGCGAAGTATTACAACGCACGAATCTTGATTGGCACGTACACTTATAACCAGAACGCGTACGGCCAACTGAGTGTCAAGCGCGGCAAACATAAGCCTACCGGAAGACTGCTTTGGTATGATCCAAATGTATCTCCGTATTTTGCGGATAGGCGAATCGAGCTAGCTAATGGCCTCGTGTGGTGCGGCGAGATGAACACGCTGCCCACAGCGGTGAACCCGCTAGCGGGCTTCGAGGCGTACTCGGGACGCAAGTCTGCTATTTTCCCTCACGCGAAGCTGGCAATGCGCAGCCTGCCGACGATGCAAGGCGAAGGTGTGAAGCTGAGCTACACCACAGGCACGGTGACGCAGAAGAACTACATTCAAAAACGCGAAGGACTCAAGGCCGAGTTTCACCACATCTATGGTGGTTTGCTTGTCGAGGTGAACAGCGATGGTAACTGGTTCGTTCGACAGTTGAACTACGACCAGGGTACCGACACGATTCAGGATTTGAATATTCTCGCGCAAGGCGGAAATATTGTAAGCAAGAACGAATCGGTCGAGGCTATCACGTATGGCGACCTTCACGGCACGTTCGCAGATGAAGAGGCTGTTCGTTTATCTTTGAACATGCTGGATTCACTTCGTCCTCGTGTTCAGTTTTTGCATGATGTTATGGAAGGCGCGGCGGTTAATCCGCATCAGCGCCGATACCAAACGAATCACGAGAAGTTTCACACTTGGCTTCGCGGTTATCACAAACTGGACAATGAATTAGTCGACACTGCGAAAATCATGGCTGCTTTTGATCGCCCAGACGTTAAGACCGTGATCGTCGACTCGAACCACGATGACGTGTGGTTGAAGCGCTGGCTCCGCGAGTATGACTATCGAAAAGACCCGCCCAATACTGAGGTCTTTTTGAAGCTGCAAGCGTATCTGTACGGGCAGATTCGCAACGGCGTAACCGATGAACAGTCGCGTGCTCGCACTGCGAATCCAAAAATGGTGCGAGACATTAACGTTCTCGAATATGCTTTGCGAGAAGTCGGCGGATATAAGGCTCCGGCGAAGTTTTTGATTGCCGACGAATCTTACAAGATCGCTGGTGGTAAGATCGAATGCGGCATGCACGGACATCTGGGGCCATCGGGTCGATTCGGAACGCCTGAGAACCTATCGAAAATGGCTCGCCGCGCTAATACGGCGCACACTCATAGCGCTGGGATATACGACGGGCTGTACGTGGCCGGAACCTTGGCAAAGTGCCGTTGGGACTACATGAAGGGGCCGAATTCTCAAAGTCACAGCAACATTCTGACGTACAAGAACGGGAAGCGTGCGATCATCACGCAATACGCGGGGAAGTGGAAGGCATAAGTGGGCCATTTGTTTGACAAACCAATCGTCCCGAAAGACGAGCAACCCCAGGAGCCACAGGCAAATCAGCCTAAGCGCGGCACTCAGGAATGGGCGCGAGCGAAGCTGGCCGAGATTTACAAGCGTATCGACACAGCTGGATCGAATTTCGTGAGCATCGGTTTTCGGGAGAAGCTACGCAACGAAGTGCGTGAGATGGCGTGGGATCAAGTTGGGGTTCTGACCATCGAAAAGTACGTCGTAAACAAAATCAGGGAACACGAACTAGGGAGTATTCGATGAAGCAGAAAAAAGTCACAGTTCACTACAAGATCGAAGGTCTTTACGAGGCCCAGATTCCCGCAGACTCTTTAGAAGAGGGGCTACAAAAGGCAAAGCAGATGTCGAAATCGCAGCTTGATGAGGCTCCAAGGCGACGTACTGGATGAAGAAATTCGCATAACGGGAGTGTTTGAATGACACTGGTCATTGGGTTTGGAAATAAAGCGAGGCACGGGAAAGACACCGCAGGCGAGGCGGTTCGGGATTACTACGAAAGGCACGCGAAGCTGTTTCACAAGCACGGGCAGATCGGCTCCAAGATCATTAACGCCAAAATCTACAAGTGGGCCGACGCGTTGTACGCCGAGGCTAATGGCGCAATAGCGGAAGCTGGCGGAATAGACGCACTTCGTGAAAAAGGCGCGGTGTTCGTCGATGGTATTCCATTCGGGCTTCCTAAATGGGTGTTAGAAGCCCCGACGCTTCCGAAGAGCGGTGCTGCCCCGTACGGTAAATGGGGCGCATTACTTCAGTGGTGGGGCACTGACCTTCGTCGCGTATGTTTTGGCGAGAACTATTGGGTAGATAAAACCGTCGCGCAAATCAAAAAAGAAAACCCCGACGTGGCCTTGATCACCGACACGCGCTTCCCGAACGAGGCTCAAGCAGTTAAGGACTTGGGCGGGTACACCTTCAACGTTACGCGGTTGAACGCGGACGGTTCACTTTTTGTCGCGCCGGATCGCCCAGCGAATCACATATCCGAAACAGCGTTGGACAGTTGGGCGTGGGATTTGAAGATCGTTAACTCGGACGGGCACGCGGCGTTGACTGGAGAGCTAGCGATCACGTACGTTGAATATTTGAGAGGCTTACATGGCATTTGAACAAGAACGGCAGGCTGTTCGTCTCAATCTATATCGAGACATTGAAAAAGAACTTGAATACTCTCGTGAGAAGTGGGGCACCGAGTTCGATTCTAAAAACACACTAAACGATTGGGTCGCCTACATCGTCATGTATGCTGGCGATGCGGCCAAGATGAAAACGCCGCCAAGCGAAGCAGAACAGAAATTAATCAAGGTCGCGGGTCTCGCTATCTCGGCCTTGGAGAACCTCAGAGCAAACGGCCAATTTGCACCGCGCCATTATGAGGAGAAAGTAGCGAAGGGATAAAATGAGTCAAGCTACGATTCAGACGTTCACTGGCAAGATGTTCGATATTCTCAGTCCGATAATGGATATGATTTGTATTGAGGATATCGCACACGCAGGAAGTCAGATGAATCGATTCACGGGACATTGCAAATTTCCGTACCCTGTGACGCAGCACGAGTATCTGGGTAGCTTTATTCGTCCAGAAGACTGCACTTGCGCCAGCGATAGAGAACACGCGCTTAAATTTTTATTGCACGACGCCAGTGAAAGTTATATAAGCGACGTCAATCGTCCTTTGAAGCACTTCACACCCGTTGGTTTAGAGTATCGAAAAGTTGAGAAGGTGATTCAGGATTTGATTTACGTTAAATACGGACTCGATCCGCATGAGCCACCTTGTATCAAAGCGGTCGATAACTGGATGCTATACGCGGAAAAGGCACAATTGATGCCGACAAAAGAATTCACGTTCAAGTGGTCTGACGACGAGAAAGCTGCCGACGTGATTATCACGGAGAGGACGTTCCATCAGAACAAACTCCTCTATCTCTCACGATTCAACAAATTGTGTAGGCCACAAGATGTTTTTGATTGGTCTATCTAATACAGGAGCATAAAGAATGATCACGAATATCATCACTCAGGTGGTAGGACAGGAAAGACCTTCGGCTGCTACGTCAATCGTTAAATGTGACCGCCCCGGCTGCACAAACGAAGCGAGTTACAATGCTATGGACAAAGTCGCCGTCGAGGAAATCAAGAAGAACAATCTTTGGTTGGCGAGTATTCGATTTGTCAAGACCCAAGATGGCCGCGAGTTTTTATACTGCGGCGACATCTGCGAGATCGAACAGATCAAGAGTGGCGTTCATAACCCTCCCGAGCAGAAGCGCATCATCGATAACGCAACGCCAGCGGCAGTGAAGGCAGCGGCAGCAGCGGCAGACGCGGCGCGTCAATCGGATGCCAATTTGAAAACAGGCACGGGCGGCCCGGTTCTCGTCCAGGGATAAAGTCATGCCGGGATACCGCGTCAGCATTGTAGGCCACATCGATCTTTGGAGGATGCCGCCAGACGGAAGTCTTCCTAAAGAAATCGTACAAGTGTTCAATGTCGACGCGGATTCCGATGCCCAACTAAACAGTTTCATCGATGACCGGATGGCGGATATTGCAGGCTCTGGTGCCATGAAAGCCTATCGCGACCCGAACAAACGACAAATCGGAAAACTCGATCAGTGGATCACGGTGCCATTGCACATGATCACTCACTTGTCGTATCGAGTGCAACTTCTCGCAGGCGAGGTTCCTGTGTACAGTGAAGCCGAAGGCAAATCGATTGTGCCGAGCGGAAAGGATGTAACAATTCAATGATTTTAGCGTCCTTCGATTTTGAATCGACCGGAACTAACCCGAACGAAGATCGTATTCGCGAAGTCGGGTTGGCGCTGTATTCAACAGGACGCGAACGAATTCTTGAGCAAACCAGCTTCTTGGTGACCGACACCGACAAGGTGATTGAAGGCGAGGCCGCCGAGATTAGCAGGATTGATCAAGATATGGTGAATAGATTTGGGTACACTCAGACAGACGCGGTTGAGGCATGTGCCGAATATTTTAGCGCAGCCGACGCGGTGATAGGTCACAATATAACGTGGTTCGACCTTCCTCTTTTAAGGAACACCGCCAAGCGCCTCGGCCTCGCTCTGCCTGAGAAAATCGGCGTTGACACGATGACGGACATTCCCGGCGTCAAAGGGGAGGCCCTCGTCAAAATGTGTGCCAACGCGCGAGACCCCAAAACAGGTCGAGACGTAAGCTTCACTTACGACAAGCATTGCGCCCTCGATGACACCAAAGCGGTGCTTCGATTGATTCTCTGGCACGACCTTGACGGAATTATGGCGCGAGCTATATCTCCGACATTCGTTGTCTTGAGTCATCAAGCGAATAGCAAGGCCACAAACAAAGTCGCGAAGAAAGCGGGTTTCCGCTGGAATCCAGACTTTCGTGTGTGGTGGCAGGGCGTGAAAGAGTGCGACTTCGACAAGCTGAAATCCAGCGTGCCGTTCGACATCTCTATCACGAAGGATTTTCTGCTGGAGAACCTACGTGACTAAAAGAGGGCATCTGATTAAGAGGAGAAAACAAGCCCGTAAATATTACGAAGAGCACAAAGAAGAGAGAAAACTGTATAAAGCCAAATGGCGAGAAAAGAACATAGAGCACACTTCGGTTCAGGGACACTACCATAGGATTTTTGATAAGAAAAACCCTAAAAACAGAAACTACAAAGGCATGCCTTTTTTCGATGGCTGGAATCCAAAGAAGAACGGGTCTTTAAAAGCTGGTGCTGATTGGATAATAGCAAATTTAGGAAGAAGGCCAACTGGAAGTACACTACACGTTATTGATCACAAAAAAGGTTTCGTTCCTGGCAATTTAGTGTGGACATCTCCAAGAAATCAAACGTATCAACAACTGATTAAGATTTTAGGGAGACAAAAACACCGAATCAAAGGACTCGAAAGACAAGTCGAAGGACTAAAACTAAAAGTCGAAAGACTTAAAAAGGAGAAATAAATGCAAATCGCACAAGGAGCAAAATTCGAGCGCCCCGCGCCCGGAATGTATTTGGCAACGTTGGTGGACGTCGTTGATCTGCCGCAAGTGCAAACGCAATACGGCACGAAAGATCGTCTACGCTTCCACTGGGTGCTGGCTCACTTGAACGGACAGTTGTATCTCAGCAAGGAAGGCGGCAAGGCGATTGAAGCAACTCTTCAATTGAATGCCAACATGGGCGCGAAGGCCGAATTGCCAAAGCGTCTAACTCAGATTCTGGGGCAAGCACCCCCAGTCATCACCTCAACCGAGCAACTTGAAGGATTGGTTCTCGGTCGTTCCAGCATCATTGTCGTCGTTCACGCGCCGAACCCGAAGGACGTTAACGATCCATTTGCCAACGTTGACGGCATCGGCCCGATCCCTCCAGGGATGCCTGCGCCGCCTCCGGTTCCGCAAGGCTACGTGCGCTTCAAGAACCGCGCCAAGACCGTAGCAGGACCGAACGGCCAGCCTGTTCAGACATACGCGACGCCACAAGCCGCAGCAGCCGCCACATTACCTGCGGCAGCACCTGTGGCGCAGCCAACGCCGGAACAGATCGCGGCTTTCCTGGCAGCCCAAAGCAAGGCGGGTAACACCGTCAATCTTGGAGCGCCAGCAGACCCGACCCGTCCCTTCTAATTTTCCCTCGGCAGCGACACCTGCTCAAAGTGGTGTGACTGGGGAGTGAGAGAACTCCCCCTTGACTTTTTTGCCGATTCGTGGTATACACGAAGGGGAACAATGAGTTTTCGCGACATAGCGCTTCCGACAGCGGCTTTAGGTATTCCTGTCACTCCTATCAGAGCAAACTCGAAGGCCGCATTCCTTCCAGACTGGCCCACCTCTGCGACCACCGACCCACAACAAATTGAAATCTGGGATCGAATGTACGGCGACATTAACTGCGGTGCGGTAGCGAGCGGCGCATCAGACGGCATATTCTTTTTTGAAGCCGACGACCCTCGTGTGTTTGACCGCATCCAGGCCGACACGGGGCACAATCTGCTAGGTGAAGTAAAGACGTATCTCGTGCGTTCACGCATGGGGCGCGGACACGTTTACTTTCGCAACACGCCGCTCGCTCTTGAGATGGGCAATCTGCCCCAGACCTATGTGCGCGGCGGCGACTTTTCTGTCCGCGTTCGTAATCAATACGTCGTGGCTGCGGGATCGATCCATCCAGACTCTGGGCAGCCGTACGTTTGCTTGACTCCTGGCGTGGCTCCTGTGCACGCGCCGGATTGGTTTGTGCAGTGGTTGATAGACCAGCGCACCGAGAAAAAACCCGTGGTAGCCAAAGGCGGTGCTGAGCCGAGAAGCGAACGCGGTCTAGTGCCACATGGATACATTCATGGTTGGCTGGTTTCGCAAGCAGGTCGTCTGCGCGAGATGGGAATGGATATTCCTACTCTCGAACAAACACTCATTGGGTTGGTACACGCGAATTGCGAGCCGCCAATCGACGAAACAAAAGTTCGTCAAGTAGCACGTTCGTTTGAGCGCTACGAGCCGAATCCAGCCGCGTCGATGGCGCTGCAATTGAATCAGCGCCCAGATGAAAACATTGTCTCGGCTGCGGAAGACATCGAAGTTCCTGTTTTCGAAGACGCGGAGTATCCGCAGTTTCCGACTTACGTTTTCTCAAACACGTCGCTGTACGAGAATTTAGTAAAGCCTGTTTGCAAGCACAACAGCCGCATCGATTATTTCATGTGGCTGCCTGCGATGGCGACGATGTCGAACTATCTTGGCACCAAGGTTCAACTGAAAGGGCAGTTTGCGCAAAAAGCCTTGAACATGAGCCAGTATCTAGTCGTGATCGGAAAGCGCGGTTTGACAAACAAATCATCGTGCGTGGAAGACGCGATGAGCTACTTCAATTACATCGGCTGCTTGTCTCACGACGGCGGCTTGAAGACCGCAGACGGCAAGACTATCGTGTGGACACCCGGCTCTGCGGAAGGTCTGGGCATCGATATGCAGAGAACAAACTGCAAAAACGCCTTGATTTTTTACGATGAACTTTCGCAGTTGATTAAGAAGGCTGGCGTTGATGGAAGCACGTTATCGTCTCAGTTGTTGACTTTGTATGAATCGAAAAAATTTGGAAACTCGGTGAAGCACGCGAAAGAAAAGTTTTCGCTTGATCCAGGGTCGTACTGCGTAAGTTTGATCACTTGCTGTACGACTGAGACATTTCAAGACCTGTGGTCTCGACTGAACGGCAATGATACGGGCTTGAACGACCGTACTATGTTTCTTCTTGAACCCGAGGTTCTCCCTGAGCGTAGAATAAAAGAGGAAGTAAATATTTTCGAAAATGCTACGCAGACTCGACAGTTGATCGACCGCGCAATTCAGCAAGGCGTGTTCGAAGTAGAAAACTGGAACAATACGAAGCTACAAGCGTTGGTGCCTCTCGGAGATCGCTATGTTAGCCGCGCCGTTAAGTGGGCTTTGGCTATCGCCGTAGACTTGGGAATATCGATTATTGACGACGAGTGTATAGACCGTGGCTGCGATATCGTTCGTTACGAGATCAAGGTCAAGCAGTTTCTAAGAACTTACGATGCCAAGAATCGAGAAGCTGCGCTACAATTACGAATCCGACAGGCACTAGAAATGAAGAAAGGTGAACTGCTTGAACGTGAGTTGAAGCGCGTGTGCCACGCTGATCGCGAGGGCACAACGGCTTGGAGTCAGGCGTTTTACGGGTTGCAGAAAGCGGGTATCGTTCGAGTGCTAGGCACGGGCGGCAGAACAGACCCGCGCAGAGTACAGATTTTGATCAGAATGGAATCGGATGACTCAAGTTCTTAAAACGGACTTCGAAACACGTAGCCACGTCTTAATCGGCGGCAGCACGGGTGTCGGCTTATTTAATTATATGACGCACCCGACCACCTCGGTTTTGATGCAGGGCTACAAACTCCCAGGCGACACAGGGCCGTGTCGTCGTTTGTGGATGCCGCATGAAGGCCCGATGCCTAAAGACCTTAACGACGCTCTGGACGATCCGAACGTGCAGATCGAAGCGTTTAACAGCGCGTTCGAGCGCTATGTTCTATGGTTTCAGCTAGGCAAAAAGATTGCCCCGGATAGATTCATCGACCCCCAGGTGGCGGGCCGCTATTTGTGCTTGCCTCCTGACTTGGAGTCGATGTGCTCTATCCTAGACGTTCCCGTGCACCTAGCCAAAGATAAGCGCGGCGCAGCCCTCATTAATCTCTTCTGTGAACCCATAGTCGAAAAGAAAACCAAGAAAAATCCCGACCCTCGCACATATTTCAACGATTGGAATTCTCATCCTGCGGAGTGGTCGCAATTTGGCGCGTATTGCATGCGAGACGTGGATGCCGAGGAAGAACTGCTTCGCCGCGAAGAAATTCTGCAAGCGTGGCCGATGTCTGATTTTGAGCGTCGCGTGTGGTTGTTCGATCAAAACGTTAATGATCGAGGCATGCCTGTTGATCTTGAGTTTGTCGAAGCCGCGTTGTGGATCGCGACGGAAGCGAAACGTATCGCGTTAGAAAAACAAAACGCCATCACAGGTTTGGAAAATTCAAACTCTCGTGATCAACTATTACCGTGGGTACGCAGTCGTGGTTATCCGTACAACACGCTGAATAAAGCGTTCGTCGAAGCCGCTCTAGGCGACATACAGTACACGATGACACCGGAATGCCGAGCGGTTCTAGAAGAGAGGTTGTCGGCTGGATCAACCAGCTACACCAAACTTGATGCCGTAAAGAGACATTTATGTCCCGATGGGCGTTTAAGAAATCAATTTATATATCTAGGCAGCAGTAGATGCGGACGATGGTCAGGATCATCCGTTCAATTGCACAATATGCCTCGGCCTTCTCAACCAAAAAAGGTTAAAGGCGCTGATTTTGAAGACATAGACACCCTTAAAGATGCACGCAGATTGATTTACAGAAGAGACTACCAAGGAATTGTTGAAAAGTATGGAAACGTTCTTGAAGTGATTAAATCTGTAATCAGAACGGTTTTCGTCGCTCCTGGGAGTGCACAGCATGAGTGAATGCAAGCACGGTAGAAGAAAGAGCCGCTGTGTCGAATGTGGCGGCTCTGCAACTTGTGAACATAAGAAAATAAAAATTCAATGCGTTGAGTGCGGCGGAAGCCAAACGTGCCAGCACAAAAAGCAAAGAAGCGGATGCAAAGACTGCGGTGGCGGCAGCATTTGCGCACACGGCATTCGTCGCGTGTGGTGTTTTAAATGTTTGCCTTTTAGTTTCGCGAAAAATAGGCTGCTGTTGTTTAACACACAGGCAAAGCGAAGAGGGCACGTTATACCGAACATATCACCGGAAAAACTTTTGCATCTTATGAAAACGAGTAAGTTCTGTGTAGGTTGCGGAGGAGTGCTGGACTGGAAAACAAAGAGAACCCCACATCTTCATCACGATCACAAGACAGGCTACGTTTTTGGTTTTTGTCATCCGTCGTGCAATCATGCGGAAGGCATGATCTCGAAGCTCACTCCAGGGCAACGATTGCGCTTCTTTAAAAACTTTTTTCCCGAAACGTGCGATAAGTTAGTTAGCGACTTTCTCAAAAGGATCTGTTTATGACTGAGCAACGCCTAAACGTATGCGACCTGAACGCAATCGAAACCAGGGTCGGAGCCTATGTGGCTCAGTGCCATTCGCTGCACGAAGTGTTTCGTCCATACACCGATCCTTTGGGAAAGTACCGTCGTAACGGGAAGGATTCATACATCGCGTTTGCAACGAAGATTTATCCGCAGTACACGTACGAAAGACTGTTTCTTGACAAAGAAGGCGTTAACGGGAAACAGGCGAAGGCCGAAGCAAAAATCAAGCGCCAGTTTGGAAAGATTGGCGTGTTGGGATCGATTTATCGTATGGGCGGCGGCGGATGGGGCAACGGGACGGCATCATACGTCGAGCACGCAGAGGGGTGCTCCGAGGCCAAAAAGAAATCGCCAAAATGCGCGTGCCCGAGAATTTACGACCGCATCAGAACAGGCTTGTGGGGATTTGCTTACGGTCAAGGCGTCGATATGGAAATGAAAGACGCCCACATGGTCACCGACGTCTTTCGCAAATCGTACGGAGAAATCTGCGGCAACGGATATAACGGTGAGCCGAAAGGAATCTGGGTTCAGCTAGAAGAGGCCGTGCTGGACGTGATGCAGCCCGAAGCGGTGAACACAAAGCGTCGCGTCGGTCCCAACGGGTGTATTTTAATCGACCGTTTGAATATCGCAGGTCGTCAGCCGATGATGCGCATTCACTTGCCGAGCGGACGCAAGCTGCACTATATGGACGCGTTCGTCGCGGAAAAAGAAATGCCGTGGACAAACAAGGATGGCAATCCCGTTTCTCGTCCAGCGCTGCATTACCACCAAGAGAACTTGAAAGGAGATTGGGACGTCGTCGACACTCATGGGGGAAAGATTTTCGAGAATATTGTCCAAGGGTTCGCGAGAGACGTTCTAGCTGTCAAGCTGCTGGACTTCGAAGAGCGTGATATGCCGTGCGTGGGCCACGTTCACGACGAAGGGATCACGCTGACGCCAAAAGACCCGTTTAGTCTTGGTCTAGAAGAAATGATCGAGATTATGAGCACGCCCATTGATTGGGCACCGGGGCTGCTTTTAGGAGCGGACGGATTCGAAGGGTCGTTTTACAGGAAATAGTATGTCATCAAGCAAAGAATACCAGAAAGAAATTCGTCGACGCTGGAAAAAAGCAGGACTGTGTTCAATGTGCGGTGTTCAGCCAGCAAATCGCAAAGGTAAGCTGACGTGTGTAGATTGTGCTGCTCGATATTGTGGGTATCTTCGTAGGCTCAAAAAGGCGGCTCTCGATGGATATGGGCACAAGTGTTTTTGTTGTGGAGAGACTCGTTTTGAATTCCTGTCATTCGACCATGTCAAAAATGATGGGGCAGAAGAGAGAAAAAGACTCGGTAAAAAATTGAATTCAGGCTCTCTTTATCGTCTGATTGTTAAACAGAAATTTCCTAAGCGATATCAGCCCGCCTGCTATAATTGCAATATGTCTTTAGGATTTCATGGGTATTGTCCGCACAATCCTAAACTTCGTAGAGACATAAGCAAGATAACGAGGAACAAATGAACAACAATGGCGGAACAGACCCGAGGATTGCTTTCGGCGCACAACCCGCCGAGGTTGAACTTACGGATGAGGACATCAAGAAATTCGATCTTTTTACTCAAGAAGAGATCGATAGATTCATGCATTGGGAAACGGAAATGATTCGCCAAACTCCGTATGAAACGGTGAAGGTGATGATGGACGACATTAGGAAAAAACAGAATGAGCGGGAGTCTTGAAAACTGTCGTCGTAAAGTGCGGTGCGACACGTCATACGCGGCGCTAATGTCGGCGTGGAGGATGCAGTTTAAAAATCCTTACGCCAAGATCAACGCGTATCCGTGTAAATATTGTGAAGGCTGGCACATCGGCAACGCATACAATCGCCGGGACGCTAAGAAATCGCTTAATCGCTTAGCGCGGATGATGTTGCATCCGAACTTTTTCTCCAAAGTTCCTGAAGAGGTTCAGCTACAGCTTATGGCGAAACGCGCTCGTATGGAAGGCTTTTTAGCACATCGTGCAGGAGAGAATGGTGACGTCGTGGTGGAACAAACGATGAGACCTGCCGTATTTAGTCTTGCTCCTCGGTGGAAGCGTCGTAGAATGGTACAGCCGATCTCGGACGTTGCGCCGATAGTTGAATTTAGAGGGGTTTCGATATTACCCTCTTGACAGAAATCCGAAAGTATGATAGGGTGGAGAACCATGAGCACAACTACGTTTAAGATCATTTACAATCTCGAAGGCTTGGACGACGCTACCATCGAAAAATACAAGGTCGACGTTTCGGCATATTTCGGCCTCGATCCGTCGATGAACTGGTTCGATGTATTGTGGATGACGGACCCCGACACGAGTCTCCGTCGCCGCCAGCTATACGCACGTCGCGGAACCACGGACGTTCTGCGTGACCGTCGTAAGATTAGCATCACGGAAATGGCGCAACACGACGGCCCAGGCTACGTTTCGTTCACGGCTAAGGGCAAGGACGCGACTGGTCGCGAAGAGATCGCCGTAGGAGCGCATTCGACTGAAGGTCTTAAAGGCGAGAAACTGGCCGCCGCTGTGTCGACTGCCGAGACTCGCGCTGGCAGGCGCTTGACTCTCAAGTTTTGCGGCCTAGGCATCCTCGACTACACTGAAGTGACCGACCCCGTGGAAGTCAAAGCCAGCCCTGCCGATTTGGCCGCCGTGGCCCCGGCCCCGATATTCACTCCGAGCCTACCGACGCCTAGCACAGCCCCCGGCAAGATGGTAGACCCGAAGGAGCGCGTCGCCGCCGACAGTATCGCCCAGGCCCAAGCCGAAGCCGCTGAGATTAGCCGTAAGGCCCTAGAGGCCGCCACTGTGCAGCCCAGCGTGGCTCCTAGCCTCGCACCGCTGTCGATAGCACCTGAGACCTTACCTGCTTTGCCTAGTCCTTCAGAGGCTCCCGCAGAGCCTAAGAAGCGACGCGCACGCAAGAAGAACACCGTCGACATTTCAGCCCCAGAGCAGGTTTCAGCAAACGTTGAAATCCCCGCGCTCGTTGAAGTCGAGCCGACGCCCCCAGTCAAGTGCATCGACTGCGGCTTGCCTCTCAGCGTGCACAGGATGATTAACAGCGCTTTGGTTTGTGAGTCTAAACAAGCGAATCCTGTTGTATCAGTACAAGCAAATCCTGCTGTGCCAACGCAAGTAAATCCTGTTGCGTTACCGTTAGCTTCTGTGGTAACCGCCGTGCCGCACCCAGAACACATGACAATGACTCTCCCAGCACCGCCTACGCCGCATCAACCGATTCTCGCGCCGCCGCAGCCAGCGCCTGTAACCGATTTTCCCGGCAAGCCGTCTAAGGAACAAGAGACTTTGTACCGCGAGCGTTTGCGCGAATACTCGAACGTTATCCTCCCTGGTGCTGGCATGGTGCCCAGCCCAGGCGTTGGTGGCCCGAGCGCAAAATTGCGCGTCTACGCTGAGCGCATGGCAGGCAAACCGACGCAGCAAATGACCGTGGAAGACTGGGATGAATTCTTCGAAGGGATGAAGTCTTTCCGCGAGCGCAACAGCGACAAGGGTCTCGTGAAATACATCAACGACGTGATCGGTGCGAAATGACGATTCCTATCTTTTGCCCAGGCTGTCTTTACAGCGGCCCGTCGCATCTAAAAGGATGTGGGTTCGTTTTTCGGTTTCCACTCGGGTACATGGATGCCATTTTGAACGACCATGAAGGCGAGAGAAAAAAGCACTTGAGCTACATCGAGTTCGTGAACCAGAATGCGAGGGGAAAATGAGAATTTACATTATTTGTCCAGTTCGTAACGCCGATCCCGTTGTTATAGAACGAATGCGCGGCTACGTCAATTTCTTAAAATTGAACGGGCACGACGTTCATTATCCGCCTGATGATGTCCCGCAGGATGATCCGACTGGAAAAGTCATTAACACAATGCACCGCGACGCTATGATAAAAGCAGACGAAGTTCATGTGTTCTGGGACGTCATCGCATTTCGATTTAGGAATGGCTTATGCTCTTTACAAGAAAATCGTGCTCGTAGAAGCCTTTCAACCCGACAATGAAGGAAAGAGCTATTTGAAGGCAGTGATTCTGACATAATGATCGTACCGCTAAACACAGAACAAGAAGCCGCCGCCGAAGCGATACAAGGCAACGTCGTGGTGATCGCAGGCCCCGGCACGGGCAAGACGACCGTCTTGACGAACCGTTATGTCCGCATGATCTCGACGCATTGTATTCGCCCCGAGAACATTCTAAATCTGACGTTCACGTCTGAAGCGGCGAAGAACATGGTGGAGCGCGTCGGTTTATTCGGCGCGAAAGAAGTCTTTCGCACGTTCCACTCGTTCGCCCTCGACTTGATCCAGAAGGAAAGACTCAATCTGCCTTTTCAAGCAAACGAGTTCATCCTTCCAAAATACGGCCAGGACTTTCAGTTGCTGAAAGACCTAATCAAGCGATATCCGGCAATCACGACGTTCAATTCGTTAAGGGATCGCATAGCCGAGTGGAAGTCGTCGAATGTATCGCCTGAGCAAGCGATGCAAGACATGTACTACGACAAGAAAGGCGGATTTTTTTACGCCACCGCGTATCGCGACTACGAGGTCGAGTGCCGTCAGCAAGGCTGGCTGGATTTCGATTCGCTAATGCGCGAGACGGTGAAGCTTTTGGAGACCAACGATGCCGTTCGTTCGAGGTGGATTAGGAAGTACATTTGTGTCGATGAGTGTCAAGACACCGACGTGGTTCAGTTCAGGCTGCTCCAACTTATCTATGGCGGGAACATATTCGTGGTGGGAGACGAAAATCAACTCATCTACGAATGGCGCAGTGCTGTGGCTGGAAACCTTTCGAACTTTACCAATCATTTCCCAGGCAGCCGTACATTATATCTTGGAGCAAATTACCGCAGCACAGGAGCTATCGTCAGCTTCCTCAAGAAAATTCTCCCCGTCGACAATGGACTTGCCAGTCACATGCGATCCATGCGACAAGAAGGAGAAAAGCCCAAGATCGTAAAGTACGACAACGAGGACTCTGAGTGCTTTCGCATCATGAATCAGATCACAGACCCGAATAACACCGCGATTATAGCTAGAACGAATCGTCAATTGCGAACGGCGCAGCGCTGGGCTATGTCGAAAGGGATCAAGTCGATGATCCTTGGGAAGAAAGATTTGTGGCAGACAACCGAAGTAAAGCACTTGATAGATTTGGTCAAGCCGCTGAAATCGGATACCCGTCCCGCACACGAAGTTCTGACGCAGGCGATGACCCAGCACAATCTGACTCACGTTTATCGCAACACAGGAGGGCCGAATGAAAAACCGCCCGTTGAAAATCTTAATGATTTCGTCAAACTCAGCACTAGTCGCGGCACTGTTAGCGAATTCCTCAAATGGCTTAATCGAATCACTTACGCATGCGAAGCGGCCAAGTCTCCCGGTTATGATCGCAGAGCCGAAAATCCTACCCTCGCCCTCACCACAGTTCACCAAGCCAAAGGTCGAGAATGGAAAAACGTCTTCGTCATCGGTTGTAGGCAAGGCAAAATGCCGCACACAGATGGCGAGATCACGGAAGAAAAGCGCATCTTCTTTGTAGCGGCTAGTCGCGCTGCTGACCGTTTGCAAATCAGCTACGACGGCCCGCGCAGCGAATTCTTAGACCCGACGCTGCTGGCCGACGTCGCCGTGTTCTCGGACGAATCAGACGAGTACAAAGACCTTGGCGGCGAGAAGCTGCGTCGCGCCGCTGAATCTACAAGACACAAGGCCAGCGCCGCTGAATTGGCACTAGGACTGGTATGAGCAAGCATCGGACATGTGGCAAGCCAATGCCGAAAGCGAGAAGCGGCGCTAATCGAGGTTTTTGCACGGCGCACGCAGGACACCTCTGTCGCTGTTCGAACGGAACTTGTTCTGGGTGCGGGATTCGATTGATCAGCGCAAATACTTCTCTGAATATGTGGCTAAAAAACAGAGGGGAATGTCGAGACTGTCGGGGCCTGCGGATTAGGCAGGAACACGGTCAAAAGATAAGTTCTTTTTATGCACAAAGATCGGGCAATGTTCATACATTTTCGTGTGGGTGTTCAGGGATGCTTCCTGAGCGCAGCGATGGATCGAATGTCTTCGCGGTTGCAAGAACAGGCGGCTGGCTTTGTCGTGTTCAGACGATACTTTATGCTTCTAATTCTGGTGATAGGAAAAAACAAAAACGTGGATACGCTCCAATCAGACTCGACATACCGCATTCTACAATTCGCCCATTAATGGATCAACCATGCGTGTTTTGTGGAAAGGCCCTCGATTGGAACAACCTAGGTTTGGGTAAAACGCCTCATTGTGATCATGACCACGAGACGGGAGAAGTTCGTGGTTTTGCTTGCCCAGGTTGCAACCCTTTAGATTTGAAGAACGAAAATATGCGACTAAGAAAGGAACTTATGGAACTCAAGAAGGAATTCACGAAGTGCGAGCAGTGCGGTAAGTACAATCCAGGCGGCGATGAGTGCCGGGAATGCGGGGCCGACTTGCGGGTCGAGGAGAAAAAGGCAGCATAAAATGTACTCGACTCAAAAATCCGAGCAGAAAAAGAGATACTATCGCAAGAATCGGAAACGTATCTTAAAGAAGTCGAACAAACGATACCACGGCAATGTCGTTCTGCATAGAAAACGAGGAAGAGAGCAGTACTTGATTCATAAGGAGGAGAAGCTTGCGTATCGCAGAACGTTTCGAGGGCGACACAGCGTTCTAAAAGTCGCTTTGAGAAAAGAAAAAATTTCACGCAAAGACCCTCTGTGGTCGTTAGAGTTTTATACGGCGTTGATTCAAGACGGCATTTGTCATTACTGCTTCGGGCCTCTGAACTTATACGGAGCGGGGCTAGATTGCATGAATAATGAAATCGGGCACGTTGGCTTCAATGTCGTTCCATGCTGTAGAAGCTGTAACCAGAAAAAGATGCACGATCTATCTTATGAAGAAATGATGCTGCTTGCTCCTGTTTTACGAGAAATCGTAAGACGCAGAGCGCAAGTGAAAGGCTAAAATGGCATATTTATACATAAATCAAAAAGGCCAAGAATGGCGAAAACACAGCTACAGTGCCGGGAATGTCTTCGACCACTGCCCTCTGAAGTACTACTTGATGAAGGTAGAAGGATGGAAAGAGCGTGAAACGAAGGCTCGATTCCTATTTGGCCGCGCTTTAGAAGAGGCGATTCAGTGGCATCATGAGCACAACGGTGAAGGCGCAGTCAATCACTTCATAGAAAAGTGGCGTGAGCATGCGGGAAATAAGGAACTGACGTATACGAAAGTAGAGAAGGACTGGGCCACGCTTTACAAGACAGGCGTCGAGATGGTGAAGTTGTACATCGTACGCCAGCCGAGTCTGCCGATTCCTCTCGGCGGTCAAACGTTATTTCAAAAAGAGTTTTATAAGGAAGTGTTCCCAGGAGACCCGAATTACGGCGGCATCGAAGATGGCGGCAAGGTTGACATTATCGCTTACGTTGATCCGAATCATCCAATGCTGCCAAAGGTCAACTGGCGTCCCGAATATGGCCCGTTTCGACCAGTGGTAATTGATATCAAAACGGCAGGCAACAATTTTCCTGAACAGTACGGAATGTCGGCACACGACACTCAGTTACGCCGCTACTCTTGGCACACGGGAATTCGCGACGTCGCCCTCCTGTGGTTTGTGAAGAAAGGCCACAAGATTGAGAAAGGGTCGCTTGTAACTTTCCTTGAGCCAGCGGGAGCCTTTGTGGCTGGACAAGAGGCTATTGTGGCGGCAGCCGAAGGCGAGAACATAGTCGTGCTCGCCAACGAGTCTATGATTGCTGAAATGGAACGCATCCAGGGCCGCAAGGAAGACGGCAAGTTAGAACAAACGAAGGTCGCCAAGGCCCGTCGCGACGAGTGGCTGTCAAAGTTTGGGGCGCTTGTCCATGTTAATTTTCTGACTAAGCAGCGCCTGCAATTCAACGCTGGATTCGTGACCATCGAATCTGCGAACGATGCAGGTGAAATTGCGGGCCGTCAGATCATCAATATCGTGAACTCGCGCATTCGAGGAGTGTGGGAGAATCGTTTCGGTATTCGCTATCCAAGTGATAACACATCCGATCCTTACTTCCGCGCTTTCGTTCAAAAGGACGAAATGTTTCGCAATCAAAATTTCACCAAAACAGGGGATGACTTCGATGATTTGTTCTCAGACTATGGCGGTGATGCTGATGAATGATCCGGCTAAGAAAGTGGCGGTCATCATTTGTCCGCCAGCGGAGCAAGAGGATTTTTTTCAAGAGCAACAGTTTGATGACACTCTCGGGGGCACCGATCCACTCGCATATTGGCGCGGATCGTTGCCCGACAAGAAATTCGATAGGTCTATTTTGAAAGGTGCGCAAAAGGCGAAAAGCAAACGCCTCAAAGACGCCGAGAAAGCGTTGGACGGACACGAGAACAAAGAAGAAATCCTTAAAATTTTGAGGTCTGACGGTCGATGCGAAAACTAAAGAATGTCATAGATCAAAGCGATTCGTTTGTCGGCGCTCACAGGATTGTACACGCACGCTCGTATAAACGAAAAGCACCGTCTTGGGCATTTAACGACCGAAAGGTTCGAGACCTGTTGCTGCGTAGTTTCCCTAAAATGGCTTCGGACAAAAAGCAACACGAGGGGGCAGCGCGATGGGGGGCAGTGATCCACCTGTATTTCCGTATGGGGTATACAGAGTCTCAAGTGGCCGAAGAGATTGGCTCAACTACGACAAAAGTTCACTTCGTAGTGCGTAGTATCTTCCGTGTTTCCAAAGGGTTAAGGGCTAACGGCACAGGCGCATTAGGGGCAAAAAGAGGCCGCCCTAAGAAAAGCCGTGCCCTGGTTCAGTAGTTTTAGTGGAAATAGCCCACCTCATGTCGAGAAAAGTCAAAATGCACTCCGGCTGCATGGGTCAGGAACTGGTAGCGAAGCGCCTCGCCGAGCCTCCAGCCCCTCCATGCCGCTGCAAAAAGCTGGTCGATTACGCGTACGCCAATGAACTCGTGAAGCGAAACGAGGCCTCTTGGGTCATCACGTCCGTGAAGGCCGTGGAAGCGGAAGTCGACTGCTCCCTTTGTTCGAAAAAGACCGAGGTTGAAAAGAAGACCTTGATCGTATGCGGAGAGTGTGGCGGCACAGGTAAAGTTAAGGAACCTCGCGAGATTCCGAGCTACAACAATGACATCGTTCTGCTGTCTAGCGTTTCGGTTGATCCAAAGAATAAAAAATATCGTTGGAATACGCGAGCCAAAACGCCTCGCGTCCCTACCATTGAGAAAAAGCACATCATTCGTGCTTACATCGACAACCTGAAATATGCTGCCCAGCGAATCGAAGAGTACAGGACAATGATCCAAGAAGAACTGGGTGAGTTTGGAGCAGAACTTAAAGCAATCAATCCCGAAACGCAGAAAGTCGAAATCGTGAAACCTGGGAGACCGGAGCCGAACGATACACGAATCGGATATCCACCGGGATCAATCACTTTCAAAGACGGTACGAAGAACAAAAGCTGGTGGTGGAATCTTGACGGTCGAAGCGTAGATTATGGGAGGGCGATGTGAGGCGCGAGCAGTTTCTATTGAACAAGTTGGCTGAAGAATGCGCTGAGGTAGCACAACGAGCGCTGAAGCAGGTTCAATACGGCGCAGACCAAGTTCAAAAAGGAAACGAAGTTAAAGACGGCGTCGCCCCTCCTAGCGGAGAAGCTGGCTTGACCAATCGTCAGCGACTAGTCAATGAGTTGATCGATATGACGATCATTTGCGAACTACTCGAAGACGCGGGTCAGTTGGCTCCTCCTCCAACGGGCTTCGATTACGATGACATTAAGGCGAAAAAGATCGAGAAGATGAACAAATACCTTGCCTTCTCTAGGTCACTCGGAGAGATCGACGGAGACTGGACGATATGATAGACGAACAAAAACAGGCGCATGTATCCGGCGCTAGCCCTGAAAATAATGGCACGTTCGATGTGATAAGCGAAAACGTCACAGACGCGTCTGGAACAGAATTCAAGGCGTCGCCCGAGGCTCTCGCCGCAGCGGCATCCGCGTTAGAAAGCATCACGAACCGTTCTTTCTCAGGCCGTAACTCCGAACTCGGAAAGATGATAAACTGCCGCGTGTGCAACCGTCGCCATCGCAAGGTCGACGTGGTTTATCGCGAGCACTTCGACGAGAACGGCAAAAAGACTGTGACTCTTCTGCCGTTAGCCAGGGACTGCAAACAGGTCTTCAAGCAGATGTGGGTCGACGAAGATTTGGAGACTGGTGAATTGTCGATTCAATACGCCACTGTCCCGCTGCCTGGGCAGAAGGGAACGCCTAAGGCGATCCTTGGCGCTGCGTTTTTCGCTAAGAAACGCAAGAAGCGCCGCCCGAGTCCGGTCGGGTTGCATCTTGTCGAGATCACGCGCCAGTTAATGCCATACGTAAATAAGGAACGATTCACAACAGAAGAGGCCCAGATGCTGGAAGCCCGTCGCATGGCGGTCAACACGTTGCGCAACCGCAACGAGGCAGAAGCGAAGAGAATCAGGAAGCAGCAGCGCGAAAGTCGAAGAATCAATCGAGGTCGTTAGTGGCGCACGAAGATATTATCGGAAAGCATATCCACCTCTTCGCGAAGCCGGAGAACTTCACGCCGCCGACTGGGAAACCGGAAGACTGCATTTGTGGCGGACACAAAAGCGGCGGCAAGAGCCGAGCGTTGATTGCTAATTGTCCGTGCTGCGACGGTGTTCAGATTTTGGTGGAGGACTTGTGCGATTGTCCTGACCCGAGTTATATCAAGTTTCGAGTTGTGCTTCCACCGGATAATACGATGAGAATTCGCCGGATTGAAAGTGTTCCGGCTATTAAATAGGAGATCAGAATGAAAATCAGGCCCTTACATGATCGAGTAGTCGTGAAGCGTATCGAGGAATCGGAGACGATGAGAAATGGTCTCTTTATTCCCGAGGTCGCAAAAGAAAAGCCGCAAGAAGGCGAAGTTATAGCCACAGGTACAGGCCGCCGCGAAAATGGCACGCTGGTTCCTCTCGACGTAAAGGCTGGCGACCGCATTCTTTTTGGAAAGTATAGCGGCACCGAGATTAAGATTGACAATCAGGAACTGCTGATTCTTCGCGAAGAGGAAATTCAGGCGGTGTTGGAGAGCGAAGATGGGCGTTAATACTTTCTTGCTGAAGGGCGGCGGCTTGACTATCGCCGACATGCAGTCAGCCGGGGACAACTCTGAGTCAAAGGGTTTTCACGAAAAAGATAAAGAAGTGCCGCTGGAGTACGTAATTCCCACCAAGCTGATGCTGGCCGTGAGTGAACTAGCCGAATCGCTGGATCTTGCGGGGATTCTCGGAATCGACCTTCGAGCGGCGGTAATCGAGAAAATGAATTACAACGAAGGCCGACCCTACATGCACGGAGGAAAGACAATTTAATGGATATCATTTTCTCTCACGGGCACTGTCCTGACGGTTTCACCGCCGCTTTGATAGCACGTCGCCGATATCCAAAGGCTGAGGTGATTTTTCTCGATCACGGTTTAACCGACGATAAGATTGCTGCCTTCACCAACAGAAGCTGGAATAACGACGTCCTTATGACGGATTTTTCGTTCCGCACTAGGGAACAAAACGACCGTTTGGCTGCGGCTGCGAAGTCGTTTCGAATTCTCGATCATCACAAGACCGCTCAAGCGACGCTGGAAGGAGCGTCATACGCCGTATTCGACATGAATCGCAGTGGCGCTGGGCTGACGTGGGACTATCTGTTTGGAAAAGATTCTGATTACAAAGTGATGCACGTCGAGCGCGATGAACGAGAGAACATAGACGTGTACGGGTCATTACCTCGCCCGTGGTGGGTCAATTACATTGAGGCCCAAGACCTTTGGAAATGGGGCACGCTGCCC
>Ga0070730_10000342_pt1 | contig 57126 bp, 54 predicted proteins | sample Coa_R1_3_FD_66447 | JGI IMG/M metagenome (GOLD analysis project Ga0070730, IMG submission 66447) | Surface soil microbial communities from Centralia Pennsylvania, which are recovering from an underground coalmine fire - Coalmine... | ecosystem: Environmental > Terrestrial > Soil > Unclassified ... | reverse complement strand
GCCGGCTCCTTCGACATCGGCTTCATGGGCGCGCTGCCGGGCATGGTCTTGATGGGCCCGGCCGACGAGGCCGAACTCGCCCGCGCCATCGCCACCGCCGTCGAGATCGACGATCGCCCGTCCGCCTTCCGCTATCCGCGCGGCGAGGGGACGGGCGTGGAAATCCCCGCGCTCGCCGACGCCTACGAGATCGGCAAGGGCCGCATCGTGCGCGAGGGGACCGCCGTCGCCATCCTGTCGTTCGGGACGCGCCTTGGCGAAGCGCTGAAGGCCGCCGACATGCTGGCCGCGCGCGGGCTGCCCGCCACGGTCGCCGACGCGAGGTTCGCCAAGCCGCTGGACGTCGATCTGATCCTGCGGCTCGCCCGCGAGCACGAGGCGCTGATCACCGTGGAAGAGGGCGCGATGGGCGGCTTCGGCGCGTTCGTCCTGCAGGCGCTCGCCGACCACGGCGCGCTCGACCGCGGCCTGAAGATCCGCAGCCTGGTCCTGCCGGACGTCTTCCAGGACCAGGACAAGCCGGACGCCATGTACGCCCAGGCCGGCCTCGACGCGGAGGGTATCGTGCGCGGGGCGCTCGCCGCGCTCGGCATGGACAACGCCATCGCCAAGGGTTGGCGAGCTTAGAATGGCCGACGCTCGCAGAGGAAGACCTCCCGAGCCGGAGCCCCAATGGCGGCGATTTGAACGATTTCTTTCGGAACTCTCATCGCCTGACTGGGTGTTTCGGGGCCATTCGGACACATCTTGGAAGCTACGCCCTAAGATCGGTCGAGAGGATTTGGTCTCGAAATGGACCGCTTCCGCAGAGGTCGCGTTACTCGCCGAGTTCAAGCGGAGAGCTCGGCAATTCGAGACGGGAGTGGATTTCAGCGATTGGGATTGGCTGGCTCTGGCTCAGCATTTTGGCTTGCCGACCCGTATGTTGGATTGGACTCAAAATCCTCTTGTGGCCGCCTATTTTGCAGTTTCGTCTCGCCCGCTGAATACGGACGCCGAGGTCGTGGCTGTCCTCGCTCGAGAGCGCGATTACCTGGACCTCAATGATGAAGGCGCGCGGAACCCAAGGCCGTTTGACAGCGACACTTGGCCTTCCCAATTTGATGCCCAAGGCGGTGTCGCTTTTGTGAGGCCGCTAATACGTGCCCCGAGAATGATTTCGCAGCGCGGGGTATTTTCGGTTCATCTGAACCCGACCGAAGATTGGGAGGGGTTTCGGCGGAGACTTCTGGGTCAACCTCGATATCGGATCATCAAACCGCGGAGATTTAAGATTCCCGCCGCGTTTCGCCTTCACTTTCAGAACCGCATTGGCAGCCTAGGAGTTGATGCCTCGTCAATTATGTCTGATCTCGGTGGAATCTGCGAGGCGCTGACATGGCGCTACATGAACCCGTCGCTCTAATCTGATAGCCTCCATCATGGACAACGATCCCAACACCTCTCCGACTCTTGAAGCAGGAAATGTTTCAGCTTCCGACCTGCAAGCGGCGGTCGATGGGATTGGCTTGGACAAAATCGACGGCGAGCTGCGCCCTGGCGGCGAGGGAACCGTGGTTGTCCTAGGAATCGACGTGGTTCCTGGGCTGGTCCTTCGTAGAGCTGAGGGAAATTACGAAGCGCCGGGTGTCGTCTATATAGAATCGAGTGGGGGAAATTCGAAGAGCTCTCAGTCTCGGCGTGCGACCATTTTGTTTCACGTAAGCGATGCCGGTGGCATTGAAGTCGATCAAGTAGCTCTCGCTAGCTAGCAAAGTAGTCTGCAAGAGCTTGTGTGGCGCGGATTGCTAATCACTCGCCCGGCAGAGCCGCAGGAAGTCGTGCTGCTGGGCGAAGCCGTTGGGCAGGTTCAGCCACCGGTCGCCGAGCTTCATCTTCAGCTCGCCGGTATCGGCCACCCGGGCGAGGATCGGGTCGTCGGCGCGCAGCTGGAACTGCAGCTCCACCCCGCCAAGGCTGTCGGCGCCATAGTCCACGCCGCCGCCGCCGTAGCGCTTGAAGAGCTCGCCGGAATGCAGTTCGACGATCGGCGGATCGCCGCGCTGGCCGAAGACCGTCAGCCGGATCTCGCCGGAGTGCGGCCGGCAAGCGGCCAGAACCCGCAGATCGTCCGAGTTGGGGACGCCCAACATGAGCTGAAGGGTCCCTTGAGGAGTCTCACCCAACAGCCAGGAGACGCGTTCCACCGGCGTCGCGCAGCCGCCGAGCGCGGCCGCGAGCAACCCCAGGGCGATCAACCCGCGCATCTTAAAGCGACCTCCTCTCGCCCTAGAACGGCGAGAACTTCTCCATGATCGACTGCAGAGCGGGCGTCTTCTGGACGCGGCTGATGTCGCCGCGGCCGCCGTAGTTCAGGCGCTCTTCCGCGATCTGGGTGTGCAGGATGGTGTTGGCGGACGAGATGTCCTCGGGCCGCACGATGCCGGCGATGGTCACCTGGCGCATCTCGTTGTTGATCATCATCTGCTGGGTGCCCTGGATCACCAGGTTGCCGTTGGGCAGCACCGAGGCGACCACCGCGGCGATGGTGGTGGTGATCTGCTCCTGGCGGTTCACCGCGCCGACGCCGTCGCTGGTGGTCTTGGCGTTGGTGCTGACGGCGGTCGCGGGGTTGAAGCCGCTCGGCAGAATCTTCCCAAGCGTCGATTCCAGGCCGAGCAGGTTGGGGATGCCGACGTTGTTGCTCGAGGTCCGGCCGGCGGTCGTCTCGTTGGAGGTCTTGGCGCTGTCGTTGACATTGATCAGCACGGTCAGGATGTCGCCGGGCTGGTGCGCGCGCTGGTCGTTGAAGAAGGTCCTGGCCCCCGTGCGCCACAGCGAATTGGCGGTGGCCGGCTGCGGCGCCGGGTTCTGGGCGTAGATCTTCTGGTCGAGCGGCGCGAGCTGGGCGGGGAAGCCGACGGGCGAGAGCTCGGGGCCCTTCACGGCCTCCTTGATCGAGGAACAGGCGCCGAGCGGGGCCAGGATCAGGACGGCGAGGGCGGCGCCAGTGCAGGCAAGAATTGGGGTGCGGGTACGCATGGAACGGATTTCCTCTTAGCGGGCGGCGTAGCGGAGGGAGCGGGCGGATTTCATCTGGTCGGCGCCGGGGCCGACCACGGCCTGGCCGGGTCCGGAGACCACGGCCTGGACGATCTTCTTGGACTGGGTGTTCATCACGGCCAGGGTCTCGCCGATGCCGGCCGACGCCATGGCCTTGCCCTCCAGCGTCAGCGAGACGCCGTCGGAGTCGTATTTCACGCTGATCAGGTCGCCGGCCTTGATGACGATGGCGGCGGCCACGTCGTGGGCCAGCACCACCGCGCCGGCGCGCAAGGGACGCTTGGCCATCTGGCCGATCACCTGGTCGGCGTCGGAGGGCGCGTCGCCAGGCGCGCCGACCGCCTTGGTCCAGGCGAGGTCGGTGGGCTGGACGATCTCTCCGGCGCCCAGGCTGCGGGTGTAGGTCAGGACCTCGGTATTGCCGCGTGCGGCGGACACAGCAGGCGAGCCCCCCGCCGCGGCGCTGGGCGCGCCGGCGTGGACGACGATGCGGTGCAGACCCTCGGCGTTGGCCCAGTCGAGGCCCGCGCGGCGCGCCGCGGCCTGGACGGTCGCCGCGTCGAGCACCACGGTCTGGCCGGTGCGGGTGGCGACCGCGACGCGGCCGGCCGGGCCGGCGCCGTCGAAGAGGTCGCCCAGGGTGACGACGCTGTCGGCGCTCGCCGCGTCGGCCTTCAGGCTGACGGCGCTGCCCGCCAGGGCGGGGCCGGCAAAGGCCAGAACCGCGATGAAGCTTACGAAGCCGCGCATGACCCTAGCCCTTCACCTGGTTGGCGACCTGCAGCATGTTGTCCGCCGTCGAGATCACCTTGGAGTTCATCTCGTAGGCGCGCTGGGCGACGATCAGCGAGGTGATCTCGGTCACCGGATCGACGTTGGAGGCCTCGGTGTAGCCCTGCGTCAGGGTGCCGAAACCCTGGACGCCCGGGACCCCGGTGACCGGTGCGCCTGACGCGCCGGTCTGCAGGAAGAGGTTGCCGCCCTGGGCCGAAAGGCCGCCCTCGTTGGTGAAGCTGGCGAGCTCGAGCTGGCCGACCGTGCTGGGCGTCGTGTTGCCGGGCTGGGTGACCTGCACCTGGCCCGACGGCGAGATGGTGACGTTGGTGGCGTCCTGCGGGATCGAGATCGCCGGCTGAACCTGGTAGCCGTCCTGGGTGACGAGCTGGCCCTGGTCGTTGGTCGAGAAGTTGCCGGCCCGCGTGTAGGCGATCTCGCCGGTGGGCGTCAGCACCTGGAAGAAGCCGCGGCCGTTGATCGCCAGGTCGTACTGGTTGCCGGTCTGGGTGAGCGCGCCCTGGGTGTTGATCCGGTAGACCGAGCCGGCCTTCACGCCCGCGCCGATCTGCACGCCGGTCGGCACCACGGTGCCCTGGTCGGACGACTGCGCGCCGGCCTGCTGCAGGGTCTGGTAGAGCAGATCCTGGAACTCGGCCCGCTGCTTCTTGTAGCCGACGGTGTTCATGTTCGCGATGTTGTTCGAGATGACCTCGACGTTCATCTGTTGCGCGGCCATGCCGGTCGCGGCGGTACGGAGAGCTTGCATCGCTCAGGTCCTCACTAATTGGCCTTGCCGAGCCGCGCGACGGAGTTGCGCGACAGATCGGATTCGGTGGACATCATCTGGGTGACGGACTCGTAGGCCCGGCTGACATCGATCATCTTGGTGATCTGGACGATCGGATTGACGTTGGAGCTTTCCAGCATCCCCTGGCGCACCTTGGCGTCGGTGGCGGCGGTCGGCTGCTGGTTGGCGGCGTTCTGGAACTGGTTGTCGCCGGTCTTTTCGAGGGCCGACAGGCTGTCGAACTTGTAGACGCCGATCTTGCCGACCCGCTCGGCGCCCTGGCTGACGATGCCATCCTGCGAGATGGTGATCGCGCCGGGCTTCGACGGGTCGATGGTGACCTGGCCGCCGCCGTCGTCGGCGACAGGATCGCCGGCCTGGGTGGTGATCACCCCGTTGGCGTCGGTGCGGAAGTGGCCGTCGCGGGTGAAGCGGTCGCCGTTCTTGGTGGTGACCTTGAAGAAGCCCTGGCCCTCGATGGCGAGGTCGAAGTTGGCGTCGGTCTTGCGCAGGGTGCCCTGGCCGAAGTCGCGGGCCACGCCGTCGGCGCCCACGAACTTCACCGGACGCGGGCCGCCCGTGGTGAAGGCCGGCGCGCCCGGCACCGTCTTGGTGATCAGGTTTTCGAACTTGAAGCCGTTGGTGTCGGCGTTGGCGATGTTGTTGGCGATGATGTCCATCTGGCGCTTGAGCACCATCTGGTTCGACAGGCCGACGTAGAGGGCGTTGTCCATGGAATTTCTTTGCAGCCTTGTTGGACGCGACACTTTCGCCAGTCAGGGCTGCAAGCTTCGGGCCAACTTAAAAGCTGAACGAAATCAACAAATAGAATAGTTAACGCCTGCCCAGCGGCGGAAAATGCCGGGCAGGGTTCGCACCTATTAACGACCGTTAAAAACCGCGCGTTAACCAACTTGCCCCCATGAGAGAGGCGTAAGTTTCTAAGGAACGCGCGCGTGGCCGAAGACAAGGTCAAGGAAGCGCCGGAGGGGGAAACCCCCGAGGGCGAAGACGGCGAGGGCGCCAAGCCCAAGAAGAAGCTGCCGTTGATGATGCTCATCGCCGGCGCGGCCGCGATGGTGCTCGTGCTCGGCGGCGGCGGGGCTGCCTATTTCTTCCTGCTGAAGCCCAAACCCGAGGCCGCGGCCGGCAAGGACGCCAAGAAGAAGCCCGCCAAGAAGAAGGGCGACAAGGACAAGAAGGACGACAAGACCGCGGCCGTGGTCCGCGAAGGCCCGGACGGCGTCCTGTTCTATACGATCCCCGACGTGGTCGTGAACATGCAGACCGCCGACGGCAAGCCGACCTTCCTGAAGCTCAAGCTCACCCTGGAACTGCCCGACCAGGCGACGGTCGACGACCTGGAGCCGAACATGCCCAGGCTCCAGGACATGTTCCAGACCTTCCTGCGCGAACTGCGCCCGGAGGACCTTTCCGGCAGCCAGGGCTCCTATCAGCTGCGCATGGAGATCCTGCGCCGGGTCAACCTGGTGATCGCGCCGTCGAAGGCCAACGCCGTCCTGATCGAGGAGATGCTGATCAACTAGCGCGCCCTCACAGGACGCGCCCGCGATCGCTCAAGACGCATGGCCGACGAACCCGAAGACATCACCGCCGAGACGCCCGAAGGGGTCCAGGCCGCCGACGCCGCGCCGAACGGCGAGGACACCAACTCGTGGGCCGACGACCCCGACGGCCAGTCCGAACGCATCCTCAATCAGGACGAGATCGACAGCCTGCTCGGCTTCGACCTCTCCGAGGAAGAGGGCGGCGAGCGCACCGGCATCCGCGCGATCATCAACTCGGCGCTGGTCTCCTACGAGCGCCTGCCGATGCTGGAAATCGTCTTCGACCGCCTGGTGCGGTTGATGACCACGTCCTTGCGCAACTTCACCTCCGACAACGTCGAGGTCAGCCTCGACAACATCTCGTCCATCCGCTTCGGCGACTATCTGAACTCGATCCCGCTGCCGGCGATCCTGTCGGTGTTCCGGGCGGAAGAGCTGAACAACTACGGCCTGCTGACCGTCGACTCGAACCTGATCTATTCGATCGTCGACGTGCTCTTGGGCGGGCGCCGCGGCACCGCGGCCATGCGTATCGAGGGCCGGCCCTACACCACCATCGAGCGCGTGCTGGTGCAGCGGATGGTCGAGGTCGTGCTGGCCGACGCCCGCGAGGCCTTCGAGCCGCTGACCCCGGTGAACTTCACGCTGGACCGCCTGGAGACCAACCCGCGCTTCGCCGCCATCGCGCGCCCGGCCAACGCCGCCATTCTGGTGAAGCTGCGCATCGACATGGAAGACCGCGGCGGCCGCATCGAGCTGTTGTTGCCCTACGCCACGCTGGAACCCATCCGCAAGATGCTGCTGCAGCAGTTCATGGGTGAGAAGTTCGGCCGCGACAACATCTGGGAAGGCCACCTGGCCACCGAGCTTTGGACCACCCAGATGGACGTCCGCGCCGTGCTCGACGAGCAGCAGATGGGCCTCAAGCAGGTGCTCGACCTGAAGGTCGGCGACACCCTGATGCTGAACGCCACGCCGGACAGTCTGATCGAGCTGCGCGCCGGCGTCATCCCGCTCACCCGCGGCCGCATGGGCCGCCGCAACGCCCACATCGCCGTCCGTGTGGAGGCGCCGCTGACGCCGCACGCGCGGCAAGCCGTGACGAGGACATCATGAGCTTGATCGGTTTGGCCATGAACCTGCTGCTGGCCGGGCTCCTGGTCGCCGCCCTGATGATGGGCTGGCGCCTGAACCGCCGCCTGAAGGCGCTGCGCGACAGCCATGACGGCTTCGCCACCGCCGTCGCCGAGCTGAACACCGCCGCGGCCCGCGCCGAACAGGGCCTTTCCGACCTGCGCGCCGCCACCGACGAGGCCGTCGACATGCTGGCCGACCGTATCGAGAAGGGCCGCAGCCTGGCCATGAAGCTGGAGCGCCTGGCCGAGCACGCCGCGGTGCCGCAGCGCCCTGCCGCCGCGACCCCGGACGACCCGGTGGCCGAGCGCCGTCTGGGCGCCCTGCTGGCCGCCGCCCGCGAGGCGCGCCCCGAGCGGGTCATGCCGCCGCTGCGCCCGGAAGTCCGCAACGAGGTCCGCGCCCAGATGCAGCCGCAACAGCCGGCGCGCGCCCGCCGCACCGTCGAGGACGAGCTCTTCGACGACGAACCCCTGATCCTTGAAGCTATCCGCGGAGCCCGCCGGTGAAGAACATGCCTCGCATCCTGCCGCTGGTGGGGGTCGCGCTGGGCGGCGTGCTGGCGATCAATGCGCTCGCCGGCGCGCGCAGTCTTCCCGACCTGATCTCCGGCGCCAAGGCCTTCGCCGAAGAGGCCGCCAAGCCGATCGGCGGCGATAAGAAGGCCAAGGCCAAGTCCGCCAAGCCGGCCGACGCCACGCCCGCCGATGCGGCGGCGAAGCCCGTCATGCCCGCCGTCCCGGGCGGCTCGACCGTTGCCGCGGCCACCGGTGACGCCGCCGACACAGCCGCCACCGCCGGCCTGCCGCCGCCGACCATCACCGCCAAGCCGGTCTGCGCGCCCACCGCCGCGGAACTGGCCAAGGAAGCCGGCCTCTCGCCCGCCGAACTGCAGGTGCTGCAGAACCTGGGCGCGCGCCGCGGTCAGCTGGACCAGCGCGAAGCCGACCTCTCCACCCAACTTGCCCTGCTGGCCGCCGCCGAGGCGAAGATCGACGTCAAGACCAAGGTGCTGCAGGGCCTGAAGGCCGATGTGCAAGCGCTGCTGGCCCAGGCCGACGGCCGCGAAGCCGCCGAGACCGACCGGCTGGTGAAGGTGTTCGAGGGCATGAAGCCGCAGGACGCCGCCGACCGCCTGGCGATCATGGACGACGGCGTGCGCCTGCCGATCGCCGCCAAGATGAAGGAACGCTCGCTCGGCGCCATCGTCGGCAAGATGAAGCCGACCGACGCCAAGAAGCTGACCGAGTCGCTGGCCCACCGCTTCGCTGCGGCCCAGACCCTGGCGCAGAACGCCACGGCCCAGGCCGACGCGGCGGCCTCGGCCACCAAGCTCGCCGACGACGGCTCGAAGACCGCGGCCAAGCCCAGGCCGACCAAGGCCTCGGTCAAGAAGCCCGCGCCGCGCAAGAAGGCGCCCGCCGACGAGACGGCCGCCAACGACACGCCGGTCGCCAAGCCTGCCGCCGACAAGCCGGCGGCCGACAAGCCAGCCCCTGGGCCCGCCGTCGCGCCGCCGCCCGCCAAGGCCGGATAGGTCCGTGAACCTGCGCCAGACATTGCGCGCAGGTGTGGCGGCCATCGCCGTCGCCAGCGTCGTCGCGCCCGCCGGCGCGGCGGCGCCCAACTCTGTGCAGGCCGGCATTGATGTGCGCGTCTCCCAGGCCGACGGCTTCAGCCACGTCGAGTTCCACGGCGCGCCGGAAGCCCAGGTCAAGCGCAGCGGCGACACGCTGACCATCGACTTCCCGCGCGACGCCGATCCCGACATCTCGCGCTTTCACACCGCGCCGCCCAAGTGGATCAAGACCGCCGAGAAGCGCCACGTCCGCGGCCATCTGCAGCTGGCCATCACCCTGGCCGAGAACGCCGACTACAAGGTGGGCTCGTCCGACGGGGCGATGTTCGTCAACGTCTTCCAGAAGGCGCCGCCCACGGCGGCCGAACTGGCCGCCGCCAACAAGCCGCCGCCCGAGCCGCCCAGGCCCAACCCGATCCCCGCCGGCGGCGTCGTGCACATGGCGTCCAAGCTGGACAACGCCCAGGTGCAGTTCAGCTTCGCCTGGGCCAATCCCGCGGGCGCGGCGGTGTTCCGCCGGGGTGACGCGGTCTGGGTGGTGTTCGACGCGCCTGCGACCATCGACGTCAGCCACTCGCCGCGCGGCCTGGTGCAATATTCCGCCATCTCGGCCACCAAGGGCGCCGACTATTCGGCCGTCCGCATCGAGGCGGCCCACGGCGTGCCGGTGTTCGCGACCTCGGTCGGCAACACCTGGACCATCGCGCTTGGCCCGGGCGACGAGGGCTCGCCCAGCGTGGTCCGCGTGCAGCGCGACGACGCCGAAGGCCCCGCGACCCTGAAGGCCGCCGTGGCCGGCGCGACCAAGGTGGTCGATATGCTCGACCCGCAGGCCGGCGACACCGTGAGCGTCGTCACCGCGCTCGGCCCCTCGAAGGGCATGCCCAGCCGCCGCGACTACGCGCAGGCCGCCGTCCTGCCTTCGGTGCAGGGCCTGGCGGTGGAAAGCCATATCGACGACCTGGCGGTGAGCCGCGACGGCGACATCGTGCGCATCGGCCGCAGGCTTGGCCTGTCGCTCTCGCCCAGCTTCGCGACGGAAGAGACCGCGCGGCTGACCGTGGATGCGCCCCGGCCCGCGGCCATGCCGGCGCTGATCAACTACGAGGACTGGCCCAAGACCGGGCCGAAAGGCTTCCTCGACCGCTATCACCGCCTGCTGGACGCCGCGACGGTCGAGGCCGCCAGCACCGACAAGGCCGCCCCGGTCGGCGCCCGCATGGCCCTGGCCCGGTTCCTGGTCGGCTCGGAGCTCTCCTACGAAGCCATCGGCGTGCTGAACGACCTGGCGCGCGCCAGCCCCCGGCAGATGGACAACCCGGAGTTCCGCGGCCTGCGCGGCATCGCGCGCGTCATGGCGCGGCGCTACAAGGAGGCCGAGGCCGACTTCTCCTCGCCGGTCCTGGTCGAGGACCGCTCCGCCTGTCTCTGGCGGTCCTACATCGCCGTCCAGCTCGCCCAGTGGTCCGAGGCCCGCGCCCAGTTCAGCAAGGGCGCCGAGGCCTTCAACATGTTCTCGCCGACCTGGAAGGCGCGTTTCGCCCGCGGCGACGCCAAGGCGGCGCTGGCCCAGGGCGATCTGCCGAGCGCGGAGGCCCGCATCCACCTGGCGCTGGCCGACAAGACCGACGTCTGGGAGGAGCTGCAGACCCGCCTGATCCAGGCCCGCATCATCGAGCAGGAAGGCCACAAGGATCGCGCCCTGCGGATGTACGCCGCCATCGCCACCGTGCCGCGCGAGTCCCTGTCCTCGCCCGCCCTGCTGCGCGCCACCCAGATTCGCCTGGAGACCGGCAAGGCGACGCCGATCCAGGCCGCCCAGATCTTCGACGGCCTGCGCTACCGCTGGCGCGGCGACGCCACCGAGCTGGAGACCATCCGTGCGCTTGGCCAGCTCTACCTGGGGCAGGGCCGCTACCGCGAGGCGCTGGAGGCCCTGCGTTCGGCCGGCGCCAAGCTCCCCGACCTGCCCGAAGCGCTGCAGCTGCAGTCGGACCTGCACGTGGCGTTCCGCTCGCTGTTCCTCGACGGCGCCGCCGACGGCCTGGAGCCGGTGCAGGCGCTGGGCCTCTTCACCGACTTCAAGGAACTGGCCCCGATCGGCGCCGACGGCGACCTGATGGTGCGCAAGCTGGTGCGCCGCCTGGTCGACGTGGACCTGCTGGACCAGGCCGCCGACCTCCTGAAATACCAGGTCGACAACCGCCTGGACGGGGTGCCCAAGGCCCAGGTCGCCACCGACCTCGCCCGCATCTATCTGATGGACAAGAAGCCCGAGCAGGCGATCGAGGCGATCAACGGCTCGCGCACCACGGTGCTGCCCAACGCGCTCAACCTTGAGCGCCGGCAGGTCGAATCCCGCGCCTGGATGGGCGTCGGCAAGTACGACACCGCCCTCGAGCTGATCGAGAAGGACAATTCCAAGGACGGCCAGGACCTGCGCGCCGAGATCGTCTGGAAGCAGAAGGACTGGGCCAAGGCCGGCCCGTCGTTCGAAAAGGCGCTGGGCGACCGCTGGAAGACCGCCACCCCGCTCTCGGCCGAGGACGAGGGCAAGCTGTTGCGCGCCGGCGTCGCCTACAGCCTGGCCGGCGACGACGCGGCCCTGACGCGGCTGTCGACCCAGTACCGCGCCTTCTTCGACGCCGCCCACAACCCCGAAGCGCTGCGCATCGCGCTCACCGGGGTTTCGACCAATCACCTCAGCGTCGCCGACTTCGGCCGCGTCAGCGCCGACAACGAGGCCTTCACCGGCTGGGTCGACAAGATGAAGGCCCGCTTCAAGACCGCCCCGGTTCCGGTCGGCAACGGCAAGGTCCAGGCCTCCGCGCCGACGCGGGGCGCCAAACCCGCTGCGCCCGGCAAACAGGCCGCCGCCGCGCCGCCCGCCAAGGCCGGCAAGGCCTAGCGGTGAAACCGGCCTTTGACGGGGCCGAAGGATATAGTCAGACTTACGTTGTATCGATCACTCGCGAGTCCGCAGGGGCGCGCGGGAAAACATATAATTTTCAAGGCCTTTATATTTTTCGAGGGGTTTGACGGACATCGCCGAGGCGCACGCGCTCGCCGCCTGCGTCCCTCCGCTGCAACATTCGTGCACGGAAACGGTGATATGCGACCCCCAACAAACTGGAGCTGACGCCATGAAACGCGCCCTGTTCGCCACCTCCGCCGCTGTTGCGGCCCTCACCGTCGCCGGCTTCGCGGCGCCCGCCGGCAACGCCGCCGACACGCCCAACGCGACGCCGCAGCACGTGGACGACTTCCAGCTGACCGACCACACCAGGCTCGCGCAGCACCTCTATTACTTCGGCTATGAGCCGGCGATCGTGGTGATGACCCGGAGCAACAGCTCAGCGCTGTCCCGCGACGACTCGCAGGCGCTGGAGAAGCTGAACGCCGCCTACAAGGACAAGGGCGTGGTGGTCTGGGCGCTCGACTCCAACCTGGCCGACAGCCGCGACGCGGTCGCCGCCGAGGCCGCCAAGCAGAAGCTCAGCGTGCCGATCCTGATGGACGAGCAGCAGCTGGTCGGCGAGCAGCTGGGCGTGAAGCGCGAAGGCGAAGTCTTCGTGATCAACCCCAAGACCTGGACCGTCGCCTACCGTGGCCCGATGGGCGCCCATGTGAGCGAAGCGGTCGACGGCCTGCTGGCCGGCAAGCCGGAGATGATCCGCGTCGCCGACACGGCCGGCAAGCCGATCGCCTTCCCGGCGAAGGACCACGCCGCGGACTTCGCCAACATCTCCTATTCCAAGGACATCGCCCCGATCCTGCAGGAGAAGTGCGTGTCCTGCCACGTGAACGGCGGCATCGGCCCGTTCGCGATGAACAGCTATACGATCGTCAAGGGCTTCGCCCCGATGATCCGCGAGACGGTGCGCACGCGCCGCATGCCGCCCTACTTCGCCGACCCGCACATCGGAACCTTCAAGAACGACCAGGGCATGACCGCCGACCAGACCAAGATGCTGGTCCACTGGATCGAGGCCGGCGCGCCGCGCGGCGATGGCCCGGACCCGCTGCTGGCCAACGCCGGCAAGACCGCCCCCGAGTGGCCGACCGAGCTTGGCAAGCCCGACGTGGTCGTCGACCTGCCGGCCTTCAAGGTGCCGGCGACGGGCCTGGTCGAGTACCAGAACCAGGTGATCGACAATCCCTTCAAGGAGAACACCTGGCTGAAGGCCATCGCCATGAAGCCCGGCGACCGGCGCGTGCTGCACCACGTGGTCTCCAACCACATTCCGGCCCCTGACCAGCCGGCCAACACCATCCCCGGCGGGTCAGTCGGCTCCTATACGCCCGGCGCCCAGCCGCAGGTGATGGCTGACGGCTCCGGCGCGCCGGTGCCCGCGGGCGGCAAGCTGCACTTCCAGATGCACTACACGACCATGGGCAAGGAAACGGTCGATAAGACCCAGGTCGGCTTCTACACGCTGAAGGCGCCGCCCGAGTACATCAAGCGCTCGACGGTGATCTCGACCTTCGCGCTCTACATCCCGGCGGGCGAGGCGCGCCACCAGGAGGTCGCCTACCTGACCTTCCCGGCCGACGCCTATCTCTACACGCTCTATCCGCACTCCCACTACCGCGGCTACCACGTGGAGCTGAAGGCGGTGACGCCGGACGGCAAGGAGAACATGCTGCTCAGCCTGCCGAAGTACGACTTCAACTGGCAGCGCGACTACGATCCGGTGAAGCCGATCCTGGTCAAGGCCGGGACCAAGCTGGTGGCCACCTGGGTCTATGACAACTCCTCGCACAATCCGGCCAACCCGGACCCGAAGCGCAACGTCACCTGGGGCGAACAGACCCCCGACGAGATGATGTACTTCCGGGTCAACTACCGCTGGGCCGACGAGACGGTGACCCACGTCCGCAACGACCTGCAGCAGAAGCTGTACGCCTCGCAGATGATGGGGTCGCTGGATTCGAACCTCGACGGCTTCATCGAGAAGAGCGAGCTGAAGGGCCCGCTGGCCCCGCTGCAGGCCAAGTTCGACGCGGCCGACGTCACCCACCGCGGCAAGCTGAACGCCGAGGAACTGGCCAAGATCCTGCCCAGCCGCCGCATGGCGCGTCAGAAGAACGACACGCCCGACGTCTAGGGACCTTTGACAGTCTAGTTTACGAACGTAATATCCTCCCGGCCTCACCCCGAGGCCGGGAGCTTACGTCTTGCCCCTCAACTATGGCGAACGCCGCAAGCCGCGCGACCTGAGGGGCCTCTGGCTGGGCCTGATCCCGGGCGCCGCCCTGGTGTGGGCGATCCTCGCGGCCAATTCGGCAGGCCATCACCGGCTCGAGCGCGAGCAGGGCTGGATTGGCGCCGGCCCGCCCTGTCCGCCCCTTTCGGCGGCGGCCTATCGCGCCCGCGGCTATGCGGCCCACGAGCGGGCCACGGACTACGACGGCTCGACCCTTGCCCGTCAGTTCGGCCACATGATCTGCAAGGACGTCGACACCAGCGGCGGCTTCGGCGTCCTCAGCCACCCCGCCTGCCAGTTCACCAGCCCGACGGCGATCCGCGTGAAGACCGCGGCCGGCGAGGCCTTCTTCGAACCCGGCGCCGGCCGGCTCGCGACGGTCAGCATTGAAAAGGGCAGGGTGGCCTGCGCGACGAGCGGCCAGTTCACCCTGTTCCACGACCCGACCAACTAGGGCGTCACGGTCGGGCAGGGACGATCCGGCAATCGGGTGTCGCAGACCTGAATTCCACCCAGATAGGTCATGGTCGGCGGGATGACCTCCTTCGTCAGGCCGGACCGGTAGGCGTACTGAACGGAGTAGAGGGCGTCGTTCCCGCCGATGAACTTGCCGAACATATTCTCGGGCTTTCCCGTGGCGGGGTTCAGCGGGCAGGTGAAGAGCCAGAGTGAAAACGGATAGCCGTTCTCCTGGCCCTCCTTCAGGTCCTGCACCTCGGCCCCGGGGCAAGCCGACGTCCAACTCTGCCGCAGCCCGCCTCCGAACTTGGCCGGGTCGAAGTGCTTGAGGTTGCGGAACACCTGAAGGGTGATCATTCGCGACCAAGCCTGGACCGTCTCGCCGTGGGGCACGTACTCCGCGATGATCATCGGGCCCTGTTGGTTCTGTTTGCCGACCTGGAAGTCGTGCGGGACGTTGACGATAATGTTCTCGTCCTCGAGCGGCGCCGGCCGGGCGGCCAGCGGGGCCAGAAGGAGCGGTGTCGCGAGCAGGCAGGCGATCTGGCGATTCCAAGGCATGCGGCACGCTAGGGCCATAACTTGGCCGCTATGGGGCGGCCTCTAGGGCTTCGCAGTCAGATAGAGTTGGCGCCCCCGCACCTGGAACGACTCCAGCCGGCTCAGGAAGGTCATGCCGAGCAGGGAAAAGCTCATCGGCGCCTGGTTGATGACCATCGGCATGTCGTCGACGCGGATCGGCCCGACTTCCAGCGTGCGGGCCGTGTAGCGCGCGCCATAGCCTGTGCCGTTGGCCGTCTCCGCCAGGTGATCGAACGGCAGGCCCTTGGAATCGATGCCGAGCCGCTCGGCGTCGGCGGGGCTGAGCACGGTGTCGCTGGAGCCGGTGTCCACCAGAAAGCGCACGGGCTGGCCGTTGACCTTGCCCATGATCATGAAGCCGCCGCCCTCGCTGGCGGTCACCACCAGCTGGCGCGGGCCGCTGGCGACGGGATAGGACGAGGAGAACTCGCTGCGGATCCGCTGGCCCACGCCCATCAGCTCGTCGCGGTAGGTCAGGCCGACCACCAGCACGGCGATGACGACGGCCCACAGGCCGACGAATTTCGCGGCGCGGCCCCAGTGGACCTTGCGGGCCCGGAACACGCCGAGCGACAGGATGACGAGGATGGTGGCGGTGCGCAGAACCGCGCCCTGGTCGTCCAGCGCGCCCAGGCGTCCGGGAAAGGCGCGCGACAGCAGCCAGATCCCGCCCGCGATCGCCGCCATCAGGGCCAGCCAGATCAACAGCCGCCAGGGCGGGCGGCGCGGCGCCGCTGGCGCCTCTGGCTCTTCGCGGCCCCAAGGGCCGCCCTCGTTCGACATGCGCCGCGATCCTTAAGGGTCGGGCCGTCACCCTAGCGGGCCGCCTACGTCCCTGGAACCGTGTGGAAGCTGGAGACCAGGCTTCCCGCCACCAATCGCCAGCCGTCCACCAGGACGAAGAAGATCAGCTTGAACGGCAGGCTGATCACCACCGGCGGCAGCATCATCATGCCCATGCTCATCAAGACGCTGGCCACCACCAGGTCGATGACCAGGAAGGGCACGAACAGCAGGAAGCCGATCTCGAAGGCGCGCTTCAGCTCGCTGATCATGAAGGCCGGCGTCACCACCTGGATCGGGGTGGCGAGCGCGGTCGCGGGCTTGGGAATCCGCGAGAGCTTGATGAACAGCGCCAGGTCCTCGCGGTCCACCTGCTGCAGCATGAAGGCCTTCACCGGCGCGGCGGAGGCGTCGAAGGCGGCGGGGAGCTCCATCTGCTGGTCCATCAGGGGCTTGATGCCCTCGTCGTAGGACTTCTGCAGGGTCGGGCCCATGACGATGGCGGTGAGGAACAGCGCCAGCGAAATGATCACCGAATTGGGCGGGCTCTGCTGCAGGCCAAGCGCGGTGCGCAGCAAGGACAGCACCACCACGATGCGCACGAACGCCGTGGTCATGATGACGATCGAGGGCGCCAGCGACAGCACCGTCATCAGCCCGATCAGCTGCACGACGCGCTCGGTCAGGCCAGCCCCGGTGCCAAGGTTGATGTTCACCGCCTGGGCGATGGCCGCGGCCGGGAAGGCGAGGCTGGCCAGCGTCGTCAGCGCCGCCAGGATCGCGGCGCGGCGCCATTCGGCGGCGGGAAGCGTGCGGATGGCCTTTGCGAGCTCGAACATCAGGACCGGCCTTTCGGAGTCGCGATCTCCGACACGAGTTGGCCTTCGCCCAGCAGGATCAGCCGCTCCTTGCCGTCGACCGCGACGATCACCAGCCGGCGCGCCGGGTCCAGCACCAGGGTCTCGACAAGCGTCAGCCGCCGGTCGGCCTTGGGGCCGCCGAAGCGGCTGAACGCGCCGGGCCCGTAGCGGCGCAGCGCGACGGCGGCCAGGCCGATCAGGCCCAGCGTGAGGGCGAGGGCGAAGACGGCTCTGGCGAATTCGGCGAGGGGCATGACGCTTCTGCGGGGCTCTGGAGATCCAGCGCGCAGGAGACTGCAAAGGCCTTAAGTCCGGGTTAACCCTGTTTATTCACCATGCCCGTCATGGACATTGGCGACCTTCCCATTCTCCAGATGCTGAAGAGCCGGTTGGGGTATCTCGCCGACCGTCAGCGCGTCATCTCCGAAAACGTGGCCAACGCCGACACGCCTGGCTACGCGGCCCGTGACCTGAAGCCGTTCAGCTTCCAGGCGCATGTGAACCGCGCCGCCGGCGCCGCCGCGGCGGGCGGAGCCGCCATCGCCGCCGGCCCCATGGCCGCCACCCAGCCCGGCCACATGCAGCCCAAGAGCGCGAGCAAGGGCCTGGCCGCGGCCTTCAAGGTCGCCAAGAGCCCGGATTCCGAGGAGACGCTGGACGGCAACGGCGTGGTGCTCGAGGACGAGATGGTCAAGCTGACCAATTCGCGGATGGACTACGACGCGGCCGTCACCCTCTACCAGCAGTCGCTCGGCATGCTGAAGACCGCCATCCGCAAGCCCGGCGGCTAGGGCAGGAGCAGACTAGATGGCCGACGACAAATCCATGACCGCCACAACCCAGTCGATCGCGGTCTCCGCGCTGCGCGCCCAGCAGGCGCGCATGCGGATCATCGCGGAGAACCTGGCCAACGCCGATTCGACCTCCAAGACCCCCGGCGGCGACCCCTATCGGCGCCAGGCGCCGGTGTTCCAGGCGGTCAGTGTCGGCAATGGGGGGACCGGCGTGAAGATGAGCCGCGCGGTGCCCGACAAAACGCCCTTCAACTCGACCTTCGACCCCTCCAATCCTTCGGCCGACGCCACCGGCTATGTGAAGACTCCCAACGTCGATCCGCTGATCGAGGCCATGGACATGAAGGACGCGCAGCGGGCCTACGAAGCCAACCTCAACGTCATCGAGACGGCGCGCGCCATGGACGCGCGCACCCTCGACATCCTGAAGCAGTAGGGAGCGGACCTAAGCCATGATGACCGCCCTCGCCGCCGCCAAGGCCTATGGCGCCGTCCAGAAGACCATGGCCGCCGCCGATCCCGCCGCCCTGGGCGCGGAGGTCGCCGCCCCCGGCGGCGGTTTCGGCGACATCCTGAAGTCGGCCATGAACGACGTCATGAAGACCAGCAAGGCCGCCGAAGGCCAGATGGTCGCCCAGGCCCAGGGCAAGGCCCAGCTGATCGACGTGGTCACCGCCGTCTCCTCCGCCGAGCAGAGCCTGAACACGGTCATGGCCATCCGCGACCAGGTGATCAGCGCCTACCAGGAAATCATGCGGATGCCGATCTGACCGCGTAAGCGGGTCATCCCGGCGGAAGCCGGGATCCAGCAGCGCCGCGAGTGGGCGCCGCTTGCCGGATCAGAGCCGGACCCTGCAGACTTGCTTGCAAAACACAATCGCTTGCTTATGTAGAGGCTAGCGGCTTCCGACCTGCACCTGGAATAGCGGCTCTGAAGGTGGGACGAGAGTGAGATCCGCCGTCTGGTTTCCTTGACCGAGCTGCAGACCTTTTACGATCGGGAGCGCCGTGCCCAAATCAAATTGCGCCATCAACCTTTCGCTTGAGATTTTCGGCGACCGATGGACGCTGCTCATCCTCCGAGACATGATGTTCCAGAACAGGCGTCACTTTGGAGAACTGCTGGTCTCCGACGAACGCATCGCCTCCAACGTCCTCTCGGACCGCCTGAAGATGCTCGTGGCCGAGGGATTGCTGACCCGCCGCGACGATCCTACCCACAAGCTCAAGGCGATCTACAGCCTGACGGAGAAGAGCATCTCACTGCTGCCGGTGATCGCCCAAATCGCCATTTGGGGCCGCAATCATCATCCTGACAGCCCCCGGCAAGGCCCGCATATCTGGGACATGATGGAAGGTGGTCCGAAAGCGTGGGCGCGTTTCATGGCGGAGCTGCGCGAAACCCATCTTGGCGAGGGGCCCCCGCAGGCCAAGCGCCGGCGTGTCGCTGCCAAAACCGTCGCGGCCGCCTAATCACATCTCGCTAGCTCTTTTGCGACTCCACCGCGGTTGGAAAGCCCGCGGGTCCGCCGAAATAGCATTCGAGCGCTTCGATCTTGAGACCCCGCAGCCGATGAACCTCCACGTCGCGAAAGGCCTTTCCGTCCGCGGTGTGGCAGAGCCATTTCACAGTCACGAAATCGCCCTTCGCCATCACCAGCTCCAGGTCGAAGCTTTTGATGTGTGCGATCTGAGTGTCCCAGCAATTCTTCTTGAAGGCGGTCTTGCTGATGTGATCGTCGGGGGCGGCGCTCGTAAAGGTGAAGTCGTCGGCCAGCAGGGCGCCGAAGGGAGCCCAATTCGTTTTTTCCGTTTCCCACAACCTGTACCACTTGCGGACAATCATCTCGTTTTTTGAGGTCTCGTCGGGCCGCGCCCGCGCGCCTGAGGCTGCCGATGCGAGCCCGGCTCCGGCGAACGCGCCCGCTCCGAGTTCGAGCAGAAGGCGGCGAGACATGACTGCGGACATGGTCATCGTGAGCTCCCCAATTTTCAGCGCCGCGACGCCTCAAGCGCTTGCGTATGGGAAGTGATTGCAAATTACAAGTTCATACACTTGGTTCGCCCTCGCCGCCTCCCGTGAATTCCAATCACTTGTGAACTGCAATCGCTTGCGATATGCAACTGTAGTGACAGATGGATGGAGTGCGTCGATGATGAGGCTTGCGGGCCAGATTTCGGTTTCGCTGGACGTCGAAACGTTTGTCGAAGCCGGGGACCATCAGAAGGTTCTCGAGGGGTTCGTCACGGCGCTCCGCGAGACCTATCCGAACGCCGCCCTGACCATAAAGCAGCGACGTCCGCGCCCGGCGTTGAGGCTCGCCCCGGCCGCGCAGGCCGCGGTGTCCATGGAGCGCTATCGGGGCCGGAGATAGCAGATGCGCGCCCGGAGCAGCCTGCTACGCGCCCTGATGGAGTTCCATGCGCTGCACCCCGGCGTCACGCTCCACCAGGTCATCGCCTTCCTGCACGTCGCCGAGGGCGAAGGCCAGGCGGTCTGCGACATCGCAGCTGCGACGAGGTTCACCCAGTCGACCGCCTCGAGGAGCTTGCGCGCCAACGGGCCGCCCGACAGCGACTGGGCGGCCATGCCGGCCCTCGGACTCCTTGAGGCCTACCTCGCTGAGTGGGACGGCCGCAGCCACCAGATTTTTCTGTCGGAAAAGGGCCGAGCCCTCTGCGACGTCCTGGACCGCATCGCGGGCGAGGCCCGCCTATTGCGTCCGCCAGGGCGTCGGATGTCGAGGGCCGCAGATGCTCACTAGGCCCCCATCCCTAAGGGCGGTCGCCGCCTTCGAAGCTGCGGCGCGCTTCGAGAGCTTCTCGAAGGCCGCGGAAGAGCTGAATCTCACTCACAGCGCGATCAGTCATGCGATCCGCAGTCTCGAGCAGCGGCTGGGCGCCCAGTTGTTCCTGCGCATTGGACGGCGTGTCTCGCTGACTCACGAGGGGGCCAATCTGGTCAAGCGGGTCCGGGCGAGTTTGGCGCTGCTGACCGACGCCATGGACCGCCGACCGCAGTTGGGGCGAAGCCGACTGTCGATCGGCGCGGACGCGGGCGTTGCGCTGCGGCTCATCGCGCCACGCCTCCGCGCTTTCAAGGCGCTTCACCCGGAGATCGACATCGACCTGAGAAGCGTCGCGTCCACAGCGGCGCTGAGGGGGTCTGAGATCGACCTTGCGGTGCGGTCGGGGCCAGGCGCCGATCTGGGCCTCTCCAGCCGGCTCATCGCCCACGAGCGCCTCTGGCCGGTCTCGGCGCCCGGCATCGCGCAAGCGACATCCCTGCAGGAGGCCTCGAACAGCTCACTGATCGAGTCCCTCGAACATCCCTGGTCGCTGTGGTTCTCCCACGGCGCGCGGAAGCAGCCGATCGGCGCGCCCGCCCTGGTGGTGGATACAGACCTGCTGGCGATGGAAGTCGCGAAAAGCGGTCTTGGAGTGTGTCTGGCGCCCGCCATCCTGGCAAAGAAGGATCTCGAGTCCGGCGCGCTCGTGAGGCTTTGCGACGAGGGGGTTCGCGCCAGCTCCTTCTACCATCTCGACTGGAGCCCGATGTCGACGAAGGGCCACGAGATCGAGCTCTTCATCGCCTGGCTGCGCCAGGCCATTTCGGCCGACACATCTCCGGCTCGCGACGAGACGCCGCTGCCGCCGTTGCAGGTCTACGCCGCCTGATCCCGGCGGCGCGCCGCGATCTGACGCAAATATATCACACAGAACCTTCCGTTCTGGCTCAGACGGCTCGGCCGAGGTCCAAGATATCCTTGAGTTGAGTGCGTGGATGTGCGGGATTTCCTCAACAAAACTAAGTCCTGAGATGCATCGAGTCGCGCCCACATAAGCTGATCCGATCCAGAGACGCAGCCCTAAGCTCGCCTTGTGAGGCCTTTCCATTCAATAGGTGAAGTCATTTCACTTATAACCGGGACGGAGGCCCGATTAGCTGATCCCAGGAGCGGTGAGGGTGGATCACCCGCGCCGCATAGAAGGCGAGCCAAGCCGGCGCGAGGTCGCGCCCGGTGCGCGCGCGCCGGGGGATGATTTTGATGAGCGCTGTACGAACCCACCTCCTAACCACCTCGATCCTGTGCGGAGCCGCGGCCGTCGTCATTTTACCGATGGCCGCCCACGCCGCCGCCACGGCTGACGCCGCCGCGGGCGAGGTCTCCGAAATCGTCGTGACGGGCACGCGAATCCCGTCGCCGAACCTGACTTCGATCGCGCCGGTGACCACGATCGGCAACGCCGACATCAAGGCCCAGGGCGTCACGCGCATCGAAGACATCACCAACTCCCTGCCGCAGGTGTTCGCTGGCCAGGGCTCGTCGATCTCCAACGCCGCGACCGGCGCCGCCACCGTTGACCTGCGGGGTCTTGGGCCCAGCCGCACCCTGGTGCTGATCGACAGCCGCCGGGTGATGCCGGGTGATCCGAACGCGTCCACCACCGCGGTCGACCTGAACTTCATCCCCGCCGCCCTGGTCGAGCGGGTGGATGTGCTGACCGGCGGGGCCTCCGCCACCTACGGCGCGGACGCGGTGTCCGGCGTCGTCAATTTCATCATGCTGAAGAACTTCGAGGGCGTGCGTCTCGACGCTCAGTACTCGGGCTACCAGCACACCCAGCATGACGGCGCGATCGAGAGCGTGGTCCGCGCGGCCGCGGCCAACGCCACCGACCCCCGCCAGTTCTCCCTGCCGCAGCACAGCCTGTGGGACGGCGAAGGCTCGGAAGTGAGCCTGGTGTTCGGTGTGAATGCGCCCGACGGCAAGGGCAACATCACCGCCTACGCCACCTATCGCCAGAACAACCCGATCCTGCAGGGTGAGCGCGACTTCAGCGCCTGCACCTTGAACTCGTCAACGACCTTCGCGGCCGCCGGCTGCGGCGGGTCCGGCACCGCCTTCCCAGCCCGCGTCGGCGCATTCCTGGTCGACCCGACCACCTTCAACACCTTCCGTGCGCGCAACCCCGCCACCGACGTTTTCAACTTCGGCCCGCAGAACTTCTACGTGCGGCCTGACGAGCGCTACAGCCTGGGCGCCTTCGCCCACTACGAGATCGCGCCCTGGGCCCAGGCCTACATGGACACCATGTTCATGAACGACCGCTCGCAGTCGCAGATCGCCGCGGGCGGCATCTTCGCCGAAACCTACTCGATCAACTGCGCCAACCCCCTGCTCAGCACCCAAGAGAGGAGCGTGCTGCCCTCGACCACCGGGGCGACCTGCGCGGCCAATCCCACCGGCATGTTCACCGGCACGGTCGCGCGCCGGCTTCAGGCCGGCGAAGGCGGCGGGCGGGATGTCGATCTCCGTCACGCGGATTACCGGATCGTCGTCGGCCTGAAGGGCGACCTGGGCAAGAACTGGAACTACGACGGCTACCTCCTCTACGGCGCGGTCCAGCTCTCCAATGAGGGGAGCGGCACCCTGGACAAGGCCCGGATTCTGCAGGCGCTGAACGTCGTCCAGACACCGACCGGCCCGCAATGCGCCCCCGGCGCCGACGCCGGTTGCGTGCCCCTGAACATCTTCACCAGCCAGTTCATCTCGCCCGCCGCGCTGAAGTTCCTGAACGCCAACAGCTTCCAGGAAGGCAACACCAAGGAGCAGGTGGCGAGCATCGCCTTCACCGGCAAGCTCGGCGACTACGGGATCAAGAGCCCGATGGCCGCGGAGGGCGTGGGCGTCGCCCTGGGCGCCGAGTACCGCCGCGAACACATCGACGCGACGGCCGACTTCCTCGCCAATAACAACCTGATCAGCGGCAACGGCGGCGCGGCGACCCCGATCAATGGCAGCTTCGACGTCTATGAACTGTTCGGCGAGGCGCGGATCCCGCTGGTGAGCGACATGCCCCTCGCCAAGTACCTGGGCCTGGAACTCGGCTACCGCTTCTCCGACTACTCCTCGGTCGGCGACACCAACACCTACAAGGTGGCCGGCGAGTGGGAAGTGATCGACGGTCTGCGCTTGCGGGGCGGCTACAACCGCGCCGTCCGCGCCCCCAATGTCAGAGAACTCTTCGCGCCGCAGGTTGTCGGCCTGGATGGCACCCAGGACCCGTGTGCGGGCCTGACCGCCGCCAACCCGCTGGTCGCCACCTGCGCCAGCGTCTTCCACCTGACCACGGCCCAGGTCCTGGCCATCGAGAAGAACCCGGCCAACCAGTACTATGGCGAGTTCGGCGGCAACCCGAACCTGAAGCCGGAAATCAGCGACACCTATACCGCCGGCGTCGTCTGGCAACCGAGCTTCGCGCCGGGCCTGAACATCTCGCTCGACTACTTCAACATCAAGGTCGATCAATTCATCAGCACCGTCGGCGCGAACCTGATCCTCAGCCAGTGCATCAGCGGTCAAAACACCAGCTTCTGCGGCCTGGTCCACCGCGAACCCGGCAACAACTCGCTGTTCATCGACACCACCGGCTTCGTGCAGGACACCACGCTCAACACCGGTTCGCTGAAGACCACGGGCGTCGATCTGAACGTCAACTACCGCACCGACCTGTCGAACCTCGGCCTGGGGGACAACGGCAGCGTCTCAGTCGCCATGGTCGGCACCTGGCTCAACGAGCTGGACACCCAGCCCCTGCCGGGCGGCCCGACCTACAACTGCAAGGGCCTGGAAGGCCCCACCTGCGGCGTCCCGGCTCCGGAATGGCGTCACAAGCTGCGCGTCACCTGGACCACGCCCTATTCCTACGGCGACTGGGTGAAGAGCCTGAGCTTCTCGGCCCAGTGGCGCTACTTCGGCAAGGTGACGCTCGACGCCTACAGCTCAGACCCGCAGCTGAACAACCCCGGCCTGCAGAACCTGACCGACAAGTCGTTCGCGGCTCAGAGCTATCTGGATCTGACGGCCAATTTCACGGTCCACAACAACCTGAACTTCCGGGTGGGCGTGAACAACGTGTTCGACAAGGACCCGCCGCTCACCGGCTCCTCGAACTGCCCGGCCGGCCCCTGCAGCGGCAACACCTATCCGCAGGTCTACGATTCGCTGGGCCGTTTCGTGTTCGTGGGCCTGACCGCCGACTTCTAGGGCGCTCGTCTGCCGCGGGCGGCGGAGGAGATCCGCCGCCCGCGCGGGCGGAAAGGCGCCGGTCGCCTGTGGGCATCGCGCAAACTCGTGCTAGGCCTTGACCATGGCGGGGCCGGCGATCGAGCTTTTAGGGGTTGAGAAGCGCTACGGCGCGCACGCCGCGCTGGCCGGCGTCTCCCTGACGTTCGAACCCGGCGTCTTCACCGCGCTGGTCGGAGGCTCGGGGTCAGGCAAGACCACGCTCTTGAAGACCATCAACCGGCTGGTGACGCCGGACGCCGGCGAGGTGCGGGTGCTCGGCCAGAACGTGGCGGCGCTGATCCCGCCGGTCCTGCGGCGCAAGATCGGCTACGTGTTCCAGGAGGTGGGCCTGTTCCCGCACCTGACGGTGGCCGAGAACATCGCCATCACGCCCAAGCTGCTCGGCTGGGACAAGGGGCGGACCGACGCGCGGGTCGCCAACCTGCTGGGCCTCGTCGACCTGCCGCTGGAGGTCGCGGGCCGCACGCCGGACGCGCTCTCCGGCGGCCAGCGCCAGCGGGTGGGCGTCGCCCGCGCGCTCGCCGCGGAGCCCAAGCTGATGCTGATGGACGAGCCGTTCGGGGCGCTGGATCCATTGACCCGCGACGCGCTCGGGACCGACTACCGTTCGCTGCACGAGCGTCTTGGCCTGACCACGGTGATGGTCACCCACGACATGGCCGAGGCGGTGCTGCTGGCCGACCGGATTGTGGTGCTGCGCGACGGCGCCGTGGTCGCCGACGGAACGCCCGCCGACCTGTTGGCCAGCGCGCGGGACGAGGGGGTGCGCGCCTTGCTGGAGGCGCCGCGGCGCCAGGCCGAGCGGCTGCGCGCCAAGCTGGCCAAGACGCCGGACGCGGCGGCATGAGCCCGAAGCTCGCCGCCGCCTTCGCCCTGCTGCCGGAATACCTCGGCTGGCATGTGCTGCTGAGCTTCAGCGCGCTCGTGCTCGGCGTCGCCATCAGCCTGCCGCTGGCCATCGCCGCCAGCCGCAGCGCGCGCCTGCGCTGGCCGGTGCTGGCCGGCGCGAGCCTCATCCAGACGATCCCCAGTCTGGCGCTCCTGGCGCTGTTCTATCCGCTGCTGCTGGCGCTCTCGGCGTTGGCCAAGGCGACGTTCGGCCATAGGTTCTCGGCGCTGGGCTTCCTGCCCTCGCTGCTGGCGCTGACGCTCTATTCCATGCTGCCGATCCTTAGGAACGGCGCGGCCGGCATCCTGGGCGTCGACGCCGCGATCAAGGAGGCGGCGGACGGGGTCGGCATGACGTCGAGCCAGCGGCTGTGGCAGGTCGAGCTACCGCTGGCGGCCCCGGTGATCATGGCGGGCGTGCGCACCGCCGCGGTCTGGACCATCGGGGCGGCGACGCTCTCGACCCCGGTCGGCCAGACCAGCCTCGGCAACTACATCTTCGCGGGCCTGCAGACCGAGAACTGGGTCTATGTGCTGTTCGGCTGCGCGGCCTCGGCGGTGCTGGCGCTCGCCGCCGACCAGCTGCTAGGCCTGATCGAGGTGGGAACCCGCAAACGCAGCGCGCGGCTGGTGCTGATCGGCGTCGGGGTCCTGCTGGCCGGCGTGGCCCTTGCGGTGACGCCGCTGGCCGTCGGGCTGGACCGGACCCAGGCCTATACGGTCGGCGCCAAGAACTTCTCCGAGCAGTACATCCTGGCCGAACTGATGGCGCAGCGGATCGAGACGGCTGGGGCGCAGGTGAGCCGCAAGGAGGACCTGGGCTCGGCCGTCGCCTACCGCGCGCTCGCCGCCGGCGAGATCGACGCCTATGTCGACTATTCCGGAACACTCTGGACCAACGCCCTGAACCGCAAGGACAATCCCGGCCGCGCCGAGGTGCTCAAACAGCTCACCGCCGAGCTCAAGCGGCGCGATGGCGTCACCGTCCTGGGCTCACTCGGCTTCGAGAACGCCTATGCGCTCACCATGCGCCCCGACCGCGCGGCGGCCCTGCACATCGCCTCCATCGCCGACCTCGCGCGCGAGGCGCCCAAGCTGACGCTCGGCTCGGACCTGGAGTTCCTGTCCCGGCCGGAATGGAAGGCGGTCGAAGGCGCCTACGGTCTGAAGTTCAAGACCCAGCGGTCCTACCAGCCGACCTTCATGTACCGCGCGCTGATGGGCGGCGAGGCCGATGTGATCAGCGCATTTTCCTCCGACGGCCGCATCGCCGCCGACAAACTCGTGATCCTCACCGACCCCAAGGGCGCGATCCCACCCTATGACGCGGTCGTGCTGATCTCGCCCAGGCGCGCCCACGACAAACGCCTGATCGCGGCCCTGCAGCCCCTGATCGGCAAGATCTCCGTGGCGCAGATGCAGGCGGCCAATCTCAGCGTCGACCGGGACCAGCAGAAAGCCTCGCCCGCCGAGGCGGCGAAGGCTCTGGAGCGGCAGATTCTGCCCAGTCCGTAGGCTTTCATTAACCATGCCGGACCATGGTGGCGGAGTTCGCGAACCAAGCGAATTCGTCAAGCTTTCCAAAGAGGTTCTTATGAGCGGCGCCGAGGTTCTGGACGTCGGGCGCGACGCCATCTGGCTCACCATCCAGCTCGCCGCGCCGTGCCTGATCGTGGGGCTGCTGGTCGGCGTCGGGATCGGCCTCCTGCAGGCGCTGACCCAGATCCAGGAAGCGACCCTGGTGGCCGCGCCGAAGATCGTGGCGATCTTCGTCTCGCTGCTGGTCTTCCTGCCGGTGATGGGCGCCCTGATGAACGGTTTCATGCGCCACATCGCCGCCCGTATCGCCAGTCTCTGACGGCGGGGCGGGAAAAGCCCTTCATGGAGCACTACGCCCCAGCCCAGCAGGTCTTCGCCGCCGGCCTGATCTTCGCGCGGATGGGCGCCATGCTGATGGCGATCCCGGGGCTTGGCGAGACCTTCGTGCCGGTTCGCGTGCGGCTCTCGTTCGGGATACTGCTGGCCCTCATCCTGTTCCCGGTGATCGGCGCCAGCGTGCCGGCGATCCCGGGCGATGTCAGCGGCGTCGCCTTCGCGGTGATCAAGGAGAGCGCCATCGGCCTGATGATCGGGGTGATCCTTAGGCTGTTCATGTCGTCGCTGGCGGCGGCCGGCGAGATCATCTCGATCCAATCCACGCTGGGCTTCGCCCAGACCACCAACCCGACCCAGGCCGCGCCGTCGTCGACGCTCGGCACCTTTCTCGGCCTCTTCGGGCTGGTGCTGATCATGACCACCAACATGCATCACCTGTTCCTGTCGGCGATCGTGCGGTCCTACACCCTGTTCCCGTTCACCCGGCCGTTGCCCTTGGCCGACGCCAATGCGCTGGCCATCCAGACGGTGTCGCGCTCCTTCGCGCTCGGGCTGCAGCTCGCAGCCCCGATCGTGGCCTTCTCGCTGATCTTCAACATCGCCACCGGCCTGGTCGGTCGGGTGATGCCGCAGTTCCAGATCTTCTTCGTCGCCTCGCCCCTGATGATCCTGCTCGCCCTGTCGATCTTCGCGCTCAGCCTGGGCGCCATCGGCATGGTGTGGATCGATCACTACCGCGACCTCGTCGGCATGTTCGCGTGATGACCGCTCCAAGCCTTCGCATGGGTGATCGGCCGTGAGCGATCAGAACGACGCCGCCTCCCGCACAGAAGAGGCGACCCCGCGAAAACTCCAGCAGGCGCGCGAGCGCGGCGAGGTGGTCAAGACGCCGGACGTCGCCCCGCTGGCCTCGCTGGCCGCGGCGGCCACCGTCGTGGCGCTCGCCGGCGGCTATCTTTCCCGGAACCTGATGACGGCGATGACGCCGTTCCTGGCGCATCCCGACGCCATGAGCTTCGACGGCGATGGCGGCGTGGCGATCATGAAGTCCGCCGTGATCGCCGCCGCCCCGGTGATCGGCGCGGTGCTCGCTGCGGCCTGCGTGGCGGGCGTCGCCGGCAACCTGATCCAGACCGGCTTCCTGTTCAGTCCCGAACGGCTCTCCCTCGACTTCGGCAAGCTGTCGCCGCTTTCCGGCTTCAAGCGGGTGTTCGGCCTCGACGGCTTCATGCAGTTCCTGAAGTCGCTGGTGAAGGTGACGCTGACCGCGCTGCTCGCCTGGTGGGTGCTCAATCCGCACATGACCGAGCTTGAGGACCTGGCCAAGCTCGAGCCGCTGGCGATGATGACCTTCGCCGCCGACATCCTGCGCCGCCTGGTGTTCGCGGTTGGGGCCTTCCTGGTGGTGGTCGCCGGCGCCGACTGGTTCTGGCAGCGCCAGCGGTTCCTGCAGCGCATGCGCATGACCAAGGAAGAGACCAAGGAGGACTACAAGCAGTCCGAAGGCGACCCGCACATCAAGGCCCGCCAGAAGCAGCTGCGCAACGAGCGCGCCCGCCGGCGGATGATGCAGGCGGTGCCGGGCGCCACCGTGGTGGTGATGAACCCGACCCACTACGCCGTGGCGCTGAAATACGACCAGGGCGAAACGCCCGCGCCGATGTGCGTCGCCAAGGGCATGGACAGCCTGGCGCTGAAGATCCGCGAGATCGCCGAGGAGGCCGGCGTGCCGGTGCTGGAGGATCCGCCCCTGGCCCGCGCCCTCTACGCCGCCGTCGAGATCGACGAGATCATCCCGCCGGCGCACTATGAGGCCGTCGCCAAGATCATCGGCTTCATCCTCAGCGCCGGCCGCGCGGTCGCCGCGCGGAAACTGCGCAATGGCGACCTGCGGAACCTCGGCCTGTAACCCGATGATCTGTGTGACAGAATGCCAGTGACCGATTCGCCGGGCGAAGTTGTCCGAGGCCCGTCCCGGGCTGACAAGGAGGCGCTGTCGCAGGCCATGGCCGAGCCGCAGGTCCGCAAAGGCCGTAAGGGCGGGTTCGACCTGCTGCTCGCCGGGGCGGTGGTGTTCTTCCTGCTGGCCGTGGTGTTCGCCGCAGCCCCGATGATCAACGCCGGGCCCTCGACCGTGGCGGGTCTGTTGCTGCTCGTCGGACTGGCGGGCGTGGCTTGCCTTGGCCTCTTCGTCCTGCGCGGGTCCAGCGACACGCCCAGCGAGACCCAGCCCAGCGCGGAGCTGATCGTCGACGCGCTGAGCGAACCCGCCGCCATCGCCGCGCCGGATGGCCGCGTGCAGGCCGCCAACGCCGCCTGGAAGTCGACCATCGGCCTGGGCGCGCGGTTGCCGAAATCCGGCGCCTCGGCGGCCAGCCTGTTCGCGGCCCTGACCGCCGCGCGCCGCGGCGAAGCCAGCCGGGCGACCATCAAGATCGGCGGCACGGAGCACGAGACCCTGGTCTCGCCGCTGGGCCCCCGCCGCTTCCTGGTGCGCCTGACCGGCCCGGGCGCCGGTGCGCTGGCGCTGCCGTCGGCGGCCATGGAGGTGCTGAGCGCCTTTACCGGCGCCATGCCGCCGCCGCCCAAGGTTCTGGACGCCTTCGCCGCGGCCTCGCCGTTCGGCGCGGCCCTGCTGGAGGGCGAAGATCCGTTCGAAGCCACGATCGTCGAAGCCAATCCGGCCTTGAAGGCCGTGGCCGGCGGCGGCGAGAAGGGCCAGACCTTTGGCGAGCTGATCGACCCGGCCAGCCGCGTCGACGCCGCCCAGAAGCTGGCGGCTGGCGCCGGCGCCGGCGCGCCGGTCGAGGTGCGTCTGGCCTACGACCCGACCCGCATCGCCCACCTCTATCTCTCGAAGAGTGACGGCCGCTGGGTCGCCTATCTGGTGGACGTCTCCGAGCAGAAGCAGATCGAGCTGCAGCTGGCCCAGAGCCAGAAGATGCAGGCCATCGGCCAGCTGGCCGGCGGCGTGGCGCACGACTTCAACAACCTGCTCACCGCCATCTTCATGCAGCTCGACGTGCTGGCCACGCGCCACCCCGTGGGCGATCCCAGCTATGAGGGCCTGAACGAGATCAAGCAGACCTCGACCCGCGCCGCCGACCTTGTGCGCAAGCTGCTCGCCTTCTCGCGCAAGCAGACCGTGCAGCGCGAGATCCTCGACCTCGGGGAACTGATCAGCGAGTTCGAGGTGCTGTTGCGCCGCGTGCTCTATGAGGACGTCAAGCTGACCACCGACTACGGCCGCAACCTGCCGCAGGTGCGCGCCGACCGCGGCCAGCTGGAAACCGCGGTGATGAATCTGGCCGTGAACGCCCGCGACAGCGTCCGCGCGCACGGCGGCGGCTGCGTCAATATCCGCACCGCCCGCGTCACCCAGGAGCAGGCCCAGGGCTTCGGCTATCCCACCGCGCAGGGCGACCAGGCGATGATCGAGGTCTCCGACGACGGCCCCGGCATCCCGCCGCAGGTGCTCGACAAGATCTTCGACCCCTTCTTCACCACCAAGCCGGTGGGCGAGGGGACGGGCCTGGGCCTGGCCACGGTCTATGGGATCGTCAAGCAGTCGGACGGCTGGATCGCGGTGGAGTCCAAGCCCGGCGAAGGCGCGGCGTTCCGCATCTTCCTGCCGGTGCACGTGCCGGTGGCCGGCGTCGCGCCGGCGCCCGTGCCCCAGGCGCCCAAGCGGCCGGTGGCGCGCGACCTCTCCGGCGCGGGCCGCATCCTGTTCGTTGAGGACGAGGACGCTGTGCGCGGCGTGGCCGCCAAGCTGCTGCGCGCCCGCGGCTATGAGGTGATCGAGGCGGCCAGCGGCGAGGAGGCCCTGGCGCTGGCCGAAACCCATGCCGGGACCATCGACCTGATGATCTCCGACGTGGTCATGCCCGGCATGCAGGGGCCGGACCTGTTGAAACAGGCCCGCGGCTATCTGGGCGCTGCGCCGGTGATGTTCATCTCCGGCTATGCCGAGAGCGAGTTCTCCGACCTCCTGGAAGGCGAGACCAACGTCTCCTTCCTGCCCAAGCCGATCGACATCAAGACGCTGGCCGAGCGGGTGAAGCAGGAGCTGCAGAAGGCGGCGTAGACGGCTCCCCAAACGCTTGGTGACAACGCGCCGCGCTTGCCTTCGCACCCCTAAGTCTTGCTTTCGGACATGGGCGACGCCAAACATCCGCCGTTTCTCAAGTCCTCCAGTCCGAAAGTCGCTCGTGCCGCCCGCCGCTCCGGAAACCCCCAAGACGTTCACCGCCGCCCAGGTCTGGGAGATGGCGGTCGCCGCGCACAACGCCGGCCGCTCAGCTGAGGCCGAGCGCCTCTACCGCAGCCTGCAGGCCGCCAACCCGACCTCTCCGACCGCGCTCAACCTGGGTCTGCTGCTGGAAGACGGCCGCCGATGGGCCGACGCCGAAGCGGTCTATCGCGACGCGCTGAAGCGGGACCCCAAGGATCCGGCGCTGCAGCGGCAACTGGCCTTCCTGCTGCTGCGGCTCGGCCGCTACCAGGAGGGCTGGCCGTTCTACGAAGCGCGCATGATCAAGCCGGGCGACCATCGCAAACCCGCGCTGAGCTTCCCCGAATGGCAGGGGCAGCCGGTCAAGTCGCTCTTGATCTGGCAGGAGCAGGGCCTGGGCGACCAGATCCAGTACGCCCGCTACGTGCGTCCGCTGCAGGCGCAGGGCGTTCAGGTGACGATCGTCTGCCCACCCCCGCTGAAGCGGCTGTTCGGACATCTGGGCTGCGAGGTGATCGCCGCCGAGGGGCAGGCCGTGATCCCGACGCACGACGCCTGGGTGCTGTCGGCGTCGCTGCCCTGGCGCATGGGGACGACGCTCGAGAACATCCCGCAGCCGCCCTACCTTCCGAGTCTCGAAGGCGGCGAAGGCATCGGTCTCGTCACCCGCGGCGCGCCCATCCACCCCGACGACGCCAACCGCTCGATGTCGGAAGCCCAGGCGAGCGGCCTGGCCGGCCTGCCCGGCGTCCGACGTCTCGACCGTGAAGCCACCGGCGCCCGGGACATGGAAGACACCCGCCAGGTCGTGGCGGGCCTGGAGCGGGTGATCACCGTCGACACGGGCCTGGTCCACCTGGCCGGGGCGATGGGCAAGCCCACCTGGCTGCTGGCGCCCTACAAGGGCGACTGGCGCTGGCTGACCGGCCGCACGGACAGTCCCTGGTATCCTTCCGTCCGCATCTTCCGCCAGCCGGCGCCCGGCGACTGGGCCAGCGTCGTGGCGGAGGTCCGCGCCGAGCTCGGCCAGCCGTGAGTCAGGCGCCGCCGGGGACGGCTGCGCACGCGCCGGTTCCCGCGGAGTTCGACGACCTGCCGTTCGTCGAGGGCTTCAAGCTGGCGTTCGCCGCGGCCACGGAAGGGCGCGATGCGGACGCTGAGGCGATGTACCGCCGCCTCCACAAGCGGGCGCCTCGCGATCCGTTGCTGGCGGCCAATCTGGGCCACCTGCTCGACTCCCAGGGCCGTGTGCAGGAGGCGGAAGCCGCCTTCCTCCAGGGCCTGGAGACCTATCCCGACGACGCCAATCTGTGCTGGCAATACGCCTTCCTGCTGCTGCGCGAAGGCCGCTATGCCGAGGGGTGGCCCTATTACGAATCCCGCCCGCCGCGGCAGGAGTGGAACGCCCGCCTGACCTTCCCGGAATGGAAGGGCGAACCGACCGGGTCGCTGCTGGTGGTGCCGGAGCAGGGCCTGGGCGACCAGATTCAGTTCGCCCGCTACGCGCCGCTGCTCAAGGCGCGCGCCCAGGACGTGAACCTGCTCTGCTCGCCCTCGCTGACGCGCCTGTTCGCCCCGCTCGGGGTGCGGACCACGCCCGCCGCCGGCCGCGTCGATGTGAACGGCCACGACGCCTGGATCCTGCTGGCGTCCATCCCGGGCCTGCTCGGCACGACGCTGGAGACCATCCCGCCCGCGCCCTATCTGCCGAGCCGCGAGGGCGGCGTGGGCGTGGGCTTCGTGGGGGTCGGCAATCCGCAGCACATGAACGACAGGAACCGCTCCCTGCCGCGCGAGCTCGTCGACGAGATCCGCGCCTGGCCAGGCGTCGTGAGCCTGCTGCCGGATGACACCGGCGCGGCGGATTTCGAGGACACGCGCCGGATCGTCGAAGGACTCGATCTGGTCATCAGCGTCGACACCGCCGTGGCGCATCTGGCGGGCGCGATGGGCAAGCCCACCTGGCTGCTCCTGCCGCCAAGCGTCGATTGGCGCTGGTTGCGCAACCGCGCCGACAGCCCCTGGTACCCGTCCATTCGCATCTTCCGCCAGCCCACGCCCGGCGACTGGGCGAGCGTCATCGCCGAGGTCCGCGCGGCGCTGGCGGCGCGCCGCTCATGACCGCCCACGGCGCGCCCAGGGACTGGCCGGCGCTCGCCTATGACGACTGGGCCGACACCGCGGCCACCCTGCACATGTGGACACAGGTGGTCGGCAAGGTGCGGATGGCGTTGAGCCCGCCGGTGAACCACTGGTGGCATGTGCCGCTCTATGTCAGCGCGCGGGGCCTGACGACCTCACCGATCCCGGCGGGCGGGCGCTCGATCGAGATCGTCTTCGACTTCCTGGACCATGTGCTGCGCATCGCCTGCAGCGATGGCCGAACGGAGACGGTCGCGCTGCGTCCGATCAGCGTGGCCCAGTTCCATCGCGAGGTCTTCGCCGCGCTCGCGGCCCTGGGCGTGACCCCGCACATCTGGACGGTCCCCTGCGAGATCGAGGCCCCGGTCCCGTTCGAGGCGGACGAGACGCACCGGTCCTATGACGCCGCCGCGGCGCAGCGGTTCTGGCGCGTCCTGGTCCAGGCGGACCGCGTGATGAAGCTCTTCCGCGCCCGGTTCATCGGCAAGGCGAGCCCGGTGCATTTCTTCTGGGGCAGCTTTGACCTGGCGGTGACGCGCTTCTCCGGCCGCCGCGCGCCGCCGCATCCGGGGTCGCCCCTGGCGCCGGCCTCGGTGAGCCTCGAGGCCTATTCGCACGAGGTGTCGAGTTGTGGCTTCTGGCCGGGCGCGCCCGGGATCGCGCCGATGTTCTACGCCTACGCCTATCCAGAACCGGCGGGCTTCAAGGCCGCCGCCGTGCGTCCCGACGCGGCGAGGTACGATCCGACCTTCGGCGAGTTCGTCCTGCCCTACGAGACGGTCCGCACCGCCGCCGACCCGGACGCCGCCCTGCTGGCCTTCTTCCAATCGACCTATGAGGCCGCCGCCGATCTTGCCCGCTGGCCGCGCGCCGAGCTCGAACGCCCAACCCCAGAGGACACCCTGTCATGAGCGAGCCGGTTCGCGCCAAACGGCCGCTGCCGTTTCCCGCCTGGATCGCGGTCGGCGTGGGCGCGGCGGCCTTGGGCGCGCTGGCCATCGGCGCGGTGTCGATCGGCGCGCTGGCCGTCGGTCGTCTGGCCGTCGGGCGCGCGCGCATCCGGCGCCTGGAGATCGACGAACTGATCGTCGGCCGCCTCGAAGTCCGCGACCGGGATTAAGGGCTTGCGCCGTAGGGCGTCAGGTCGATGCCGGGATAGCGCAGGGCGACGTCGCTCAGCGTCTGGGCGTTCCAGTAGGGGTCGCCCGGCGGCGGCCAGCCGAAGAGGTCGCGCTGGCGCGGCGTCATGTTCACCATCGCCTCTTTCCAGCCGGGGTTCAGGGTGCGGTCCGGCCAGGCGAGCTTGCCCTGCCAGCGCCAGCCGCGCGGCTTGAAATCCACCGGCATGACGAAGCGCGAGCGGCCCGGCGCCTTGAAGTTCGAGCCGCGGTGGAAGACGTCGGTCTTGTAGATCAGCATCGAGCCGGCCGGGCCGGTGACCGCCACCTCATCGTCGCAGAAGTCGCCCACCTGGGTCTGAGTGATCCCCAGTGGGATGTCGCGGGTCTTTTCCAGCGGCACGGCCTTGGTCGGCCCGTCGAGCTCGGTCACGTCGGACAGCAGGATGAAGCAGGTCATCTGCGGCATCAGCTGGTCGGCGCGCGGCACCACGATGGTGTGGTTCTCGTAGTCGCGGTGATGGGTCTGGTCGTAGTCGATGGCGCCGGCGTACTTCGCCCAGAGCTCGATCTTGTAGCAGTCGATCTCCTTGGTCTGCAGGAAGCGCTCGGCCGCGTCGATCAGGTCCGGATAGACCGGCACCTTGTTCAGGCCCCAGGAGGGGTAGGGGAAGAAGCGCAGGCCCGCGAACTGGCTCTTGGTGAACTTCGCGAAGGCGGCCGGGTCGGCGAAATAGGCCTCAGGGGTCGGGTAGATGTCCCACAAGCCCGCCTGGGCGTCGGCCAGCGTCTGCTTGTCCAGGAAGCCTTCGACCACGGTGAAGCCTCGGTCGAACACCTCCGCCAGTTTCTCGTCGGGAATCCGCAAATCAGGCGCTCCTTGCCCCTTCAACCTTGCGCCGCCAACCTTGCGCTCGGGCGAAAGGCGCGCAAGCGTTGAGCCATTAGAACAAAAGTCATTTGGAGGAACCGTGATGAGTGAGCCCCGTATCAATCCCAACGGCCCCTTGAAGGGGAAGAACGCGCTCGTCACCGGCGCCAGCCGCGGCATCGGCGAGGCCATCGGCGTGCGCCTGGCCATGGAGGGCGCCAATGTCGTGGTCTCGGCCCGCACCGCCGAGAGCGGCGAAAGCCGGCTGCCCGGCACGCTGCATGACACGGTCGAGCGCATCAAGGCTGCGGGCGGCAACGCCGCCTTCATCAAGGCCGATCTCGCCCAGGCCGCCGAGCGCGAGCGGCTGGTCGAGGAGGCGGTGGCGGCCTTCGGGCCCATCGACATCCTCGTCAACAATGCGGCGATCACCTACTTCATGCCGGTCACCGACTTTCCCGAGAAGCGCTTCAAGCTGATGATGGAGGTGCAGGTCTACGCGCCCTTCCACCTCTCTCAGCTCGTGCTCCCGGCGATGCGCGAAAAGAAGCAGGGCTGGATCGTCAACATCTCCTCCGGCGCCGGCATCCACCCTAAGCTGCCCTACAACCGGCGCGGCGGTGGCACGGTCTACGGCATGTGCAAGGCCGCGCTGGAGCGCTTCACCACGGGCCTGGCCTCGGAAGTCTACGACGACGGCATCGCGGTCAATGTGGTCTCGCCGGGCCTGGTGGCGACGCCCGGCGTCGCCGTCCATGGCCTGATCACCGAGGCCACCAAGGATCGCGTCCAGCCGATCAAGTACATCGCCGAGGCGGTCTATCGCCTGGCGTCCGGCGACCCCAAGACGCTGACGGGGACGATCAACTATGCCGAGCCCTTCCTGAAGGAACAGGGCGTCGAGCCGTCCGAACTGGTCGGAGTGCAGGCCTCGTGATCGAACAGACGATCGACATCGCCACCAAGGATGGGGCGACCACCACCTTCATCGTCCACCCGGAGCGCAATGGGCCGCATCCCGTGGTGCTGTTCTTCATGGACGCCCCGGCGATCCGCGAGGAGCTGCGCGACATGGCCCGGCGGATCGCGGCGGCCGGCTACTACGTCATGCTGCCCAACCTCTACTACCGGAAAGGCGTGCTGGAGCTGAAGGACCTGCCGCCCTTGCCGGAAGCCGAGGCGCGGGCGCGGATCTTCGAGCTCATGGGCTCGATCACCATCCCGATGATCATGGCCGACGGCGACGCCCTGCTCGACTACGCCGACCGCGACCCGGCGGCGAGCAAGGGCAAGATCGCCACCCTCGGCTACTGCATGAGCGGCCAGTATGCGATCAACTTCGCCGCCCGCTATCCCGACCGGGTGGGCGCCGCGGCCTCGATCTATGGCGTGCAGCTGGTCACGGACAAGGCCGACAGCCCGCACCTGGCCGCTCAGACCGCCAAGGGCGAACTCTATTTCGCCTGCGCCGAGCACGACAGCTATGCGCCCATGGAGATGGTCCAGACCCTGGACCAACTGGTGAAGGCCAAGAACCTCAACGCCGAGGTCGAGCTCTACGAAGGCGTCCACCACGGCTTCGCCTTCCCGCAGCGCGGCGCGGTCTACGACAAGCCGGCCGCCGAGCGGCACTGGGAGCGGCTGTTCGCACTCTGGAAGCGGCGGCTGGGCTAGCCTCGCGGCGCTTGGGCGACGATCGGCGGCGTCCAGCCGGGCTCCAGCGACTTGGCCGGATGCGAGCCTGTCACCATGCCCATGAAGGTCGGCCAGAGCTCGTAGCCCAACAGCGCCCGGGCGCGCGGCGACATGCTCCGCACGATCTCCTTGGGCACGGACAGGAAGAAGTTTTCCTGCGGCCTCGCCCAGCCGGCGCAATACTGGTTGGTGAAGGCGAGCCTGGGCTTGTCCGTGCGATTGGCGCCGCCCCGATGCAAGAGCTTGCCCGGGAAGACGAAGGCCGCGCCGGCCGGGATCTCCATCGGGACCAGCAGCTTCTCCAGCCCGCCGGGCTCCGCTTTGCGGCGCGCGACCTCCTGCTCGTCCCACAGGTGGCTGCCGGGGATCACCTCGGTCGCTCCGTTCGCCGCTGTGAAGGCGTCGATGGCGCCGATCACCGAATAGCCCACCGCCGGCGCCGAGCGCGGCTGGCGGTAGAAGCCGTCGTCCGCATGGATCGACTGCACCGTTTCGCCGGGCTTCAGGTTGATGGCGTGGGTCGCCGAGAGCAGGAAACTGCCCTCCAGGAAGCGGCTCAAGAGCGCCATCAGCCTGGGCTCGGTCGCCAGGTCCTCGAACACCTTGGCCCGCGCCACCAGGGTGTAGACCCGCTCGGTCTCGAAACCCTCGAAGTCGTTGCGGCCGCGATGGCTGCCGAGGAACGGCGCCAACGCCGCGCGGAAGGCGGCGAGGCCCGCCGCGTCGACAAAGTCCTCGATGACCGTGAAGCCCTGGTCGCGGATCTTCGCGGCCCAAGTATCAACAAGGGCGGCGTCGGCGTCGAAACTGGCAATCTTTGCGTCCATGTCGCGGCCTCTCAGACGCCTATTGTACCACGCCGCTTTCGAGCCGGCCCAATACGCCCCTGGCCGCTGCGAGGCCGGTGGCGAATGAGGCCTGCAGCAAATAGCCGCCGGTGGGTGCTTCCCAGTCCAGCATTTCGCCGGCCACGAAGACGCCGGGCCGGGCGGTGAGCATCAGTTGGTCGTCCAGGCCTTCGAAGGCGACGCCGCCGGCGGTGGAGATCGCGCGGGCCAGGGGCCGGACGCCGGTCAGCGTCAGCGGCGCGCCCTTGATCGCTGTCGCCAGCGCCGCGGGGTCCGACGGCAGATCCTTGCCGTGGGCCTCGCGCAGCAGGTTGGTCTCCAGCGGCGTCAGGTGGAGGGCCTTGCGCAGGCGGTTGGCGACCGATTGGCCGGCGGGCTGCTGGGCGATGCGGGCGGCAAGCTGGTCGGCGGCAGCGTCGGGGCGCAGGTCGATCCACAGCTTCGCCGAACCGTCCTTGGCGACGGCGTCGCGCAGGGCGGCGGAGAGCGCATAGATCGCGCCGCCCTCCAGGCCGTGCCTGGTCACCATGGCCTCGCCCCGCACGCGCACGCGGCCGAAGGTGATGGCGACGCCCTTCAGCGGCTGGCCGGCGAAGCGGTCGCGGACCATGTCGCTCCAGGCCACGTCGAAACCGGCGTTGGCGGGCTTCAGCGGCGTCACCGCGATGCCCTCAGCGCTTAGCCGGTCCGGCCAGTCGCCGGTCGAGCCCAGCTTCGGCCAGCTCGCGCCGCCGAGCGCCAGGACCGTGGCGTCGGGCCGAGCGACGGTCTCGCCGTCAGGGGTGCGAAACCGCAGCGCGCCGTCCTTGTCCCAGCCGGTCCAGTCGTGGCGCGTGCGGATCTCGACGCTCAAGGTCCGCAGCCGCGCGAGCCAGGCCCGCAGCAGGGGCGAGGCCTTCAACGCCTTCGGGAACACCCGGCCTGACGAGCCCACGAAGGTCTCCTGGCCCAGGCCCCCGGCCCAGGCGATCAGCGCCGACGGCGGGAAGGCCTCGATGAGCGGCGCCAGCCGCGTGGCCTGCGGCCCATAGCGTTTCACGAACGCGTCCAGCGGCTCGGAATGGGTGAGGTTCAGCCCGCCGCGGCCGGCCATCAGGAGCTTGCGGCCGACCGACGGCATGCGGTCATAGACGGTCACCGCCTGGCCGGCTTCCGCCAGCACCTGGGCCGCCATCAGGCCGGCCGGGCCGGCCCCGATGACGGCGACACTGCCCAAGGCCCTAGACGCCTGCCATGGCGAGCAGGGCGGCGAGGCCCACGGTCATGCCGCGCAGGCTCTCGGACTTGGCCACGTCGATCCATTCGTCCAGCGAGTGCGCGCGGCCGCCGGTCCCGCCCGAGCCGATGGTCACGGCCGGAATCCCCAGGCTGATCGGGATGTTGGCGTCGGTCGACGAGATGTCGAGCTGCGGCGTGTAGCCGGCGGCCCGCGCCGCGGCCGAGGCGGTGCGGACGATCAGCGAGTCCGGGCTGGTCGAGCCGGTGGGCCGCTCGCCGATCAGCTTGGGCGTGACCGTCACCTTGCCGAGCCGGGTGTCGCGCGCGGCGTTCTCGTGCTCGGCGCTCTCCTTGAGGATCTCCAGGAACCGGGCGTCGAGCTTGGCCAGTTCGGCGGCGCTTTCGGAGCGCATGTCGACCTCCAGCGTCACGTCGGCGGGGATCGAATTGACGCTGACGCCGCCACTGACGACGCTGGCCGAGAAGGTGGTCTTCGGGTGCGCCGGGACCTTCACCTCATAGAGCTGGTCCACCGCATGGCCCATGGCGGCCATCGGATTGACGATGCCAAAGGCGCCGAAGCTGTGGCCGCCCGGCCCATGGAAGGCCACGCGATAGCGCCGCGAACCCACCGCGCCATAGGTCACCCCCGCCGCGCTGATGCCGTCCATGGAGAAGAAGGCCTTGATGCGGTCCTTGTACTTCCCCTTGCCGAACAGGTAGCGCATGCCGCGCAGGTCGCCGGGGCCCTCCTCGCCTACGTCGCCGACGAAGAGGATGTCGCTTTTCGTCTGGATCTTGGCCGCATCCAGCGCGCGGACATAGGCCAGCAGGACCGCGAGGCTTCGCGTATCGTCGCCGATGCCCGGGGCCGACAGCCGCGTGCCCTCGCGCTTCACCTTCACATTGGTCCCTTCCGGGAAGACCGTGTCCTGGTGGGCGGCCAGCACCACGACGGGGCCGCCGGCCGGGCCCGTGCCGCGGCGCAGGCCCATGACGTTGCCCTCCGGGTCCACCTCGACGTCGCTCAGGCCCTCGGCCTTCAGCATGGCCATGAAGACCTTGCCCTTGGGCGCCTCGTGGAAGGGCGCGGCCTGGATTTCAGTGAGGGTGACGATGTCGGCGACCGTGCGCTCGTGCTCGCGGTCGAGCGTCGCGACCGCGGCCTTGAACTGCGGGCTGGCGACGATCTTCTGCACCGCCTGGTCGGCTGGGTCGGCTTTCGGGGCCGGGGCCGCGCCGATCAGGGCCAGCGAAAGAACGGCGGTTGCGAAACGGGCTGCGGACATGGAACGGCGGACCCCCAGGGCTTTGACGGCCCGGCATATCTCACCCGGCCATGCGCCGCAGCCCGGATTTTCGGCCCCCAAACGGCGCCGGCGGCTTGGCGGGCGCCGCGCGACCCCCTAAGCCTTCCGTCCAGAGCCTTTTCGGAGCGCGAAGACCTTGCTGAACCGCCGCCACGTCCTTCTCACCGCCGGCGCGACCCTGGCGCTTGCGGGATCCGCCGTGAAGGCAGCGCCCAGCGCCGACGAGGCCAAGCTCAACAAGCTGCTGGACGAGCTCTTCACCATCGAGCTGGACGAGAGCCCGGAGCTTTCCACTTCGCTCGGCCTCGACGTCGGGGCGCGCAAGGCCGACAAGTCGAAGCTCAGCCACGCCTCCATCGCCGCCCAGGAGCACGACAAAAAGCTCAACACCGAACAGCTCGCGCGCCTGAAGACGGTCGACCGCAAGGCGCTCACCGGCATGGCGGGGGTGAACTACGACTGCGTGCTCTACGATCTGCAGACCACCGAGACGGCGAACAGGCAGTTCGTCTATGGCCACGAGGGCGCCGGCAGCCCGTACATCATCAGCCAGATCAACGGCGCCTGGGGCGACGTGCCGGACTTCCTGGACAGCCAGCACACCATCGCCACCAAGGACGACTGCGAGGCCTATCTGGCCCGCCTCGACGCTTTCGCGCGCGTCATGGACGAGGAGTGCGAGCGGGTCCGCCGCGACGTGGGCCTGGGCGTCATCCCGCCGGACTTCGCCATCGCCGGCGCGCTCGCCCAGATGAAGGTGCTGCACGCGCCGGCCGACAAGTCGACGCTGGTCTCCTCGCTCGTCGACCGCGCCAAGGCCAAGGGTATCGCCGGCGATTGGGCGGGGCAGGCCAGCGGCCTCTACACTCAGAAGGTCCTGCCGGCGCTCGACCGGCAAATGGCGCTGCTGGCCAGCCTGCAGCCCAAGGCGACCCACGACGCCGGCGTCTGGAAGCTGCCGGACGGCGAGGCCTACTACGCCCAGTCGCTGGCGGTGCGCACCACCTCGACGATGACGCCGGCGGAGGTCCACAAGCTCGGCCTCGACATCACCAAGGAGCTCTCGGCCCGCGCCGATGTCCTCTTCAAAAAGATCGGCATGAGCCAGGGGACCGTCGGCGAGCGCTACGCCCAGCTCTACAAGGACCCCAAGTTCCTCTATCCCAACACCGACGCCGGCAAGGCCAAGGAGATCGCCGACCTCAACCAGCTGGTCCAGCGGATGCAGGCGCGCCTGCCGGAGTATTTCGGGACGCTCCCGAAGACGCCGCTGGAGATCCGCCGCATCCCGGCGTCGACCGAGGCCGGCGCCTCGACGCACTACACCAACGGCAGTCTCGATGGGACGCGGCCCGGCATCTATTGGCTGAACCTGCGCGACACCGCCGAGGCGCCCTTCTGGGACATGCCGACCACCACCTTCCACGAGGGCATTCCCGGTCACCATCTGCAGCTCACCCTGCAGCAGGACGCCGACCTGCCGATGGTGCGCAAGGCCGGCGGTTTCGGGGCCTACATCGAGGGCTGGGCGCTCTATTCCGAGCAGCTGGCCGACGAGATGGGCTTCTACAAGGGCGAGCCCGCCTGGGAGCTGGGCTATATCCACGACGCCCTGCTGCGCTCCGGGCGCCTGGTCACCGACACCGGCCTGCATGCGCTCCGCTGGAGCCGCGAGAAGGCGGTCGAGACGCTGAGCGGCATCGAGGGCGATCCGCCGGCCTATTCCGGCCAGGAGATCGAGCGCTATTGCGTCAATCCGGGCCAGGCCTGCAGCTACATGGTCGGCAAGGTGACGATCCTGCGCTTGCGGGCCAAGGCCAAGGCGGCGTTGGGCAAGCGGTTCGATATCCGCTCGTTCCACGACACCGTGCTGGCCGCCGGTTCCATGCCGCTGACGGTGCTGGAGAACGTGGTCGACAGCTACATCGCCGCGCACAAGGCCTGATCGGGCGGACGCTTTTCTTCGGGGGACTAACAGGTGAACCAACTCGACCGCCGGGGTTTCCTGGCCACGACGGCCGCCGGCGCCTTGGCCGTGGCCTCAGGCGCACACGCCCAGCCTACGTCCGGCGCGGAGGCCGAGCTCAACAAGGCCTTCGACGATTTCTTCAACCAGACGCTGGACCATAGCCCCGAGCAGGTGACGTCGCTCGGCCTCGACAAGGGTCCGCGCGCCGCCGCCAAGTTCAAGCTGCGCGACGCCTCCCTGGCTGCGGTCGAGCAGCGCAAGCAGGAGACCGCCGCCAACCTCGCGCGCCTAAGGAAGATCGACCGCAAGGCGCTGACCGGCATAGCGGCGGTGAACTACGACAGCGTACTCTACACCCTCGAGGCCGCCGACGAGGGCAATCGCCGCTTCCAGTACCCGACCGGCAACTCGCCCTATGTGCTCTCGCAGATCAGCGGCGCGTACCAGGGCACGCCGGATTTCCTGGACAGCCAGCACACCATCGCCACCCGGGAGGACTGCGAGGCCTATCTGTCGCGGCTCGGCGAATTCGCCCGGGTGATGGACCAGGAGGTCGAACACGCCCGCCACGACGTGGCGCTCGGCGTCATCCCGCCCGACTTCTGCATCGCCGGCGCGCTCAGCCAGATGAAGACCCTGCGCGCGCCGGCCGACAGGTCGACACTCGTCGCCTCGCTCGCCCGACGCGCCAGGGCCAAGGGTATCGACGGCGATTGGGCGGGACAGGCGACCCAGGTGTACGAGCAGAAGGTCATCCCGGCGCTCGACCGCCAGATGGCCTATCTCGAGGGCCTGAAGGGCAGGGCGACCCACGACGCTGGCGTCTGGCGGCTGCCGGACGGCGACGCCTATTACGCGCTGGCGCTGCGCACGCGGACGACCACCACCATGACGCCTGCGCAGGTCCACAAGCTGGGCCTCGATGTGACCAAGGAGCTGAACGCCCGCGCCGAGGTGCTGTTCGCCAAGCTTGGCATGACGCAAGGCAGCGTCGCCGACCGCTACCGCGTCCTCTTCAAAGACCCGAAGTACCTCTATCCCAACACCGACGAGGGCAAGGGCAAGGAGGTCGCCGACCTCAATGCGCTGGTCCAGGGGATGCAGGCGCGCCTGCCGGAATATTTCGGGACGCTCCCGAAGACGCCGCTGGAGATCCGCCGCATCCCGAAGGAGACGGAAGCCAGCTCGTCCACCCACTACACGCCGGGCAGCCTGGATGGGACGCGGCCTGGCATTTACTGGCTGAACCTGCGCGACACCGCCGAGGCGCCTTTCTGGGACATGCCGACGACGACCTTCCACGAGGGCATCCCGGGCCACCATCTGCAGAACACCCTGCAGCGCCAGGCCGATCTGCCGATGATCCGCAAGGCCAGCGGTTTCGGCGCCTATGGCGAGGGCTGGGCGCTCTATGTCGAGCAGCTCGCGCAGGAGATGGGCTTCTACAAGGATCATCCGGACTGGGAGCTGGGCTACATCCACGACGCCCTGCTGCGCTCCGGGCGCCTGGTCACCGACACCGGCCTGCATGCCCTGCGCTGGAGCCGCGAACAGGCGAGCCAGGCGCTCAGCGACATCGACGGCGATCCCATCCCGCTCGCCCAGCAGGAGATCGAGCGCTATTGCGTGACCCCCGGTCAGGCCTGCACCTACATGGTCGGCAAGGTCTCGATCCTGCGGCTGCGCGACAAGGCCCAGGCGGCGCTCGGCCCGCGCTTCGACATCCGCCAGTTCCACGACGCCGTGCTGCTCTCCGGCTCCATGCCGCTGACCGTGCTGGAGGATCGTGTGGACGGCTATATCGCTTCACAAAAAGCCTGAGAAAAATCTCCGGGGAATCTGAAATCATGAACCAATTCGACCGTCGCAGCTTCCTCGCCACCACCGCAGGCGCGGCCCTCATGACCGCCGCGCCGGCTCTCGCTCAGGGTGGCTCGGAAGACGCCAAGCTGCGCGCCAAGCTCGATTCCATGTTCGAGATCGGGGTGGACGAGAGCCCGATGCGCGCCACCTCGTTGGGCCTCGACAAGGGCCCCCGCGCGCCGCTGCGCTTCAAGCTCGACGACAATTCCGAGGCCGGCCGCGCCAAGCGGCTAGAGCGCGCCCGCGGCTGGGCCAAGGACCTGCACGCCATCGACCGCGCGAAGCTCTCGGCGGCGTCGAAGGTCGATTACGACGTGGTGCTCTACGGACAGGAGCAGGCGGTCCGCAACGGCGACAAGTGGAAGTTCGGCGACACCGGCGGCAACTTCCGGCCCTACGTGATCAGCCAGCAGAGCGGGTCCTACCAGGGCATCCCGGACTTCCTGGACAGCTCGCACAAGGTCGCCAACGCCGAGGATGCCGAGGCCTATCTGGCGCGCCTCAACGCCTTCGCCGGGCAGATGGACAACGACCTCGCCCGCCAGAAGCATGACGTGGCGCTGGGCGCGATCCCGGCCACCTTCATCTGCGACCTCTCCATCGGCCAGATGAGGGCGCTGCGCGACCAGCCGGCGGCGCAGACCATCCTGGTCGCCTCCATCGTCAAGAAGGCCAAGGCGGCCAACCTCAGCGGCGACTGGGAAGGTCGTGCGACGAAGATCGTCGAGACGTCCGTCTTCCCGGCGCTCGACCGCCAGATCGCCGCCATGACGGCGCTGAAGGCCAGGACCAAGCCCGACAGCGGCGCCTGGGCGCTGCCGAACGGCGAGGAATACTACGCCGACGCGGTGAAGGCTTCGACCACCACCGACTACACCCCCGAACAGGTCCATCAGCTGGGCCGCGAGCAGGTGGCGGAAATCTCCGGCCGCCTGGACGCCATCCTGAAGAAGCAGGGTCTGAGCCAGGGCACGGTCGGCGCGCGGCTGGTCGAGCTCAACAACCGGCCCGATCAGGTCTTCCCCAACACCGACGCCGGGCGCGCCGATATCCTGAAGCTGCTGAACGGCCACATCGTCGAGGTCTACAAGCTGCTGCCCAAGGCCTTCAACACGCTCCCCAAGGCCAAGGTCGAGGTGCGCCGCGTGCCGGTGTTCATCCAGGATGGCGCGGCCAACGGCTACTACAACTCCGGCTCTCTGGATGGCTCCCGCGCCGCCGCCTTCAACATCAACCTGAAGGAGACGTCCGATTGGCCGCGCTACAATCTCTGGACGCTGGCGCACCACGAGACGATCCCCGGCCACCACCTGCAGATCGCGCTGGCGCAGGAGTCGACGCAGATCCCGATCCTTAGGCGCACCGGCGGCCAGTTCTCCGCGTTCGTCGAGGGCTGGGCGCTCTATGCCGAGCAGCTGGCCCAGGAGATGGGCGCCAACGACTTCGACCCGCTGGGCGAGGCCGGTTTCCTGCAGAGCTTCCTGTTCCGCGCGGCGCGTCTGGTCACCGACACCGGCATCCACGCCAAGCGCTGGACCCGCGAACAGGCGACCCAGTACATGGTCGACACCATCGGCAATACGAAGACCCGCGCGCAGCGCGAGGTGGAGCGCTACTTCGCCGGGCCCGGCCAGGCCAACAGCTACAAGGTCGGCCACACCGTCTGGGCCAAGGTGCGCGACGAGGCCAAAACCAAGCTGGGACCGAAGTTCGACCTCAAGGCCTACCATGACGCCGTCCTGCTCTCCGGCGCCATGCCGCTGACGGTGCTGCAGCGCCACGTCTCGGAGTGGATCGCGACGCAGGCCTAGAACCAGCCCGCGGCCTTCAGCTTGGCGGCGTAGGTGCGGCTGACCGGCGCGGTGAGGCCGCCGGCCAGGCGCAGTTCGCCCCGGCCGCGGCGCCAGCGCACGCCCTCGATGGCGTCGCCGGCCGCCCACCAGGAGCGGTGGACCTGGAAGCCCGCGACGCCTGTGAGTTCGGCGAGCGCATCGGCGAAGCGGGCGCTGATCAGCTCCGATCCGGCGTCGGTGTGGACCCGCAGGTAGTGGTCTTCCGCCTCCACCGCGATCAACCGGGCCTCGCGGCGCCGCGCCGACAACCGCTGGCGGAAGGCCTCGTCGCTGACGGGTTCGGGTGACGGAACCGCCTCGCCTCGCAAAGGCCGCTCTCCGATCAGCTGGCGAACGCCCATGACCGCCGCGCTGATCACGAAGACCTGCCAGACAAGATCGGTGAACATCCGCATCGGCGACGGGCCGAACGCCGCGCGGGAGGCGAACCAGACCAGGACACACACGCCTGGCGTCATCACCACCGAGGAAAAAGCCCAACGCAGCCAGGGGTTCGCGAAGCGCTTACCGCCGAACTCGTCCACCGCGACGCCGATCACGCCGCCGCCGACGATCACGCCCGGCCAGTAAACGAGGCGCACGAGCATGGGCGAGCTGATGCTGCCAAACGGGCCGAGCGCGGCCAGGAACAGGCCCATGGCTGTCATCAGGACAAAGTCCCGCGCCAGGGTCTTGCCGTCGGTGCGGCCTGGGGTGCGAACGGGAATCGGTCGGGTCACGCCCGCGATCCTGCCATGGCCGGCGCCCGGCGGCGTGCCCGTTCGCGCAGAAATCGCCCCGTTCGCGGGGACCGATCCGGCCTCGCGTCGCCCTTCGCGCAGAATTGGCGCCGTTTGCGGGAAGGCGTCTCGCCCCCGAAAACGTCCCGAGCCATACCCGCCTCAAGCAATCGGAGGTGTCCTGTGAATTCCTATGTTTCCAGAGGCTTGTGGGGTTTCGGCGCGGTCTCAAGCGTGCTCATCGCGCTCGTCTCATACCGCTATCTCGTGCCCCACATGCCGATCCCGCCGAACGTCGGCGCCAACCTGATGGCGCGGCCCTGGCTCTTCGTCCACGCGGGCCTGGCCTCGACCGCCCTGCTCGTTGGCCCCTGGCAGTTCCTGCCCCGTCTGCGCGCGCGGGTTCCGCGGCTGCATCGGTGGCTCGGCCGCATCTACATCTTCTCCTGCATTGTCGGCGGGACGGGCGGCCTGCTGCTGGCCGGCGGCGCGACCGCCGGGCCCGTCGCGCGGGCGGGCTTCGGCCTGCTGGCGGTGATCTGGCTGCTGGTCAATGTCCAGGGGCTGCGGCTGGCGATGACTGGCCGCTACGCCGAGCACCGCCAGTGGATGATCCGCTCCTTCGCCCTGACCTTCGGAGCCGTCCTGCTGCGGGTCTATATTCCGCTGTCTCAGATGATGGGGATCGAGTTCATGACCGCCTACCGCGCCATCTCCTGGCTGGCCTGGGTTCCGAACCTGATCGTCGCCGAGCTTTACGTGCGCGGCGTATTCCGGCCACGCCGGCCCACGGCGGCGATGGCTTGAGCCCCCTCCTTGAGCACAGGGCCCGCTTGCTGACATGATGCTGTCAGCAAGCGGGCGCCATGTTGCGGCCTGGCGGGAAACGGACCCCTCACACAAAGGACCAAGCCATGTCGAAAGAGCTGATCTTCTATACCAACCCCATGTCCCGCGGCCGGATCGTGCGCTGGATGCTGGAAGAGGTGGGCGCGCCCTACGAGACGGTGATCCTCGACTACGCCTCGACGCTGAAGGGCGCCGACTATCTGGCGATCAATCCGATGGGCAAGATCCCGGCGATCAAGCATGGCGATGTGGTCGTCACCGAGGCGGCGGCGATCTGCGCCTATCTCGCCGATGCGTTCCCGGAGGCCGGCCTCGCACCGCCGGCCGGCGAACGCGGGGCCTACTATCGCTGGCTGTTCTTCGGCGCGGGTTGCGTCGAGCCTGCCGTCAGCTCCCGCAGCCTGGGCTTCGAGCCCAAGCCGGAGCAGAAGCGCATGGCCGGCTTCGGCTCGCTAGAGGACACCCTGAACGCCCTTGAGACCGCGGTCACCGGCCACAAGTTCATCGGCGGGGACACGTTCAGCGCGGCCGACGTCTACACCGGCTCGCAGATCGGCTGGGGCATGCAGTTCGGCTCGATCGACAAGCGACCGGCGTTCACCAGCTATTGGGAGCGGGTCTCCAGCCGCCCGGCCGCCATCCGCGCCCGCGAGATCGACGACGGCCTGATCGCCGCCGCGCAGGCGCAACAGCCGCAGCCGGCCTAGCTGCGCGGCTCGATCAGGTCGAAGCGATTGCCGTAGAGGTCCTCGAAGACCGCGACCACGCCGTAGGGTTCGTGGCGCGGCGCCTCGAGGAAGCGCACGCCGGCGGCGGTCATGCGGGCGTGGTCGCGGGCGAAGTCGTCGGTCTCCAGGAACAGGAACACCCGCCCGCCGGTCTGGTCACCGACCCGCGCGATCTGTTCGGGGCCTGACGCCCTGGCGAGCAACAGGCCAGGACCACCGCCTGGGGGCGTCACGACCACCCAGCGCTTGCCGCCGCCCTGGTCGGTGTCGGAGCTGAGCGTGAAACCGGCCTGGCCGACGTAGAAGGCGATGGCCTCATCGTAGTCGCGGACCAGGAGGGCGGTGAGCGTGAGTTGCATGTCAAAGCCCCGAGGCCACGGCGCGGATCTGCTCGTGCATCCAGGCGATGGCCGGCTCGGCCAGCCGTTCGCGCAGATAGACCAGGCTGATGTCCACCGACGGGCTTTCGTAGGGCGGATCGATCAGCCGCACGCGCCCGCCCTGCGCCGACAGCAGCGCCAGGCGCCGCGGGATCAGGGTCGCCATGTCGGTCCGGCTGGTGATGGCCAGCGCGGTGTAGGTGTCCGGCACGGAGACCCCCACCTGCCGCGTCAGGCCGCGCGACGCCAGGGCCGCCTCCAAGGCCCCGGCGTCCTCCCAGCTCGCCCGGCTGACGAAGGCGCGGCGCTCGCCGCCGTCCTCGAGCAGTCCCGGCATGCCGCGGGCCATGACGACATGCGGGACGGACACCAGCCTCTGCAGGTCGACCTCGACGCCCTGGAACTTCGGGTGGCCGGCGCGGACGACCCAGACCAATTGCTCGGTGAGGATGGTCTCACGGGCGAAGCGGTCCGGCGCGGCCAACACGCTGCCGACCATGAAGTCGATGCGGCGCGCGTCCATCCGCTCCAGCACGTCCAGCGCGAGCTCGGCGATCGTCAGCTCGGCCTGCGGCGCGGCCTCGGCCAGGCGGCTGGCCAGCGCCGGCGCCAGGACCGCGCTGGCGTAGGCGCCGGTGACGACGCTGAAGCGTCGCTGGCTGGTGGCCGGGTCGAAGTCGGAAGGCGCCAACGCGGCCTGCAGCTGGTTCAGCGCGGCATGCACCTGGGGTCCCATCTCCACCGCGCGCGGGGTCGGCTGCATGCCGGTGGAACCGCGCACAAACAGGTCGTCGTTCAACATGTACCGCAGGCGGTTCAGCGCGTGGCTCACCGCCGACTGGGTGAGCCCGAGCCGGGCGCCGGTGCGCGTGACATTGCGTTCTTCCAGCAGGACGTCGAAGACCCGCAGCAGGTTGAGATCCTGGATCATGAGCCATGTTCATTTGTTGCGTGACAACATATCATTTGAGTCATCGCCAGGGCAGCCCTATCTCAGGTCTCGACGGGAACGCCGGCGCGGCCAGGGAAGGCCAGCGTCCGATGTCCCGTCTGCGGCGTTCAGGTCCGCAAATATCCAATTCCGAAAGGGGCTCGCGTGAGCGATCCTGAAGTCATCCCGCTGCGCGGCAACGCCGATGTCGACACCCGGGCGAAGCCCAGTGTCATGCAGCGGCTGCGCTGGCCGCTGATCGTCGGCGGCCCGCTGCTGATCGCCGCGATCGTCGCCTATTTCCTGATCACCGGCGGCAAGACCCAGACCACCGACGACGCCTATGTGCAGATCGCCAAGGCACCGGTCGCGCCCTCCATCGGCGGCCGGGTCACCGACGTCTACGTCCATGAGAACGAGGTCGTGAAGCGCGGCCAACTGCTCTTCAGGCTCGACACCCGCGACCTGGCCGCGACCGCCGAGGCGGCCCAGGCCACCGTCGCCAACGCCTCGCTGCAGGTCGCCGCGCTCCGCGCCAGCTACCAGCAGCAGCAGGCCATGGTGCAGGCCGCCAAGGACCAGCTCGCCTACGCGACCACCGAGGCGACCCGCGAGAAGAACCTGGCCAACGTCGGCGTCGCCTCCCAGGCCCAGGTCGACCAGGCCAACCACGCCGTGCTGGCCGCGCGCACGCAGCTCGCCGGCGCCCAGCAGCAGGCGGCCCAGGTCCTGGCCAACCTCGGCGGCAATCCCAACCTGGCCGCCCCCGCGGCGCCGGCGGTGATGCAGGCCCAGGCCCAGCTTGACCGCGCCCGGCTGAATATCGCCTACGGCACGGTGGTCGCGCCCGCCGACGGCATCGTCACCCGCGTCGACCAGATGCCGGTCGGCACCTATCTCAACGCCTCGCAGACGGGCTTCTGGCTGTTGTCCGGTGAGCCCTGGATCGAAGCCAATTTCAAGGAAGACCAGCTGGCCCACATGAAGGTCGGCCAACCGGTGACGATCAAGATCGACGCCTATTCCGGCGCCCTGAAAGGCCATGTGGCGAGCTTCTCGCCCGGCACTGGCCAAGCCTTCTCCGCGCTCCCGGCCCAGAACGCCACCGGCAATTGGGTGAAGGTGGTCCAGCGCCTGCCCGTCCGCATCGCCTTCGACAAGCCGCCGCCGGACATGGCCGGCCGCGCCGGCCTCTCGGCCAAGGTGACCGTCGACGTCGTGGCGCCGGGACAAGCTTCTGGCCAAGCCTCCGGCCAGGGCCGCTAGGGCGGTAGAAGGCCGCCCCCATGGTCACCCCACACGACGCCAAGAACCGCTGGCCGATCACCATTTCGATCATGCTGGCGACGGTGATGAACTCGCTGGACACGACGATCGCCAACGTGGCCCTGCCGCACATGCAGGGCTCCGTCTCGGCCTCGCCGGAGCAGATCACCTGGGTGCTGACGTCCTACATCGTTTCCGCCGCGATCATGACGCCGCTCTCGGGCTGGCTCGCCGACCGGATCGGGCGCAAGCGGATGTTCCTGATCTCGATCGGCGGATTCACGGCTGCGTCCATGCTGTGCGGCATCGCCACCAGCTTGCCTGAGATCGTGCTCTTCCGGGTGCTGCAGGGGGTGTTCGGCGCGGCCCTCATCCCGTTGAGTCAAGCGGTGCTGCTCGACATCAACCCGCCGGAGAAGCATGGCCAGGCCATGGCGATCTGGGGCGCCGGCGCGATCCTGGGCCCGATCCTGGGCCCGGCGCTGGGCGGCTATTTCACCGAGAACTTCTCCTGGCGGTGGTGCTTCTACATCAACCTGCCGATCGGCATCTTGGCCTTCCTGGGCGTCCTGTTCTTCATTTCCGGCGACCGCCTGAGGGCCGCCAAGAAGTTCGACTTCCTGGGCTTCGGCATGCTCACCCTGTTCATCGCCGCTTTCCAGATGGCGCTGGACCGCGGGCCCAGCCAGGACTGGTTCCAGTCGCGGGAGATCTGGACGGAGACGATCCTGGCGATCGTCGGTCTCTGGGTGTTCGTGGTCCACACCATGACCACGGCTCACCCGTTCTTCGACAAGGCGCTGATCCGCGACCGCAACTTCGTCACCGCCAGCATCTTCGGCTTCTTCATCGGCATCCTGCTGTTCTCGACCATGGCGCTGCTGCCGCCGATGATGCAGACCCTGCTGGGCTATCCGGTTCTGACCTCGGGCCTGGTCAGCATGCCGCGCGGCCTGGGCTCGTTCGTGGCCATGTTCTTCGTCGGCCGGATGATCGGCAAGGTGGACACGCGGCTGATCCTGTTCGCGGGTTTGCTGATCAGCTGCGCGGCGCTCTGGCAGATGCTGCACTTCGACCTGTCGATGACGGTCTGGCCGTTCGTGACCTCTGGCATTGTCCAGGGCCTCGGCATCGGCCTGCTATTCGTGCCGCTCTCGACGCTGGCCTTTGCGACCATCCCGCCGCACCTGCGGCCGGAGGGCTCGGGCGTCTACACCCTGATCCGCAATCTGGGCTCCAGCGTCGGCATCTCGATCATGAACGCGCTGGTCGTGGCCAACACCCAGACCATGCATTCGAGCCTGGCCGGCAAGGTCGTCACGTCCGATGCCGTGGTTCGCGCCACCTTGCCCAGCATGCTCAACCCGGCCACCGCGGCCGGAATCACCTCTCTCAACGGAGAGGTCACCCGTCAGGCCTCGATGGTCGCCTATGTCGACGATTTCCGCCTGATGCTCATCATCACCATCGCCTGCATGCCCATGCTGCTGCTTATGCGCAAACCACGGGCTGTCGGCGGGGAGCCCATGCATGCCGCGATCGACTAGACTTGTTCCCCTCCTCGCGGCGTCCGCCTCGGCCCTGACTCTGAGCGCCTGCGCCACGGTCGGGCCGAACTTCAAGGCGCCGGAGGGCCCCAAGGGCCCCGCCGCGGCCGGCTTCGCCATGACCGGCGACGCGGCCGCGCCCGGCGTGCGGCTGAGCCCCGACGCGCGCACCGCCGGGCCCTGGTGGCAGGCGTTCGGCTCGGCCGACCTGGACGGCGCAATCCGCCAGGCGCTGGCCGACAGCCCCTCCATCGCCGAGGCCCGCGCCGCTCTGGAAAAGGCGCAGCATCAGGCCCGCGCCGTGCGCGGGGGCCAGTTCGCCCAGGTGGACGCCAATGCCGCCGCCGAGCGGGAACGGATCAACCTGGCGGCCTTCGGTTTCTCAGGCTTTCCCGGCCTGCCGCCAATCTCCAGCCCGACCATCAACCTCTACCAGGTGGGCGGATCGGTGAGCTACGACCTGGACCTGTTCGGCGGCAAGAAGCGCGCCACCGAGCAGGCCAATGCGAAGGCTGAGGCCATGGCGCGCCAGGCCGATGCCGCCTATCTGACGCTCAGCGGCAACATCGCCATGCAGGCCATGAAGATCGCCAGCCTGCGCGCCCAGATCGCCGAGAGCCAGGCCATCGTCGCCGACGACCGCCGCGTGATCGAGATCGTCCGCCAGGCCGAGGCGGCGGGCGGCGAGGCGCACGCCGCGCTCTCCGGCGGCGTCGCCCAGCTGGCCGAGGACGAGGCCCTGCTGCCGCCGCTGCAGCGCGACCTCGACATCGCCCGTCACCAGATGGCCTTGCTGGTCGGCAAGTCGCCGTCGGAATGGACCGCGCCCGATTTCGACCTGAAGACCCTTAAGGCGCCGGCCGAGATCCCGGTCAGCCTGCCCTCGCAGATGGTCCGCAATCGCCCCGACATCCTGGCCGCCGAAGCCGACCTGCACGCCGCGACCGCCGCCATCGGCGTGGCCGTGGCCGCGCAGTATCCGGACATCAAACTGTCGGCGGTGCTGACCCAGGAAGCTATCAAACCCGGCGACATTTTCCAGGCTGACTCCGCGGCCTGGACCGTGTTGGGCGGGCTGACCGCGCCGGTGTTCCATGGGGGGACCCTTAAGGCCAATCGTGCGGCCGCCGAGGCCGATGCGCGCATCTCGCTCGCCCGCTACGAACAGACGGTGCTGAAGGCCTTCGTGCAGGTCTCCGACGTGCTCTCGGACCTCGGCACGGACCAGCAGTCGATCACGTCGCTCGAACTGGTCAATCAGGCCGCCGAAGCCGGCGCGCAGGACGCCCAGAACGCCCTGCGCCTGGGCGGTGGGCCGATGGTCGACGTGGTCCAGGCGCAGCGCACCTTGAGCCGCGCGCGCCGGGCGCTCGTCGAAGCCCAGGGCCGCCGGATGAGCGATCTCGTGGCCCTCTACGCCGCCACCGCCACCGACTGGCGCGCCGCCCGCTAGGGCGCGGTCCCAGCTTGCGGCCCTAGCTTACCGCCATGGCGTCGCGGTGCGCCTTGCTGTGCGTTTCGGCGAGCAGGAACACCGAGACCAGCGAAACCAGGCACAGGCCGGTCATGTAGACGGCGATCGGCGCGGACGAGTGGTATTTGGCGAACAGCGCCGTGGCGATCAGCGGCGCGAAGCCGCCGCCGCAGATGGCGCCGATCTGATAGCCCAGCGAGGCTCCCGAATAGCGGAACTCGGTGGAGAACAGCTCGGTCATCAGGGCCGCCTGGCAGCCGTACATGGTCGAGTTGAAGATCAGGCCGCCGGCGATGGCGAGGAGCATCATCGGGAAGGCCGCGGTGTCGAGCAGATGGAAGAACGGCCAGGCGCACCAGGCCGCCGCCAGCGCCGCGCCGGCCATGAAGACGCCGCGCCGTCCGACCCGGTCGGAGAGCCAGGCGGTCAACGGCAGGACCGGGGCGGAGAAGCAGCTGGCGATCACCACCACCCACAGGATGGACGTCTTGGCCACGTGCAGGGTGCTGGTGGCGTAGGACACCGCGTAGGTGATCATCAGGTAGAAGGTGCCGTTGGCGGCCACGAAGGCGCCCGCCGCCAGCGCGATCTCCTTGGGGTTCTTGGCCAGGACCTTGAGGATCGGCGAGCCCTGGGCGGCGCGAATCTTGGCCTGGGCCTGGGTCAGGCTGACGCCGGTCTCGGCGGCGAGCGCCGCGGCCTCGTCCTCCTGCTTCTTCGCGGCCAGCGCCTGGGCGGCCTTGAAGTCGGCGGTGTCCTCGAGTTTCAGCTGGATGTAGAGCGCGAGGCCCACCAGGACGATCGACAGCAGGAAGGGTACGCGCCAGGCCCACGCCAGGAAGCTGTCCGGCGGCACCGTCGCGCCCATGATCAGGAAGATGGCGTTGCCCAGGATCACGCCGGCCGGCACGCCCATCTGGGCGAAGCTGCCGTAGAAGCCGCGCTTGGTCGGCGGCGCATTCTCGATGGCGATCAGCACCGCGCCGCCCCATTGGCCGCCCACGGCCAGGCCTTGGATGAAGCGCAGCAGGATCAAGATCAGCGGAGAGAGCACGCCCAGGCTCGCATAGCCTGGCAAGAGGCCCACGCTCGTCGTCGCAAAGCCCATCATCAAGAGCGCGGTCACCAGAGCGGTCTTGCGTCCGACCCGGTCGCCGAAGTGGCCGAAGATCACGCCGCCCACCGGCCGGGCGATGAAGCCCACGGCGAAGGTCGAGAAGGCCGCGAGCTGCGCCACGGCGGGCGGCAGGCTGGCGGCGAAGAACAGCTTGGGAAACACCAGCGCCGCCGCTGTGCCGTAGATGAAGAAGTCGTACCATTCGATGCTGGACGCAGCGAGCGAGGTCATCGCCAGCTTGCCGATGTTGATCTTGGCGGCGGGCGCGCCGGCGGCTGCGGTCATGGTCCCTCTCCCGAACTGTGCGCGGCGTGATCCCGCGCTTGCCGGAAGGGGTAGCGCAGTTCCTCCCCCGAGCGAAGGGCCCGAGGGAGGTTTTTGGCGTCAGATCAAGCGTGTGGCCGGGCCGCCTCGCTGGCCTCGGCCGCCAGGCGGCCGGTCAGTTCGGCCATATGGTCGAAGTCGGCCTCGAAGGCGCCCAGGCCCTGGGTCAGGCCGCGCAGTTCGGCGATCAGCCCCTGGCGTTCGGACTGCGGCAGATAGGCCTCGATCCGCTCCCAGCCGCGCCAGTCTTCCCGGGGGGCCAGACCCAGGATCTGGCCGCGCCGGGCGGTGAGCGCCGAGGTGACGTTCGAGGCGCTGGGCGAGGGCGAATAGACCGTAAGCTTCTCGATGGGCTCCAGCAGCACCGCGCCGCAGTCCGGCAGGCCCTCTTCCATCGCCAGGCGCCCGGCCATGCGGAAGGCCATTTCGGAGGAGTCGACGCTGTGGGTCTGGCCGTCGGTCAGCGTGACCTCCAGGTCGGTGACCGGGAAGCCGAGATGGCCCTTTTCCAGCCCGTCGCGGACGCCCTGCTCGACGGCGGGGATCCACTGCTTGGGCACCGCGCCGCCGACCACGCGCTGGCTGAAGACGAAGCCCGAGCCGCGGGGCAGGGGCCGGATCTCCACCGTTACGTCGGCGAACTGGCCATGGCCGCCGGACTGCTTCTTGTGCCGCGAGCGCTGGGTCGTGCCGCGCTGGATGGTCTCGCGGTAGGCGGTCTTCGGCTGCTGGGTGTCGATCTCGACGCCGAAGCGGCGTTTCAGCCGCTCGAGCGCCAGCCGCACATGGCCCTCGCCCTGGCCGGCCAGCAGCACCTGGCGGGACTCCGCGTCATGCGTGAGGCGTAGGCCGGGGTCCTCCTCGATCAGCTTGCCGAGCGCCCCGGAGAGGCGGACGTCGTCCTTGTGGTTGCGGGCCGAGAGCGCGACGGCGAACAGCGGCCGGCGCGGCGTCGCGGCGGCCGTCACCGTCTGCGGCTTGCCGGTGGTCGAGAGGATCTGGCCGGCTTGCGCCGCCTCCACCTTGCCGATGGCGCAAACCTCGCCGACCGGGGCCGAGGCGATCTTCTTGATCGCCGCGCCCTGCACCGAGAACAGCCCGCCGGCCCGGCAGCGCTCACCGTCCGGCAGCACGAAGTCGGCGCCGTCCGGCAGGGCTTTGCCGAACACCCGGGCATAGGCGAGCTTGCCGGACTGGCCGGCGTAGGCCGCCTTCAGCACATAGGCGCCGGCCTCGATCCC
>Ga0070730_10000341_pt1 | contig 57129 bp, 44 predicted proteins | sample Coa_R1_3_FD_66447 | JGI IMG/M metagenome (GOLD analysis project Ga0070730, IMG submission 66447) | Surface soil microbial communities from Centralia Pennsylvania, which are recovering from an underground coalmine fire - Coalmine... | ecosystem: Environmental > Terrestrial > Soil > Unclassified ... | reverse complement strand
TGTCGACGCTGAGGCGGCGCTCGGAGTACACCACCTGCCGCTCCGACTCGACGATCTTGGGATCGAAGGCGAGGTTCTGCACGCGGTCGGCTTCCAGATCGAACACGAGTTCCAGGTCTGAATTCGGAAACCAGTCCTGATAGACAGTCAAATCGTTGGTCGTGTAGGCGTTGTTGCTGCCCCCGGCGCCTTCCATGGCTTTGTCAAACTGGCCGGGACCGTATTTCTTGGCGCCATTGAACATCATGTGCTCGAAGAAGTGGGAAAGGCCGGTGATGCCTTCGTGCTCGTTGCGCGACCCCACACGGAAGAAAGTGTAGAGCGCGACGTTCGGGATGGAAGGATCTTCCTGTACGAGAACCTTCATCCCGTTCTTGAGCGTGTGCTCCTGGATGTTGAAGTTCTGCGCGGAAAGCGGCAAAACAGAGACTATTACGGCTAACAAAACATAAAGAAGCTGTTTCATGAATACTCCTCGGATGAGCGTCACGTGAGAGTGACGGGTAACTTCAATGAAGGCCAAGCGGGACATTGTGCAGTGCGCTCTCTTGAAGAAGCAAGAGGAATCCACGAAGGACAGGAAGGTACACGAAGGAAGGCGGAGCGTCCATGATTGGGATCACAATGGCTTGTCTCGTCCCCCGGAAGCTCTGGTGCTAAACTCTCCTCATGTCTGAAGGACGTTCGCGCGCGCTGTTGTGGATTCTGATCGGCGGAGGAGCGTTTTTCCTCTTCGTGTTGGCCGTGTTCACACTGGTCTATCTCACCCTGCACGCCGGTGGGGGGACAGAATCGAGCTTCGGAGGCTTCGGAGACCGCATTGGCGTGGTCGACCTCGACGGAGTGATTCTCTCGCCGCAGCCGGTGGTAGGGCAACTGAAGAAGTTCGGCGATGACTCATCGATCAAGGCCATCATTCTGCACGTGAATTCTCCCGGCGGCGGCGTCGCGGCCTCGGAAGAGATTTATCGCGAAGTGAAGCGCATTCGCTCCGAGAAGAAAAAGAAGATTGTGGCGTCGGTCGAGACCGTGGGAGCCAGCGGCGCGTTTTATGTTTCGGCGGCGTGCGACAAGATTTATGCGGACCAGGGCAGCATCGTCGGCTCAATTGGCGTGATCGCGCAGTGGGTCAACTACGGCGATCTTTTGAAGTGGGCGAAGCTGAAAGACGTCGTCATCAAGACTGGCGAATTCAAAGACACCGGCAATCCGTCGCGCGATCTGACTCCCGCAGAGCAGGCCTACATGCAGTCGCTTATCGACAACATGTTCGGGCAGTTCATCAAGGCAGTGGCCGACGGCCGCGGCCTGAAGTACGACGATGTGAAAACGATTGCCAACGGCAAAGTCTGGACCGGTGAGCAGGCGCAATCGATGAAGCTGATTGACAAGGTCGGCGACTTCGAGACTGCAGTCGATGAGACCGCAAAGTCAGTGGGCATCAAAGGCGAGCCGACGCTGGCGCGTCCCGAAAAAGACCGCAGAACGCTCATGGATTTGTTGCTGGGCGATGTGTCGCAGTACTTGCCGACGGCGGACAAGATGCTTGAGCAGCACGTCGGCTTTTACTATCTCTGGAAATAACCAGGAAGCGAGGAGTGTCGTTTATGCGAAAGCTCGTATGGGTATTCGTGTGTCTCGCGGTTTCGAGCGGCGTGGTTGTGGCGGCGGACGGGCCTGTGCTGCTGCGGCGTCCCACGGTGAGTCGGACGCAGATCGCATTCACATATGCCGGCGACCTGTGGGTGGTGGGCCGCGACGGCGGTGATGCGCGCCGGCTGACCACCGGCATCGGAACAGAAACGGATCCGGTGTTTTCTCCTGACGGCTCGCTGATCGCATTTACCGGTGAGTATGAGGGCAATCGTGACGTCTACGTGGTTGCGGCCAACGGCGGCATTCCGCGGCGCCTGACGTATCATCCTGGGCCCGACGAAGTTCTGGGCTGGACGCCTGATGGCAAGGGAGTTCTATTTCGCTCCAATCGGAACAGCTATGTCGATTTCGTGGACCAACTCTATGTTGTGAATCTGGAGGGCGGCGGTTTCCCACGGGAGCTTGCCCTGCCCATGGGAGAGGAGGCTTCGTTCTCGCCTGACGGCACGCACGTCGCGTATGTTCCCAATCCGAAGTGGCAGCGCGCGTGGAAGCGGTATCACGGCGGGCAGACGACGCCGATCTGGATCGTGAATCTCGCGACGTCGGAAGTCGAGGACCGGATTCCGCGCGACAACTCCAACGACTCCAGCCCGATGTGGGTTAGTGACATGATCTACTTTCTCTCGGATCGCAACGGGCCGGTGACGCTGTTCGCCTACGATACGAAAACGAAGCAGGTCACAGAGGTGATCAAGAATGACGGCTTCGACTTCAAGTCGGCATCGGCGGGCGCTGGCGCGATTGTTTATGAGCAGTTTGGCACGCTGCACCTGTACGACATCAATGCCCGCCAGCCGAAGGATCTCAATATACGGGTAGCGGGCGATCTGCCTCAGGTGCAGCCGCATTTCGTGAAAGTCGATCCGAAGACGATCGAGAGCATTGATCTTTCGCCGTCGGGCGTGCGCGCGGTGCTGGAAGCGCGCGGCGAAATCTTCACCATCCCATCGGACAAGGGCGACATCCGCGATTTGACCAACACTCCGGCGGTCGAGGAGCGCGACCCGGCGTGGTCGCCGAATGGAAAATGGATCGCGTATCTCTCCGATCGCACGGGCGAATACGGCCTGGAACTGCGCGATCAGAACGGCATGGGTGAGCCGCGCCGGATTGACTTGGGCCAGCCACCGTCATTCTTCTATTCGCCGCAGTGGTCGCCAGACAGCAAAAAAATTGCATACACGGATAAGCGCCTGAACCTGTGGTACGTGGATATAGATCAAGGCAAGCCGGTGCGCGTCGATACCAACCTGTTTGAGACGCCCGATCGCACGCTGGATCCCGCCTGGTCGCCGGATGGCCAATGGCTCACGTATACCAAAATCCTGTCGAATCACCTGCACGCTGTATTTGTTTATTCGCTTGCCAGCGGCAAAGCGTCACAGGTGACCGATGGAATGAGCGATGCGCGCTATCCGCAGTTCGATGCGAAGGGCAAATACCTGTACTTCACTGCGAGCACGGATATGGGACTGGCTGCCGATTGGCTCGACATGTCGAGCATCAGCCGGCCCGTGTCGCGCAGCGTGTACATCGCAGTGCTGAGCAAAGATCAGGTCTCGCCACTGGCGCCGGAGAGCGACGAGGAGAAGATCACGGAAGAGAAGAAGTCGCCGCCGCCGCCGAAGGTGCCCATCTCAGGCAGCAAAGCCGAGCGAGATAAAACCAGGCGCGATGAAGCCTCGGATGCGAAAGCCGAGGACGCGAAGGCTGGGGACGCGAAGGCTGGGGAAGAAGGTGACAAGAAGCCAGAGAAGAACGAACCGGTGATCGTGAAGGTGGACGTGGAAAACATCGGCCAGCGAATCCTCGCACTGCCAATCCACTCGCGGAACTACGTTGGACTGACGGTCGGCAAAGCGGGAATTCTATTTCTGAGCGAAGCGCCGGCGGTGCCCAGTGAAGAGGGCCAGGGCAATCCCAAGCTCACGGTTTACAAGTTCGATCTCGAGAAGCGCAAGGACGACAAATTTCTCGACGAGGTGGGTGCGATGACGCTGTCGCACAACGGCGAGAAGATGCTCTATCGCAAAGGCGAGCAGTGGATTATTGCAAGCACCGATGCGCCACCGAAGCCGGAGGCTGGTGAGCCGAAGCCTGGCGAGGGGCCGTTGAAGATCGACGGTCTGCAAGTGTTCGTCGATCCGCGCGCCGAGTGGAAGCAGATGTATCACGAAACATGGCGCATCGAGCGCGACTTTCTCTACGACCCGCACTTTCACGGGCTCGACCTGTCTGTGACCGAAGCGAAGTACGCGCCCTACCTGGAGAACATGGGTTCGCGGGAGGAGCTGAATTATCTATTCGAGGAAATGTTGGGCGAGCTGACGCTGGGCCACGTATTTGTCGGTGGTGGCGACACGCCTGACAACAAGCCAGTGGCTAGAACTGGCCTGCTGGGTGCGGATTACGTCGTCGACAACGATCGCTATCGCTTCTCGTACGTCTATTACGGCGAGAACTGGAACCCGGACCTGAAAGCCCCGCTTACCCAACCAGGCGTGAACGTCAAGGCCGGCGAGTATTTGCTGGCGGTGAATGGTCGCGAGCTGCATTCGTCGGACAATCTGTACAGCTTTTTCCAGAGCACGGCGGGGAAATCGGTCATGCTGAAAGTCGGGCCGAGCCGCGACGGTAAAGGTGCGCGCGAAGTCACAGTCGTGCCGGTCGAGAGCGAGGTGAGCCTGCGCCGGCGGGAGTGGATCGAACGCAATCGGCAGAAGGTCTACGAGATGAGCGGCGGCAAAGTCGCTTATGTCTACCTGCCCGATACTGCCGATGGGGGCTACACCTATTTCAATCGCTACTACTTCTCGCAGATCGACAAGAAAGCGGCTGTGATTGATGAGCGCTTCAATCAGGGCGGTGACATCGCGGATTACATCGTCGACCACCTGCATCGCCCCATCATGAGCCTGATGATGACGCGTGACGGGCAGGAATTCCCCAGTCCGATGTCGGAGATCTTCGGACCCAAGGTGATGATCATCAATCAGCTGGCGGGTTCCGGCGGCGATGCGCTGCCCTGGTATTTCCGAAAAGCGAATGTCGGACCGCTCGTCGGCAAGCGCACTTGGGGTGGCCTGGTGGGGATCTACGACTATCCACGACTGATGGATGGTGGCCGCGTGACTGCTCCTCGAATAGCGATCTATGGGTTGAAGGGCGATTGGGAAGTGGAGAACCATGGTATCTCCCCGGATATAGAGGTGGAACTCGATCCCAAAGCCATGCGCGACGGCCACGATCCGCAACTGGAGACGGCGGTGAAAACCGTGCTGGATCTGCTGCAGAAGAATCCCGCGCCAACGTATCCGCGACCCGAGTACCCGAACTATCATCCGAGGACGGCGGTGGCGACGGGGAAATAGTTTTTCGAGATTGCAATTGAGGGTTTTTCGATGGGAATCGGTCACGTTGCCGTTGCGCTCGGCGCTTCACGAGCCGTTCCGCGCGTGAATGTGGGATGGTTCGTTCTCGCCGCGCTGCTCTCTGATTTTCTGCTCGGTATTTTCGCCGCGCTCGGGCTGGAGCATTCCACTGCTCCGCCCGACTATGCACACCGGCACTATTTACTTTTCACGTTTCCCTATTCTCATGGGTTAGTGCCCCTGCTGCTGTGGGCCGCGATTTTCGGGCTGCTGATCGCTGGCCTTTATCGATTCGACTTCAAGCGAGTCTGGCTGGTGGCGGCGTTAGTTGTTCTCTCCCACTTCATTCTCGACGGCATCGTCCACGTCGCCGGCCTGCCGATCGCGGGCGAAGATTCTCCTAAATTAGGTCTAGGATTGTGGAACCACATGCCCCTCGAACTTTCGCTCGAGACGCTGATGGCGGTTATCGGCGTTGCCATTTATTGGAGGGTTGCAGGAGCCGGGACCTCCGCGCTGAGCCGCTATGGGATGTCGGTGTTCGTCGCACTGGTGACCGCGATGACGTGGACTCAACTGGGGCTTACAGTTCCGCCTCCGGATCGGCAACTCACCGTGTCATGGATCGCCGTGCCGCTGGTCTTTGCGGCGATCGCCTACGGATTTGATCGCAGACGACAAAAGTGGGCCGTTTCTACATAAGAACGAGGGTGCCCTGGGCGCAACTTGCATCCAACCCCTGAAATTTGAGAAGGTTATGGGTGCCGGGGCAGGAAGCACCCGCCTCCGGACGCGGAGACCGCATTTCTGTGGTGATAAGTTCAGGCAAGAGAGGGGCGTTATGACGAAAGCCGATCTGATCGACGAAGTCTCGCGTTTGGCGGAACTTACGAGGAAAGATAGCGAAGTGATCGTGGAAACGATCTTTGATAGCGTGGTGCGCTCGCTGCGCGCCGGCGACAAGATCGAGATCCGCGGCTTTGGCAGCTTCCGAACCCGACAGAGACGTCCCCGCGTCGGGCGCAATCCCAAGACCGGTGAGCGCGTCGAAGTGCCCGCGAAAAAGATTCCTTTCTTCAAGCCCAGCAAGGAGTTGAAGGACCTGGTCAATGAGGCCACCGCGGGCGCCACGCCAGCAGCCTCGTCTCCGCCAGCAAGCTCAACCCCGCCAACCGCATGATCCAGCGTACCTGTGTGGATTTGCCTCTTGTCATCCTGAGCCGCGAATTTTGCGGCGAGGGATCTGTACAGTTTTTGATCGACGAATGATACAAAACGTGGCGTCCAACGTCTGACCTCTTATGCGTACCCTGCAACGCTTCCTCCTGCTCGTGTGTTTTGTTTCCGCCACCTGTTTTGCCCAAACCCAATTTCCAGACACTCCCGCCGGCCATCAGGCGGCCGCCTGGCTCGCGGTTTTCAATCGCGGCGACAAGGACGCCTTTCGCGAATTCCTGCAAAAGAATTTTCCGTCGCGGCTGGAGCGACTTGAGGGCGCGATGGAGTTCCGCCAGGCAACGGGAGGATTCGATCTCAAGAAAGTGGAGGAATCCACGCCGACGAAGTTTGTGGCCTTGGTGCAGGAGCGCAACTCCGACCAGATGGCACGTATGACGCTGGAGGTGGAAAGCGCCGAACCGCACCAGATCTCAAACATGGAATTACAGGCTGTGCCGCGTCCGGCAGAGTTTGCGCTGCCGCGCCTGAGCCAGAGCGAACTGATTGCGGCTACGAAGAAAGAAATCGAGCACGAAGCCGCAGCAGATCGTTTTGCGGGGACCGTCCTGATCGCCAAGGACGGCAAGCCAGTTCTCGCCGAGGCCTACGGTTTGGCCGACCGCGAGCACAAAACGCCGAACATGCTGAAGACCCGTTTTCGCATTGGTTCGATGAACAAGATGTTTACCGCGGTCTCGATCCTGCAATTGGTGCAGGCTGGCAAAGTGGGGCTCAACGATTCCATTGGCAAGTACCTGACGGATTATCCCAACCAGGATGTCGCAACCAAGGTGACGATCCACCACTTGCTGACGCATACCGGCGGGACGGGCGACTTCTTCGGGCCGGAGTTCGATAAGCACCGGCTGGAACTGCGCACACTGCAGGATTATGTGAAGCTTTATGGCAGCCGCGCGCCCGAATTCGAGCCTGGAAGCAAGTGGGAGTACAGCAATTACGGTTTTCTGCTGCTCGGCGTGATCATCGAAAAAGTCAGCGGCCAGAGTTATTACGACTACGTACATGATCACGTGTACGTGCCGGCGGGAATGACTTCCACGGCTTCCGATCCTGAAGACCAACCTGTCGGCGATCGCAGCGTCGGCTACACGAAAATGGATAGCGCCGACTGGAAACCGAATACCGACACATTGCCTTGGCGTGGCACGTCGGCGGGCGGCGGATATTCGACGGTCGAAGATCTCTCGAAGTTTGCGTCCGCGTTGCTCGCCAACAAACTGCTGGACGCGCACTACACAGAATTGCTCACCACGGGCAAGCCCGGCACTCCAGATAACAGCTACGCCTACGGCTTCGGCGACCACAAAATTAACGGCATCCGCTGCTTCGGCCACGGAGGCGGCGCTCCGGGGATGAACGGCCAGTTGGAAATCTGCCCGGCCAATGGGTATGTCGTGGCGGTGCTGGCGAATCTGGATCCGCCGGCTGCGGGGCGGTTGGCGGATTTCATCACGAATCGGTTGCCGGAAAAGTGATCGTGTAGCGACAGCTGCCTCGGCTGTCGGGCGAGCGAGGATCGCCTTGCTCTTGCGGACGCTTCGACGCCTCCGGCGTCGGACAGCCGAGGGCGGCTGTCCCTACATGATTCTTATTTCAAATAAAGGTCCGCGACCTTCACTGCAAACTCTTTGGGATCAATATCCGTGCGGTTGGCGAGGATGATGATCGTCAATCCGTCATCCGTGAATCTCTGGATCGTCGTGCGAAAGCCTCTGGTCTCGCCGTCGTGCCACATGCGTTTGTGGCCTTTGTAGGGATCGAGAAACCATCCGGAACCGTAGCTGACAGGCTCGCCCTTTTCGTCTTTCGCAGGACCTGCGGTCGGCTGCGCGGGAGTCAGGGCTGGCTGCATCTCGGACGCGCTCAGCAGCGTGTGTTCGCGCAGGGCACGATCCCACTTGGCTAGATCATCGATCGACGTATAAATGCCGCCGTCGCCCAGGGTGGCTGAAGTCGAGCTCTGGTCCGTTTCCCGCCAGCCGTCTTTCTCTTTCGTGTGGCCGTAGGCGCGGTGCGGCACTTCGTTCTTTCCTTTCTCGTAGGCGAGCGTATTGGTCATCTGCAGGGGAACGAAGATCCTGTCGTGCAGAAACTGGCCGAAGGGCTTGCCGGACACCTTCTCCACGATCAGCCCCAGCATGACATAGCCGGAGTTGCTGTACTCCCACTTCGAGCCCGCGGGAAACTTGCCGGCGGTTTGTTGCTCGAGGAGCTTGAGCACGTCCACGTCGTGGATTTGCGGGACCTGCTCGTCCGGCGTGTTGGGATGCAGGTTCGTCCACAGGTCTTCGTAGTCGGGCAGGCCGGAGGTGTGGTTGAGAATCTGGCGCACGGTGATCGTTTTTCCGTAGGCGGGAAACTCGGGGAAGATGTCGGTCAGATGATCTTCATAGTGCAGCTTGCCATCATGCACCAGGAGCATGATGCACATGGCCGTGAACTGCTTAGTGAACGAGGCCAGCCGGAAGTTCGTGCTTGGGTCGATGTCGTGCCGCGTGCGGAGGTCGGTGACGCCGTATCCTTTGCGGAAAACGGGCTGGCCGTTGCGAACGACGAGCACGGCCGCCCCGGGGGCGTCGGTGGACTGCAGAGGGGAGAAGATCGCATTGATCTGGGCGTAAGTAACCTGTGGGAACGTAGGATTCCGTACAAAGACAAACGTAAGAATTAAAAGTAATTCAAGTTGAGGTCCGAAGAGCAAGCGCCGAGAGCAAAGAGCCATAAGCGTGACGATAGCAGGTTCTGGGTGCCGGTAATCGCGAAGCTATCGGGAACTACCCGCCATCATCAAAGAGGCGCGTGACGGCAATATCAAATTCAGGAGTCCGATCAATGCTCCCGTGAGCACCATGGAGTACACCCATACTCGCCATACATACCATCTTGCCCGGTCCCTCGTGGCGTAGACAAGATACAAAACAATCGCCACAAACAAGTAGTAGAGGCCTAGGGAACGTGGCGAGTGAAATAGATTCCTCGATTGCCACTCGGCAATCCGTTCAGGAGGGAACCTGACCAATACTCTGACGAGGGCCGACGCGAAACTGACTAAGAGAGCCACTGCGGTGGCGGACCTGAACGTCCAGTATGGGCGCATCTTTGGAGGAAACAGAAATTCTGCCATCCCTAGATGGAGCTTCGACATTAATCGTTGCCCGGCTTCGCTCCCGGCAGGCGCTTTCTCAGGAATTTGATCTGGCCGTTGTGGTTGGATTCGTGCTCGCAGACGTGGAACCACTTGCAGTAATTGTTCGTCGGACCCCAGCCCCAGCTTTTGTCGACGGCCAGGAGCCAATCATCGTCGCGTTTGCGGAATTCGGCCAGCGTCTGTTCGCGCGTCTCGCTGAGCAGATTCAGATAGTGGTCGAGATCGTGGCCTTTGATTTCTTTGCGCGCGCTATCTCCTAACTCCATAGCGGGGCCCCACTTTTGCTTGTAAGAGTCCGGGACATCCTGCAGTGGATTGTTTTCGAAGGTGTTGATCTGGTAAATCCGGTCGGTCGCCGCGAGATGCATTAGCAGGGAGCCAATCGTGTTCGCGTTGGCATCGAAAAGATAGTCAAGTTCCTTCTGCGACATCCCTTTCACCGAGCGCAGAACCATGGAACGCATCCACGTCATCATCGAAACGAGAGTGCCGACTTGCGGCGAGTAGCCCTTCTTCGGGCCAATGATGTTGATGTCGCTTTCTTCTGAAACAGCGAGGGTAGGGACGAGGGCGAAGCCTGAAGACGCGGTTGCGAACGCGGCGGCTGTCATGAGGAAATTGCGTCGGCTCGGGGCGCATTCGGCTGGGAACATGAGGTCCTCCGGTCGGGGTGAAATCGGGGGCAAGAACGAACGGATGGTATCACAAGCCACAACAGATCATTGACGGATGCCCACGACTCCCATCTGCCTGCCTGTCTCCCCCTTCTCGGCGCGGTAGGAGAACAGCTGTTCCGGACGGCAATTCGTGCACAGCGGTGAGGCCTCGATGTTTTTCTTCGGGACTCCTGCTGCCAGCAACTGCCGGCGGTTCGCTTCCACGAGGTCGAGAAAAATCTTCGGCGCCAGCTCACCATGTCCGGGAGCGCGCGCGGTCAGGAACAGCAACGGATATTTCTCGCGCACCGGGTCGGACTCTTTGACTTCGCGAAACAGTTTGGACCCATATTCGAACTGCGACTCGAATTTCGTGCGCACTTCTTCGCCGACTTCGTAGCAGCATCCCTGAATGCCCGGGCCAATCGCCGCTCTCAGATCGCGTGGACGGGTGCCGAAGGCGCGAAACATCTCGCCCACACCTTTTTCGACGATTCGCTGCACCGTACCGCGCCATCCGGCGTGAAACACTCCGACTGCGTGGTGTTTGCTGTCGACGAGAATGACGGGCAGACAATCGGCTGTTTGGATCGCGAGAAGCAGCCCGGGCGTGCTTGTGATCATGCCGTCGCCCACAAGTTGCTTTGCTGGGCCTGAATCTACGCAATGAATCACGTCGGAGTGAATCTGACGCAGTGTGACGAAAGGCCACTCGGTTCGCCGCGATCCACGCCGTGTCTTGCCCAACCCAAGCTGACGAGCAAACGCTTCACGGTTGCGTTCCACGGCAGTCCTGGAGTCGTCCTTCGTGAAGCCGAGGTTCAGATCGCCTTTCCCGTAGGCGCGGGAGAATCCGCCCACACGAGTGGAGAATCCGTGAACGAGCCAAGGCGTTGCGCTCAACTGGCGCGCGCGAACAATTGTGAGTTTGGTCTTCTGTGGGGCCCGGGTTGGCACGTCTCCATGATAAAGGAAGTCCGCGGTTTGCTTGGGGCGCAGGCACTTCGCTATAGTTTTACCTATGTTTGAAAACTTCACCGCCACCGATCGCTGGACGAAAAAGCAGGTCCACTGCGCCTACCAGTGCCAGATCATCGCGATTGCAACGCGTCACGCAGATGCCGTCGACTATAAGTTTCTCGTCGGCGGGCGGCCGGTATGGGTGGCGCTGCCGCATCCCGCGTGGGTGGAATACAAGAAGCGCACAGGCAAGATAATTACCGATTCGCTGGCGGTGGAAATTGCCGGGCATTATCTGAAGTCTGCTCTCGAATCCGGCGAGGGCGTGGGGCGGGAGATGTACTCCCTTACCGTAGAAGAGACTCTGAAGCATCTTGACGCGGCTGTCGCCGAAATGCAGGCACAGCCGGCGTAAGCTTTGAGAATCCCAGGTTTCGCAAATGCGGCGAGACCCTGGGGCACCCTCCCTAGTTTCCCGGTGAAAACTTAAAATTCAGTCTCCGGACAGCCGAGGCGGCTGTCCCTACATTCCTTAGATCACTACGGCTTCCTTGTACTCTCCAAAGACGCGGCGCATGGCATCGGAGATTTCTCCGACAGTCGCGTTGGCTTCGACTGCTGCCAGAATACGCGGCATGACGTTCGAGCCTGAGCGCGCGGATTCCTCGACGCCCACTAACGCTGCCTTCCACGATGCGGCATCCCTCTTTGCCCGTAGAGCGCGGACGCGTTCGACCTGTTTCGGTTCCAGAGCGGGATCGATCCGTTGAATGGGAATCGCCTTTTCGTCTTCGACTTCGAAGCGATTCACGCCGACGACGATTGCCTCCTGATTGTCGACTTGCTGCTGGTATTCGTAGGCGGCGTTCTGAATCTCCTGCTGCACGTAGCCGCGCTCGATGGCCTTCAGCATTCCCCCGAGCACCTCGATTTTGCCGAGATATTCTGCCGCACGGGTTTCGATTTCGTTAGTCAAAGACTCAACATAATACGAGCCGGCAAGCGGATCGATCGTCTGCGGAGCACCGGATTCGTAGGCAATGATCTGCTGCGTACGCAGGGCAATCCGCGCTGCCTGCTCCGTGGGCAGGGCGAGGGCCTCATCGAACGAGTTGGTGTGCAGCGATTGCGTGCCGCCGAGCACGGCTGCCATCGCCTGAATGGCCGTGCGTACGATGTTGTTCTCGGGTTGCTGCGCCGTCAGGGTAGATCCCGCGGTCTGAGTATGGAAACGCAGCATCCACGAGCGCGGATTCTTTGCCTTGAAGTGCTCGCGCATGATGCGCGCCCACATCCGCCGGGCGGCCCGGAACTTCGCGACCTCTTCCAGAAAGTTACTATGCGCGTTGAAGAAGAACGACAAACGCGGAGCGAATTTATCGACGTCGAGTCCTGCTTTGATTGCTGCTTCGACATACGCCATGCCATTGCCGAGCGTAAACGCCACTTCCTGCACGGCGGTCGATCCCGCTTCGCGCATGTGATAGCCGGAAATCGAGATCGTATTCCAATCCGGCACGTTCTCGTTGGCCCAGGCAAACATGTCAGTGATGACGCGCATAGCCTGGTGCGGCGGGTAGATATATGTTCCGCGCGCGATGTACTCCTTCAGCACGTCGTTCTGCACCGTGCCCGACAGCTTGCGGATGTCTGCGCCCTGCCGCCGCGCAACGGCCACATATAACGCGAGCAGGATTGACGCGGTCGCGTTGATGGTCATCGAAGTCGAAATCTTGGTCAGTTCGATGCCGTCGAAAAGCCGCTGTATGTCCTCGATGGAATCGATGGCGACGCCGACCTTGCCGACCTCGCCGGCTGCTAATGGGTGATCGGAGTCGAGCCCGATCTGAGTTGGGAGATCAAATGCAACCGAGAGCCCGGTAGTGCCGTTGGCGAGCAGATATTTGTAGCGCTTGTTCGACTCTTCGGCGTCGCCCATGCCGGCGTATTGGCGCATGGTCCATAGGCGGCCTCGATACATGGTGGCTTGCACGCCGCGGGTGAACGGATATTCGCCGGGGTATCCAACTTCGCTTTCGTAGTCCGAACCTTTCAGGTCGGCAGGAGTGTAAAGAGGCTTAATGTTGATGTGGGAAGAGGTTTCAATCTCAGCAGGGGCGCTGGGACCGGCACTTAATTTCTGCGTCATGATCTGCCCCGCAATAATTGCGATTAATTTTTGAGTGGCGCCGCCGTCTCGGCGGCTGTCGGGGGCGTCTCGCCCTCCCGCGAGCGCAAGATGCGCTCGCGACAGCCGGCGGGGCGCCGGCGCTACTTTTTATGGGCGCTGGCTTTTTCTCCGCACCCTCCAGAACGAACTCAATCCAAACCAGGCAAAGGTGAGCATTGCGCATGCAGCAATGGCCGCGCGGGCTGGACCGGTGTGTCCGGTGTGATACTTGCCATATTCTTTGAATGCGGCGCCCCCGAAGCCAAGCGCCATCACCAGGAAGATCAGGCCGGTCACCTCGAGCCAGAGTTGGTGCAAAGCGTGCCCGAAGGAGCGAGCCGTGGTGCGAACCCCGCTCCATATCGCATTGACGGTGCGGCTGCGTCCCGCCTGCTGGCCCGCAACCCGCGCCACGATACCCACTTTGCGCCAGGTGGAGACTATACTCACGACCTCGATTTTAGCAGCCTGCGGCGATACAATGAGCGCACATTACGTCGTAGCGAACTGTTCTGGTTCGCGGGGCATCTAAAGCAAGGAGCGCATTATGCAAACGGCAGCGCCCGATCTCACCCAACTAAAATCCGGCATGAAGGCCACGTGGATGGCTGGCGACTTCGGCCAAATTGCGCATTACACCGCGCGCGAAGCCGAGAGTTTTGTAGCGCGCATCGGAATCGCCCCGGGTTCCCAAGTGCTCGACGTCGCCTGCGGCACCGGCAACACTGCAATTCCCGCGGCCAAGGCGGGCGGTTCGGTGACAGGAGTCGATATTGCCACAAATTCTTTGGAACAAGCGAAGAAGTGGGCCGCCACCGAGAAGCTGAACATCCGTTTCGAAGAGGGCGATGCGGAAGAGCTTCCTTATAAGGATTCGTCGTTCGATGTCGTGCTGACCATGTTCGGAGCGATGTTCGCGCCTCACCCGGAAAAGGTGGCGGCGGAGTTGCTGCGGGTCTGCAAGCCCGGCGGAATTATCGCCATGGCAAACTGGACACCGCAGGGATTTGTCGGAAAGTCGCTTGAGGTCACGGCGAAGATGGTTCCTGCTCCACCGATTCCGCCTCCAGCTCTATGGGGTGAGGAGAGCGTCGTGCGGCAGCGGCTGGGGCCCGGCACGAAGCATCTCAGCTGCACGCGCCGGCACGCTCAGTTTATTTATCCGTATTCGCCGAAAGGAATGGTGGATTTTTTCCGCCGCTATTTCGGCCCGACGCAGATGACGTTCGCGCGGTTGGACGAGACAGGGCAGAAAGAGCTGGCGGCGCAGCTGGAAGCGCTGTGGGCTGAACACAATACGGCGACAGACGGAACGACGCAAGTGGCGGCCGAATATCTCGAAGTTCGCGCCATTCGCGCTTGACGCAAGATGGTGGTAATGTGATCTTAAGCAGGGGGGCCCGGTGGATCCACAACTCAAGCAACTGATGAAGGAACTCGGCGATGCGATCAACGAATCTCTCTCCGATTCAGAGCAGATCTCCGAGGTGGTCTCCCGCATTAAAGAAGGTGGCTACGATATTTTCCTGGTGCTCGAAGCTACGATCGGCGTCAGCAAGCAGGGCGAGAAGAATCCGGACAAGACTTCCTTGATCGCCACCATGTCTACAAATCCGGAGTTTAAAGTCAGCGATCAGGACATGAAATTCCTGAAGTCGCTGCGCATCAAGATTGACGAAGAGAAGAAGGAATAGCCTGCCCTCAGTCCGCTAGAAAATTCTTCGCCACAGGGGTTGACAGGGACGCTTTACGCGTTCAGTGATTGATCCAGCAACTGTCCCACCGCGCGGCCTCCTTCAATAATTGAGCTCTTGTGATCCGGCATCCCGGAGAGATCCACGTTGGCGAAGGCGATCCGGCCAAATGGGGCGGAGCGCAGAAGCTCTCCGGGTGCGGGCTTGCCGTCTTTTCCGAAATAAAAGCCGGGGGCGGGGCTCGCATAGGCATGTCCCCATCGGTTCAGGATAATGCCGGCGATATCGCGTTTCGCGTCGAAGCCCGAGCGCGTGAACATGTCGCTCAGCTGCTGGCGAATCTGGCGTTCGTACTCGCGGAAGGGCATCGCAATCATTTCTCCCCGGCCAAGGTGACCTTGTTCCTCCGCAGTATGCCCGGGGCGCGAATACAAGACTTTGATGGTGAGTACGACCGGCGAATCAGGCCCAATCGTGGGCGACTCCGCGCCGCAGAGTGCGAGCTTTCGCAGCTGTATGTACGATCCAATTCCTTCAAACCATTGGCAACCAGAGATTCCCATCTTGTAAAGGAATCGCCAATTGCGCACGGCCAAATTGGCCAGCATGCATGGCGAGCGATAGAACTGCGAATAGGCATCTCTGCGATCATCCGGTAGATCGCGGACGATATGCTTCGTGGTCCAGCTGCCGCCTGCCATGACGACGGAACGCGCTTTGACGCGAAAGGTTTTTCCGGCGCGAATGTAAGCCACCGTCACTGACTCCGATTTCGCGGGATCACCATCGTGTTTGACCCAGACTGCAGTTGAGTTCAGGCGAATTCGGGCGGGCGCACCGGCGCGGTCGAGCGCCGCGAAGTTTACGTTGTTCCGGCAAATGTTTTGGAGCGACTGCTCTCCCGGGATCGCGTCCGGGATCATGGTTTTCACGATGAGCCGTGCGATGCCGCTGTTACCATCGGGGAACATCTGGCTCTCGTCATCGGCCAGTCCACCAAAACCATTGAACGCATATCCGGTATAGCCGGAGAGCGCATCGGCGCCCAGCCCAAAGCCGCTGCCCTCGTCGAGCCCAATAAATTCCCGGACGGTTTCGCGGCTGATGCCGTACTTTTCCATCAAGTGGTCTTCGAGCGTGATGGTGTCGAGGCGACGCGAGATGGCGTCACCGCGGTATTCCGGCGCTTTCATATCCGGCCGCACAGGCGATTGCGTCTTTAACAACTCTTCCCGAGTTTTGGTGGGGATCGGCGCGCCTTCCAGCTTCTTGCCCCAGGGATCGGTGAGCCAAAGTCCTTGCGGCTGGGCGAATTTGGCTCCAAAAAACCAGCCATACGGCGCCCCGCCAAGATACGGCGTGGTGGTCAATGGGATTTCTGGATCGGGCCCGGCCCACTTCTGGTATTCGAGGCGCGGTGTCTTAAGACCGATGGAATCATAAAAGCGCTCGATAAAGCTGTGCGGATAGTTCACCTGAAACAGCGCCGAACCCTGGTGTGCGACCAAGCGGTGACCGTCAACCAGAAATTCGTTCCGTTTCGCCTCCCCGCCGAAGATCGGATGGTTGTCGAGCACGAGGCAGGTCTTACCCTTTCCCGCCTGGCGTTGAAAAATCAGCGCCGCTGCCAGACCGCTGATGCCGCCCCCAACTACAACGCAGTCGTAGGTCTCACCCGTGTCGATTACGTCCGGGGGGAGGCTTTCAAATGCGCCGTCGCGAATCTGATGTCCAGCTTCGAGTACTGGGAGCGTGTTGCCGTTGGAATTGGCATAGTCGCCGACGCCGCCGTAGCCGGTCCAATTGTCCATGGATGATTGTTGCGGATCGGAAGCGCGCTTCGCCAACAACTGCGCCGGCGACATTGAATTGAGCAGCATCCCTCCTGATGCCAGCAGCGTCGCATTCAGGAAATCGCGGCGCGTAATGTCTTGATCCATTCCGAGTATCTTGTCGCCTTGGGTCTCGGTCGTTCCCGATGCTGGGCTAGATGGTTTTTTCCAAGCTGAATCGAGATTTTTCTGCACGTTTGCGGTCTCTCCTCTTCGATGTGCCGAACATTATAGGGCGTTGACCTCACCCAACGCGGCAGCCGTCCTGTGCTACCATCGTGTTTTCTTTCCGCATCTGCCATGCGGGGAACGAGATTCCGACGGGGGATAAGTACGGAATCTGAGGTCCGTAATGAAAGACACTCTTGGGGTTCTCTTGGCAGGTGGCGCCGGCGAGCGACTTTATCCTCTAACTCGTGACCGGGCCAAGCCGGCAGTGACCTTCGGCGGCATTTACAGGATTATTGACGTTACCCTTTCGAATTGTCTGAACTCCGACCTGCGCCGCGTCTACATTCTCACGATGTACAAGGCGCTCTCGCTCAATCGCCATATTCGTGAAGGGTGGAACCTGTTTGGCCGCGAGGTCGATGAGTTCATCGAAGTGTTGCCTCCCATGAAACGCGTGAGCGACCAGTGGTATCAGGGCACGGCCGACGCGGTCTATCAAAACATCTACTCGATCGGCTCCGAGCAGCCCAAACATGTGCTGATCCTCTCCGGCGACCACATCTACAAAATGGATTACGGCAAGATGCTGCGTCAGCATCAGGATGCAGCAGCTGATATCACCCTGGCCACGATCCAGATGGACCCGGAAGAGAGTTATCACTTTGGCGTTGTGGATGTGGACAGCGACGGCCGCATCAATGGCTTCGAGGAAAAGCCCAAAACCACGGCGCTGCGTTCGCCGCTGAATCCGGAGAAGATCGCGGTCTCGATGGGCGTCTACATTTTCAACGCTGACGTGCTCATCCCCGTCCTACTCAAAGACGCCGAGAATCCGCAATCGACCCACGACTTCGGAAAAGACATCCTGCCGAAACTGGTCGACGATTACCGCGTGTATGCCTACGACTTCGTCGACGAAAACAAAAAAGAAGCGCTCTACTGGCGCGATGTCGGCACGCTCGAGGCGTACTACGAAGCGAATATGGATATCGTTTCCGTGTCGCCGATCTTCAATCTGTACGACGAAGCCTGGCCGATCCGCACGCACCAGCGGCAGTATCCGCCGGCAAAATTCGTTTTTGCCGAAACCGGCCGAATGGGCACCGCGCTCGATTCCATCGTATCCAACGGCTGCATTGTTTCCGGCGGGCTGGTGAAGAATTCGGTGTTGTCGCCGGACGTGCGCGTGAATTCCTACTGTGAAGTCGAAGACAGCATTCTGTTCTCTCACGTCAGCGTCGGACGCCGCTGCCGCATCCGCAAGGCGATTCTGGACCGGGACGTGCATGTTCCGGAAGGGACGACGATCGGGTATGATGCCGAGGCCGACCGGCAGCGCTACTTCGTGACCGAGAGCGGCATCACCATTGTTACGCGGGATTATTCGCTGTTCGAGAATCCGGTGACGGTCGACTACTTCACCAGCGAGTAGTCGCCCGACAACGCAAGACTGGGGCTACCGTGGAGCACTTCGATGTAGTCATCATCGGCGCCGGACTTTCCGGCATAGGAGCGGGCTACCGCCTGCAGACGCGGTGTCCACGAAAGAAGTACGTGATTTTTGAAGCCCGGCCCGACATTGGCGGGACTTGGGATTTATTCCGCTATCCCGGCGTTCGCTCCGATTCCGACATGTTCACTCTCGGGTATCCGTTCCGGCCATGGAAAAGCTCCAAGGCGCTCGCGGACGGGCCGACGATTCTGAATTACGTGCGCGACACCGCACGCGAATATGGAATCGACCGAAACATTCGTTTTCAACACCGGGTGCAGTCGGCGTCGTTTTCTTCGAGGGATGCCCGTTGGACGTTGGAAGTCAAAAACGCTGCGACCGGCGAAACGGTTCAATGCACCTGTGATTTTCTGTACGGTTGCACCGGGTATTACCGATACGATGCTGGGTACCAGCCGGACTTTCTTGGCGCGCAGCGCTTTCGCGGGCAATTCATTCATCCCCAGCAGTGGCCGAAGGATCTCGATTACGCGGGTAAAAAAGTTGTAGTCATCGGAAGCGGGGCAACGGCGGTGACGCTGGTTCCTGCCATGGCGGAAACTGCAGCTCACGTCACCATGCTGCAGCGCTCGCCCTCATACATTTTGAGCTTGCCTGCCAACGACCATCTGGCCGAGCGGCTGCAGCGAATCATGCCGGCGGCAGCCGCACACCGGATCATTCGCTGGAAGAACATTCTGGTGAGCATGGGAATTTACCAGTTCAGCCGGCGCGCTCCCGCCAAGGCTCGCAAAATTCTTCGTCAGGGCGCTCTGAAGGACCTGCCGCAAGGATACGAGGTCGATAAGCACTTCAATCCCCGCTATCAGCCTTGGGATCAGCGCCTGTGCCTGGTCCCCAACTCCGACTTGTTCAAATCCATCAGCTCGGGGAAAGCTTCCGTCGTCACGGAGCAAATCGACACCATCACCGAAAGCGGCGTCAAACTGCAGTCGGGCCAGCATCTCGACGCAGATATCATCGTTTCCGCGACAGGGTTGCGCATGCTGGCTCTCGGGGCCGTGAATCTCTCCATCGACGGCACGCCCGTCGACACCGGCCGCACCTTCATCTACAAGGGGACGATGTTGAGCAACGTTCCCAACTTCGCGTTCTGCATCGGCTACACGAACGCCTCGTGGACCCTGCGCGCTGATCTCGCCTCAACCTTTGTTTGCCGCGTGCTGAATTACATGGACCGGCGCGGACACCGCACCTGTGCTCCCGTGTGCGATTCGCTGTCGTTGGAGCCCAAACCCTTGCTCGCCCTAACGTCAGGCTATGTGTTGCGGGCCGCGGAAAATCTGCCCAAGCAGGCAGGGCAACAGCCTTGGATGATCCGGCAGAACTACATTCTCGACATGATCAAGATGAAGCTGGGCAGATTAAGAGACGGAATTCTGACGTTCGATGCGCCTGTTCCCGCCCCTCGTGCGGAGATCAAGGAAGAGATGCTCGCTTCTTCTGCACACGACTAAATTAGATCCCAGCCGAGCAGTTTAGTGAGGAACAACAAAGGTGCTTGCCGCGTACGGATCTCAAAAACCGAAGAGTGCAGCGGTCAGAAATCCAGGCTTGTTCCGATTAAATGGCGCCCTCGAGCGTGATTCGGCGATCGACGTATGGATGAAAGATCATGCCGGTGCATTGGGAGCCATCGCGCGTGAGTGGTTCGAGGTGATGCGCAAGTGCGGCGACGAAGTCCGGGAACTAGTGCATGACGGCTGTCCGGTTGCATGTCTGGGCGATGCACCCTTCGGCTACGTCAATGTGTTCGCGTCGCACGTAAACGTGGGATTCTTCCACGGCAACGCTCTGCCAGACCCGGCCCGCTTATTGCAGGGAAACGGGAAGTTCATGCGTCATGTGAAGCTGAGGCCGGACATGTCCACGAACACTGAAGCCTTAAACCGGCTGATCGAGGCGGCGTACTCGGATATAAAAGCGCGCGTCGAACACGGCTAGGCCTTGAAAATCTCAGCGTCGGCCGTAGCCCGTCGGTCATTCATGTTCTATTTGAGGCGGCAAACGGTATAATCATCGGCCACACATGGCGGCCACTTCCGGCACGAAACTCGGCCCGTACGAAATTGTTGGTCCCCTTGGCGCAGGCGGCATGGGCGAGGTCTATCGCGCTAAGGATACCCGCCTCGACCGCACGGTTGCGATCAAAGTTCTTGCCTCCCATCTTTCTTCATCGCCCGAATTTAAACAGCGCCTGGGACGCGAGGCTAGAGCCATTTCCTCGCTGAACCATCCGCACATTTGTCACCTCTACGACGTCGGTTCACAGGATGGGACCGACTACCTGGTGATGGAGTTTCTCGAGGGCGAGACCCTGGCGGAAAGATTGCGCAAAGGCACGATGCCGATGAGCGAAATTATCAAAATCGGCACTGAAGTGGCCGATGCGTTGGGGTTTGCTCACCGGCAAGGGATTGCCCATCGGGATCTCAAGCCGGGAAACATCATGCTGACCCAAAGTGGCGCGAAGCTGATGGATTTCGGGCTGGCCAAACCGCTGGGCCCGCGGAACACGGCTACCGGGTCCGGAGCGGCACCTTCCTTCACTGCCGCAGCGACGTTGAGCGGGCAGAGTCCCCTGACTCCACTGACTACTGCGGGCAGCATCGTCGGCACTATCCAGTACATGTCGCCGGAGCAGATCGAAGGCAAGGAAGCTGATGCACGCTCCGATATTTTCGCGTTTGGCGCCGTGCTGTACGAGATGGCGACAGGAAAGCGCGCCTTCCAGGGCAAATCCCATCTGAGCACGGCGTCGTCGATTCTGGAAAAAGATCCCGAACCCATCTCGACCATTCAGCCGCTGGCCCCAAAGGCCCTGGAGCACACGGTCCAGGTTTGCCTGGCCAAGAACCCGGAAGAGCGCTTCCAGAATGCTTACGATCTGAAAATCCAACTGCTCTGGCTCGCCGGGGCAGGTGCCGAACGCGCGGCTGCGGGTACTCCGGAAAAACATACTCCAATCATGCTATGGGCCGCGTGGATGGTTGCTGCGCTGGCGGTCGTCTCCAGCGTGGTGTTCTGGATCCGTCGCGACACTGGCAGCAAGCCCGCGGTTGCACGCTTTTCGATCACAACTCCCGCAAACACATGGTTGGACGCTGAATCCGGTATTCCTTTAGCGATTTCACCCGATGGCCGGCGTTTGGCATATGCGGTCCGGAGCGCAGATTCCGCTATATCCAGGTTATATCTGCGCCGGATCGATGAGTTTGAAGGAACTCTCGTCCCTGGCACGGAAGAAGCAACCATGCCTTTCTTCTCGCCAGATGGACAATGGATCGGATTCGCTACTTCGTCGGCGATCAAGAAAGTCCCGGTCGATGGCGGAGCAGTTGTGAGGCTCGCACAGGTGCCCTACGGCGTGGCTGGCGCTACCTGGGGTACGGACGGATATGTCTACTACAGCCGCTTCTGGACCGGCCTGTCGCGGGTGCCGCAGAATGGCGGGAAACCAGAGATCGTGACCGTGCCGGACTCGGCACGCCAGGAGCAGGGACACCGTTGGCCCGAAATGTTGCCGGACGGGGAAAATATCTTGTTCAGCATCATGAAGAACTTCGGCGCGGATGACGCCGAGACGGGAATTTTCTCGATCAAGACCAGGAGTTGGCACAGTGTCCTGCAGAATGCCTCCAACGCCCATTACTTGCCGACCGGTCATCTGGTTTATGTCCATGGGGGGACGCTGATGGCGGTTCCGTTCGACCTGAAATCGTTAAGGGTGACCGGAACTCCAGCGCAGGTGCTTCATGGCGTGTGGGCGAATCAGGATGATGGCTATGCCGGTCTGGCGGTAGCCCGGGATGGAAATCTCGCGTATGTGAACGGGCCCGAGCGAACCGAACGCTCTCGCTCGACGCAGCTGCTGTGGGTTTCGCGCGACGGAAAGGAGTCACCCGCCTCACCTACGGCTGGGGGCTATGAGGACATGAGCATCGCGCCGGAGCGAAAAATGCTGGCCCTCACCGTTCCCGCAGACCCCGTGTGGAACATCTGGATGCTCGATCTGCAGCGAGGCAATCTGAACCGCCTCACTTTCACCGGGGATAACCGTGACCCTTTGTGGTCTCCCGATGGGCGCCATGTTGCCTACACGTCTTTTCGCGACGGTCACTTCGGCATCTATTGGAGTACGACTGACGGCAGTTCGCCGGAACAAAGGTTGACCACTAATGAATTCGAGCCCACGCCCACGGTGTTCACTCCGGACGGGAAGAAACTTATCTTCACTCAAGACGTCTCTACGACGAATGTGAACACTTGGGAAGTCGGGCTCACAGGCGACGCCCCGCCCGTCGCTTTGAACGGCCTCGGGGAAGGAGGCAGTGTGGACCTCTCACCCGATGGCAAGTGGATCGCCTATGAGTCTGCCGAAACTGGCCAGTTGGAGGTATACGTCCAACCCTATCCCGGTTCCGGCGGAAAATGGCAAGTCTCCAGTGCGGGCGGGTATCGCCCCCGCTGGTCACCCGACGGAAAAGAGATCTTCTATCGTGCAGGCGACATGATGATGGCGAACACGGTGGAAACGCATCCTCACTTCAGCTCAGGCTCGGCACATGTATTGTTCACTGGACACTATGCCCATGCCGGCCGCGACTATGAGACAGATGGCAGGCGGTTCCTGATGATGAAGTCCGGGGATCAAAAAGGCCAGGCATCGCTGCAAGTTGTCTTGAACTGGGCGAGTGAGCTGAAGAAGTGAGAACTCTTACCCTGTGGTTGCAGTCTACGACGCGGCATACCCGGACAGAAAGGCGCGCGTCGAACACGGCTAGCTCGCGGCGCACCGGGTGCCTTGCAGTGTCCTGAACTCACTAATCACCTTCATGTCCTTCGTGGATTGCTGATTCGAAAGAAAAGGCGCCCGATTTCTCGGGCGCCTGCGATTTGAAACTGCCTCGCTGTTACTTCTTGTCTTTTTTGTGGTCTTGCGAGGGTTGCGGATGTTGCGGTTGCGCAGAGGTTTCTGCCGGATGCGACTGGGCCGGAGCTGAATTCTGCGGATGGGCCGCAGGCTGGCTCTGCTGCTGCGGAGCCGGTTGTGCTGCCGGACGATCCTCGTGTCCCGGAGGATTCGGCCGGGCGTTGTTCGAGTGATCATTGCCCTCGTGGCCGTTGCCAGGCTGAGTCGGTTGCGGATTGCTCACCGGTTGCGCTACTGGACGATCCTCATGTCCCGGAGGGTTAGGCCGGGCGTTGTTCGAGTGATCGTTGCCCTCGTGACCGTTGCCGGGCTGACTTGGTTGCGCATTGTTCATCGGTTGCGCCGCTGGACGATCGTCGTGCCCCGGAGGGTTAGGCCGGGCATTGTTCGAGTGATCGTTTTCCGGCTTCGGTTGCGGACGGTTATCCGGCCGAGCCGGCTCCGGCCGATTGCTCGGCGCGGGCTGGCTCACCGGTGCCGGGTTGGCTACCGGATGCGGGTTCGCAGGCTGTGCGCCTGGCCGATATACCGCGGGCTGAGCGACGGCCGGTTTTGCCGGAGGCGCCTGCCTCACTGCCGGCGCGGGAGCATTTACCGGGCGCAGTTGCTGCATCTGTTGCCTTGCCAGGGGCTGGCCCGGATGCTGCGCCATCATTTGCTGCTTCGCTGCAAATGGAACCGGCGGTGGCGGCGGCGCCACCTTGGCAATCACCTGACGGTTCACGATGGCTTGCGGCGGCGCTACTACATGGGTCATGAAGCCTGGGCGCGGGCCGGTAACCGCTTCACGCGCTGGGGCTACAGCCACTCGCGTGGCGATCGGCGCCATCGATAACTGATGGTTGTTGACCGGCACGGAGGCTTTTGCGACGGGCTGCGCGCTGGCGAATGCGTTCTGCGGCACAGCGGTCACCGCACCTTGGACGTTGCGGTTTGCGTACGTGATGTTGTTGACGCGAACGTTGTTGATGTTCGTGTTGTTGATGTTCGTGTTATTGACGGTCGTGTTGTTGTTGATGACCGTCGTGTTGTAAACATTCGTGACGGTGGTCGTGCTGACGTTTGTGTTCGAAACGTTGACCCGATTCACGTACGCCGGGCTCACGTGATACGAGGGAACGTAAACCTCACGCGGTCCAAGTGGGAACCACGCAACATTTCCGCCCATCGGCGAGCCGCCCACGAAAACTACAAGCGCCGGAGCATAGACAGGCCGCTCTTCGCGAGGCCCGGGGATCCAGCCCCAGCGTCCATACACGCTGACCCATCGGCCATAGTGGAACGGAGCATATCCCCAAGGAGCATCGTCAACCCAGGTCCATCCCCAGGGATCGATCCAGGCCCAATGTCCATAGTGGTAGGGCGCCCAGCCGACCTGCACATGCGGAAACCATACCGCGCCATACTCGGGAGTGGGCTGCCAATCGCCATTCTCATCAAGATCCTGATACCCAACCATCTGACGCGAGACATACTGCGCCGAGGGCGACTCCTCACGGCGACGCTCGCGGCGTGCCGCCCAGTTGTCGAAGTCATCGGGATCGCCGATCTGTTCTACTTCCGCGTTCAGCGAATTCGTTCCGCTGAACGTGGTGCGTTGCCCGGAGTGCAGCGTGTAGCTCTGGCCGTTGCCGGTGGATTCCCCCTCCCCTTCGCGGATCGTGACCACCGTGGAGTTGCCGTCTTCGGACGCATCAATGCGGTAGCGTCCGCGACGCCACAGCGTGAACGCCTGGTTGGGTGTGTCGACTTCAAAAGTGTCGTCGCGGTCAATGTCCCACGCGCGCACGTTCAGAGTGCCGGAGTTCAGCTGAATCTGCACCGTGTGGTCGTCTAGATTCAGGAATGAAAACCCGGTATTAGGACCAAGGTTGAGGACTGCCGACCCCAACTGCACTTCCGCCCGCGAATCGCGGTCGGTCCAGATCTTGTCGCCCGTGGTCATTGGGCGGTTCGGAGACGCCGGTACCCACTCCGACTCACCAGCAGGCTGGAATGAAATCGCGCCTTCCATGTAGCCGAGGCGCGCCACGCGGCTGGGTGGATCGTCGTCGCGATCGCGATCGCGGTCACGGTCGCGGTCACGGTCCCGATCACGATCTTGATCCCGGTCGCGATCCCGGTACCCGTCGCGATCGCGGTCCCCATCCTGAGCCACTGCGCTGCTTAGAGACATGCCAACGAACACTATCGCCAACAGGGCGGCGATCGCGCTCAGTGCCTGATTGCATCTGAAGCTTCTGAATTTCCGACTCATGTCCTGACACCCCTTCTGGACTTACGTCCCGAGCACACGTTGTCGCGAAGGCGCTTTGCCTCGCATCTTTAGCATTTGTGTTCGAAATCAAAGTGCATGGAAGATCGACGCTTCCGTTATGCGCCCCGGCATACGGGAGTTCGCGTGGACCGCAAGCAGGCCGCCCCGCAATCGCGGACACGACAGCTCGGTTGCGGCAACTCTTCCGCCCGCCGCATGCGATAGAGCGCAAACACAATTAGAAGGGATAAAGGAGGATTCCGCGTGTTACCGATGTGCACGCTACTTTCGATTCGTCTCAGTTCGAGGGTTTCGTATCGGCAAGTAGCATCTGCGCCTGATTGACGATGAGTCCCGCACCGTGTGTGGCAGCTTCTTTCGCAAGGGCGTTCAAATGCCCGCTCGCGGCCGCAGAACCGGAGGCCGTTTCAATTTCGCCGATCGCCAAACGTGCCTGGAATTCATAAAGGCGGTAACCGTATTTGTGCGCAGAAGCCTGCATGGCGGCCAGTTCCTGGAGCGCGACTCGAGCCTCGCCTTGTTTCGCCTTTACTCGCGCGCTGGCAAGAGTCACTTCGTAGCCGGGGGTTCGCAACGTGCTCTGATGCGCAAGAGCTGTCGCTTGGGTGAGTGCGGCTTGCGCCTCGGTCAGCTTTCCCTCGCCCAGCAGATTGCGCGCCAGCACAGCCTGCGCCCAGGCACCGTTCCCCGTCGAGTTTGTCTTCTCGTAGCCGGCGGCGGCTTGACTCGCGAGCGTCGCCCCATCGGAATATCGTTTTTCATAGAGCGCGATGGAGGCTTTGGCCGCACTGAGTTGCGCGATCATATCCTGGTCATCTAACTCTTTCGATAGCGCGAGCGCCTCGTCGTATTGTTTTTGAGCATCCTGCAATTCGCCCCGCGCCAGATGAACGTCGCCGATACCGGACACGGGATACGGCTCGCCCCGCCGGTACGCGCTTTCGCGTGCCGTTTTGAGCGACTGCTCGAAATACTGCAGCGCCGGTTCGAGATCGCCCATCTCCACGTACAGATTGCCGAGGTTGTTCAACGTAGCGGACGCGCCGCGGCGGTCTCCAACCTGGTTAAACGCTGTCAGAGATTCCAATTGCATCTTGAGCGCGCCCCGCAGATCTCCAACTCCGTCGAGCGCATTCGCCAGGTTTCCATAGGCGCTCGCCAACCCATACGGATCATTAATCTGCTGGTCGTACGGTAATGCCTGCTCGTAATATTTCTTGGCCTCGAGCATCTTTCCTTCCCCGTAATAGACGTTGCCGATGCGCTCAAGCGTGGTTGAAATACTCCTCATTGCGCCGATCTCGCGGAAGACGGCGAGGCCATCCTCATAGCGTTTTTTGGCCCCCTCAAAATCCCCTTCGTCCGCGAGCTGATCACCGATCAGCATTGAGGCACGGGCGGCCCCGCGCCGATCGCCCGCGGAAACGTACAAACCGGTCGCCTCATTCAGAAGAGCTATGGTTTTCTTTGCATCGCCCATCCGTTCCCAAGCTTCCGCTTCCCGCTGCAACGATTGTGCGAGCAGGAGATTTGCCCCAACTGCCCGACTTCGGCTGACGGCTCGCTCGGCGGCAGCTTCCTGGCGCTTGAAATCGCTCAGTGACAGCGCGATGTTCGCTTCTGCCAGGTCAACCCGAGCCGCATCCGCGTCTGAAAGCTTCAATCTTTGCAGATTGCCCAGCATGCCCTCCCCGTCGGCGGGATGTCCATCGGCAATCTCCGCGCGGATGAACAATAAACCGTAGTCCACGACATCCGGGAAGGATTCGGTCAACTGGCGGTAGGTCTCGATTGCCTGAGGCTTTTCCGCAAGCAATTCGTGCGCGCGGCCCTCAATCAGCAACTGTTCTTCACGAGAAAATTTGCCGGCAAGGCTGAGCGCTTTTTTTGCCTGATCCTTGGCCTTGCCGTCGTACCCCAGGATCGACCAGGCCTCGGCCAAAGCGGAATGTGTGGGCGCGTGGTCAGGATCACGCGCGGCCGCCTGTTCCAGCAAGGCGCGAGCGGATTGCGCATCGAACAATCGCAGCTTCTCGATGCCCAGGGAATACAGGCGAGCTGCCTCGGGATTCGAGGGCAGTGAAGCCCGCACGACTGCGGACTGCGCGTCGGAGAGCGCACTGACTCCTAATTTGGTTCGCAACTCAGCGCCCGCCCGGTTCACCAGGTCATCAATCTCGGCCTCAGTCCCTTTCTCCGAAATGGACGCCAGCATCTCTCCGCTCGCGTCCTGCAAGCGCACATCCAGCCGCAACAGGCCATTACCGAGCGGTACGTAGGAACCCATGACTACCTCGTCGCTGCCCAGGTTCTGCCGGATACGCGTCAGGGTTTGCACGCTGAAGCTTTCGGCGTCGGGCAGAGACAGGCTGGCCTTCATCTGCGCCACGCTCTCACCCGGAATCGTGCGCAGTTCGCCGCCCTGGCTGAGTTCGGTCGTCAACATTTCCGAGATCGCGGTCGAGAGCCAGGACTTTTCCGGATTTGCCGACAGATTCCTGAAACCGAGCACGGCCACCGCACGTCTCTGGTTGACGGGTGCCGGTGAGTTCGCACGCTGGTTGCGGTGCAGAAAAACGTAAAGGCCTGCTGCGGCCGCCAGGAGGACAGGCGCAATGAAAATCCAGCCCGGCATTGCGTGCTTCGCCGGCAAGGGAACAGCGCTAGAGTTAACGCTTGCTGGACGCTCCAGAGCCGTGCCCAGCTCCGCGGCAGATTGATATCGTTGCGCGCGGTCTCTCGCCAGCGCCCGCAGAATCACATCGTCCAGCCAAACGGGAAGCTCTCGATTCCGGCTGCTCGGCGGATCGGGGATCTGGTTCAAGATTGAATTAATCACCAGCGCAGGAGTGGCTTGTTCAAAGGGGCGGGTTCCCGTCGCCATCTCGTACAGCACGGCACCGGCAGCCCAGATATCGCTGCGCGCGTCCGCTTTCTGCCCGCTCAACTGCTCTGGTGACATGTAGGGCAGCGTCCCACTCGTTTCCTGCGATTGCGTCATTGTCGCCGTCATGCCCATCTCGCTGGCGTGCGGGACCAACTCCGCCAGTCCAAAGTCGAGAATCTTCAGGCGGCCGTCGGGAGTCACGCGCAGGTTTCCGGGCTTCAGATCACGGTGGACAATTCCTTCCCGGTGTGCCGCCGCAAGCCCCGCCGCCAATTGCACGCCGAGCCGCGCCACTTCATCAGGCGGCAATGGCCGGTTCGCGATTTTTGCATCCAGAGTGATCCCGGGAATGTATTCCGTTACCAGGAAGTCCTTGCCATCCTGGCTGCCGAACTCATGCACGGTCGCAATGTTGGGATGGTTCAGGCGGGCGAGCGAAAGGGCTTCTTTGCGAAAGCGCTTCTGTGCTGCTTCATCCGCCAGGGAACGCGGCGGAAGGACTTTGATGGCAACATCGCGATCGAGTTGCTCATCGTGGGCGCGGTAGACGACGCCCATTCCTCCGGCGCCGATCTGTTCCACGATCCGGTAATGTGACAGGAGTTCCCCAATCATCTGTCGGATCCCCGGCGCGCAACAGTGGCGCAAGGATAATCCTTTGCTAAGAAGGAACGCAATTCGCAGGACGCGACCCTCGGACACAGACCCGCTCTGTCGTCACTGCTACAATTCCCTGTTTCACTTCATGCTCGGGTAACCGCGAACTTCAAGGCGGACAATGACGTACTGTCTTGTGTGAGCCTCGCGTGGTCTCGTTGATCAGGCTCAAGTCTCAGTTGAGTTTCATTTCTCCGGGGAGCGCACGTGGAAGATGTCCAGGTGGTTTCGATGCTGGTCCGGCGCTGTATTGCCGGCGACGCCACCGCCTGGGAGGAAATTGTGCAGACCTACAACCGGAGAATCTATAACATCTGCTACCGCTTCGCCGGTTCGTCCGACGACGCCCAGGACCTCACCCAGGAAGTCTTCATCAAGATGTACCGCACCTTGTCGAGCTACGATCACTCCAAAGGTGCGTTTGTGACTTGGGTGACGACGATCACTCGCAACCTCCTGGTTGACCATTTCCGCAAGACCAAGCAAGACCGGATGACCGATTCCATGGACACCACCTCCTCCGACCATGAGGATGCCCAGCCCCTCAGCGAACAGATCCCCGACCAGTCGGCCCCCCCGGACGCCCGGGTGCGCAGCCGGGAGGTCTCGGAGACGGTCCACGCCGCCTTGACCAAGATATCTCCCGAGCTCCGGGAAGCAGTGATTCTAAGGGACTTACAGGATATGGACTACAAAGAAATCGCGCTAGTTTTGAAGGTTCCGGAGGGTACCGTGAAATCCAGAATAAATCGAGGTCGTGCGGAACTTGCGCGCCTCCTTCAACGTACCTATAGGCAGGTGATGTGATGCCAGAACACACCAGTAACGGAATGCAGCACAACGAGTTCGAGCAACTGCTGTCGGAAGCTATGGACGGCACCCTCACGGGGACTCAACTCGACCGGTTCCAGGCCCACGCTCAGACGTGCGAGCTGTGTGGGCCGCTGCTCGCCGACGCTGAAGCGGGCCGCAACTGGCTGAAGGGTCTCACGGAGGTGGAGCCCCCAGCCACACTGGTCGCAAATATCCTGGCATCCACGACGGGCGTTGACACCCAGCGCCTGTGGACTGCGGCGCCCGCGCGCCAGCCTCGCGTCTCGTGGCTGGAGCGGGTGCAGGCTTCATTCGTGGAGCCGGTCTGGGCCATGGTTCGCCAGCCGCGATTTGCCATGTCGTTCGGCATGGCATTCTTCGCGCTCTCGGTGGGCCTGACCGTTGCCGGAGTAAAACCATCCGATATTCGCGCGATCGATCTGCGCCCGTCGGCGATCCGGCAAACGTACTACCACACCCAGGCTCGCATCGTCCGCTATTACGACAACGTCCGGCTCGTCTACGAAGTGCAGGCTGCGGTTCGGGGAATCAAGCGCAACATGACTCCGGCCGAGCCCGGACCGAAACAGAAAGACCATAAGAACGACACAACACAACAGCCCGAGCAGAAGCAGGAGCGCAACTATAGCCAGACAGGGGAGCAACTAATTCTGGCCGGCGGTCCGCTGGGTCCATCTGTGAACGATCTGCCTGTAGTGTCGGTGACCACGTACAGGAGGTTGGTATGAACTGCGCCACGCACAACGATGTTGCTGCAGTGGCCTTCTGCCGCACGTGCGGCAAGCCACTTTGTAACCAGTGCACCCGCGACGTCCGCGGAGTGATCTACTGCGAATCTTGCCTGGCCGCGAGGATGGAGGGAGCGGCGCCAGGATCGATTCCGACTGCAGGTTTTGTGCCGCCTGCGCAGACTGTCTATCCACCAGTTGGCGCGGCTGTATCCGGGCCCAGGCCACCTATGAACTCAGGGCCGAATCCTGCGGTCGCGGGAATTCTCTCCGGCTTCTTTCCTTTTGGCGTGGGTGCGGTGTATTGCTCGCAGTACGCGAAGGGACTCGCGCACCTGATCATCATGGTTCTGTTGATCATTGGGCAAACAACCGACATTCCGGTTTACATGCATGTGCTCCTTGGCTTCGGGATCGGCTTCTTCTACGTCTACCAGATCATCGACGCCGTGCGCACCGCAAAGGCTCTGCAGATGGGAGAGCCTGCGCCTGATCCGTTCGGACTTGCCGCCGCATTTGGCGCGGGAGAACGAGTCGAAGGATCGAAAGTGCCCGCCGGCGCTGCCATTCTGATCGGCCTGGGAATCTTGTTCCTGCTGCACACTGCCGGACTGTTCGAAGTGGGGATGGGCGTCCTGGTTTCGCTCACGCTGATCCTTCTCGGCGTTTGGCTCTTTGCCAAGCATTGGGGTTTAGTCGCAACCAGTCGCGCGCTGTGCATGTGCGAGCACTGCCGCACGCGCCGACTCATGGGCCCGGCTATTCTGATCACGCTGGGTGTGCTGTTCTTGCTCGACAGTACGTCGCGTTTCGAGTTTCACAGAACATGGCCCGCGATCTTGCTGGTAATCGGCGTGGTCAAGCTCTGGCAGAGCAATGCATCGTCGGCGGGACACGTTGGTTCGTTGCCCCCGGGATCATCCAGCTATCCTCCGAGCGTTCCGCCGCCTCCGCCGGTTCAGCCGGTCGAGCCGCCTTCCTCTGGCGAGGTGAAAAATGTCTAGCCCTGTGATGTCTCCACCGCCGGTTGCGCCCTTGCCGCCTCGGCGTCACCGCTCGTTTGCCGGGCCATTCGTGCTGATCATTGTCGGCATTGTGTTCTTGCTCGGGACGATGCACGTTCTCTCGGTCGGCCGCCTCGCTCACCTGTTCGCCAATTATTGGCCGGTGCTGCTGATTCTTTGGGGAGTCATCAAGATCGTCGAGCACATGCAGGCGCAGCGCGAAGGCACGCGCGCCTCCGGCATCGGCGCTGGCGGAATTCTGCTGATCATCATGATCGTAGTCTTCGGCCTGATCGCGACCCAGGTCGAACGCGTCAACTGGAACGGGGTCAAAGACGACTTCAACTTTGATGACAGCGATTTCTCCAGCCTTTTCCAGGGCAATACCTTCAACTACAACGATCACCTGGAGCAGGATTTTCCCGCGAACGCCAGCTTGAAGGTCCTCGACACGCATGGAGCGGTCAGCATCCATGCGTCTGACGACAAGAAGATTACTGTCGTTGTCCGCAAGCGCGTCGGCGCAGAAAATCAGAACGACGCCGACAAGTACAACAGCGAAACCAAGCCCACGATCACTACCATCGGCGGCCTGGTCACGGTCGACGCCAAAACTGAAGGCGCTGGCGACCATCCCGTCGAGACCGATCTCGACATCTCCGTCCCGCGCAAAGTTTCTGTCACTGTTTCGTCGCGCCGTGGCGATGTGAACGTAGTCGGACGCGAGGGCACGGTCGACATTTCCACGCAGCACGCCGACACGGCCGTCGAAGACATTACCGGTAACGTCAAGGTCAGCCAGGAAAAGGGATCGCTACGAGTCGAGCAGATCACCGGCGATGTGCACGTCGAAGGGCGGCTGAATGAAGTCTCCCTATCCGACGTCAAAGGCGCGGCTCAGCTCGACGGCGAATTTCAAGAGAGCGTGAAGCTTGAGCGCATCGCGAAAACCGTGACGTTCAAGTCTTCGCGGACCGATCTGGAGTTCTCGCGGATCGACGGGGCGCTCGAACTCAATTCCGACGACCTCCATGCGGGAGAAATTACCGGACCCCTGCGCCTTAGTACTCGCTCGAAGAACATACGGCTCGACAACATGTCAGGCGACGTCCGCCTGCAGAATGACAACGGCACCGTCGAACTTGGAATGCGCACTGTAGGCAATGTTCAAATCGATAACCGCAACGGCGATGTCCAGTTGAGCCTGCCTGACAAGGCGGGATTCCGCGTGGATGCGCGCACCCGCGACGGCGAAATTCAATCCGACTTTTCAGAGTTGAAAGTCAATAACGACGACCACGAATCAAGAGCCAGCGGCAGCGTGGGGAATGGCTCTTCTCACATCGTGATCAACAATGAGCACGATGGCATTGAGATTCGCCGAGGCATTATGAACGGCGGTCCCAAAGAAGGCGTGTCGGGCGGAGTGTCGGGGGGTGTTTCCGGATCGAAAGCCAGCAAGTCGTTGCCCGAGCCGAAGCAGAAGGTCGAGCCCACCGACAACTGAAGATCCAAGTTTCAAAGTTTCGAGGGTTTCAAAGTCTTAAAGCCTGTGCGGACTTTGAAGCCCTGAAACCTGAAACTTGAAACTGCTCTACTGCAGTTTCTCCCGAATCAGCCCCTCAATCTGCTCCAGCACCTCATCCTCGCTCATCGAAGTCGAATTGATCACCACTGCGTCGGAAGCAGCGACTAACGGAGATGCCGCGCGGGTGCGGTCACGCTGGTCGCGCTCGCGTAAGTCGGCCGCCACGCTGGCCGCCAGCTCGCCTTTGATCTTCTGCTGCGCCATCCGGCGCTGCTCTCGCACCACCGGATCGGCGTCCAGAAAAATTTTCAAGTCCGCGTCGGGAAAGACTTTCGTCCCGATGTCTCGCCCTTCCATCACAATGCCACCGCCGGCGCCCATCTCACGCTGATGAGCCACCATCCACGCCCTTACTCCGGGATGCACCGACACTCGCGAGGCCGCTTCGGTCACATCGCGCTCGCGGATCCGCGACGACACGTCCTGTCCATCGAGCAGTGTCCGGTTCCCGCCAATCGTCGGCTCAAGCTGGATTCGCGAGCGTTCCGCCAGGTTGACCAGCGCTGCTTCCTCATCCAGAGACGTGTCGGAATTGATTGCCTTCAGCGCCAGTGCCCGATACATCGCTCCACTCTCCAGGTTGACGTATCCCAGCTTCCGCGCCAGCCGGGAAGCGATCGTGCTCTTTCCAGCTCCCGCTGGGCCATCAATGGCAATGATCAGTTTTCGAGAGGATTTCTTGATTGCGGATTGATCGTTCATCTTCGAAGCAAAATTGTACACGGGGTTGATCCAAGAGATTGGGGTGATGCCTGGCCTGAACACGAACGATCCCTGGTACGAACCTCAAGAGTGCCGTGGAAGAGCGGCCCTTGAAGGGCCGCGTAACGAGCTCCATGAAATAACGGGCTTTAGCCCCCGTGCTCGCGCACTTTCTCCGGAGTCCATCGCAACTCGCGAAGCTTGCGAATGCTCAATGCGTCATGCCGCTTCGCCAGCCGCACTCCCTTTTCATCGCGCACTAGGCCGCAGTGATAATACTCGGGAGTTTCGAGCCCCAATGCTCGGAACAACAGAATCTGCCGCGCGGTGGATTTCAACAGGTCCGCTCCGCGCACAACTTCCGTGATCCCCATCGCGGCATCATCCACCACAACCGCGAGTTGGTAAGCCGGAACATCGTCGCGCCGCCATACGATGAAGTCGCCGAAGTCGCGCCCCGCAACAATTCGCTGCGGCCCGAGATGTAAGTCCGTAAAACAAATCTCCTCTCTATCCGGTACGCGAAACCGCCAATTCACCCCCGCAGGCTGCTCAACCCATGTAGGGACAGCCGCCTCGGCTGTCCCCCGAAGGCAAAGCCGAGCTTGCTCTTTTCGCGGCCTGCACGTCCCCGGATATACAGGCTCGTCGTCCCCGTCGTTCGGCGCTCCCGCGGCCAGCATCACATCCTTACGAGAGCAGGTACACGGATAAATCGCCCCAAGTTCCAGCAACTTCCTCCAAGCATCGAAATACCACTCCCGCCGCTCGCTCTGCACGTAAGGGCCGACGGGTCCGCCGCAATCCGGCCCTTCGGACCACGAGATTCCCAGCCAGCGCAAGTCCTCAATCATCGCAGTCACGAATTCCGGACGGCACCGTCGCGGGTCCAAATCTTCATTCCGAAGGATCAGCTGGCCGCCGGCCTCCGCCGCTCGCTGCGCCGCAATCCAAAACGTCCGCGCGTGCCCTAGGTGCAGCAGCCCGGTAGGTGACGGCGCCAGACGGCCACGATAAGGTTTGTGATGGGAATTCTCAGCCAAGAATGATTCGGATCGGATTCAAACCATGAATTATCGTGCCGCGCCGCGCGGCGCCGGAACCACAGCGATTTTTTCCGGAGTGATCTGCAGCATCGACTTCCCGCCCACGTGCACAAAGCTCAACTCGCGCGCAGCCAGCAGCGCATTCACCGCCTCCTTCACCCTGGAGCGCGCCACGAGGTTTCCGAAGAATGACTCCAGATCCGCCTGCTCAATTGCAACAACGCAATCCACGTACTTCGACACCAGCGCCGAAAGCGCCTCCGGCACCGACAGCCCAACCCCCTCCTTCACCGCGTCCGGCGCCCAGCGATACAGCAGGTCCCACACTGATCCTTCGCTCGCTTTATAGTCGACTCGCGTGATGCGCAACTTAGACCACAACTCGCCTAACACGCCATCCAGCGCTGCCAACGACACACTCCCGCCCAGAGCCTCCTGCAGCTTCTGCTTCGACAGCGGCCCCTCGCGCTGGATCAATGCAAACGCATCGCAGGCCAGCGCCGAGTACGGAGACCGCGAGCCCGCCTTGGGAGGCAGCTTGGGATTCCGCTCTCCCACCAGCGCGTAAAAATAAGGAAACGCCGATGCCGCCACCAGAAATCCATTGTTCTCCTCAAACAGGTTGGCCTCGAACGCCGTGCGCTCGCGCAGCATCCGCACCATCAGTTCGGTCGCTTCGGCCGCTCGCGGATCCTTGAACGCATGCTGCCACTCCGGCAATCGATCGTCCGAGCCTACGAACGCTCCAATAAATGTCGGGACCAGCAATGCCGGCCGCCGCGGATACATCAGGCAAAATCCGTTCTCCTCCAAAAACGCACGCGCCCCCTCAATCGTCCGGATGGCCTTCCCATCCAGCCGCCACTTTTCGCGCCGCAGTTGCTGAAGTTCAAGGTCAGTCATAGAACAGCTGTCGGCTCTCAGCCATCAGCTCTCAGCAAAAATCCAAAGCCCACACCCATCGTTCTTGGCTGAAAGCTGATAGCTGACGGCTGATAGCTAGATTCTCTTAAACGCTCTCTGAATATCCTTCACAGAATACCGCAGCACCACCGGCCTGCCATGCGGACAAGACATCGGATGCTCCGTCTTCGCCAGTTCTGCCAGAAGCCATTCCATTTTGTTCTGCTCCAGCGGCATGTTCACTTTGATTGCGGCGTGGCATGCGATGGAAGCCGCAATCCGAGCGCGAATCTTTTCGAGATTCAGCGACTGCTCCTCGCGTGTGAATTGGTCGAGAATCTCGTGCAGCAGGTGTTCAATCGCTCCGGCTTCGATTCCCGCCGGAGCAAGCTTCACCGCGATGCTTCGTGCCCCGAATGGCTCCGCTTCGAAACCGTTATGCTGCAGTTCGTCAGAAATCTCTGAGAACACGGCCTGCTGCGCGGGAGAAAGCTCGAGCACAATGGGCATCAGCAGGCGCTGACTCTCGACCCCTTGCGTCGCGCGCTGCTTCAGCACCCGCTCGAACAACACCCGCTCGTGCGCGACGTGCTGATCGACAATCCAAAGTCCATTTTCGTTGACCGCAAGAATAAATGAATTGCGAATTTGCCCCAGTGGCCGAAGCGTGCCCAGCGACGACAGCGTTGCTTCCTCTTCCTCAATATCGAGCGCAGGAGCACATCCACGATCTGGAATCGCATCGAGTGATCGTGGCGGCAGAGCAGGCTCAATCCCGGGAGCCAGCGGCGCGGACTCCAGCCCGCGAGCCACCGGAATTGCAGCGTTCGCATCCACCGCGATGCCACCCTCGAATTGAAAGCGTGACGAAACCGGCGATGGCACCGGGGCACGCAATGCAAAACCCGCAGCATCAGGTCCACCGCCTTCCGGAGGCCGAATGCCGGAACCCGGAAGCGCCGCCTCGGACGATGGTGCCCACTCCGCCGCTCCCGGTGTAAGCGCCTGACTCGCAGTCGCATGCGCGCGAATCTCAGTCATAAATTGCGGCACCGGACGCGCCCTCATCAGCGCTGCCCGCACGGTATCGCGAACGAAATCGTGCATGGCGGTCTGCTGCCGGAATCGCACCTCGGTCTTTGAGGGATGGACATTCACATCCACTTCGGCAGCGGGCAATTCGAGAAACAGCAAAACCACGGGATACACGGTTGGAGGGATGATGTTGCGGTAAGCCTCAGTGAGCGCGTGCTGCACCAGCCGGTCGCGGATCAACCGGCCATTCACAAATATGAAAATCGAATTGCGGTTGAGCTTCTGAATCTCCGGCTTGGAAACAAATCCATGCACCCGCATCTCCCCCGCCTGTTTAGTGTCCGCATCCGCTTCTTCCCGGCGCCTCCACGGCGGCGGTTGCGGCAACCCAACTCGTTCCAGCATCTGCCGTGAGGCTACGGGAATCAGCTGGTCGAGCGTCTCCTTGCCAAAAACTTGATAAACGCGCTCGCTGTGTCCCGACACGGGTGGCGCGACCAGCATTGCATTGGCGGCGGAGTGCAACTCGAAGTGTTTATCGGGATGGGCCAACGCATAATGCGTCACGAGCGATGCGATATGCGACAACTCGGTCGACTCCGATTTTAGAAACTTCTTGCGCGCGGGAACATTGAAGAAAAGATCGCGCACCGTGATCGAAGTCCCAGCCGGCAAGCCGGCCTCTTCGACTCGCGCGATCTTGCCCCCATTGATCTCGATAACGGTACCCGACTCTTCTTCGGGCGCGCGCGTTTCCAGGCGCAGACGCGACACCGATGCGATCGAGGGCAGGGCCTCCCCGCGAAATCCCAGAGTCGCAACACTCAGCAGATCTTCCGCGTTCTTGATTTTCGAAGTCGCGTGGCGCTCGAAGGACAGCATGGCATCGTCGCGGACCATGCCACATCCGTTGTCGGTAATCTGGATGAGCTTCTTACCGCCGGCTTCCACGCTGATCTTGATCCGAGTCGCCCCAGCGTCGAGCGAGTTCTCCAGCATTTCCTTCACAACCGAAGCCGGACGTTCCACAACCTCGCCCGCGGCGATCTGGTTGGCGACGGTCTCGGAAAGAACGTGGATGCGGCCCATGAAAGCAGCGGCCAGTAGTCGGTGGCCAATGGTCAGTTTCGCAGATGGCAAGGGAAAAACAAAGCCGCCACCAGAGCAAGGGTGGTCCAAAGGTACAGGTTCAGCAACCCACGAAAAAGCGCTCCGCCAAAGCGGAGCGCTTCTCTAGTTGGCCCAGTCTGCTAATTCACTTTCAGCGTGAACTTCGTGCTGGAACTGATTGCCGCATTGCTCGTCGTTGCATTGATCGTAATCGTGTAAGAACCTATAGGAGTTCCGGGGTTGGAACCACCGCCGCCACCGCTGGATCCGCCTCCGCAGGAGGTAATCCAAAGCGCCGACAGCGAGAGCACGACAATGAGTCCAAGCAAACGAATCATACCCCTTTGGCGTTTGCTGGCTCCCGCCGTGATCAAGAGTCCCAGTAGTCCGGGCAGCATCAGTGCATAAAAAATCTTCGTGCCACGGTCCAGCGGACGCTGCAGCCGAGCCGTGGGAGCAGTCGTCGCAATGCTAACCGTCACTCCCGGTGCCTGGGTAGGGCTGGGAGGACTGAACGTACAAGTTGACTCGCTGGGAAGCCCGCTGCAAGCGTACGTCACAGGCAGAGCGGTTTGGGAAATGCCGTTTGTGGTAACGACGAACCCATCTGTGCTGTACACGCCCAGTTGCACGTTCCCGGGGGTACCTCGCGTCACCGAGAGCGTACCATTCGCTCCCAGATTCGACTGCAGCGTGAAGGTCTGAGTTCCCCCGCTAACTGTGAGAGCCACCGCCGTGGAAGCTGTGATGGTGCCAGTCGTATCTGTGCCGGTGATGACCACGGACGCGCTTGGGACGCCCGACATAGCGGAGGTCGTCTGGATTACCAGAGTGCTCGTCGTGGACGTGCTGGCAGGGGTGAATTGGCACGTTGCACCTGTCGGCAGTCCTGTGCACGTAAGCGTCACGCTTCCCGCAAATGCATTCGTAGGAGTAACCGTGATCGTACTGCTTCCAGTATTCGTCCCAGCGCTTGCGCTGAGAGCTGCGCTGCTGGAGGAAAGCGTGAACCCAGGCGCCGTTTCCATCGCTTTCCACGCGATCGCAAGCTGATTGAGATCCACCGAGCCCAGGCCGGTGACAATGTTGTAGCCGGTCACGGCGTCGGCATTCGTCCCGTCAAAGCCGAAGACCCCAGTCATCGGGCACACGAGATCCCAGGGTTCTCCGGATGGAGTTCCCGCCTCGCAGGAAACATTGTTATCTCCCAATGTGACCGGATGGAACGCTCCGTTCGTCGGCGTTGCCGCTAGGCTGTAGAGACTCGGATTGATATTGCCTTGCGCAGCACCCAGATATTGGTTCAGCAGGACAACCATTCCTCCGAAAACCGGGCTCGAGATTGAAGTCCCTCCGATAATTGCCGGCGACTTCAACGCGATTGAATTGGTAATTCCCGCCGCTCCACCGGGGCTGCAACTGCTGCCCGTTCCCGTATCTCCCAGCTCCGAGAGTTCTGTACAGAAGAGATAGCCCGGGAAATTCGGGGTGGCCAGCAGCGAAACATCTGGGGTCAGGCGTCCGCTCGCTTGGCCCGCTATGGAAACACTTTGCCAATCAGGCTGCGGGAAGCCGGAAACGCACGCTGAGTTTCCCGCAGTCTGCACACTGCAGTTGCTGATGCCGCCTCCGGTAGAGGAGGGCCCAATCGCTTGCTGAGCCGTTGCTTCTGAGGTGATTGCCGTTCCGGTACCGTTGCCCGAGGAGCAGAAGGAATTGCTTGCGTTAGTCTGGCAGAACTGCGAGAACTCCAAATCGTCGTTCCACGCTTGCTCCGGAACGTATGAAAGAGCGGAACCCCCATCGGTCGCATTCGTAGTCGCCCAATAGTTGCTGCCGAAGTTACTCAATGGGATGGCGGTTCCGCCAACCCCTGTCACCTCCGGACTGCTAGCCGGGTAACTTACGGCGAGGCCCTGGGTGGCTAGATTCGTGCTGGTCAACGTACCGCCGGCACCCCCGAAGTCACACTCAGCCGACCCACTATCACCGCTGGAGTTCACGAACGTGATGCCTTGAGTGTTCGCCTTCTGCAGCTCAATCTCGTCACTGCTTACCGTGTTGTCACCGAACTCGCAAATCCCGTAACTCATGCTGATCACTGGTGCCACGTTGTTATCAACGGCCCACATCCACGCCGTCCATACACCACCGCTAACCAGTCCACCATTCGCGCTGAACGTAGCCGGAGCGTTGACATAAACCAATTGCGCGTTGCGCGCGACCGCGCCTGCCCATTCCAGGTCAACATCGGCTTCCGCGACATCGCCCATCTTGTCAGGAACTCCGGGATCTGCGAGTCCACCCGCGACCACGTAGCTCAGAAGGGGATCGCTACAGGACGTGATCACGTCACTCGGGGCCGCACTCTTCGTTTTGCAATTCGTCGCCGAGATTGTGGTGAGTCCGAATCCACTACGGAAATTGTTCAGATCGGACAAATAAATGTCGGTCTGCCCGATGATTGCGAACTTCTGTCCGGTCCCATCAATTCCACCCGTATAAAGCGGATCGACGTCGTAAAGTTTTTTGATATCGCCGGGCGCGATGAAAGCGGCATTGTACTGCGAACTGTAGTAACTCGGCCGCACATGCACCCTGGGCCGAAGATGAAAATCATTGAGCCCCTGAATGCCCGTCACGATGCCTGCGAGAGCAGCCGGAATCTTCGGCACAGTTGCGTTCGCGACGTGCATTTCCCCATTGAGATTGAACTGATGAATCTCCGTGCCAAAAGCGATTTCAACCTGGGCTGCGCTGCCGCTGAACAGGATCCAGTTGCGACCGCGAGCGACATACTTGACGGTGAAGCCTTGCGTTTTGAGCCAGGCGTTGACTTTCTGAATATCATTCTGGCTAAGTCCGAAGCGGTCGGCCCATTGCTCGGGGGTCAGCCATTTGTGGTAGTTGGGCGAGTGGCGGTCTTGTTGCTGGGCTAATAGCTGCGTGAGCGCCCTCTGCTGCGACGCCGTGGGCGACATTTGCAGCATGATCGAACCGAACTGCATCGAGGCATCAACTCGCCCGAGATCATTTTGCGGAAGCGCCAGGCGGTGCACGCCCCCGGGAAGCGCGACCGACGGGCCTCCAGTCACGGCGCCTTGGATGCGGTCAGCAACGGCGGCATAGCTCATCGCGGAGAGTGCCGCGACGCTCAACAACCGGAAGAACAAGGCCCCACTCTTCGTCATAAACGCTCCCCTGCACTATGTGAATCTGTGGCGTGTCTTAGCTTATAACGGCTTATCCCTCTTCGATCAAGTGCATGCACTTTTGGTGGTGCGACGGACGGCAGCAGGGCCATACCCGCCTACGCGAAGTAGAAGGGTCTCGCGCGGATCTGGAATCCTGAGAGGAAACAAGCACACCCCTGCCGTATACTGCCCGCAATTGAACATGAACCCACCGTCCGGCGCAAAGTTGCGGCTCGGTTATATCGACTGGATGCGAGGCTTGGCCTGCGTCCTCATGTTCCAGACGCATTGTTACGATTCCTGGCTGGGAGGAACGGCGCGCCGAAGCCGTTTTTTCATGGATTCGCAGTTAGGCGGGACGTTTCCCGCACCGCTTTTCCTGTTTCTAGCTGGAATCTCCTTCGCGCTGGTTACTGAAAAGTTAAGATCGAAGAATCTGTTGCCCACAGCCATTGCCGCCACAACGATCCGGCGTGGGGCCGAGATTTTCGGCTTCGGACTGCTGTTCCGCCTGCAGGAATTTGCGGTCGCCTGGAGCTGGGCGCCGAAAAGCGACCTGCTGAGGGTAGACATCCTCAATACCATCGGCCTCTCCATGATGCTGATGGGGGTGATGTGCTGGATCGTCTTCGGCCTGTGTGGCGCGGGCGCTCCCGCCCGCGACGGCCGCATTGCGCTCGTGCTTTCGGCAGCGGGCACCGCAGCTTCGATCTCGCTTTTGACTCCTTTGCTCTGGACCATCTGGCGCCCAACCTGGCTGGCGTGGCCGATAGAGTCGTACATCAACGGAGTGCACAACCTCGGCACCCCGCAACCCTGGCTGTTCCCTGTTTTCCCGTGGACCGGCTTCGCATTCGCGGGCCTCGCAGTGGGATTCATCCTGCAATCCGACTGGGCCCGCGCGAGAGAGACCAGCATTTTCCTTTGGCTCGGAGCGTCGGGTCTGGTGCTGATTGAGCTTTCGCGATGGCTCGACCGCCAGCCGCTGCAACTGTATCCCGTTTACGACTATTGGCACACCAGCCCGCAATTCTTCCTGATCCGAATAGGGATGCTGCTCGTAATTCTGACCGCCAGTTATGCATGGTGCCGCTGGGGCGCAGCGCAGTGGGGATTCCGCCCGCTGATCCAGCTAGGGCAGGCTTCGCTGCTGGTGTATTGGGTTCACATCGAGTTCGTCTACGGGCGCGTCTCGATTCTTCCCAAACATGCCCAAGGAATTGCGGGAGCATCGGCAGGCCTGCTGGCAATCTTTCTGGCCATGCTGGTTCTAGCCTACATCCGCACGCACGCCAAACAATGGATGAGACCACATACTACGCAGCAAGCCTTCGCAGGACATCGCTCCTAGACAGATTCTGTTATCCGAAGATAAATCTGTCATCCCGACCGCAGCGAGCGAATGCGAGCGGAGTGGAGGGACCCTGGGTTCCAACTCGACGATCCCACGACCCCTAGCCCCTAGCCCCTAACCCGTGCTCTTTCACAAACTCCACGACCTCTCGTTCAGCCCAATGGCCGTCGTATCCGTCTCCATCCGCCGGGCCGATGAAAGCGCAGTGTCCGCCATCGGCGGTCTCGACATACGTGATGTGCGGATTCGCCGCGATCTTAGCTCGGCTTTCGGGCAGCATGCGAATAAACGGATCGTTCGCCGCATGAATGATCAACGTCGGCACAGCAATCTTGTCAACTACGTTCGACGCCGCAGCCCGCGCATAGTAGTCGTCCGCCCCGGAAAATCCGCAATAGTAAGCGGTAATTCGATCATCAAATAAACGCAGGCTCGACACTCCTCGCAGCCGCGACAAATCAAAATTCTGCGGAAAGAATTTCGCCTTCGTGCGCATCCGCCGAAATAGTTTCATAAGGAAGTAATACTCGTAGATTCGATTGGCCGGCTCATGCAGGGCATCGGCCGAGGCTGCCAAATCCATCGCTGGACAAACCGCCGCCACCGCCTTGAACTCCTGCGGCCCGTTGCTTCCCCATTCGCCCGCTAACTTCAGTGCGAGATTTCCGCCCATGGAGAAGCCGATCAGTGCGAATCGCGACACGCTGTCTCTTTCGATTACGTGGCGCGCCACCGCGCCGACGTCGGCCGACAGGCTTGAGTTGTAGAGCACGGGCGCGCAGTGATCCATACCGCCGCAGTTGCGCTGATTCATCAGGACGACGTTCATCCCCGCGGCCAGCGCGTTGCGCGCCACGCCCAGCATGTATTGCGACTCCGAAGATCCTTCGAGGCCGTGCACCGAGATCGCAGTGAGTGCCGTCTTGCGAACCGCGGCGTCCTCCTGCCAGTAGCACCAGCACCGCACACTAATCCCGGGCGCAACCTCGACCAGCCGCTCTTGCGGCGCAGGCAAATGAATATTGCGCGGCAGCACAAAGGCAGCGAGCGTCTGCACGTGGCTGCCGCTCAGCCAGCGCCGCGCCCGGAATAAGCCGCGCTCCCGTGTACTGGAAACAGGAGCTTCCCGCTTGGAATTTGAGATTTGCGAACTTCCCACAAATTGATTCTAATAGGGAGCGGAGTCACTTATGCCCATTTACGAATACATCTGCAAGGAATGCCATCATCAGTTTGAAGCCCTGGTCTACGGCAAGGAAAAGGCCGAGTGCCCGAAGTGCCATACCAAAAAGCTCGAACCGCAACTCTCGGTATTCGCGGTGTCGGCGAAGGGATCGTCCGCCTCGCCCACTCCGATGGGAGCCTGCGGATCCTGTGGCGATCCTCGCGGCCCCGGTGCCTGCTCGCTGAAAGATATGAACTAGTCGCAGACCAGTTCGCGGCGTGCCGCAGGAGAATCCGATCGAAAAAATTGGGGAGGGTTGGAGGAGGTCCGTTCCCGTTTGACACGGGCTCTGCGAGTATCTCCCTTACCCCTCCCGGACGCAACTACAATCTCGCCCTACCCTCCCAATGCTGCACTTTCTTTCACTTTCCCTGCATAATTGCAGCACCAAATTCGCAATTTTCGTCAAAATCCGGGCGAGCTCAGGCGAAGGGATTTTCATCCGCGCTGCGCCCGTAAATTACCGGGACAGGCACGTTCAGCAGCCGCAAATACACCGACAACTGCCCACGATGGTGATACCAGTGATTCAGCATGATGCTTCTTACGATGCTGATCCGCGGCTTGGTAAACAGCTCCCGGTCTCCTTTCATCAATCGCCAATTCCCCTGCGCCTGTTCATCGGTTATGCCCGCGAGACAGCGCTCGCCATCGCGCACGCCCTGCTCGAACACAGTCATGATCTCCGCCAGATTCTTCGGCTGCTCCGGCAAGAAGTTGCCTTGTGTCACATCGAAACTTTCCAGCAGGACGATCCTTGCCAGGTTGCCGGGCACGGCCGCGATGTGCGAGGCAAGCTGTCCCAGCGTCATTGACTTCGGATGCGGCTTCCACGCCAGCTGGTCCTGTGGTACGCGCTCTAACACTCGTCTTGTAATTTGAACCTCTTCCCGAAACTCCCCAACCAATGTGTTGGCAACTGTCATCGCTTCAGTCATCGTTGTCATTGCTCTTCTCCAATCGACCGAGAGCCGGCCTGCTCAAGAGCCGCCCAGTCTGTGCTGTTCTCCGCGTTCTCAGCGAGACCTCGGCGAACGCTGCGGTGAAAGGCTTTCTGTGTCTAGTGGCAGCAACTCTTTTCGGAGTCTTTCCGCTGCTCATACCGGTCATGATGCCGCACCCAGGACATGGCATGAGGCGTCATTCCTTCTTCATGCCGCCCCAGCGCCGTCATGTCGAGAAAGTTATAGGTTGGCAGCAGGATGTCAAGCCCCCGTGCGTACGTGGAGTAGGTATGAAAGATCTCGCCACTTTCGTTCTGATAGAAGAAGCTCGCCCCCGGCCGCTCTTCTGAGGGAAACTCGTTGAAATCGTAGTTGTAGAAGACTCTTCCGTGTGCGTCCTTGCTGCCGCCGCTGACCTGGTAGTCAACATTGAAATCGCTGCCGAACGAGGACACCCAGCGGAACTTCCATCCCATGCGCTTCTTGAAGATTTCAATCTCAGGCAGAGTTGCGCGGGAAACAACGGCCAGCGTCGTGTCGCGCTGCGCCAGATGAACCGCCGCGGCGTCAAACGAATCCGCCAGGAACGAGCAACTCGGACATCCTTCTTTCCATCCCGGCCCAAACATGAAGTGATAAACCGCCAGCTGCGGCCGTCCGTCAAACAGCTCGCCGAGCGTGACCGGTCCTGTCGTCCCCTCGAACACATAATTCTTCTCAACTTTTTCCCACGGCAGTTCGCGCCGCTGCCGGCTCAGTTCATCGCGCAACCGCGTGAACTCTTTTTCCTTGGCCAGAAACTCCCTGCGGGCCGCAAGCCACTCCGCGCGGGACACTACTTTCCTGGATGATTTCTCTATCGTCGCCGTCGTCATAACCATTACTCCTTTTCCTTCGAATTGCTCTTCTCACCCTTCTTCTTGCGAAGAACTTTTGCCAGCAGCGCAGTCAACCCTCCGGTCGAAACCACGCTGCCCACTACCACTCCTGCACTTGCTACACAAGCTGGACACATACCATCCTCCTCACTTCGCCTGCCGCTCGGCCCGCGCCTTCAGCATGCTGTTGATGTGGCCCCAACCCTTGCCGACGCCCTGCCTGTGATCGTCCTGAATCAATCCAAACGCCTTGTGATGGAATTTGATCAGCGTTCCGCCCGGCTCCTCGCTCAGCCTGTACTGGACATTCGATACGACTCCGTACGACATGAACAATGGCCCTGTGATCTCCAGCAACGTGGGCCGCTTGATGGCCTGCACGTGTCCCCAGAAATGCCCGTTGCCGTCGCCCAGATCGCGGAACCACCGTCCGCCCGGCCAAGCCTCCAGAACCATCGGTTTACTCTTGTGTTCTGGGGTTTCGTTTTCCGGCCCGATCTGCTCCAGGAGCGCCTCGAAGGTCTGCTCCAACGAAGCGCGCACATGAATTTCCTGGGTCACGATCAAGCTCAAACTCTCAATTCCTGGTATTGCCGGACTGATGCTCATAAATTTCCTCCTGAAAAATTGATTGTCATCCCGAGCGAAGTCGAGGGACCCTGTGTTTTCTCTGCGTCCTCAGCGGCCCTTGGGTCTTGGGTGTTCGGTCTTAGGCGAGTTCGTAACAGGACGGGTTTCCCTAAGACCTAACACCGAAGACCCAAGACTTTTCTCCCCATCACCGTGGAAGAGCGGCGCTTTAACGCCGCGTAAGAGCACAACGAACGATAGGGCTTCAGCCCCCGTGCTCTTCCTCAGCACGCGCCTTCTGCTCCGCCCGTTCTTTCACTCGCAACAACTGATGCGCCCACAGACGCTCGAATGTTTTCGTCCATTCGTGCAGCGGACGAATTGCCTCCGCGTTCGTTCGATACAACATATGACGCCCGTTCCGCCGCACTCGCACCAGCCCCACGTCCCGCAGCACCTTGAGATGCTTCGATACAGAAGGCTGCTCGAGGCCCAACTTGACCACAAGATCCCCAACCGGGAGCTCCGCTGCGGCCAGATAATCCAGAATCTCCCGCCGGCGCGGTTCCGCCACTGCGTTGAATGCATCGGAAGTGGTCGCAGCCCGTGCCATGAAAAGAAAATATATATTCCTATATAGGAATATGTCAAGTACAAAATAGTCACAATGAACACGAGGGTGCCCCGGGTCCCGCCGCTTTTGCGGGACCCGGGAATAGATGATGTCGGCGTTATAATCCTCTGACTCTATGGGGCTGCTCTCTGGCACGAAACTCGGCCCTTATCAAATTGAAGCTCCGCTTGGCGCCGGCGGAATGGGCGAAGTCTACCGCGCCCGCGACACACGCCTCGGACGCGACGTCGCTATCAAAGTTCTTCCCTCGCATCTTTCCTCAGATCCGGAACTCAAAGAACGCTTCCAGCGCGAGGCGCGCGCCATCTCCTCGCTGAACCACGCGCATATCTGCACGCTGCACGATGTCGGTGAGCAAGAAGGCGTGGATTTTCTGGTGATGGAATTTCTGGAGGGGGAAACCCTGCAGCAGCGCTTGCTGCGCGGACCGCTCCCGCTGAAGCAGGTTATCGAATACGGCATCCAGATTGCGGAGGCTCTCGATCTCGCGCATCATGCCGGCATCGCGCATCGCGACTTGAAACCGGGAAACATCATGCTCACCAAGTCGGGTGCCAAGCTGCTCGACTTCGGCCTGGCCAAGCCGGTGTCCGCGATCGTCCCCGGATCGGCCGTTTCCAGTTCAATGACTCCCTCGACGCCCACCATGACCGTCGCCGCCATGAGTATGCAGGCCTCGCCGCTGACGCAACGCGGCATGATGGTCGGTACGTTTCAATATCTCGCCCCCGAAGTCCTGCACGGAAAAGAAGCCGACGCGCGCAGCGACATCTTCGCGCTCGGCGCCGTGCTTTATGAAATGCTCACCGGCAAACACGCGTTCGAAGGCAAGAGCCAGCTGAGCGTGCTGACGGCCATCCTCGAGCACGACCCGCAGCCGATCGCCAATATTCCCGCCCCGCTTGAGCACATTGTTCATACCTGTCTCGCGAAGGATCCGGCCGAGCGCTGGCAGAGCGCCCGCGAGGTCGCACGCGAACTCCGATGGGTCTCGCTGAGCGGTGCAGAAAAAGCGTCTGCGGTTTCCGCCTCGAACACCGCCAGCTCACTCTCGTGGAAACTCCTGCCCGCTCTCCTGCTCGCCGCAATCGTCATCGCCGCGGCGGCGACCTACTACCTCACTCGCCCCGCTCCCGGATCGCGCTGGATGGCCTCCCTCGTCCCTCCGCCCGGAGTGTTTCCCGACACTTCAGGACGAAATGGTCCACCGCAAATTTCTCCCGATGGAAAGAACGTGGCCTTCACCGGCTGCAAGAGCCAATCGGCAGCCATGTCCCTCGCTGTGGGGAATGCCTGCTCCATCTGGGTGCGGGCATTGCGCTCATCGGAGACGCACGAAATCGAAGGAACCGCAGGCGGCTTTGCTCCGTTCTGGTCGCCTGACGGCCGCGAGATCGGATTCTTTGCCGACGGAAAACTGAAACGCGTAGCTGTTGAGGGAGGCCCTGTGCAAATCATCTGCGATGCCCCAGATGGCCGTGGTGGCACCTGGGGCACTGCGGGCATGATCCTGTTTGCGGCAACGCGCGGGAGCCCGATTCTTCGGGTCCCCGCCAATGGCGGCATACCGGCCGCCGTCACTGACTCCGGTCAATACTCAGACCTGGCTTATGTTGGCAGCCATCGTTGGCCCTATTTTCTGCCGGACGGTCTCCACTTTCTTTATTTCAACTCGCACTACGGCGGATCCTGCGGAGACCTCAGCGACATCCAGTTCGCGTCGCTGGATGGCAAACAGAATGTGTCCGTTCTAAAGGGCTGTGGCAGCGCTGCCTTTGCCGACGGACGCCTGATCTATTGGCGCGAGGGCAACCTTGTCGCTCAGCCCTTCGATCCTAAACAAGGAATTCTGAGCGGGAATCCCGCCCCCATTGCCGACCATGTCGCCTTCGACGCAATGTTTGGGTTTGGCGTTTTCTCCGCTTCTTCGAATGGCGCACTTGTCTATCGTAGCGGCTCCGGTCAAATCGCAGCCCAGATGGTCTGGTACGACCGTTCCGGAAAATCCGCGGGCAGTATCGGTGATAACGATCTGTACGACAGCGTTGCCATTTCCCCCGACGGCTCCCGCATTGCCGCCAACGTCTTCCACATGTCCAAGGGCGCCATCATGATCATCGATGCTCGCGGTAGCCGCACCTTGACTACTTGCAGCGGTCCCTGCCCGTTCCCGGTCTGGTCGCATGATGGCCGCAATATCTACTACACAGCAAATCGCAAAGGCCCATACGACATTTACATGAAGGCCGCTGATGGTTCGGGCGAGGAAACACCGGTGGTCACTTTTGAAGGACAGCAGTTCGGCGCAACATTCTTGGCGGCATCTCCGGACGGAAAATATCTCGCCTTTGCCAGTCCTGGGCCGGCAGGCACCATCATGCACATCTACACCGTCGCGCTCGACGGTGATCGTAAGCCGCAACCCTTTCACGCGGCATCCGCCAATGAAGGCGTACCTTCGTTTTCTCCCGACAGCAAGTGGCTCGCCTTTGAGTCCAGCCAAAGCGGCCGCGTCGAAGTGTACATCACGCCTTTTCCCGGTGGCGGAGCGCAATATGAGGTCTCGACCGCTGGCGGAGAAAGACCGGTGTGGCGCCACGACGGCAAAGAGATTTACTATCGCGAGAATCTTCGAATGATGGCGGTTAAAGTGAACGCGCAAGGTGGAAGGGTCGAACTGGGAACTCCAACCCCTTTGTTCGAAGCCGCCGCCCGCAACCGCAACGGACGCTGGTACGATGTCTCTCCCGACGGCCGTTTCCTCATGAATATGGCTCCGCCCGCTTCTCAGGCACAGAATTTCGAGTTGGTGGTGAACTGGCCGGCGGAACTGAAGTAGGTTGCTTCCAAACAGCTCGGTACCCGAGTTCCCCCCACCCGCAAACCGTCGCGCGAATTTCGGCTACTCGCAACGCAGCGAGATCAAGGGATCAATCCGCGCGGCGCGCTGCGCTGGAATGTAGCTGGCGAGCAGCGTGATCAACCCGAGCAGAAAGGGAATGCCGGCAAACGTGATCGGGTCGGTCGCGTTCACGCCGAAGAGCAAGCTTTGAATGAGCCGCGTGAGCAGGAAAGCTGCAACCAAACCAATCATCACGCCGGATACTGCCAGCGCCATTCCCTGGCGTACTACGAGACTCAGAATGTTGCGTTGTGAAGCCCCAAGTGCGATTCGAATCCCCAATTCTCGAACTCCCTGACTGACCAGGTACGCCATTACGCCATAGATGCCAATTGTGGCGAGGGACAGCGCGACGAAGGCGAGAAGTCCCAGGAGCAACATTGAAAAACGCCGGCGAGCCAGAGACTCGCTCACCCTCTGCTCCATCGTCCTGACGTAGTACATAGGAAGATCGGGATCGAGATTCCGCAGAGCGTTTTTGGTCGCCGACAACATCGCACCCGAATCCGTGCGCCCACGGAAAGCGACAGTCATAGCTCGTGAAGGGAATTGCGTGTGCGCCAGGTAGAAAGCGATTCGTGGATTTGAGTCGAGAGAATCCTGCTTCACGCGTCCGACCACGCCAACCACCCTCTGCCATGGGTCCTTCGACGGGAGTTCGACGATGTGGATGCGCTTGCCAATCGGGTCCTGCCCCGGCCAGAGTTGCTCCGCCATGTACTCGTCGACGATCACGGCAACTGGGCTCGTCAGGTCGTCGTGTTCGCTAAAGAATCGCCCGCGCCGCAGCGGGATTTCCATGGCTTCAAAGTAGTGTCCGCCAACCAGGCGCTCATCCGCATTCAGAAATTTTTCGCCGGGAAGCGGCACGCGCCCCTCGACCGTGATCGGCGTCCAGGCATAGGCTTCGCTCAACGGCAGAGACGTGACTCCTCCCGCCGCGATCGCCCCAGGCGACTGTTCCAGGCGTTCCCACAGTTGCCGGTACGTATTCAGGACAGTTTGCTTGTCGTTGTACTTTCGACCGGTCATCGTGAGGTCGAACGTAAGCACGCCGCTCGGATTGAAGCCCGGCGATACGCTCTGCAAGCGGCTAAAACTCCGGATCAGGAGCCCGGCACCGATTAACAGGACCACCGAGAGAGCCACTTCGAAAACGACAAGCAATCTACGAAGATTATTGCCGCGCCCCCAGACCGAGCTTGTCCCCGCCGAACCTCGGCTCGCATCTTTCAGAATGGAATTCAAATCGAGCCTCGAAACTCGTAAGGCCGGGAAGAGGCCGAAGAGAACTCCTGAGGCAATGGAAAGAAGAAACGTAAACAGGAGCACACGTCCATCAATCCCAACATCCTGTAGCCGCGGGATGCTCTTTGTCCCCCAAATGTGGATCCACCTTACGCTGGCAAGGCAGATCAAAATACCCAGCGCTCCACCGCAAAGCGAAATCAGGACGCTCTCCGTTAACAATTGACGAATGATGCGCCATCGGCTAGCTCCTAACGCTGTCCGGACGGCAATTTCCTGCTGTCGTGCGACGGCCCGCGACAACATAAGATTGGCGACATTGGCGCAGGCGATCAACAGTACAAAACTCACCGACCCCAGCAGCATCCACAAGGATCGGCGTACGTTGCCAACCACCTGCTCCTGCAGCGGCACGATACTGAACGTCAACCCGCCATTCGGCGGATAATTCTCCGGAAATTGCCGGCGTAGCCGGGCCGTGATGGTATCCATCTCCGCCTGTGCCTGCGAGACCGAAATGCCCGGCCTCAGCTTTCCTACCAGGTTGTAATCTTCGTGGTCCCGTACCAGTGAAGCGGCCGCGGGGGAGAGTGGCAACGGTAGAAAAATTTCGGCCTGCTCGGTTCCGTCCAGTAAAGGGAGAACTTCCTGCGGCAAAGAAAACCTTTGCCCAAGCACGCCTACGATCTCATACGTTTGCCCATTGATCGTGACGGACTTGCCAATGATACGGGGATCACGTCCGAAACGCCTGGCCCACATTCCGTCCGTGAGGACCGCTGTGGTTGGTTGTCCCGGTGAATCCTCATCCGCGTTCAGCAGGCGGCCGAGCGCCGGCCGAGCGCCGAGCATCGGAAGCAGATTCGATGAGACGCGCATCACGCCGACTCGCTCCGGCTCCCCTTGCCCGGTCAGGTTGTAGTTGCCGCCAATGGCGATTGCGAGCTGCTCAAATCCGTGGTGTCCTGTTTTGATATCGAAATACTGCGCTGGAGAAAACCAGTCCTGCGTGATGTTCAGGCCAGGCGAACGATTCCACAGGATCATGAGCCCGTCTGGGTTGTCGTACGGCAGAGGGCGAAACAATAACGCATTCGCAACACTAAAGATGGATGTGTTCGCTCCAATCCCGATCGCCAGCGACAGCACCGCGGCCAGCGTGAACACCGGCTTCTTGGCCAGACTGCGAACATCGAATCGAATGTCCTGGATCCACGTATTCATCGGGAGGTCATCCTAGCATGGAGAATGGGCTCAAGCGCTTGGACGTATCGCGCACGAATTGGTGATACCAAGGGACGAGAGGAGGTACACCCGTCTGCATCTTGGATGGGCGGGACGAATTTCGTTGTGCGCGAAGAAGCATTTTGGACTCCTGGCAAGTCATGGGGCGCAAGTCATGGGGTGCCCCGGGTCTCGCCGGTTTTGCGAGACCCGGGAACTCCGAGGATCCATGTACGCCCCCCCCCATCACTCACCGATCCCTGTTACCAAAGTTCATCCCCGCCCCCGTCCTTTCGAGTTTTCGTCTTTCCTCCCCATCGGAGTTATGGTGAAGCCAACGTGGGTGCTTGCACTGGCCGACTGGCACCGAATTCCCTACAGAAGGCAAAGTGACATGCACAACGCAGCAACTCCCGCCTCCCTTCGGCGCAGCTCGCGAGTGCCGACCTCCGTTCAAGTTTTAGTAACCAGCCTCGACGGCGCTCACTTTTCTGAAGTCTGTGAAACCATGGTGGTGAGTGCCCACGGCTGTGCCATGCTGAGCCGGTTCAAGCTCGAGACCGGCATTCCTCTGCATCTTCACACCAAAGATGGACGCGAGACCACGGCCCGCGTCGTCAGTTGTCAGCCCGTTAGTCCCGATCACCGCTATTGGAGACTCGGCGCCAAGCTCGACCAGCCCGACAATTTCTGGGGCTTGAAGGATTGTCCGAAAGACTGGGTTTTCCCGAGGACGATCGTGAAACCCAAAGCTCCCGCCGTTCTTCAGGCTTCACCCAGCCTGCGTGCGCTACCGGGGGACAACGTGCAATCAGAAGCGCAAATCGACAAGCGGATTGCGCAAGCATTGCGTCCCTTGCAGGCCGAAATCACCCTGCTCAAAGAAAAGCTGTCGCAGAGAGAAGAGCACCCCAGCCGCTTTGAGGTTTCGCTTTCCAGCATTCCGCCCGAACTCGAACAGCAACTCGAATCGCGCTTGCGACACGACCTCACTCCAAAAGTTCTCGATGAGGCGGGCAAACAGTCGGCGTTGCTGCTGGCCTCAGCCAGGAAGAGTTTGGACCAGCGCACCGGAGAAAGCTACGAAGCCTTTATCAACCGCGTTGCTCAGGAGCTTCAGGTCGTGGAGAAACGGGCGGAAGAGATCTCCGCGCACATCGCGGCGAGTGCGAGAGAGCACCTAAGCCGCGGAATGGAAGACTTTCAACAGCGATTGTTGGAGGGAGGCAACTCTCTCAAGCGCCTGGGCGAACAACTTCTCGATTTCCTCCAGCAGAATCTCCATGCCGAGTACAACGTGCGCCGCGAGGACCTGGAACAACTGCGAGCCGCCCTCGCCCAGGAATCCGCTGACATGCAGCAACAGGTCGCGATGGTGAACGCCCGCATCGCAGAACTAACCCAATCCGCGCGCTCATTAGAGTCTGGGCTCGATCAGCGCCTCAGCCGGATGTCCTGTGACACGATCCGCGAAGCCCGCGCCCAGTTCGAAGGCATGGCTAGCGATATTCTCGAGGAATTGACCCGGCGCAGCGTCGCCGCCCTCGCCCAACAGTTGGATGAGGCGACCGGAACCATGCATGCAAAACAGGCCGCGCGCGTCACTGCGTTTTCGGAATCACTCGATGCTCGCACCGCGACTACCATGCAGGATTTCGAGCGTTCGCTCGAAGATATGTCACGTGCTTCGGTCGAGCGGTGGCGCGCCACCTTCGAAGCACGCCTGAACGCTCTGCTGAAGACCTGGAACGAGCAGTTTCACCCCGAGCCTGACGTGAGCCAGGGTGAATAGATCTGGAACGCACTTTTCGAAGTGCATAACGCGGCCCATCCCCGCTAATGAACGCTTTTCTGCCGTGGAAGAGCCGGGCTTCAGCCCGGCGTCGACGGTCGATTGACTGCGGGCTTTAGCCCCTGAGCTACGCTTCGCATCTGGGGCACGCCTTCCAGCCGCGTCGCAACGAGCCAGAAAAATCGCGCGCCTTCAGCTCCTGCTATGCATAATCAATAAATGATCCGCCAACGTCTTTGCCTGAGACTCAGCCTGAGAACCACACCACTGTTCCTGATCGCAACTCTCTTGTCAGCCGCATTCGCACAATCCGGCCCATCTCATCCTGACTCGATTGTGGTCTTCGCGCCGCATCCCGATGACGAGGTCATTGGTTGTGCCGGCGTTATCCAGCAAGCGCTGGCCCGCGGAGCACGAGTGACGGTCGTTGCCATCACCAGCGGAGATGGCTTTCCCGAGGCCGCCGCCGGCGTCTCGCATCATCCGGTGAAGCAACTCATTCCCGACGATTTCTTTGCACTTTCGCAGTTCCGCCAAGCGCAGAGCCGCACCGCGCTTGGGATTCTGGGCGGAAAACCCGAAGACCTCATCGTGCTTGGCTATCCCGATGGCGAGCTAGGCAACTTGTACAACAGCACCGACAACAAGGTCATCCGCCAGCAGTTCACCAGGAAGAACGAAACGTACGCGTTGATCCAGGCGGATTACCACTCTTCCGTACATGGCAAGCCGGCTCCTTACCAGCGCAGCTCGGTGCTCGCGGATCTGGCGGAGCTGCTCACGAAGCTCCAGCCGACCGAAATCTTCGTGACCGACGAAACCGACGGCCACATCGATCACCGCGCCGCATTCTGGTTTGTCCGCGATGCCGCCAAGCAGGTGGGATACAAGGGCGCCTTTTATACCTTTCTCGTCCACGGACTGCCCGCGTGGCCTTTTCCAACCGGAGTCACGCCCGACCAACCTTTTGAGTCGCGGAAAGTTGACGGCGAAGTGGTTCCCCGGGGACTCCCCTGGCCCCCGCCCAGGCGCGTTCCGATGACACCAGAGCAGGCGCAGCGAAAATTAAAGTCGATCCAGGCCCATAACGTCCCCGTCGTCGGAATGCCCGAGCACCAAAGCGAGATGGAATCTTTCGTGAAGTCGGAAGAGGTGTTTTGGACTCCTCTCGCCAGCTCCCGATAACGCTGATCAGCATTCCTTGGAAAGGGCCAGTTCCGCTCGCCAACAGTACGTCGAAGCACCCGCCGCAAAATTTTCTGGTCGCTTGTCGAATTCCGCTCTTCCCGTTCGACGATATAGTGAAGGCCGGGAAAGCGGCCTAAAAGACCCTTACAGGAGACTCTCATGCCACAATATCTAGTTGCCAGCTACCTCCCCGACAATTTCGACCCGTCGTCCGTAACCGAAACGATGATGGAGGAGATCCACGCGCTCAACCGCGAAATGATTGCTGCCGGCGTCAGGAAGTTCGCCTGCGGAATTTCCCCGGCCAGCAACGCAAAGACCGTGCGCAAGCAGCCGGATGGTAAGGTGCTCGTTACCGACGGGCCGTACACCGAGGCCAAGGAGCACATCGGCGGTTTCTGGATCCTGGAAGCCGCGAATATGGACGAGGCGCTGGCCTGGGCGCGCAAGGGTGCCATCGCCTGCGACTCCGCCGGCGAAGTGCGCGAGCTTCTTTTCTACCCAGCTCCGGAGCAAGGGCCCGACGAAAGCAAGTAAACAGGCAAGCGTACCGAGTGTTGGGCCGGGCGACGTTTCGTGCTTGGTACCATCTGTGTTTACTGGGTTCGATTCTTAGACCACTCCTGCCAGTGAGTTAGGTACTTTTGCGCGTGTTCGTGAAACTCAGACTCACTAGGCCCCCCCCAGCCATATTCATTCGCGATGTCGGAGAGGCCGCGAACCGCGTAAAACCGCACCTTTTCATCTGGATCCTCCAGTTTCTGGACCAGCGCTGGGACAGCAGCAGGGTCGCTGACGTGCCACAGCGCTTTGGCCGCGGCTTCCCGAAAGGAATCGTCAGACGAACTAAGAAGTGGCTTGAGGGCGTGCACTGCGCGTGCATCCTTTATGTAGCTTCCGATGACATAAAGCAACCACTCCCTTCCATCGTGGGTAGCTGAGTTTTCTGCTAACAGGTTCACCGCCCGCGGTAGTTGGCTCAGATCGCCGAAACGAATGAGCTCACCCTGCAGCTTCTCGCTCAACCCACGATCTGTAGAGACACTCAATCCTTTTTGCAAAGCAGTTATCGTCTTCTGGGTACTCGGCAGTGCGTAGTCTACCCTGATAATTTCGTATTTTTCAGAGCTTGATGTCGAATCGGAAGCGAGAACGGCGAGCATATTGGTCAGCACTAGCTGAGGGGAACTTTCCGAGCCGCTGTCTTCGCCGAGGGCCTCTAGAGTGGCCGGGAAGTTCCAGTAATAAGGGTCAGCAAGGTGGTATTCGTTCCTGTCCCGACGCAGGAACAACATGCGGATACCAGGGCTCAGCCCCCTATACCCAACAGGCGTTAGGGGAAGCGTGTAGCTCAGTCTAAGGTCGTCGACCTTCGGGCCTTTCAGGACTCTACTAACAGAGAGGTCCGCTGAATATTCCTCGGCCTGCAATATCTCATTCCGAAACTGAATAGGCTTGCCGGGTCCAAGGTCTCGAATTTGCTTCACGTCTGCGACCACAATCAAGTCCGCCGCATTGACGGCCTCGTCTAAATTGAAGTGCGGTATTCCCACCGCTGCTGACTGGTACCACCAGAGACCAGCCAGCAGGAGCACGCACATCCAATATTTACTGTTCATAATCCTCCAAATCGCGTCGCTATTTTGGCGGCTGGCTTGGGCTTTGAATTGAGTCATGTTGTCCGCCGTGACCAGGCGAAGAGAGAAGGAAGGGCAAAACTGTGGCGAGGAGTAGTTTCTGAAGTGCCCCCGTTTGCTGTACCACTTTCGATGTTAGTTCTCGGTTGATTTTTGGTTTCAGCGGGGATGAGGCGCGGAGCAGGGGCGGCGTTTGAGCCCCTGCTTCGCTTCCAGCTCTG
>Ga0070730_10000340_pt1 | contig 57129 bp, 49 predicted proteins | sample Coa_R1_3_FD_66447 | JGI IMG/M metagenome (GOLD analysis project Ga0070730, IMG submission 66447) | Surface soil microbial communities from Centralia Pennsylvania, which are recovering from an underground coalmine fire - Coalmine... | ecosystem: Environmental > Terrestrial > Soil > Unclassified ... | reverse complement strand
TTCGACAAGACGGCGAAGCTGCTCGGGCTCGGCCATCCCGGCGGCCCGGCGGTCGAGCGCGCCGCCGCGACCGGCGACGCTAGCCGCTTCCCGCTGCCGCGGCCCATGGTCGGCCGGCCGGGCTGCGACTTCTCCTTCTCCGGCCTCAAGACCGCGGTGCGCCAGGCGCAGGCGGGCCTGGCGCCGGGCGACGTCCAGGCAATCCACGATCTTGCCGCCTCGTTCCAGCAGGCGGTCGCCGACAGCCTGGGCGATCGCTGCCGGCGTGCGGTCGAGATCTTCCGCGACCGGCATCCTGAGGGGCGGCATCTGGTCGTGGCCGGCGGGGTCGCGGCGAACGGCGCGATCCGTGCGACGCTGGCTGCGGTCGCCGCGCGCGCCGGGCTCGAACTCGCCGCACCGCCGGCGGCGCTCTGCACCGACAATGGCGCCATGGTCGCCTGGGCCGGGCTCGAGCGGCTGCGGCTCGGCCTGGTCGATCCGCTCGATTTCGCCGCCCGGCCGCGCTGGCCGCTCGATGCCAGCGCGCCCAAGGCGGCCTTTGCCGGGGTGAAGGCATGAGCCGTTTCAAGGATATCGGCGTGGTAGGCGGCGGCGCCTGGGGTACGGCGCTGGCCGCGACCGTGCAGCGCGCCGGGGCCGGCGTGACGCTCTGGGCGCGCGAGCCGGAGGTCGTGGATGCGATCGCCCAGCGGCACGAGAACGTCTCGTTCCTGCCTGGCGTGACGCTGCATCCATCGATCGCGGCCACGGGCGACCTCGCCCGGATCGCGCGCGCGGACGCGCTGCTGCTGGTCGTCCCGGCGCAGTATCTCAGGGCCACGGCCGCGGCCCTGGCGCCGCTGCTGCCCGAGACGACGCCGCTCGTCATTGCCGCCAAGGGCGTCGAGATGGGCACGGGCGCCACCTTGGGCGAGGTGCTGGCCGAGACTCTGCCGCGCAATCCCGTCGCCGTACTGTCGGGCCCGACCTTCGCGATCGAGGTTGCCCGCGGCCTGCCGACCGCGGTGACCTTGGCGGCCCGGGACCAGGTTCTGGGCGCCGATCTGGTCCAGGCGCTCGGGACTCACACCTTCCGCCCCTATCTCTCCGACGACCCCATGGGCTGCGAGATCGGCGGCGCGGTCAAGAACGTGCTGGCGATCGCCTGCGGCATCGTTTCGGGACGGGGCCTCGGCGACAATGCGCGGGCGGCACTCATCACCCGGGGCCTGGCAGAGATGGTGCGTCTTGCCGCCGCCAAGGGCGGCCAGCCCGCGACGCTGATGGGCCTCTCCGGGTTGGGCGATCTGGTCCTGACCTGCACTGCGATGCAGTCGCGCAACTGCTCGCTCGGCGCGGCGCTCGGCCAGGGCCGCAGCCTGGCCGAGGTGCTGGGCGAGCGGCGCTCGGTCGCCGAAGGCGTGGCCTCGGCCGCCGCCGTGGCCGGGCTCGCCGGCCGGCTCGGCCTCGACATGCCGATCGTGTCGGCGGTCGACGCCATCCTGCACCGGGGGGCGGCGATCGACACGGCGATCTCCGGCCTGCTCGCCCGGCCGTTCAAGGCCGAAGGCCTATAGACGCTCCGTTTCTCCTATTCTACGTTCTCCAGGTGGTCGAGGCAGCAGACACTCGCCTCCAAATCGATAACGCGCGAGCGCTTTCCGAACATTCGTGCGCTGGATAGGCTAAGCCCGCCTTCACCAAATTCGAGCGGAGAACGTCCGTCAAATACCCGGTTTCATCCGCCGCACCGGCGCTCCGGCCCGCTCCCGGGCTGGATACCTATCGTGCCGATATCGACGGTCTGCGCGCGGTTGCCGTTTTTTCGGTCGTTGCCTATCACGCCGGCATTCCTCTCTTCGGCGGCGGTTTCGTCGGCGTCGACGTCTTCTTCGTCATCTCGGGCTATCTGATCGGCGGAATCATCGATCGCGATGTCGTGGCTGCCCGCTTCAGCTTCGCGGGATTCTATGCGCGGCGGGCAAAGCGCATCCTGCCGGCCCTGCTGGGCATGCTGCTGTTCTGCTACGTGGCCGCCTCGTTGCTGCTGTCGCCCGGAGAGACACGCTCCTTCGCCCACGGCGCGATCGCGACGGTCCTTGCCGTCTCGAATGTCGTGTTCCGGCGCGAGCTCAACTATTTCACGCCCTCGGCCGAACTCAACCCGCTGCTGATGACCTGGTCGCTCGCCGTCGAAGAGCAGTTCTATCTGCTTTTCCCGATCGTGCTGATGGCGATCGAGCGGTTCGTGCCGCGCCGGGTCTGCTCGGCACTGCTCCTGCTGTCACTCGGCTCCTTTGCCGCGTCGGTCTGGGGCGTCGCCCATAACCCGAACGCAGCGTTCTTCCTGCTGCCGGCCCGGGCGTGGGAATTGGGCGCCGGCGCGCTGCTTGCGGCTTACGAAGCCCGTCGGGGACCGGTCGCGCGGACCGATCACCCAGCGCTGTCGCAGGTGCTCGGCATCTGCGGGCTCGGCCTCATCCTGGTCGCGATTTTGGCCTATGGCCCCCAAACCCGCTTCCCTGGCGACGGCGCCCTGCTGCCGGTGCTGGGCACCGTGCTGCTGATCGCGGCGCGCCGTGGCGTCGTCAACCAGCGACTGCTCTCGGCCGGGCCGATCGTCTTTCTCGGCCTCATTTCCTATTCCTGGTATCTGTGGCATTGGCCGCTGCTGGCGTTCGCCCGGATCATCTCCGACCATGGTCTCGGCACCGCGGCGGGCGCCGCGATCGGCGTCTGCTCCGGCTTGGCCGGCTACCTGTCCTGGCGCTATATCGAGCAGCCGTTCCGCCGGTCCGCGGCCCCGCGACGGATCCTGCTTTGGCGCTACGCTGCGGCGATCGTCGTCTTCCTGGTACCGCCGGTTGCCCTGCTCGAAAGCGGCGGCTGGCCCGAGCGGTTCCCGCTCGCGCTGGGCGTCATCGAGGCGGAAGGCGCCAGCCTCGTCCAGGATCCCTGCCTGGTCAGCTACGGCGTTGCCTTGCCCAACCGGTCGGACTATTGCACGCCGCAGGCGGATGCGCGGCCCGCCATCGCGATGCTGGGGGATAGCCATGCCGCGGCCCTGTCGCAGGGCTTCCACCAGCTCGCAGGCCAGCGGGGCATGCGCTTCGACGAGCTGACGAAATCCTCTTGCCCGGCACTCGCCGGAATTTCGCGCTTCATGCCGAACCATCCCGGCCATCGGGAAGAGTGCGCGGCCTTTTCGCATCGGGCGGTCGATCTCATCGAAGCCGATCCCACGATCAAAACTGTTCTGATCACCGGATTCTGGTCCGCGAATTTCAAGAGCGAAGACTTGGGCGAGCGTTTCGTCCGCGATGGCGAGGCGGCCTCGTCGGTTTCCCCCGCGGCGAGTCGCAAGAATCTCGAGGCGGGCCTCGACGCGGCCGTTGCCCGGCTGGAAAGCGCCGGCAAGCACGTCGTTCTGATCAAGGATGTGCCCCTGTTCGATTTCGACCCGCTGCGCCGGATGATCGCTAATTTCATCCCTCTACGACGCCGACTGTCGCGGGTTCTTTCGCCGGGCGCCGATCTCGATACGGGCGAGGCGCCGACCGCCGACGTCACCAACGAGGTCGACCCATCCGCCGGCATCATCGACCGCGTGGCGGCGGGCCATCCCTTGATCCAGGTGGTCGATCCCAAGCCGGCCTTCTGCACCGCCGACCGGTGCCGGTTCGCGGCCGGGCAGGACCTTTACTATACCGACTATCAGCATCTCTCCGCACTCGGCGCGATGCAGGCCCTTACAGGCGTCCAGATCGCGTTCATGCCTTGAGCCCGGGGCGGTCGGACGACGGCGGCTCGACGGTCGCCGAGGGGCGCCGTCCGGTCTAGCTTGGCCTAAGTCGATCGGCTAGGTTGCGGTTCGAAGCCCCTGTCCCGAACCGTTCGGGCCCAACGCCGGGCCCTATCCTCCCGAGGATTCCGCACATGATCTTTGCCATCAATTGCACCGATCGGACCGATGCGACCGGCATCCGGGCCGGCACCCGTCCGCTTCATGTGGAGTTTCTGAAGTCGCTGGGGACGACGCTCGTGCTGGCCGGTCCGTTCCTGGCCGACGACGGCGCGACCCCGACCGGCAGCTTCCTGCTGGTCGAGGCGGCGGACAAGGCGGCGGCCGAGGCGATCGCGGCCAACGACCCTTATGCCAAGGCCGGCCTGTTCGCCTCGGTCACGGTCCAGCCGTACCGAATCGTCTTCCTCAACCCGCCGGCGGCCTGATCCATCATGGCTTTCTGGTTGGTGAAATCCGAACCGTTCAAATATTCCTGGTCGCAGATGGTGGCGGATGGCCGGACCCATTGGGATGGAGTCCGCAACTATCAGGCGGCCAACAATCTCAAGGCGATGCAGGTCGGCGACCGCGCGTTCTTCTACCATTCGAACGAGGGCAAGGAGATCGTCGGTGTGGTCGAGATCGCCCGGACGGCCTATCCCGATCCGGGCGACGAGACCGGCCGCTTCGTCATGGTCGACGTCAAGCCGCTGATGGCGGTGCCGACGCCGGTCACGCTGGCCCAGATCAAGGCCGATCCGCGGCTGGCCGACTTCGCGCTGGTCCGGCAATCGCGCCTGTCCGTGGTCCCGGTGCGGGACGCGGAATGGACGATGCTCTGTGCCATGGCAGGCATTCCCGCCTGATGGCTGCTTGCTTGGGTGGCGCTTGTGAGCTTGGACGACAGGGCCGGATATAGCCAGGCCGGACGTCCGACCGGCCTCGTCGGTTGGGCAGCCGGCCTCTATATGCGCTGGCGCAATGCCGATTTGAACGCTGCGGCGATCGACGCCCTGGTGCCGTTCCCGGGCGACCGGGTGCTCGAGATCGGCGTCGGCCCGGGCGAGGGGCTGCGGCGCCTGTCCCGCGTGCGCGAGATCGGCAAGCTCACCGGCATCGATCATTCCGCGCTCATGCTGACGATGGCGGAGCAGCGCAATCGCCCGGCCATCCAGCGTGGCGATATCGATCTGCGACTGGCCAGCATCGATGCCGCGCCGTTCGTGGCAGGCAGTTTCGACGCGATCATGGCGATCGACTGCGTCCAATATTGGCCCAACCTGATGGGCGGCTTGGCCGCAGTCCGACGGCTGCTGCGACCCGGCGGGCGCGTGCTGTTCGGCATGCACGGCGGCAGGGTGGATGCGGGCGAGTTCAGCCCGGCCAAGCTGGGCCACGCCCTTTCGACCGCCGGCTTCGTCCAGGTGACGACCGAACGGGTCGACACGCGTCCGGCGCCCTCGACCATGGTCCTCGCGCGCCGGCCGCTCTAGCCGATCAAATATTGCTTTTGCGGACCGAATGGCGACACGAAGCAAAACAAGCGCGTCGAGACGTGATATGATCTATAGACCTTACCGCACTTGATCCCTTCTCAGAGCTCCCTCAAGGAGAATTCGAGATGTTTGAAGGCAATGAAGTGGCAATGGTCATCGTCCCGCTGGCCGATGGAAGATTTGCGGTCAACGCGATTCGTAGCAACGCACTCAACCAGCGGCTCGGCGAGTTCGCTTCCCGGTCTGAAGCCGAGGCCTGGATTCTGCAGCAGTCCCTGGCCGCCGACGAGATCGTCTACGGCACCGGCATCATCCGGCCGGGCGACGGGCAGGGCATCGCCTGAGCGGCCGCCGGCCGCCCAGGATGCCCAAAGGAGAACCTCGAAGCCGCGGTCACTCCGCGGCCAGGAACTCCCGATAGAGGTTCGCCAGATCCGGCACGGCGGCGTCATGAAGCTGCTTGCCCTTCTCTGGAGAGGCGAGGCCAGGGTTCGAGCCGATGCGGCCGTCGGGGAAGCGCGCGCGGAAGTCGGCCGGACCGTAGAAGCGGCCCGCCGGCGCGCGCGGGGGGTCGAGCACGACCCGCTTGATCGTCTCCGGAAATGCCCATTGCGTCACCGCCACTTCCGACGCGGTCGCATGGCTGCCCTCATCGGCGCCGAACAGCTCGCGGGCGAGCGCTGCCGCCTGGGGGCTGTCCCACCAATTCACCAGCTTGCACTGCAGCGGCGTGTCGGTCGCGGCGCGACCCAGCACGCCCTCGGCGGCGGCATAGATCTCGTAGAAGGCCGCATTGACGGTGGCGATGTTGCCGCCATGGCCGTTCAGGAAGAAGAAGCGGCGGAAGCCGTGCCGCGCCAGCGACAGAACGTAGTCGTGAATGACCTGGATCAAGGTCGACGGCCGCAAGGTCATGGATCCTGCGAAATCCATATGGTGAACCGCCATGCCGACGCCGATGGTCGGGCCGACGAAGGCGTCCGCCGCCTCGCCGACGCCGCGCGCGATCACCTCGGCACAGAGCGCATCGGTCCCGATCAGGCCGTTGGGCCCGTGCTGCTCGGTCGAGCCGATCGGCATGATGATGCCATTCGAGCGCTTCAGATAGGCCTCGGCCTCGAGCCAGGTCGCGTGTTGCAGCAGCATTTGGGAACTCCGGATTGTTCAGAAGGGGAAGGGGAAGGGCCGGTGGGACATCTTGTTTCGAGGGCAAAATCTCCCGATACTCGACCGGGCACAATGGGGGACGGTGCAAGGCCGCCCCCACGCGGACCGGGAAACGGCCGCCGCGGACCATATATGGTCGCGTAAAGACCGAGGAGGAAGGTAGCCCACCATGTCCGATCAGAGCGTGTTTCCCGTGCCGCAAGGCTTCGCCGGTCCCACGACCACCGATGCTGCCGCCTATGACCGGCTCTATCGCCAGTCGGTCGAGGACCCGGATGGATTCTGGGGTGAACAGGGCCGGATCGTCGACTGGATCAAGCCGTTCACCAAGGTCAAGAACACCAATTTCAAGGGCGACGTCTCGATCAAATGGTTCGAGGACGGCGTGCTGAACGCGTCGGCCAATTGCATCGACCGCCATCTGGCAGCCCGCGGCGATCAGGTCGCGATCATCTGGGAAGGCGACGATCCGAGCGAATCACGCAACATCACCTATCGCGAACTGCACGAGCAGGTGTCGAAGCTTGCGAATGTGCTGAAGAGTCGCGGGGTCAAGAAGGGCGACCGGGTCACGATCTATCTGCCGATGATCCCGGAGGCCGCCTTCGCCATGCTCGCCTGCGCGCGGCTGGGCGCCATCCATTCGGTCGTGTTCGGCGGCTTTTCCCCGGATAGCCTCGTCGGCCGCATCCAGGACGCGTCCTCGTCCGTGCTCATCACCGCCGACGAGGGCGTGCGCGGCGGCCGCAAGGTGCCTTTGAAGGCCAATGCCGACGTGGCGCTCAAGTCCTGCCCGGAGGTTTCGACCGTGCTGGTCGTGCGCCGCACCGGCGGCAAGGTCGATTGGGATGGCGCGCGCGACCTCTGGTATCACGACGCGATGGCTGCGGCGTCGGCCGTTTGCCCGCCGGAGCCGATGGGGGCCGAGGATCCGCTGTTCATCCTCTATACCTCGGGCTCGACCGGCAAACCCAAGGGCGTGCTGCATACCACGGGCGGCTACCTGGTCTATGCCGCACTGACCCATCGCGAGATCTTCGATTATCGCGACGGCGAGATCTACTGGTGCACGGCCGACGTCGGCTGGGTCACCGGCCATAGCTATATTCTCTATGGACCGCTCGCCAACGGCGCCACGACCCTGATGTTCGAGGGCGTGCCGAACTATCCGGACGCCGCCCGCTTCTGGCAGGTGGTCGACAAGCACAAGGTGTCGATCTTCTACACGGCTCCGACGGCGATCCGCGCGCTGATGCGCGAGGGGCTCGAGCCGCTGAAGCGGACCAGCCGCAAGTCGCTGCGCGTGCTGGGCTCGGTCGGCGAGCCGATCAATCCCGAAGCATGGCTCTGGTATCACGAGCATGTCGGCGGCGGGCGCTGCCCGATCGTCGATACCTGGTGGCAGACCGAGACCGGCGGCATCCTGATTTCGCCGCTGCCGGGCGCGACCGCCACCAAGCCCGGTTCGGCGACCAAGCCGTTCTTCGGGGTGAAGCCGGTCATCGTCGATGCCGAGGGCGCCGTGCTCGATGGTGCTACCGAAGGCAACCTGTGCATCGGCGACAGCTGGCCCGGCCAGATGCGCACGATCTACGGCGACCATCCGCGCTTCATCGAAACCTACTTCGCCATGTATCCTGGCCGCTATTTCACCGGCGACGGCTGCCGCCGCGACGAGGACGGCTATTATTGGATCACCGGGCGCGTCGACGACGTGATCAATGTCGCCGGCCATCGGCTCGGCACGGCCGAGATCGAAAGCGCACTCGTCGCCCATGCCAAGGTCGCCGAGGCCGCGGTCGTGGGCTATCCCCACGACGTCAAGGGCCAGGGCATCTACGCCTATGTGACCTTGATGGCCGGGATCGAGCCGACGGAGGAACTGCGCAAGGAGCTGGTCGCCTGGGTCCGGCGCGAGATCGGGCCGATTGCCTCGCCGGATCTCATCCAATGGGCGCCGGGGCTGCCGAAGACACGGTCGGGCAAGATCATGCGCCGCATCCTGCGCAAGATCGCGGCCAACGAGCAGGGTTCGCTCGGCGACACCTCGACGCTTGCCGATCCGGCCGTCGTCGACGGGCTGGTCGAGAACCGGATGAACCGGTAGGTCGTTCGGTGGGTGGCCGTAGCGGCACCGTCAGGCCGCGGCGGCCACCCGGTCGAGATACCGTAGCGCATAGCGCACATAGAGCGGCAGCAGCAACAGGGCGTAGCTGGCAACCGTGGCCCAGACGATGCCGGCGATGCCGAGCCGGCTGGCCAGCCAGAATTTGAGCGCCACCGCGACCGCGGCATAGCTGAGCGATACGGCGATCTGGAAGCGGATCACGCCGGCGCCGTTGAGCAGCATGGCGAAGACATTGCCGACGCTCTGCAGCACCAGCCAGACCGCGTTGGCGACCAGCAGCCCAACCGGCAGCACCGTGCCCTGTCCAAGCCAGAGGCCGATGACCGGGTTGGCAATGGCGAGCAGCGCGCCGGCGCCCAGCAGGCTGATGCCGAAGGACAGGCCGACGCTACGCCAGAGCGCGTGCCGCGCCCAGCGATGGTCGCCGCGCGCCAGGGCCTCGCCGAACGCCGGCCAGAGCGGCATCAGCGCGACGATGACCACGGCCTGGGCCGCGCCGAAGATCTTGGCGGCGATGCCGACCGATCCGGCGCTGGCCGGGCCGAGCAGGCGGATCGCGATCAGATTGTCGGCCGCGGTCGCGAGCGCTGCGGCGCAGGCGAGCGCGAAATAGAGCAGGCCCAGGCGGGCAACGGGCTCGAAACCCTCGAAATCCACCGCCGACCAGCGCGGCCGCAGGCTTTGCCGGCGCAGCAGCCCGATGCCGTTGCCGAGCGCGGCCAGGACCGGGCCGGCGCCGACCGCGATGGCGAGCGCCGCCATGCCGGCGTCGAGCCGGATCGCCGCGACGAACAGGCCCAGCGACAGCAGGACGCCGGCCGCGTCCCAGGCGCTGTTGAGAAAGGCTTCCTGCAGGCCGGTACGGATCTTCGCGGCGAGGCTGACCGGCAGCAGCAGCAGCGCCGACAGGACGCAGAGGGCGCCGGCGGGCCTGGCGTCGCCGGCGGCGCTTGTGCCGGCGACGTTGAGCCAGCGGGCCCAGTCGCCGAGCAGGGTCAGCAGTGCTAAGGCCACCAGCAGCGCTGCGGCGATCGTGCCGACGATCAGGATCGCGGTCGACACCGCGCGCCGGATGCGCTCCGGCTCCTCCCGCCCGGTCGCGGCCGAAATCGTGGTGATGAGACCGTTGCCGATGCCGAAATCCGCGAGCGTCAGGATCGAGGTGAGGGCGGTGACGGCCGACCAGAGGCCGAACCGCTCGGCGCCCAGGTAGCGATAGGCGAGCGGAACGATGAGGATGCCGCTCAGGATCTGCAGCATGCGGACCGGGAAGCCGGCGAGCATGGACAGGAGCATCCGGCGATTGCGCTGCTTGGCGTGAGAGTGGGGCACTCAGGTCAGCTCGCGGTAAAGGGCGGCATGCGCCTGGGCGGTCCGCGCCCAAGTGAAGTCGCGGACGCGTAGCGCACCGGCCTCGCCCAGGCGTCGCCGCTGGGCTTCGTCGCCGATCAGCCGCCCGAGCAAGTCGACGAGCTCGTCCGGCCGGTCCGGATCGAAATAAAGCGCCGCTTCGCAGCCGATCTCGGGAAAGCAGCTGCGCTCGGCCAGGACCGTTGGGCAGTGGTTGAGGAACGCTTCCAGGATCGGCAGGCCGAAGCCTTCGTAGCGGGACGGAAACACGAAAGCCGCCGCATGGGCATAGCACCAGGCGAGCGTGCGGTCGTCGGCCTGGATCTGCCGCACCCGGCCGGCTATGGCCGCGAACGGCGCCGCTTCGGCCTCGGACAGCGGTCCGCTGCCGACGCAAATGAGATGGAGATCCGAATTCTGCCGAAGCAGAGTGGCGAGAGCGGGCGCCACGCCAGCGAAATTCTTGTAGCCGGCGCGCTTGCCGACGAACAGCAGGAAGCGGTCGGGCAGGCCCTGGGCGCGCGCAGCACCCGGATCCCAGCGCATGCCTTCGCCCACCCCCAGATGGATGACCCGGACCCGGTCGGCCGGCGTGGCGGTGAAGCGCAGCAGATCGGCCTTGGTCGCGGCCGAGATCGCCACGACCATGTCGGCCGCCTCGGCCATGGCCCGCTTGCCGGCATGCGGATCGCCGATGCCGGCGGGAATCGCCTCGGGCATGATTTCCGGGGTCATGTCATAGACCGTCGTCACGACCCGCTTGTCCGGCAATGCCCTGACATGGGGCAGGCCGGCGCCGTCATACCAGCTCGCGTGCCAGACCTCGTACCGGCCGCGATCGAGGGCGGCCAGGCTGAGCCGGCGGTTCAAGCCGCGCAGCAGCGTGCGCGAACCCGCGAAGCGCGGCATCCGCCAGCCGGGAAAGGCCGGCGACTGCATCAGATGCCGGTTGCAGGTCAGGCGGAACGGCAGCAGCGGGGTCACGCCCGCGCGCGGCAATTCCTCGATCAATTCCGTGAAATAACGGGAGACGCCGCCCTCGAACTGAGTCGAAAAGATCTCGTCGTCGAACAGGACGCGCAGCATCAAGGCTCCGGGGCGGGGGACACTGCGCTTGATAGGCCGTGGCGCGCGCATGGGCAAGGGCGGCGCCCGGTCCTCCCGAGCCCGACGCATGCGCCCAGAGCAATTCAGCCATGATGTTTATGGAGGTCGGCGCGTCCGGCCGGTGCGCTCAGAAGTCGCTGCAGCGACCGCCGCGTTCCCAGTCGCCATAGCGGGTCGGCTCGGGCCCGGCCGGGCCGCCGATCTCGGCGACTGTCGTTTTATCAGTGGCTTCGGCGGGGGGCGTCGTCGATGGGGCGATCGATTTTGCCGGCTTGGTCGGCGTGGGGTGCTTGGTATCGTCGGTCATAACTCATATATGTCGCCATCTCGCCGCTCCGCCAAGAGGGAGCGACAACCGAAGGCGTCGGGCGCGCCGCCGAATTCCAGGAAATACAACTTTTGCGATAATCTTTAGGTTTGCCGCGCGGTCGCGGCCGGGGCATCGCGCCGGGGCGGTTTTCCCGGAGCATTCCTGGTCCGCCGGCAGACTCCAATTTGCAGGCCTTGGCGGAACTATTGCCCGCTATGGCTGTTAGCCACATGATTTGGCGCGTTCAGGATAAGATGGCAGAAAGTACTTTGCTCACCTCCACACCCGTTCCCACAGCCCGCGGCGTCGCCGTGGATTTGCTCGGCTCCGTCCTTCGGCGGCGCCGGCCCCTTGACGATGCCATCGACGAGGCGCCCGACCTGCCAAGTCTTTCGGTCCGCGACCGGGCCTTCGCGCGACTTTTGGTTGCGACGGTCCTGCGTCGCCTGGGCCAGATCGACGCGCTCATTAATCATTGCCTTGCGACACCGCTGCCGCCGCGCGCTGCCCAGGTGCACGACATGCTGCGGCTCGGCATCGCCCAGCTCCTGTTCCTGCGCACGCCGGCCCATGCCGCGGTCGCGACCACAGTCGACCTGGCCGACGCGCGCGGCTTCATGACCCACAAGGGGCTGGTGAACGCCGTGCTGCGCCGTCTGTCCCAGGACGGCCCCGGCCTCGTCAGCCTGCAGGACGCACCGCGCCTCAACACGCCGAAATGGCTGTGGCAGGCTTGGTCGGATGCCTATGGCGAGGACACTGCCCGCAAGATCGCCGAGGTGCATCTGCGCGAGGCGCCGCTCGACATCACCGCCCGGATCGACCGCACCGGCTGGGCCGAGCGTCTGGAGGCGACCCTGCTGCCGACCGGCACGCTACGCCGCGCCGCCGGTGGTGCCATCGCCAATCTGCCCGGGTACAGCGAGGGCGCCTGGTGGGTCCAGGATGCGGCCGCCGCGGTTCCGGCCAAGCTGTTCGGCGACGTGTCCGGCCGCCGGATGGTCGATCTTTGCGCCGCCCCCGGCGGCAAGACCGCGCAGCTGGTTGCCGGCGGCGCCGATGTGACGGCGATCGACCGTTCGCCGCGTCGGCTCGAGCGCATGGTCAGCAACCTCGCGCGCCTGTCGCTCAAGGTCGAGACCTTCAGCGCCGATGCCGTCACCTGGCGGCCGGCCGAAAAGGTCTGGGGCGTGCTGCTCGATGCGCCCTGCACCGCGACCGGCGCCATCCGGCGTCATCCCGACGTGCCGCATCTGAAGACGCCCGACGACGTCACCCGCCTCGCGGCCGTGCAGGAGCGTCTGCTGACCGCAGCGGTCGAGATGCTGGAGCCGGGCGGCATGCTCGTCTATTGCACCTGCTCGCTCGAGCCCGAAGAGGGGCCGATGCAGATTGAGAAGCTGCTGGCCAAGGGCTTGCCGATCGAGCGCAAGCCGGTCACGGCCGATGAGGTCGGCGGTCTCGCCGAGATCCTGACCAGCGACGGCGACGTGCGCACCCTGCCGTGCCATCTGGCCGAATATGACGGCATCGACGGGTTCTTTGCCGGCCGTCTGATCCGGACCGCTTGAGCGCCTAGGCGTTTCGCGAGCGAACGGCCCCGTCCTCCAGACGGGGCCGTTCCTGTTTCCTGGCACCGCCGCGTGTCTTGCCACTGGCCGGGGCCGCTGCTACCAGACCGCCAGATATTCGCTTTCGATCGGGTTCGTTCATGTCTTTCACGCTGGTCACCGAACTCACCCTTCTCTGCCTGGTCGTGAGTCTGGTTGCGACTGGCGGGGTGCTGTGGTGGCTCAGGCACCGCCAAATCCTGGACGAGCCGAACCACCGTTCCAGCCACACCAACCCGACGCCGCGCGGCGGCGGCCTGGCGCTGGTGCCGGTGCTGGCCGTGGCCTGGGTCGTGATCGCGATCCTCGGCATGGCGCCGCTCGGCACCCTCGCCGTCGTTGCCATCGCGCTGGCGCTCGCGGCGCTGTGCTGGCGCGATGACCGCGGCGGCCTGCCGGTGCTGCAGCGGTTCGGCGCCCAGATCGTGGCGATCGTGATCGGCCTGTTCTTCGTGAACGGCGCCGGCCATGTGTTCCAGGGGCTGCTGCCGCCGGTGCTGGACTATGCGCTGACCGGGCTGATCTGGCTGTGGTTCGTCAACCTGTTCAATTTCATGGACGGGATCGACGGCATCACCGGGGGCCAGACCGCGGCGATCGGCTTCGGCGCGGCGCTCGTCGCCTTCGCATCGGCCGATCCGAACAGCGGCGCCCTGCCGCTCGGCCTGGCGCTGGGCGCGGTGGCGCTCGGGTTCCTCGCCTGGAACTGGGCCCCGGCCAAGCTGTTCCTGGGCGATGTCGGCTCGATCCCGCTCGGCTATCTCGCCGGCTGGCTGCTGCTCGGCATGGCGGGCGAGGGGCGGTGGGCGCCGGCCCTGATCCTGCCGCTCTACTATCTGGTCGATGCCACCGTGACGCTGCTGCACCGCGCCGCGCGGTTCGAACGGATCTGGCGAGCCCATCGCGAACATTTCTATCAGCGGGCCGTGCAGGCCGGTCTCGGCCATGGCGCGGTCGTGCTCCGTATCCTCGCCGCCAATCTCCTGCTGATCGGGCTTGCGGTGCTCGGCCTTGAGTGGCCGTGGGTCGCGGTGGTGCTGGCGTTCGTCGTCGTGGGCGGACTGTTGTGGGAACTCGGCCGGCGCAATACGAAGGCTGCACCCCAGCTTTGAGCGGTCGCGCCATTGCTTGATCGGGCGCGCCGGCGGCCCTATGGTCCCGCCTTCGTTTGGTAACACACCCCGGACGCCCGCCCATGACCAGTCAATTCGACCGCCCGATCCGTCGGGCGCTGATCTCCGTTTACGACAAGACCGGCCTCCTGCCTTTCGCCAGGGCACTCGCCGAGCGCGGGGTCACGCTGATCTCGACCGGCGGTTCGTCCAAGGCGCTTTCCGATGCCGGCCTTGCCGTCACCGACGTGGCCAGCGTCACCGGTTTCCCGGAAATGCTCGACGGGCGCGTCAAGACGCTGCATCCGGCGATCCACGGCGGCATCCTGGCGCGGCGCGATCTCGCGGCCCATCTCGATGCGCTGGCCAAGCATGACATCGGCGAGATCGATCTGGTCGTCTCCAATCTCTACCCGTTCGAGGCGACGGTCGCGAGCGGCGCCGGCTGGGAAGATTGCATCGAGAAGATCGACATCGGCGGCCCGTCGCTGATCCGGGGCGCCGCCAAGAACCATGATTTCGTCACCGTGGTCACCGACCCGGCCGACTACGAGACCGTGCTGGCCGACCTGGCCGGGAACGACGGCGCCACGACGCTGGCAACCCGGCGCAAGCTGGCGGGCATGGCCTTCGCCCGCACGGCGGCCTACGACGCCGCCATCGCTGCCTGGATGGCGGGCGAGCGCGGCGAGACCTTCCCCGCGACCCTGTCGATCGCAGGCGAGCGCAAGCAGGTGCTGCGCTACGGCGAGAACCCGCACCAGGAAGCGGCCTTCTACGCCATCGCCCGGGACAGTCGGCCGGGTGTCGCGACCGCGACCCAGCTGCAGGGCAAGGAACTCAGCTACAACAACCTCAACGACACGGATGCCGCGTTCGAGGCGGTTGCCGAATTCGCCGAGCCGGCCGTGGCGATCATCAAGCACGCCAATCCGTGCGGCGTCGCGATGGGTTCCAACCTGCTCGATGCCTACAAGAAGGCGCTGGCCTGCGACCCGGTCAGCGCGTTCGGCGGCATCATCGCCTTGAACCGCCCGCTCGACGCCGCGACGGCCGAAGCGGTTGCCTCGCTGTTCGCCGAGGTCATCATCGCGCCGGCGGTCGATGACGCGGCGCGCGAGATCCTGGCGCGCAAGACCCAGCTCCGCCTGCTGGCGACCGGCGGCATGCCCGATCCGGCGGCGGCGGGCATGACCTTCCGCTCGCTCGCGGGCGGCTTCCTGATGCAGAACCGCGACGCCGGGCGCGTCACCGCATCCTCCCTGCAGGTCGTCACCAAGCGCGCGCCGACGGCGGCGGAGATGGCGGACCTGCTGTTCGCCTTCCGTGTCGCCAAGCATGTGAAGTCGAACGCCATCGTCTATGCCAAGGGCGGTGCCACGGTCGGCATCGGTGCCGGCCAGATGAGCCGGGTCGACAGCTCGCGCATCGCGGCCTGGAAGGCGGCCGAGGCCGGAGTCGCCGCGGCAGGCGGCGACAAGAACGCGCGCAGCCCGGCGATCGGCTCCGTGGTGGCTTCGGATGCCTTCTTCCCGTTCGCCGACGGCCTGCTCGCGGCGGCCGAGGCCGGTGCGACGGCGATCATCCAGCCTGGCGGCTCCAAGCGTGATCCCGAGGTGATCGCGGCCGCCGACGAGAAAGGGCTGGCCATGGTCTTCACCGGCCTGCGCCACTTCCGCCACTAAGGGGTCCCGCGCGCGATGAGCACGTTCGATATTCAGGCCAAGGTCCGGCACGTCCTCGATCGGGAAGCGGCGGCGATCAAGGCGATCCGGGTCGACGAGACCTACGAGACGGCGATCGAGGCCCTGCGGCTCTGCACCGGCAAGGTCGTTACCACCGGCATGGGCAAGGCCGGATTCCTGGCGCGGAAATTCGCCGCGACCCTGAGCTCGACCGGCACGCCGGCCGTGTTCATCCATCCGGCCGAGGCGGCGCACGGCGATCTGGGCCTGATCGCCGAGGGCGATTGCATCGTCGCCTTCTCGACCAGCGGCAAGACGGTCGAGATTGTCGAGCTGGTCGAGCTGTCACGGCACCTGACCAGTGCGCGGGTCATCTGCATCACCTCGCATCCCGAGAGCGAGCTTCGGCGCCTGTCCGACGTCGTCCTCGACATGGGCGTGATCGAGGAGCCGTGCCCGCTCGGCCTCACGCCGTCGGCCAGCATGGCGGCGATGGCGGCGATCGGCGACTCGCTGGCACTCACGCTCATGGAACTCAAAGGGGTGACGCGCCGGGAGTATGGCCTGCGCCATCACGGCGGCTATCTCGGTCACAAGGCGCGTCTCGCCAACGATCTCGGCTAGGCCCCCAAAAGGGGCCCGCCTTACGCGGCTAGCGGGCCTGCTTCAGGGCGCGACCTGATAGCCCTCTTCGGCGATCGCCGCGGCCAGCTCGGCGCGCGGTGCATCGCTGTCGACCTCTACCCGGCCGGTCGTCAGATCGACCCGCACGGCGGCACGGGCGTCGTGCCGGGTAATGGCCGCGTTTACGGCGCGGACGCAATGGCCACAGGTCATACCAGTCACGTTGAACAGCTGCATCGGGAACTCCTTTCGGCCTGAACATGGGGTTTCCCACCATGGCAAGGTCAAGGGCCATGCCCAATTCTACTTTCGTGCTAGGCTCACCCCAGACCGGAGCATATCGGGGGGCGCAATCATGAAATTTGCGGTGACGGGGGTGGTCCTGGCGGCGGTGCTGGCGGCCGTCGGCGTCGGCAAGAAGCCGGGCGACGACAGCGTGCTGAGGCAGATTCAGAAGGCCGGCGTGCTGCGGATCGGCACGACCGGCGACTACAAGCCGTTCAGCTACAAGACGGTCGACGGCCAGTTGGTGGGCGCCGACATCGAGATGGCGAAGGATCTGGCGGCGACGCTGGGTGTCCGGCCGGAATTCGTGCCGACGACCTGGAAGACGCTGCTCGATGATTTCAAGGGCGGCAAGTTCGACGTGGCGCTGGGCGGCATCACCGTCAATCCGGACCGGGCCGCGGTCGGCGACTTCTCGATCCCGAACGTCAGCGACGGCAAGCGGCCGATCGTGCGCTGCGCCGACAAGGACAAGTACACGACGCTCGAGGCCATCGACGTGCCGGCGACGCGGGTCGTGACCAACCCGGGCGGCACCAACGACAAATTCGCCCACGAGCATTTCACCAAGGCGCAGATCATCGTCTGGCCCGACAACAAGACCATCTTCGAGCAGCTGGTCGGCAACCAGGCCGACGTGATGGTGACCGACGGGGTCGAGGTCGACCTGCAGTCCAAGCTGCATCCGGGCGTGCTATGCCCGGGCGCGGTGGCTGCCCCCTTCACCCATTTCGACGACGGCTATCTGATGCGCAAGGACAAGGATCTGAGCGCCGTGGTCAACGGCTGGATGTGGCAGGCGATCGCGACCGGCAAATGGAAACAGGATTACGACGCGGCCATGCAGTAAGGCGTATCCGATCGCTCGGGATCGGATCGCGGCCGCGCCGCCTTAGCGGCTATTTCTTGCAGTTGGCCGTGGAATAGCGGCTCGTGTCGACCTGGCCGGCCTGGTTCGGCATGGCATAGACCACGGCCGACCCGCCGGGATTGCACAAGCCGGGCGCCAGCATGACGGCACCGTCGGGGGCACAGCCGCCGGCCAGAAGCGGCAGCAGCAGCGTGGCGGCGAGCAAGGGCAGGCGAACGGTCATGGAGGACCCCCTTTTTGTGGCTTGGCAGGCGTGCCTACCGGGATGGCGCGTCCCTGTGAACAAGCTGCCGCAACAATGGTTCCTGGTTGTGCCCGTGTCATGATTTGCGCGGCAGCGTAGGGCGCAGCGCCTGCGCCCTGGTCCGACATGCCGGACCGGCCGGATCAGTTGCCGTTGTTCCGCAAGATGAAGTGGCAGTCATACCGTTCCATGCCATATCGGGTTTCGGCGATTGAAAAGCGCTTCGCCAGAAACCGCTGGATGTCGACGAACAGGCCGTTCCAGCCATCCGGATCATACGTGTGCTTGTGGTGCATGAAGCGGTTTTCACCGCCTTCGCCTTGCTCCAGCATCCGGAAGATGTCGGCGGCGCGAACCTGGCCGCCGCTGACCAGCTGCTCGTCCGGCGCGATCGTGGTGATGTTCGCCCTGACATGGTCGAGGGCAAGCTTGTCATGCATGCCGTCGTATTTGCCGGGGGTGTCGTATTCCTCCCGGTGGTGCGCCATGTCGAAATACGGCATCCACTGGGCATCGACCAGAAACCGCATGTCCGGGACGGTGATGTAGACGAGGCCGCCCGGGCGGGCGAGGTCGAGCAGATTTTCCACGGCCCGGATCATGCCGTCCGCGTGCTCGAGGACGTGGGACGCGATCACGAAATCGAAGCGACCCTTGAGCGCCGGCGGAACCGGGTCGTCGATCGAGTAGCGGTGGCTGACGCCGGCGGTGCCGAACACCTCGCCGGAGTCGATGTCGGCATTGACGGCGGTGGCCGCGCCGAAGAGCGGGGTGGGGGAGCGCCCGGCGCCGACCTCGATGCCCTGGCCGCGCAGCCATTTCATCGACAGATATTGGCTGGTCGTCTCGGTGCGCCCAAAGATGCGCGGCTCGGCACGGCCATGTTGCTCGAAATGGGCGCGGAGCGCGTGCGCGGACGTCAGATGCGCCAGGTCGAGATTGTTCGATCGATAGATATCCGGGTCGAACAGGTCTTTACGTCGGAACATCGCGCAACCATCGATCGTGTGAAACGCCGCGTCCGTGACACTCGGCCCGATCCAACGACGCCCCGTCGTGGAGGAACATCGTTGGATCGGAACCGAGCCTGCTTTACATGGTCAGCGTCCGGAGCTGCCGGCCGACCACGGTCAGCATGGCGAGGTCGGGCGGCGAGATGCGCGATACCTCGGCCACCATCTCCTGGACCTTGGCCATGGCTTCCGGCCGATGGCCGGCCCAGGCGTCGAGCCGGCCGGCGACCGGGCCGTTGCTCTCGGCCAACACGTGGCCGACGGTCTCACGCTGCATGGCGGAGAAATCGTCGACCAGCGCGCCGATCGCCAGGCGCTGCCAGGGGGTCGCCGCCGGCAAGGCATGGGCCTTGTCGCGCAGCACGCCCAGGCCGAGCTTGGCGCCGGTCGCGAAATAGAGCCGGCCGAGCTCGACCATGTCGAGCTTGGTGCCTTCGTCGATCCGGACGATGTCCATGGCGGCCGACAGGCTGTCGAGCGCCACCACGCGCTCGGCCAGTTCCGACGGAACGCCCTGGGCGACATAGGCCGCGACACGGTCCTGGAGGGCTGCCCGCTCGGCTTCCGGCAGCAGGCTGCCGAGCTTCGCCGACAGCGCCTTGATGCCGGGCCCGAACTCCTTGATGCGCGGGGTCACGCTCAGGTTCTGGCCCGATTGCAGGAACCACCGTGCCGACTGCTCCGCGACCGTGCGCACGGCCAGCAGCAGCTTGGTCTGGGTCGCCGCCGGGATGACGTTGTCCAGCACCTCGATCGAGCGCCACAGGCTCGGCAGGTCGAACACGACGCGGGTGATGCGATAGGCCCGCGTCACGTCCTCGACCGAGCGGCCGGTCTTTGCCTGCATCTCGCTGACGAAGCTCGGGCCGAGCCGGTTGATCATGGCGTTGGTGACGACGGTCGCGATGATCTCGCGCCGCAGCCGGTGCGCCTTGAGGTCGGCCTTGGACAGCTGGACCATCTGCTGCGGGAAGTAGGCCAGCAACTCCTCTTCCAGCTCCGGCTCGTCGGGCAGGTCGGTCGTCAGCAGCTCGGCATAGATGGCGTTCTTGGCATAGGCCAGCAGGACCGCCAGTTCCGGCCGGGTCAGGCCGCGCTTGGCCGCGGCGCGCTGGGCCAGCGCCTCGTCGTCCGGCAGATATTCGATCGCGCGATCGAGCTTGCCGGCCCGTTCCAGCGACCGCATCAGGCGGGTGTGCTCGTCGAGCAGCGCCGGTGCCTCGGCCTCGGCGATCGAAAGCGCCAGGGTCTGCAGGTAATTGTCCTCCAGCACCAGCTGGCCGACCTCGTCGGTCATGGTCGCGAGGAAGGCGTTGCGCTTGTCGGCCTTGAGCTTGCCGGAGCCGAGCATGGCGCCGGCCGCGATCTTGATGTTGACCTCATGGTCCGACGTGTCGACGCCGGCCGAATTGTCGATGGCGTCGGTGTTGAGCCGGCCGCCGGCGAGCGCGTATTCGACGCGTCCGCGCTGGGTCAGGGCCAGGTTGGCACCTTCGCCCACGACCTTGCCGCCGATTTCGCGCCCGTCGGTGCGGAGCGCGTCATTGGCCCGGTCGCCGGCGTCGGCCTGGGTTTCGGTCGAGGCCTTGACGTAGGTGCCGATGCCGCCGAACCAGAGCAGGTCGACCGGCAGCTTCAGCAGCACGCGGATGAGGTCGTTCGGCGTGATCGTCGCCGATTTCAGGCCGAGCCGCGCCTTCGCCTCGTCCGAGAGCGTCAGCGACTTGGCCGAGCGCTCGAAGATGGCGCCGCCCTTGGACAGGAGCTTGCGGTCGTAGTCGTTCCAGGTCGAGCGCGGCAGGTCGAACAGCCGCTTGCGCTCGGCCCAGCTCTTGGCCGCGTCCGGTGCCGGGTCGATGAAGATGTGCATGTGGTTGAACGCGGCGATCAGCTGCGTGTGCTGCGACAGCAGCATGCCGTTGCCGAACACGTCGCCCGCCATGTCGCCGACGCCGACGCAGGTGAAGTCGGTCGTCTGGATGTCGGTGCCGAGTTCGCGGAAATGCCGCTTCACCGCTTCCCACGCGCCGCGGGCGGTGATGCCCATGGCCTTGTGGTCATAGCCGATCGAGCCGCCCGACGCGAAGGCGTCGCCCAGCCAGAAGCCGTATTCGATGGCGCAGCCGTTGGCGATGTCGGAGAAGGTCGCCGTGCCCTTGTCGGCGGCCACGACCAGATAGGGATCGTCGCCGTCGCGCCGGACCACGCTCTTGGGCGGGACGATGCCCGGCCCCTCGATCGTATCGGTCAGGTCGAGCAGGCCGTACATCAGCGTCTTATAGCAGGCGACGACCTCGGCCATCACCGCCTCGCGGTCGCCGGTCGCCGGCCGCTTCACCACGAAGCCGCCCTTGGAGCCGACCGGCACGATGACCGAATTCTTGACCTGCTGCGCCTTCATCAGGCCCAGGATCTCGGTGCGGAAATCCTCCTTGCGGTCGGACCAGCGGATGCCGCCGCGCGCGACCTTGCCGCCGCGGAGGTGGCAGCCTTCCATGCGCGGGCTATAGACGAAGATCTCGACCAGCGGCCGCGGCTGCGGCAGCAGGTCGATCTCCTGGCTGGCGAGCTTGATCGAGAGATAGGGCTTCGGCTGGCCGTCAGCGCCCGGCTGATAGAAGTTCGTCCGGAGCGACTTGCGGATCAGTAGCAGGAAGCTGCGCAAGATGCGGTCTTCGTCCAGGTTCGACACCCGGTCGAGGTCCGCCTCGATCTCGCCGGCCAGCTTGTCGGCGGCCGCGTCCCGGCCCTTGGCCTTGATCGCGGGATCGAACTGCGCCTCGAACAGGCGCACGAGCTTGTGCGCGATCGCCGGATGGGCGCCGAGCGTATCTTCCATATAGGCCTGGCTGAAGGCCGAGCCGGCCTGGCGCAGGATCTTGCAGTAGGTGCGGAGCACGACGATCTCGCGGGCCGCGAGCCCGGCGAGCACGACCAGCCGGTTGAAGCCGTCATCCTCGACCGTGCCGCCGTAGACCGCCGGGAAGGCTTCCTCGAAGCGCGGGCCGACTTCATCGAGATCGACCGGCATCTGGCCGCGGGTGACCAGTTCGAACTCCTGGACCCAGAAATTGGCGGTGGCGTCGCGCGGCTTCACCCGGAACGGGTTCTCGGTGATGACCTTCATGCCCAGGTTTTCGAGCATGGGCAGCACGTCCGACAGCGGCATGGGCTTGCCGGTCGAGAAGGTTTTGAGCCGCAGTTCCGAAGGTGCGGCGTCGGGGATGCGATAGAGGGCGAGCGCGATCGGCGCGCCGGCCTCGATGGTCGCGATCTCCTTGATGTCCTCGACCGCCGAGGCGGCGACGAAACGCTCGGTGTAGTTGGTCGGGAAGGCGTCGGCATAGCGGCGCAGCAGGGCCTGGGCGTCGTCCTCGCCGAAGGTGGCGTTGAGCGCCTCGCTCAGCTTGTCGGCCCAGATGCGGCCGGCCTCGGCCAGCCGGCGCTCGAGCGCCGCCGGATCGACCTCGGGCACCTGGCCGGGGTTGGTGTTGATGATGAAATGGATGCGCGCCAGCACGCTCTCGTCGAGCTGCACCGCATCGGAGGCAAGCGTGCCGTTGAACGCGGTCTCGAGGATCTCCGACATGCGCCGGCGGACGGTCGAGTTGTAGCGGTCGCGCGGCACATAGACGAGGCAGCTGACGAAGCGCTCGAACGGGTCGCGCCGGGTGAAGGCGGCGATGCGCTGGCGTTCCTGCAGGTTCAGGATGCCGATCACCGTCGAAAACAGCTCCGCCTCGGTGGTCTGGAACAGCTCATCGCGCGGGAACGTGTCGAGGATGTGCTGCAGCGCCTTGCCGTCGTGGCTATCGGGCGCGAAGCCCGAGCGCTCGATCATGCGCTGGACCTTGCGGCGCAGCACCGGGATCGACCGGGGCGGCTTGGAGTAGGACGCCGAGGTGAACAGGCCGACCAGCAGCTTCTGGCCGATGACGTCGCCCTCGGCATTGAACGTCTTGATGCCGATCGTGTCGAGCTGCACCGGACGATGCACGGTCGAACGCCGGTTCGACTTCGAGATCATCATGAGCTGGGGCGAGCGCAGGAACTGCTGCACGTCCGGCGACAGTGTCGTGAAATTGCGCAAGCCGTCGAACACGAGATAGGAATCGTCGCGCAGCAGGCCGCGGCCGACGTGGGGGATGACCTTCAGGCCTTCCTTGTCGAAGGCATATTCGCGATAACCGAGGAAGGTGAAATTCCGGTCGGCAAGCCAGGCGAGGAAGGCCGAGACCTCGACCGCCTCGGACGCCGGCACCGGCAGGGAAGCGTTGCCAATGTCGTCGGCGATCTGGCTGACCTTCTTGGTCATCGCCTCCCAGTCGAGCACGGCGGCGCGCACGTCGCCCAGCACCGCTTCGAGTTCGGCAATGATCTTCTTCTGCAACGTCGCGTCGGCGCGGCCGAGGATCTCGATCTGCATGACCGATTCGCGCAGCGCGTCCGGGCTGCTCTCATCGATGGCGATCAGCTTGCCGCCGGCGGCGCGGACGACCGGCACGACCGGATGGATGACCAGATGGACGACCTGTCCCAGCGCGCTCAGGCAGGCGCTTACGCTGTCGACCAGGAACGGCATATCGTCGTTGACGATCTGCACGACGGTCCGGCCCGACGTCCAGGCATTTTCCTTGTCGACCGGGGACAGCACGCGGATCTTGGCCTTGCCGGCCCTGCGCTCCGCCGTGAATTGCCACAGCGCCTGGGCGGCTGCGATCAGCGCCTCGGGCGGTCTTGGCAGGATATCGTCGGGGGGGACGTTCTTGTAGAGCGTTCGGACGAACCGTTCGTCCACACCGCTCTTGGTCTTGGCAGCGGTGGTGGCAACCTTATCGATAAGGGCCTGCTTTTCGGCTTCCGCATGGAGCGGCATGGATATCTCCCGGGTGACGGCTCGGTCCTGGCGCCTCTCTTGCGTCAATCGGTCCTCCACCGATCGACACCGGGGCTTCGCTTGGGCTTCGCCTTCTTCGTACTTCTCTATTACAACGACAGGCGTAAAGCGATCGGTGGCTTTATGTCTGAGGACAATGCCTAAAAAAGTGGCGCCAGTTGCCTATGCGAGCGGCAAACTAACCGATTGGGGCACGGCGACAACCCCCAATCTCACTTGGTTCTCTGACGATGGAGACGAAAACGGAGCGCGCGACCCTGAAGCCGACCCATAAATCCTCGCTCAGCCCCTCCCGGCGCAACCGCCTCCAGGCCGCCGCGACCCGCTTGAAGCGCGGCAATTCGGCCACTCTGTTCTTCCTGCAATGGCTGAGGGCCCCTGGCCAGATGGGGGCCGTCGTGCCGTCGAGCCGCCGGCTGGCCGATGCCATGGCCCGGCAGATCCCGATGGAAGCCCGCCAGGACGCCGCCCCGATCGTCGAACTGGGCGGCGGCACCGGCAGCATCACGCGGGGCATTCTCGATGCGGGCATTCCGTCGCACCGCCTGATCGTGCTCGAGCGCGACTCGCGGCTGGCGGACCTGCTGGCGAAACGCTTCCCCGGCATTACCGTGCTGTGCGGCGATGCGCAGAACCTGCAGGCGCTGCTGGCCGAGCGCGGCATCACCCGCGTGGCGGCGGTGCTCTCGGGCCTGCCGCTGCTGCTGTTCCCGGAGCAGGCGCGCTGCCGGGTGGTCGACGCCTGCTTCGCGGTGCTGCCGCCCGGCCGTCCGCTCATCCAGTTCACCTACGGCTTCGCGGCGCCGTTGCCGCCGCACGAGCACCTGCTGCATGCGCGCCGGGTCGCCCGCGTCATCCGCAACGTGCCGCCCGCCTTCGTCTGGACCTTCAAGAAGGCAGCCTGACCGCCTATCGAGCCTACGCGGACCGCCGCCGGCGGTGGTCCGCACATTCCCCGACATGCTGCATCAACGCCCCATTTTTGACACGGACGCTAGATTGTCGGGATTCAAAAAGTCGTGGGATGATTGAGTTGAGGCGCGTCGGAGAATTCGGCATCTGACGGAAATTTCAACAAAACGCGCGTCTTTACCGAAAATTATCGGGAGGAAGCGATGAAAACCGTCGGGCGAATCCTGCTTGCGGGCCTGGTGTCGACCATTTGTGCCGCTGCGGCGCAGGCTGGATCCTACGAAAGGATTGGCACGATCGCGGTGCCGGGCCAGCCGCTGACCCAGTTTGACATCAGTTGGGTCGACCCCACGACCGAGACCTATTTCCTGGCTGACCGGTCCAACGCCGGGCTCGATATCTTCAATGCCGCAACGGGGACGTTCATCAGGCGGATCCCGGGGTTCGTCGGCTTCAACGCGGCCAAGGGCACCGATCTGGCCGGTCCCGACGGGGTGGTCGTCATCGGCGACGAGGCCTGGGTCGGCGACGGCGACAGTTCGGTCAAGGTCATCGACCTCAATATCAACCAGATCGTCGACGTGGTCGCGACGCACGGCAAGAAGCGCGCGGACGAGCTGGCCTACGACCCGCGCGACCATCTGATCGCCATCGCCAACGACGCGGACTCGCCGCCGTTCATCAGCCTGATCTCGACCGTCCGCGGCAACCGGCACGTGGTCAAGAAGATCCCCTTCGCCGCCGCGACCAACGGCATCGAGCAGACGGTCTGGAATCCCAACACCGGCTTTTTCTACACCTCGATCCCACAGGTCGGCGCCAACAAGGACAATGGGGCGATCGTGGTGATCGATCCGATCGGCGGTTCGGTGCTGGCAAGTTTCCCGGTCGACAAGTGCCAGCCCGCCGGCCTGACGCTCGGCCCGAACAATACGCTGTTCGTCGGCTGCGGTTCTGCCGCCGTACTCAACAAGGCGCCACCCGAGGTGCTGGTGGTCAATGCGGCGAACGGCGACCTGGTCGATCGCTTCACCGGCTTCGGCGGCTCGGACGAGGTCTGGTTCAATCCGGGCGACCGCAACTTCTATGCGGCGGCAAACGGCAATCCGACCGGTGGCGTGCTGGGGATCGTCAGCACGACGTCGAACAGCGTCGTCGGCACGGTGCCGACCTCGTCATCCTCCCATTCGGTCGCGGCCGATCCGCTCACCAACCATATCTTCGTGCCGCTGAAGCCCAATCCGCACGACCCGGATTGCCTGGCCGGCTGCATCGGCATCTACGCCGCCGCACCGACGCCCTGATCACTGGCGAACGATCGGACGGGCGACCCGCTCACTCGCCCGTCCGCACCGCCAGCCGCGCGGTCACCAGGCTCGGATCGTCCTCGTCCGGGTGGATGACGAAGCCCAGGCTGCGGACCAGCGCGATCATTCCGGTATTCTCGCGCAGGATCGTGCCCCAGACCTCGCTGAGGCCGCGGTCGCGGGCGTAGTCGACGATCAGCGCCATCAGGTGGCGGCCAAGACCGCGCCCCTGCCAATCGCTGCGCACGATGACCGCGAACTCGGCGCGCTCATTGTCCGGATCGGCGGCCATGCGCACCACGCCATAGCCTTCATCGGCCTCGGCGGCCTCGGGCGGGGGCACGGCCACGAACGCCATCTCCCGGTCGTAGTCGATCTGGGTCAGCCGCGCGAGCAACTGCGCCGGCAGGGCCTTCATGGCGGCGAAGAAGCGATGCTGGATGTCTTCCGGCCGCATCCGCATGAAATTCCGTTCGAAGCCCGGCGCATCCTCGGGCTTGACCGGCCGGATCAGCAGCGGCGTGCCGTCGCCGAGCGTGATGCGCCGTTCGAGCATGCACGGATAGGGCAGGATGGCGAAGGGTGGGCGCCGGCCCAGCCGGATGCGCGCATCGAGCGCCACCACCCCGTCCGGATCAGCCAGCAGCGGATTGATGTCGACCTCGACGATCTCGGGCAGGTCGGCGGCCAGCTGCGACAGCTTGACCAGGCTCAAGGCGATCGCATCGAGATCGGCGGGCGGCACGTTGCGAAAGCCCGCCAGGCGCCGGGCGACCCGGGTCGAGCCGATGAGGTCGCGGGCCAGCATCATGTCGAGCGGAGCGAGCGCCAGCGCCTTGTCGCCGATCACCTCGACCGCGGTGCCGCCGCGCCCGAACAGCAGGACCGGACCGAAAGTCGGATCGGCGGCCAGGCCGATGATCAGTTCGAGCGCGTCCGGCCGCGTCACCATCTCCTGCACGGCGAAGCCGTCGATGCGCAGCTCGGGCTTGGCGGCGCGGATGCGGGTCAGCATGGCATGGGCGGCGATGCCGGCGGCCTCGGGCGTCGCCAGGTCGAGCGCCACCCCGCCCATGTCGGACTTGTGGGCGATGTCGGGCGAGATGATCTTGACCGCGACCGGCCGGCCGATCTCGCGCGCCGCCTCGGCGACCTGGTCGGCCTCGGCCACGCGCCGGACGGTCGCGACCGGAATGCCGTAGGCGGCGAGCAGCGCCTTGGAATCCGCCTCGTCGAGCCATTCCCGTCCGGCCGCGGCCGCAACGATGGTCCGGGCCAGCGGCGGGTCGGGCGAGAAATCCGCCGGCACGGCCGGCGGCACCCGCACCAGCAGCTGCTGGTTGCGCCGGAATTCCCTGAGATGCATGAAGCCGGACACCGCCCGTTCGGGCGTGTCGTAGCTGGGCAGCCCGGCCGCGGCAAAGCGGGCGCGTGCCTCGCGCGCCGGCCCTTCGCCCAGCCAGTTGATCATGACCTTGGCCTGCGCCCTGGCGTCGAGCCGGCGGAGCGTGGCGATCACCGCCTCGGCCGATTCGACGGTCGAAATCACCGCCTGCGGGCAATTCAGCACCAGGCAGGCGTCGGTTTCGGGGTCGGCCAGGATGATTTCGAGCGCGGCGGCATAGCGGGCGCCGTCTGCGTCGTCGACGATATTGACCGGATTGCCGCGCGACCAGGTCGGCGGCAGGATCCGCTCGAGGGCGGCAAGCGTCGCGGGCGATAATTGCGCCAGCCGGCCGCCGACGCCGAGCAGGGCATCGGCCGCCAGCACGCCGACCCCACCGCCGTTGGTCAGGATCGTCAGTCGCTCGCCCGGCATCAGCCGCCCGTGGCTCAGGGTTTCGAGTGCCGAGAACATCTCGTCGAGCGAATGGACGCGCAACATGCCGGCCCGGCGGAACGCCGCGTCATAGACTGCATCCGTCTCGGCCATGACGCCGGTATGGGAGGCGGCGGTCCTGGCGCCCGCCAGATAGCGTCCCGCCTTCAGGATGATCACGGGCTTGGTCCGGGCGGCGGCGCGCGCCGCCGACATGAACTTGCGCGCGTTGGTGACGCCTTCGGCATAAAGCAGGATCGCGCGGACCTGGCCGTCATGCGCCAGGTAATCCAGCATGTCGCCGACATCGACGTCGGCCATGTCGCCCAGCGAGACCATATGGCTGAAGCCGATGCCGTGGCCGGCGGCCCAGTCGATGAGCGTGGTCGCGATGGCGCCGGACTGGGTCAGGCACGCGACGTCGCCCTTGAGCGGCGGGATGCGGGAGAAGGTGGCATTGAGCCCGATGCCCGGCACGGCGAGGCCGAGGCAATTAGGCCCGACCACGCGCAGGAGATGCGGCTTCGCCGCGTCGAGCAGCGCTTGGCGCAGGGCGGGGCCGTCGGGGCCCTGGTCGAACGCGGCGCTCAGCACGATCGCGGCGCGACAGCCGCGGGCGCCCAGCTCGCCGATCAGCGCCGGCACGCCCGCCGGCGGCGTGGCGATCACCGCCAGGTCGGGAACCACCGGCAGATGGGCGATGTCCGGGTAGCACAGCACGCTCTCGATCGCGTCGTGGCGCGGATTGACCGGCATGACAGGGCCGGCGAAGCCGCCGCGCAGCAGGTTGTGCGCGACCACGGCGCCGACCGACAGCGGCCGGTCGCTGGCGCCGATCAATGCCACCGACCGGGGCGCAAACATCCGGTTCAGGTTGCGGATCGACATGGGCGCGTCTCCTTGGTCGGGCGAGCCGGGACAGGATAGGCGGCTCGCGCGTCAAACTCTATCGCCGCTTGCGCTGCCGGCGGATCGGTCTAACCTATGCCCGGAGGGGAGGACGCGGCATGGTTGAGCGGATCGCGCGCCTGCGGAATTTCATCGCCGATTTCACGCGCCTCATCGAGACCGCGCCGGCGGAACCGCGTGTGCTCGACCGGGGCGGCGCCTTGCTGGTGGATCTCGTTTCGACCGACGACTGGCTGCCCGACGAATGCGCCGTGCCCGACCGGGAGCGCTACCAGCAATACCTGCTGCATTGCGACCCGCTCGAGCGGTTTTCCGTCGTCAGCTTCGTCTGGGGCCCCGGCCAGTCGACGCCGATCCACGACCATTGTGTGTGGGGCCTGATCGGCATGCTGCGCGGCGCCGAGCTGTCCCATGACTGGGACCCGGCCGCCGTGCACCGCACGCGCACGACCCGCCTCGATCCGGGCATGGTCGCCGCCGTCTCGCCCGCCATCGGCGACGTGCACCAGGTCGAGAACGCCTATGGCGACCGCACCTCGATCAGCATCCATGTCTATGGCGCCAACATCGGCGCCGTCGCGCGCCATGTCTATCGTCCGGGCGGCGAGCGGGTGCCGTTCGTGTCGGGCTACAGCAATGCCGCCGTGCCCAACCTGTGGGACCGCTCGGCCGCCGTGCGCGCGGCGCTGCCGGCCCGCGCCTGAGGCTCGATGACACTGCCGATCTACCTCGACCATCACGCGACGACGCCGGTCGATCCGCGCGTGCTGGAGCGCATGCTGCCCTGGTTCACCCAGCAGTTCGGCAATCCGCATTCCGTCGACCATGCCTATGGCTGGGCGGCGGAGGAAGCGGTCGAAGCGGCGCGGCGCGAGGTTGCGGCGCTGATCGGCGCCGAGCCGCGCGAGATCATCTTCACCTCGGGTGCGACGGAGGCGAACAATCTGGCGCTGCGCGGCCTGGCGCCGGCATTGGCGGTGGCCGGGCGCCTGGAGATCATCGCGTCGCCGTTCGAGCATCCCTGCGTGATGGCATGCCTCGAGGCGCTCGCGGCCGACGGCTTCACCGTCCGCCTCCTCAAGGTCGGCGCGTCCGGGGTGGTCGACCCGGACGATGTCGCGCGGCTGCTCGGGGCCGCGACCGGCCTCGTCACCGTCATGGCGGCCAATCACGAGATCGGCACGGTGCAGCCGATCGACGAGATCGGCCGGCTGGCGCGAGCCGCCGGCGCGCTGTTCCATGTCGACGCCGCCCAGGCGGCCGGCAAGATTCCGCTCACGATGGCCGCGGTCGATCTCATGACGCTCTCGGCCCACAAGCTCTATGGACCGAAGGGCATCGGTGCGCTGGTCCTCAACCGCGCGGTCCGGCCGATGATGCGGCCGCTGATCCTCGGCGGCGGGCAGGAGCAGGGATTGCGGTCCGGCACGGTGCCGACGCCGCTCGCCGTCGGCTTCGGCGCCGCCGCAGCGTTGGCCCTGGCCGAGATGGGCGGCGAAGCGGCGCGGCTGGCCCGGCTTCGCGACCGCCTGCTCGACCGGCTGCGCGCCGCCGGGCTTCCGCTCCATCTGCATGGCGACCCGGCGCGGCGCTTGCCTGGGAACATCAACTTCCGCATCGGTCATCTCGATGCCGAAACGATTATTGCCCTCGTCCGCGACCGGGTGGCGCTGTCGACCGGGGCGGCCTGCGCCTCGGCCGAACGGGTCCCGTCGCCGGTGCTGCGCGCGATCGGCCTCGACGAGGAGGCGGCGCTCGCGGCCCTGCGCATCGGCCTCGGCCGCGGCACCGGCGAGGCCGATATCGATGCGGCGGCGGCGGCGCTCATCGAGGCCTGTCGGGAACTGGGCGGTTGAGGTAGCGTCTCGCCCATGGTCATCAAGCAACTGGTCTATCTGCTGGCGCTCGCCCGCGAGAAGCACTTCGGTCTGGCGGCCGAGCGCAGCCATATCAGCCAGCCGACCCTGTCGGCGGCGATCCGCCAGCTCGAAGAGGAACTGCAGGTTCCGATCGTCGAGCGCGGCAACCGCTTCATCGGCTTCACGCCCGAGGGCGAGCGCGTGTTGGACTATGCCCGCCGCATCGTCGCCGATTGCGATGCGCTTAGGCAGGACCTGTCGGAGCTGCGCCAGGGCCTGACCGGGCACTTGCGGATCGGCGTGGTGCCCTCGGCCTTGCCCATCGTCTCGCGGATCACCGGGCCGTTTGCGGTCAGCCATCCGCGCGTCTCGGTCTCGGTCCTGTCGCTGACCTCGATCGAGATCCAGAAGCAGCTCGACGAATTCGCGCTCGATGTCGGGCTGACCTACCTGGACAACGAGCCCCTGGCCCGGGTGCGGACGCTGCCGCTCTATCGCGAGCACTACATTTTGCTGACGCCCGAGGATGGGCCGTTCGCCGGACGCGACAGCGTCAGTTGGACCGAGGCGGCCGAGGTGCCGCTCTGCCTCTTGAGCCCGGACATGCAGAACCGGCGCATCGTCGACCGGATCTTCCGCTCGGTCGGCAAGACGCCGCATCCGACGCTCGAGACCAATTCGATCGTGACGCTGTGCCTGCATGTCAGCGCCGGGAAATTGTCGAGTGTCATGCCCCATACGCTCCTCGACATGCCGGGCTTGCCGGGCGGCACCATCGCCCTCAAGTTGATCGAGCCGGAAGTCTCCTATGTGATGGGGATCGTCATGCCCGACCGGCAGCCGGCCCAGCCGCTCGCCCGCGCGCTGTTCGCGATGGCGCCGGCGCTCGGGCAGGAGCTGGCCGTGCATTGGCCGCCCGCCATGACCAGCCGTAGCAACTTATAGAAGTGACCATGGAAACCACAGAAGCTGCCGACCATATCGCCGAGGCCGGCGACCATCACGCCCATGCCGAGCACGGACCGGTCAGCGACGCGACCTTCCGCAAGCGCGTCGGGCTGTTCATCAGCCTCTTGGCCGTGCTGCTCGCCATCACCGGCACCGGCGGCAGCAACGCCATGAAGGCGGCGATCAATGCCAATATCGAGCGGTCGGACTCCTGGAACTTCTATCAGGCGCGCAACATCCGCGAGACCTCGACCAAGCTGGCGCAGGACCAACTGGAACTGATGCAGGCGACCGACGCGGCGCTGCCCGACGCCGCCCGCCAGGCGATCGGCGCGCGCATCGACGCCTATAAGCAGGCGATCCAGCATTACGAGAGCGACCCGGCGTCCGACGGCAAGGCTGAACTGATGGCCAAGGCCGAGGCGGCCGAGGCGCGCCGCGACCTGGCCCAGGCGCGCGGCGAAAGCTTCGAATTCGCCGAGGCGCTGCTACAAATTGCCATCGTGCTCGCCTCGACCAGCATCCTGACCGCGTCGCGCCAACTGCTGCTGGTCTCGGCCCTGTTCGCCGCCTTTGGCGCCATCATGTCGGTGAACGGCTTCCTGCCGTTTTTCGAATGGCCCTTCGGCCACTGAGTCATCGCCTCCTCGGCGGTTGCTGCATCTGCACAGTGGGCTTTTCGCTATCGCAGAATAGATAAAATCGAATGGACCATTCTCCCAGGCGACGCAAATAGTTAGGGGTACTCGTTGTTTGCGGGGACCCTCGGGTCGCTTGGGAGGATCATGCATGGCGCAGTCAGCGCCCTTCGACCCGGATATCGCCCGGGACGTCATCGCCGGTCTGAAACATCTGCCGGGCGCCACATTACCGATCCTTCATGCGCTGCAAGACCGGTTCGGATATGTCGATGCGGCGGCGGTGCCGTTGATCGCCGACGCGCTCAACCTGTCGCGCGCCGAAATCCACGGCGTCATCAGCTTCTACCACGATTTCCGCGACGCGCCGGCGGGTGCCCATGTGATCAAGCTGTGCCGGGCCGAGGCCTGCCAGTCGATGGGCTGCCGCGATCTGCAACGGCATGCCGAAGCGCGGCTGGGTGTCGCCATGGGCGGGACGCGGGCCGATCGCCGGGCGACGCTCGAGCCGGTTTATTGCCTGGGCAATTGCGCGCTGTCACCGGCGGTGATGATCGACGGCGAGTTGCACGGCCGGGTCAATGCCGCGCGCTTCGATGAACTGATCGACGGGTTGCCGGCATTCCGGTCGGGGGTGAGGCGATGAGCGTCCGGGTCTTCGTGCCGATCGATGCCGCGGCGCTCTCGGTCGGGGCCGAACGGGTGGCCCAGGCCGTCGCCAGGGAAGCTGGCGCCCGCGGCATCGCGATCGAGCTGGTGCGCAACGGCTCGCGCGGACTGTTCTGGCTCGAGCCGCTGGTCGAGGTCGAGACACCGGCTGGCCGCATCGCCTACGGGCCGGTGGCGGCGGCCGACGTCGCCGGATTGTTCGACGCCGATTTCCTCGCGGGCGGCGCCCATTCGCTGGCGCTCGGGCCGACCGAGGAGATCGACTTCCTCAAGCGCCAGGAGCGCCTGACCTTCGCGCGCTGCGGTATCGTCGACCCGCTGTCGCTCGACGATTACCGTGCCCATGGCGGCTGGAAGGGGCTGGAGACGGCGCTCGGCCTCACCGGCGCCGAGATCGTCGAGCAGGTGACCCAGTCCGGCCTGCGCGGTCGCGGCGGTGCCGGCTTCCCGACCGGCATCAAGTGGCGCACCGTGCTGCAGGCGCCGGCCGACCAGAAATATGTCGTGTGCAATGCCGACGAGGGCGACAGCGGCACCTTCGCCGACCGCATGCTGATGGAGGGCGATCCCTACGCGCTGATCGAGGGTATGGCGATCGCCGGTGTCGCGGTCGGGGCCACGCAGGGCTTCGTCTATATCCGCTCCGAATATCCCCACGCGTTCAAGACCTTCTCGGCCGCGATCGAGCGGGCGACGGCCGCCGGCCTGATCGGTGCCGCGGTCATGGGGCGCGGGCCGGCGTTCCATCTCGAAGCCCGGCTCGGCGCCGGCGCCTATATCTGCGGCGAGGAGACCTCGCTGCTGGAAAGCCTCGAGGGCAAGCGCGGGCTGGTGCGCTTCAAGCCGCCGCTGCCGGCGATCGAGGGCCTGTTCGGCAAGCCGACCATCGTCAACAACCTGGTCTCGCTCGCGACCGTGCCCGTCATCTTCGAGAAGGGCTGGCAATATTACCGCGACTTCGGCATGGGCCGCTCGCGCGGCACCCTGCCGATCCAGCTCGCCGGCAACGTCAAGCGCGGCGGCCTGGTCGAGCGCGCCTTCGGCATCACCCTGCGCGAGCTGATCGAGGATTACGGCCAGGGCACGGCCAGCGGCCGGCCGTTCCGCGCGGTCCAGGTCGGCGGCCCCTTGGGCGCCTATTTCCCCGAAGCGCTGCTTAACACGCCGCTCGACTACGAGGCGTTCACGGCGGCCAAGGGCATGGTCGGCCACGGCGGCGTGGTGGTGTTCGACGACCGGGTCGACCTGGCCGAGCAGGCGCGCTTCGCCATGGAATTCTGCGCCGTGGAAAGCTGCGGCAAATGCACCCCTTGCCGCATCGGCTCGACCCGCGGCAAGGAAGTGATCGAGCGGATCATCGCCGGGCAGGATCGGGCGAAGAACCTGGTGCTGCTCGACGATCTCTGCACGCTCATGCTCGACGGCTCGCTCTGCGCGCTGGGCGGCCTCACGCCCTATCCGGTGCTGAGCGCGCTGCAGCATTTCCCCGATGATTTCGACCGCCCGGCCGCCGCACCTCCGGCGCGCGCCGCGGAATAGGAGTCCGCTTCCCATGTCCCTCGTCCACGAGACCGATTACGGTACGCCGCCCAGCCTCTCATCCGAGCTGGTCACGCTCGAGATCGACGGCATGAGCGTCACCGTGCCGGCCGGCACCACGGTCATGCGGGCCGCGGCCGAGCTCGGCACCAAGGTGCCAAAGCTGTGCGCGACCGACAGCCTGGAGCCGTTCGGCTCGTGCCGGCTGTGCCTGGTCGAGATCGAGGGCCGGCGCGGCACGCCCGCCTCCTGCACGACGCCGGTCGAGGCCGGCATGAAGGTCAAGACCCAGACCGACCGGCTCGCTAAGCTCAGGCGCGGGGTGATGGAGCTCTATATCTCCGACCATCCGCTCGACTGCCTAACCTGCGCCGCCAACGGCGATTGCGAGCTGCAGGACATGGCGGGGGTCGTCGGCTTGCGCGACGTCCGCTACGGCTACGAGGGCGAGAACCATCTCAAGGCCGAGAAGGACACGTCCAACCCCTATTTCACCTTCGACCCGGCGAAATGCATCGTCTGCTCGCGCTGCGTTCGCGCGTGCGAGGAGGTGCAGGGCACCTTCGCGCTCACCATCGACGGCCGCGGCTTTGCGTCGGCCGTATCGCCGGGCGGCACGGACTTCCTTGAGTCCGAATGCGTCTCGTGCGGCGCCTGCGTCCAGGCCTGTCCGACCGCGACGCTCATGGAGAATTCGGTCATCGAGGCGGGCCAGGCCGAGCACAGCGTGATCACGACCTGCGCCTACTGCGGCGTCGGTTGCGGCTTCAAGGCCGAGATGCGCGGCACCGAGGTGGTGCGCATGGTGCCCTGGAAGGACGGCGCCGCCAATCACGGTCATTCCTGCGTCAAGGGCCGCTTCGCCTGGGGCTACGCCACTCATAAGGAGCGGGTGCTGAAGCCGATGATCCGGGCCAAGATCACCGACCCCTGGCAGGAAGTGAGCTGGGAGGAGGCGATCGGACATGCCGCGTCCGAGTTCAAGCGCATCCAGGCGAAATACGGCCGCGATTCGATCGGCGGCATCACCTCCTCGCGCTGCACCAACGAAGAGACCTATCTGGTGCAGAAGCTGGTGCGCGCCGGCTTCGGCAACAATAACGTCGATACCTGCGCCCGCGTCTGCCATTCGCCGACCGGCTACGGCCTGAAGACCACGTTCGGCACCTCGGCTGGCACCCAGGATTTCGATTCGGTCATGCACGCCGATGTCATCCTGGTGATCGGTGCCAACCCGACCGACGCCCATCCGGTGTTCGCCTCGCGCATGAAGAAGCGGCTGCGCGAAGGCGCGCGGCTGATCGTGGCCGACCCGCGCCGCATCGACCTGGTGCGCACGCCCCATGTCGAGGCCGATTTCCACCTGCAGCTCAAGCCCGGCGCGAACGTGGCGCTGATCAATGCGTTCGCCCATGTCGTCGTGACCGAGGGTCTGGTCGCGGAGGATTTCGTCGCCGAACGCTGCGAGCCGACCGACACAGCGCGCTGGCGCGCCTTCATCGCCGATCCGCGGCATTCGCCCGAGGCGGTCGAGGCGGTTACCGGCGTGCCGGCGGCCGACGTGCGGGCCGCCGCCCGGCTCTATGCCACCGGCGGCAATGCCGCGATCTACTATGGCCTGGGCGTCACCGAGCATAGCCAGGGTTCGACCATGGTCATGGGCATGGCGAACCTGGCCATGGTGACTGGCAACATCGGGCGTGAGGGCGTCGGCGTGAACCCGCTGCGCGGCCAGAACAATGTCCAGGGCTCGTGCGACATGGGCTCGTTCCCGCACGAGTTCACCGGCTATCGCCATGTGTCGGACGATGCCGTGCGCGAGAGCTTCGAGGCGGTCTGGAACGTGGCGCTCCGCGGCGAGCCCGGCCTGCGCATCCCGAACATGCTCGACGCTGCGGTCGATGGCACGTTCAAGGGGCTCTACATCCAGGGCGAGGACATCGCCCAGTCCGACCCGGATATCACCCACGTGACGGCGGGCCTCGCCGCCATGGAATGCGTCGTCATCCAGGATATCTTCCTGAACGAGACGGCAAGCTTCGCCCATGTCTTCCTGCCGGGCTCGTCGTTCCTGGAAAAGGACGGCACCTTTACCAATGCCGAACGCCGCATCAGCATGGTCAGGAAGGCGATGCCGCCGATGGCCGGCTATGCCGACTGGGAAGCGACGATGCTGCTGTCGAACGCGCTCGGCTATCGGATGGACTACACGCATCCGTCCGAGATCATGGACGAGATCGCGCGGCTGACCCCGACCTTCGCGGGCGTGTCGTTCGAGAAGATCGAGCGCCTGGGCAGCGTGCAATGGCCGTGCAACGACCAGGCGCCGGAGGGCACGCCGACCATGCATATCGGCGGCTTCGTCCGCGGCAAGGGCAAGTTCGCGATCACCGAGTTCGTGCCGACGGAGGAGCGCAGCACGGCGCGTTATCCGCTGATCCTGACCACCGGCCGCATCCTGTCGCAATATAACGTCGGCGCGCAGACGCGGCGGACCGAGAACGTGGTCTGGCACGAGGAGGACCTGCTGGAGATCCACCCGTTCGACGCCGAGCATCGCGGCATCGTCGACGGTGACTGGGTGGCGCTCGCCAGCCGCTCCGGCGAGACCAGCCTACGCGCGAAAATTACGGACCGCGTTCAGGCGGGCGTTGTATATACCACGTTCCACAATCCGGAAACGGCGGCCAATGTCGTGACGACCGACTTCTCCGACTGGGCGACCAACTGCCCCGAGTACAAGGTCACCGCGGTGCAGGTCCGGCGGGTCAACCACCGTTCCGACTGGCAGGACCGCTACGCGGCCTTGCGCGAAGAGACGACGCGCATCGCCGACCCGGCCGCGGCGGCGGAATAGCGCGGAGATGACAGCACTCCCGCGTTCAGCCGCCCCGCCAAGTCCGCCGGCGCCGATCGAAAGCCCGGGCGTGGTCCATCGCCCGGCCTGGCGCCTTTCGGCCGATGCGACCGAAGCGTTCACGGCCCGGTTGATCGAGGAAGTGCCCGTAGCGCTCACCTACAACGGCGTCAGCCATGCCGTCATGCTGGCGAGCCCCGGCGACCTCGAGGATTTTGCGCTGGGCTTCTCTTTGAGCGAAGGCATCATCGAGACGCCGCAGGAACTGCTGGATCTGGAGGTCGCACCGGCGGGCGAGGGGGTCGAGGTACGGCTCACGATCACCGCGCGCCGGTTCGCGGCCCTGAAGGACCGGCGCCGCACCCTGGCCGGACGGAGCGGCTGCGGGCTGTGCGGGGTCGAGCGCCTGGCCGACGCGATGCGGCCGCTGCCCGAGCTCGCCGACCAGACCGCGCTGTCGCTCGCGTCGATCCGCCGCGCGCTCGACGGGCTGGCGCCGCTGCAGCGGCTCAACCGGCTGGCGGGCGCCGTGCATGCCGCGGCCTGGGCCGAGCCGGACGGCGCGATCCTGCATCTGGCCGAGGATGTCGGACGCCACAATGCCTTCGACAAGATGATCGGCGCCATGGCGCGCCGGCCCGGCGACCGGCCGCCGGGCTTCGCCGTGCTGACCAGCCGCCTGAGCTACGAGCTGGTGCAGAAGGCGGCGACCACGGGCATCTCGGCCCTGGTGGCGATCTCGGCGCCGACCGCGCTCGCGATCGAGGCCGCGATGCGCAGCGGCATCTGCGTCGTGGCGCTGGCCCGCGCCGATTCGGTCTCGGTCTACGCCCATCCGGAACGGATCATCGATCTCAACGAGGCCAGCGCATGCAGTCCGACCGCCTGATTCGCATGGCGAATCAGATCGCCACGTATTTTTCCGCCTATCCGCACGACGAGGCGGTGGCGGGCATCACCGATCATTTGGAGCATTTCTGGGAACCGCGCATGCTGGCCGCGATCAAGGACCATGTCGCCCATGGCGGTGCCGGTCTCAATGATCTGGTCCCCGAGGCGGTACGGCGCTTGCCCCCACCGCGCAGCAATCCACCAAAACCATAAGAACAACGGCAGGGTGGTCAACACCGACGCGAAATCCGACACGGGGTCGCGCACTTTTAGGGAGAGGTGACGGAAGATGAGTTCATTCTTGGATCGGGCGCATACGATCGCGCCGCCAGGCTACAACCGGTTCCTGGTGCCCCCGGCGGCGCTGGCGGTGCATCTGTCGATCGGCCAGGCCTACGCCTTTTCGACCTTCAACCTGCCGCTGACCCGGCTCATCGGCATCAGCAAGTCGGCGCCCGACGATTGGAGCCTGAAACAGATCGTCCTAATCTTCTCGATCGCCATCGTCTGCCTCGGCCTGTCCGCTGCCTTCTTCGGACGCTGGGTCGAGCAGGTCGGCCCGCGCAAGGCCATGTTCACCGCGGCCCTCTGCTTCTCCGGCGGCTTCTTCGTCTCCTCTCTCGGCATCTACCTGCACCAGCTTTGGCTGCTCTACCTCGGCTATGGCGTGCTCGGCGGCTGCGGGCTCGGCATCGGTTATATCTCGCCGGTCTCGACCCTGATCAAATGGTTCCCGGACCGGCCGGGCATGGCGACCGGCATGGCGATCATGGGCTTCGGCGGCGGCGCGCTGATTGCGGCGCCGCTGTCTACCTATCTGATGAAATATTACGAGACGCCGACGTCGAACGGCGTGCTCGATACCTTCCTTACGATGGGCGTGCTCTATTTCATCTTCATGATGCTGGGCGTCTATGCGGCACGCGTGCCGGCTGATGGCTGGCGGCCCGAAGGCTGGACCCCGCCGGTCGTTGCGCGCAAGCTCGTCACCACCGCCAATGTCCATGTCGACATCGCCTGGCGCACGCCGCAATTCGTCATGCTCTGGATCGTGCTCTGCATGAACGTGACCGCCGGCATCGCCGTCTTGAGCCAGGCCTCGCCGATGATCCAGGAGATGTTCGGCGTGACACCCGTTGCGGCCGGCGGCTTCGTCGGGCTGCTCAGCATCTTCAACATGTTCGGGCGCTTCTTCTGGGCGTCGATGTCGGACTATCTGGGCCGGCGCTTTACCTACATGATCTTCTTCCTACTCGGCATTGCGCTGTACTCCATGGTACCGACCACTGGCCACATGGGGTCGATCGTCCTGTTCATCGCCGCCTGCGCTGTTATCCTGTCGATGTACGGCGGCGGCTTCGCGACGATCCCTGCCTATCTGCGGGATGTCTTCGGGACGATGCATGTGGGTGCCATTCACGGCCGGCTCCTGACCGCCTGGTCGGCCGCCGGCGTGCTCGGACCCGTCCTGCTCACCTTCATCCGCGACGACCAGATCGCGGCGGGGGTGCCCAAGGCCGAAGCCTATTCGCTCACCATGTACATCATGTGCGGCCTGCTGTTTGTGGGCTTCCTCGCCAACCTCGGCATGCGGGCGGTTGCTGAACGGCATCATTTCCGCGAAACCGCTTCGGCACATTCCTGAGGAAGGGAGAGAACCATGGCCGTTCGTCTTGTCGTGCTCTGGGTCGCCGTCGGCATCCCGCTCCTGTGGGGGGTCGAGAAGACCCTGGAGAATGCGCTGAAGCTGTTCCAGTAGGCAGAGGCAGCCAGCAACGCGAAGGCCGGCCCCGCCCAAGGGCCGGCCTTCTGCTTTTCCGATCGGTCGCCAGCCGCAGCAGGGCCGTGCTTTTCGCCCACGTGCCGCGCACCGAAAGCGGGTACTATTCCTGCGTGCGGCGTCCACCATCTCCAGGTGCCGCCATGAGCCGCTCGCGCTCCAGGAGTATCTTGAGGTGGCCAGACTTCTGACCCTCGGCCAGTGCGCCGATAAGAACATCGATCTCGAAGTCCTTTGCACGGGCTGTCTGCGGCGGAAGATCGTGCCGGCAAAGCTGCTCGCCATGAAGTTCGGGGCGGATACCGTGCCGCCGAACCTCAACGGCAAGCTCAAGTGCGGTCTGTGCGCCTCGACGCGGTGCGAGGTGAGGGCGGTTCAGCCCTGACCGGAGCCGGCCAGGCTCTTCGCCATATGGATGACGTGCCGGCCGTCGGGCATGGTCTCGTGCCCGGTCTCCCGGTATCCCAGCCGCCGATAGAGCGCGCGGTTCCGCGCCATGAGCGCGTTGGTGTAGAGCCGGACTTCGCGCCGGTTGCGCCGGGCCGCCTCCGCCTCGGCGAAGTCGATCAGTGCCCGGCCGATGCCACGCCCGGCGAAGGTGGCGGACACGGCCACGCTCCAGATCAGCAGATGGTCGGCCGGGACCGAGAGGATCAGCGCACCGGCCGTGGTGCCGTCGTCGGTGCGGACCAGCCAGGCTTCGTGATCGCGGAGCAGGGTGGTGTAGTCGGCCCGATAAGGCAGCGGTTCCAGGCCCAGGACGGGGATCCAGGGCTCATAGGCGGCCCGCTGCAGTTGCGTGAGCAGCGGGATCTCGTTCGGCTGGACCGGATGCAAGGCGAGGCCGGGCCCGATGGTGACGATTTCCGGCAATGCTCGTCCCTTTCGCGGCGGTCGGTGGGGATCCCCTGAGCCTAACCGAAAATCGGAGGCGGGACACAGGCCCCGAGAACTGGAGGTGCGGTCCCGCAAGTCGTTGGTTTTTCGGCGGCTTTCGGGCCTCATGTGTGCTTCCCGTGCAACGCAACGGCCGGGCCGTCGTCGATTGCGAGGGGGGCAAGCAATAAAAGCGCGCCCAATTGTCTCAAAGCCGTGGTAAATATTTAAACGCGCGACGTGCAAGGTGCCGCCGCGTTGAAAGACGGCTGCCGAGGCCCCTGCCCGGGGTGACGCGGTCGGCGCGAAGTAGTAAACTTCGGCAGCGTCAGGAAGACTGCGCTTGCAGGAGATGGGCGCGGAGCAGGGCTCCCGCCACAATGGAGATGAGTAGGCGACATGAGCAAGGGCAGGGATTTCCGGCAGCCGCGGCGGCGCGGGTTCGATGATGATATGCCGCAGCCTTACGATACGCGCGGGCCGGCGACACGCCCGGCATCGCGCCCGTTCGGTGGTCCGTCATCGTTCGATCAGTCCCCCGCAGCGGGACCGGTGGTCGAAGCGACGGTAAAGTGGTTCAACCCTGAAAAGGGTTTTGGTTTTGCCGAGCTGGCCGACGGGTCGGGCGACGCATTCCTGCATATCGGCGCGCTGCAGGCGGCCGGTCACGAGGCCGTGGCACCGGCTTCGAAGCTGAAGGTCCAGGTTGGCCAGGGCGCCAAGGGCATGCAGATCACCCGTGTCGTCGAAGTCGACGAGAGCACGGCGCAGGCCCAGCCCCCCCGCGCGCCGCGTCCCGGCGGGTTCGGCGGCGGCATGGGCGGCGGTCGTCCGCCGCGCTTCCAGCCGGATGCCTCTTCGGCCGTGACGCTTGACGGCAGCGTCAAGTGGTTCAACCCGGAAAAGGGTTTCGGCTTCGTCGCGACCCAGGATGGCGGCAAGGACGTGTTCGTCCATATCTCCATCCTGTCCCAGGCGGGCATCTCGCACCTCGTCGAAGGCCAGGCGGTCTCGATGAAGGTCGTCGATACCCCGAAGGGCCGCGAGGCACTGTCGATCTCGCTCGGCGACTAATTCGGCGTCAGCCGAAGCGGAAGCCGGACGATCGGGTTCTAGATCAGGATGATATCAAGCCGGGTCGGCTTGATATCTGAATCCTGATCTAATCCATATGGATAGAGCCCCGAGAGGACTATGAGAGGCCGCATGCCGCCTACCCGGTGGCATGCGGCTTTTTTCGTTGCGCGCGCCCCGCCAGCGCGAGCATTGGTTACGACCAAGCGTTAAGGGACGTTCAACGTCGAACCTGCTAGGGTTGCAGCCATGCGCGCGCGGGGCCCAAATGCGAGGTGGGAGGGACACCGGGTCGGGGCTGTGGTCCCGGCATCCGTCCTGCTGTGCGCGGCCCTGCTCTGCGCCCTCCTTCTCGCCTTCGATCTCGCCCTCGTCCTCCGGGCCCGGAACGTCCAGCGCGGCGAAGGGGTCACGAGCGGCCATAACCTGGCGCTGGCGCTGGCGCAGCACGCCGAGCGCACGCTGCAGGCGGCGGATCTGGTGCTGACGAACCTCTCGCAACGGATCGTGGACGAGGGTGGCGAGCCTGGCTTCCGCGATCGTCTGCACACCCTCCTCGTGACCCGCGCCCAACGCACGCCGCAGGTTCGCGAGCTGGTGCTGATGGATCAGAACGGGCATTGGCGGGAGAGCTCTCTGCCGGAAATCCGCACAGATATCGACAATTCGGATCGCGACTATTTCATCCATCTGCGCGACACCCCGAACGCCGGGACCTTCATATCGGCCCCGATCTTCAGCCGCTCCTCCGGCAGGTTGACCATCATCATGGCCCGCCGGCTCTCCGGTGCCGATGGCAGTTTCCAGGGGGTGCTGGCCGCCGCCCTCGATGGCGACCAATTCCAGCAGTTCTACAAGAATTTCGATGTCGGCACCGAAGGCACGATCTCGCTGATCCGGCTCGACGGCGTGGCGCTGATCCGGCAGCCGTTCCGATCCGAGCTGGTCGGGCGGACCGACGCCGGCGCAACCGTGTTCTCGCAGGAACTGCCGAAGGGGCCGGCCGGCGAATATATGAACGAGGGCCGATACGACGGGATTACGCGCTTCAAGGCCTATCGCCGGCTTGAGGCCTATCCGCTGGTCGTCGTCGTCGGCCTGTCGGAGCGTGAGTGGATGGCGGCCTGGCGCCAGGACACGATCGAGCAGACCGCCGTCGTGCTCGCTGTCGATGCCGCAATCCTGTTGTTCGCCTGGTTCCTCTATCGCCAGATGCAGCGGCGGGCCGCGGCCGAGGCGCGCTTCGCCGACTGGGCCGAGGCCTCGACCGACTGGTTCTGGGAATGCGATGCCGATCATCGCATCACCTATATGTCGGAGGGGTTCCGGCGGACGGGCGACGACCCGGAAGCCGCGATCGGCCGCGACCGGCGCGCCTATGTCAGGCTCAACCCGGAACTGGAGCCGGGGGGCACCCAGCGTCATCTGGATACGATCGCCGCCCATCGCCCGTTTCGCGATTTCGTCTACCAGCTGACCGTGCCCGACGGACGGGAAGTCTTCATCTGTGTCAGTGGCAAGCCCCATCACGATCGCAAGGGGCGGTTCCTCGGATATCGCGGCACCGGTCGCGACGTGACCGAGGCCATCACGGCGTCTCGTGCCCGGACGCGCGAGGCCGAGGTGTTGGCAACCACGCTCATGACGATCCCGGACGGGCTCGAAGTGCTCGATCGGGATACCCAGCTGCTCAATGCCAACGATCGCTTCTTCGAGATCCTGGGCCTCGATCGTGACGACGTGCTGTCAGCGGCCGATCCGGGCGCGCGCATCCGTCAGATCATGGCCCGGCGCGGCGATCTCGGCCCGGGCGATCCGGAGCGGATCGCCCAACAGCACATCCGGCAGATCCGGGTGGTGGCGCCGGTCGTCTATGAAATGCAGCTCAAGAACGGCAACTGGATCGAGGTTCGCCGCAATCCGATGAAGAACGGGCTCGGCTATGTCGTGCTGGTGCGCGACATCACCGAGCGGCGATCCCGCGAGATCGAGCTGGAGCGCCGGCGCCTCCAGACCGAGCGCCAGGCGGTGGAGCTGGCCGCCGCGGCCGTCGATCTCAGTGCCGCGCGCGAGGCGGCCGAGGCGGCGAACCTGGCCAAGAGCGAGTTCCTCGCCAACATGAGCCACGAGATCCGCACGCCGATGAACGGCGTGATCGGCATGAACAACCTCCTGCTCTCGACGGCCCTGACCGCCGAGCAGCGGCGGTTCGCCGACGCGGTCCGCGTCTCGGCCGAGGCGCTGCTGACGGTGATCAACGACATTCTCGACCTGTCGAAACTCGAAGCCGGCAAGCTCGAACTCGAAGCGATCGATTTCGAGCTGGAAACGCTGGTCGAGGACGTGGTCGAGCTGATGGCGCCGCGGGCCCATGCCAAGCAGGTCGAGCTGGTCATGCTGGTCGAGGAAAACGCTGGCGGCGCCTTCCAGGGTGATCCGACGCGGCTGCGCCAGATCCTGCTCAATCTTCTGTCCAACGCGGTCAAGTTCACCGCCGCCGGTTTCGTCTCGGTCGAGGTGCGCACTGCCGGTGCGCCCAATCGGATCCGGGTCGAGGTGGCGGACACGGGCATCGGGCTCGACGACCAGACCAAGGCCCGGCTGTTCGAGAAATTTGCCCAGGCCGACGGGACGATCACCCGACGCTTCGGTGGCACCGGTCTCGGGCTCAGCATCTCCAAGCAGTTGGTCGAACTGATGGGCGGCGCCATCGGCGTCAAGGACCATCCGGGCGGCGGGGCGCTGTTCTGGTTCGAGCTGCCGCTGGCGGCGGCGAGGGGGCCGGTCAAGACGCGGACGTCATCGCCGGCTGCGGATATCGCCGGCCGGCGCCTGCTGATCGTCGATGATCTCGAGATCAACCGGCTGATCCTGGCGCGGCAACTGGCCGGGTGCGGCGCCGATGTGGTCGAGGTCGCCGACGGGCCTGCGGCTCTGGCGGCGTTGGCGGAGGCCGAGGCGGACGGCAGGCGCTTCGAGCTCGTGCTGGTCGACGAGCTGATGCCGGGCATGGACGGCGCGGAGCTCGCCAGCCGGATCAGGCGCGACACGGCGCTGGTGCAGCCTGGGCTCGTGCTGATTTCCTCGGTCGGCACGCCGCTCAAGGCCGACCGGGCCATGGCGGCCGGCTTCGAGGCGTTCCTGACCAAGCCGGTGCGCCATCAGATGCTGATCGACACGATCGGCGGGCTGCTGGGCGCCCGCCCGGCCGCGGCGGACGCCGTCGTCGGCGACCCGGCGATGCCGGCAAGACGGGCAGCGGGCCCCTACGTGCTGATCGCGGAGGATAACGCGATCAATCAGGAGATCGCGGCGACCATCCTGACCGATGCCGGCTACCGGGTGGACCTGGCGAGCGACGGGCGCGAAGCGATCGAGGCGGTTGGCCGGCGGACTTACGATCTGGTGCTGATGGACGTGCAGATGCCGGCCGTGGATGGACTGCAGGCCGCCCGTGAGATCCGCAAGATGCCGGGGGACGCCGGCAGGACGCCGATCGTGGCCCTGACGGCGAACGCCATGCTGGGCGACCGCGAGGCCTGTCTCGCCGCCGGGATGAACGACTATGTCTCGAAGCCGTTCGAGCGTGTGGCGCTGCTGGCGACCCTCGCGCGCTGGATCCCGGGCCGGGCATCGCCGGCGCAGGAAGCGGTTGGGGGCCCGGATGGCGGCTGGCTCGATACCGACCATCTCGATCGGCTGGCGGCCATGATGCCCGTCGCGCGGTTTGCCGTCATCGTCGACAGCTATCTGGCCTCGGTAGCACCCCAGCTCGCCGCCTTCGCCTCCTCGGCTGCCGCCGGCGATTTCCCGGCCCTGGTACGGGCGTCCCACGTGTTGAAGGGGACATCCGGCAATCTCGGCGCGCGCGAACTGCAGCGGCTCGCGGGCGAACTGGAACTCGCCGCCGGGGCGGCGGATGCCACAGCGGTCTCGCGCCTGCTGCAGGCGTTCGAGGCGGCGGCCGGCCCCAGCGCCGACGCCCTCGGTGCCTATCTGGCCGCCCGCTCGACCGGGCAGAAGGCCAAGCGCGGGGCGGGCGCATGAGTGCGCCATCGACCGACCGCCGCAGCAAGATCGTCATGGCCGTCGACGATCAGGCCGAAACGCTGTTGCTGATCCAGGGCATCGTCGAGGCGGCCGGCTTCAGCTTCGTCGGCGCCCGGCGCGGCCGCGAGGCCATCTCGCTCACCGACCGCATGATGCCGCGGCTAATCCTGCTCGATATCCAGATGCCGTACGTGAACGGGTTCGATACCTGCCGGCAACTGCGCGCGAACCCGTCGCTCCGGACGGTGCCGATCGCGTTCCTGACCGCCCGCAAGACCGCCGAGGACGTGACCGCCGGTCTCAAGGCCGGAGGCAATGATTTCATCGTCAAGCCGTTCGACCCGGGCAAGCTGATCGAGCGGATCGAATATTGGCTCTCGCGGCGGGTGAGCGCTGGTCCCAGCGTCTGCTAACGATATGGTTTAGGTCAGGGCGCTCTCGAGCATCTGCAACGCCGCCGCCGCGAAGGCGCGCATGTTGGCGGCCCGGTCCGGCGATCCGGTCTCGAGCGTGCGCGTCTGGGTGATCGGCCCATCGATCGCGAGGCACGCATGGCCGGCGGCATCCCCGTAGCGATTGCCCGCAGGACCGGTCGCGCCGGTCTCGGCCAGCCCCCAGCTTGCTGAAAACTTCGTGCGGACCGTGCGCGCCAGCAGGGCGGCATAGGGTTCCGACGCCGGTCGCATGCCGACGAGGTCCTCCGGCGTGATGCCGAGCAGCGCTTGGCGCGCGACACCGGTATAGACCACGGCGCCACCGAGGAAATAGGCCGAAGCCCCGGGCACGGCCAGCAGCGCCGCCGAGATCAACCCGCCGGCCGAGGATTCGGAGATGGCGATGGTCTCGCCCCGTGCGATCAGCCGCTCGGCGACGCGCGCCGCAAGCCCGTCCAGTTCCACGTCGATGCTCCTTCCGCGGCCGGCATGATGGCGCGGCGGTGCGGGCCGGGCAAGGGACTGTCAGTGCTTACGCACCGATCCGACGTGCCCGGAACTCGGCTTGGGTCTGCCAGGTTGCCTCGCTGTCGAGGGAGCGTTCGCCCAGCCAGCGGAACGAGTTGGGCGTGATCTCGCTGAAGCTCCAGCGCACGGGCACGCCGGCGTCGGTCGTGCCGAGCTGCACGATGTCCGGCCCCCGGGCGCGGCCGATCTGGCGGGAATAGAATTGCCGGACCGGATCGCTCCACAGGATGTGCCAGGCGTCGAGGCCGGGGTCGTAGACGCGCAGGGTCGTGCCGTAGAACACGCCGGGCAGGATCCAGACATCCTGGATCGCCCGGCCTTCGAGCACCCAGGCGAAGCGGATCCGGCCGTGGCCGGTGGCCTGCTGGCCGTCGTCGGCGGTCAGCACGGCATCCATTTCCCAGGCGCCGATGAGCCAGCCGTAGAGGCCCATCTTGTCGGCGCGGTCGGGGGCGGGGCCATTGGCGAGCAGCAGGTCGGCGAGTGGAAACGAGGCGGCACTCATGGTTGGGTCCTCCGGCAGGGGAACCCTTTCCTAGGCCGCCGGAGCTCACCGCCGCTTGGGAAAAATTGCTATGATAGCGCCATGACCACGATCGCCCGTCCGCTGGCATCGGGGCCCGGCTGGAGCGTGCGCGACATCGTCTGCACCGCTGGACCCGGCGACCGTCCGTTCGAGGAACGGCACGGCGCCGTCTGCATCGCCGCGGTGACGCGCGGGACGTTCCAATACCGCACGAGCCAAGGCCGGGCGACTTTGGCCCCGGGTGCCTTGGTGCTCGGCAATGCCGGCGCCTGCTTCGAATGCGGGCACGAGCACGGCATCGGCGACCGGTGCGTCGCCTTCCATTTCGAGCCGGAATATTTCGAGCATTTCCTGGCCGCCGTACCGGGCGCGCACCGGAGTTGGTTCAGGGAGCCCCGGCTGCCGCCGTCGCCCGCGACGATCCCGCTGGTCGTGGCAGCCGAGGCGGCCGGCGGTGATCCCGCGGCGCTGGAGGAACTGGCGCTCCGGCTGGCCGGTGCGGTCGCGGGCACCCTGGCCGGCGTCCGGCGGTCGTCACGTGCACCCAGCCGCCGCGACGAACGGCGCGTGAGCGAGGCGCTACGCCACCTGGAGGCGCAGGCCGAGGCGCCGGCGAGCCTGGACGCCCTCGCGCGCGACGCGGCGATGAGCCCCTATCATTTCCTCAGGACCTTCCGGGCGGTCGCCGGCGTGACGCCGTACCAGTTTGTGCTGGGCGAACGGCTCCGCCGCGCCGCCCTACGCCTGCGTCACTCGGACGAACCGGTGACCGCCATCGCCTACGACGCGGGCTTCGGCGATCTCTCGACCTTCAACCGCCGCTTCCGAAAGGTGTTGGGCGCGAGCCCGACGACGTATCGGCGGATTCGATACTGATCCCTGTAGCCGGCCGGCCTACTCCACCACCCCAAACACCTCGCCGAATGCCGCCCGCATCGCCGCGTCCACTTCCGGCATCGAGACCAGGATACCCTGGGCCGCGAGCGAGGTGACGCCGTGCTGGCGGATGCCGCAGGGGACGATGCCGTCGAAATTCTTCAGGTCCGGCTCGACGTTGAGCGACACGCCGTGGAAGGTCACCCAATGGCGCACGCGCACGCCGATGGCCGCGATCTTGTTCTCGCTGCCGTCGCGCTCGGCGACCCAGATGCCGACGCGGCCGTCGCGCCGCTCGCCCTTGACCTGAAAGCGGGCGAGGGTGCGGATCAGCCACTCCTCGAGGTCATGGACATAACGCCGGATGTCGCCGCCGTGGCGCTTCAGATCGAGCATGACATAGCCGACGCGCTGGCCCGGCCCGTGATAGGTGAACTGGCCGCCGCGGCCGGTGCGATAGACCGGCAATCCTGCGGCATCGAGCAGATCCTCGTCGCGCGCGCTGGTGCCGGCGGTGTAGAGGGGCGGGTGCTCCAGCAGCCAGACCTGCTCGGGAGCCGAGCCGTCGCGGATCGCCGCGACGCGCGTCTCCATCTCCCGGCTCGCGGTTTCATAATCGACCAGGCCGTCGCTGATCCGCCATTCCATGCTCATTCCAGAAAACCGCCCGTCCGTCCGAACCTTGTCAATCCGCCTCGTGCGCTCTGGCCCCGCAGGGCAGATCTGTCACGATGCTCGAAACCATCGCTTGATATGGTAATCCCGATTTGCTATCCACCCCGAACCTCAACGGACCGCCCATGCTTCGGGCGGATATGAATACGACGTGCGGTCGTGGCGGAATTGGTAGACGCGCAGCGTTGAGGTCGCTGTGGGGGAAACCCTGTGGAAGTTCGAGTCTTCTCGACCGCACCATCTCTTTTCGAGAAAATCTGATCTGATACGCGTGACGTGCCCCTTGTGCACGGGCACGCGCATCGGCTTACCTGTCCCCGCAGCGGAGCCCGCTCCGCCATAAGATTCTGGGGGAAGAAAGCCGATGGCCGAAGATCTGCGCGAAGCCGCACTGGACTATCACCGCTATCCGACGCCGGGGAAGATCGGGGTCCATGCGACCAAGCCGCTCTCGACCCAGCGCGATCTGGCGCTGGCCTATTCGCCCGGCGTCGCTGAAGCCTGCATGCTGATCGTCCAGGATCCGGCCGAAGTCGCCAACATGACGTCGCGCGGCAACCTGGTCGGCGTCATCTCCAACGGCACGGCCGTGCTCGGCCTCGGCAACATCGGGCCGCTCGCCTCCAAGCCGGTGATGGAAGGCAAGGGCGTGCTGTTCAAGAAGTTCGCCGGCATCGACGTGTTCGACATCGAGGTCGATGCGCTGGATCCGGACCGCTTCGTCGACGTGGTCGCGGCGCTGGAACCGACGTTCGGCGGCATCAACCTGGAAGACATCAAGGCGCCCGAGTGCTTCGAGATCGAGGCCAAGCTGCGCGCGCGCATGAAGATCCCGGTGTTCCACGACGACCAGCATGGCACGGCCATCATCGTCGCCGCCGCGATCCGCAACGCGCTGCGGCTCCGCGGCAAGAAGCTCGAGGACATCAAGCTGGTGGCGTCCGGTGCGGGTGCCGCGGCGCTCGCCTGCCTCGACCTGCTGGTCGACATGGGGCTCAAGGTCGAGAACGTCTGGGTCACGGACCGTTACGGCGTGGTCTGGGTCGGCCGCAAGGAGGAGATGGATCCTCGCAAGGACCGCTACGCCAAGGAGACCAACGCGCGCACACTCGCCGACGTGATCGGCGGCGCCGACGTGTTCCTGGGCCTGTCGGCGCCGAAGGTGCTGAAGCCCGAACTTCTGGCCCAGATGGCGGACGGCCCGATCATCATGGCGCTTGCCAATCCGACGCCGGAAATCTCGCCCGAGGAGGCGCGCGCGGTCCGGCCGGACGCGATCATCTGCACCGGCCGGTCGGACTATCCGAACCAGGTCAACAACGTCCTCTGCTTTCCCTACATCTTCCGCGGCGCGCTCGACGTCGGCGCCACGACGATCAACGAGGCGATGAAGATCGCCTGCGTCGAGGCGCTGGCCGACCTCGCCATGGCCGAGGCGTCGGACGTGGTCGCGGCTGCCTATGGCGACCAGGACCTGACCTTCGGGCCCGAATATCTCATCCCCAAGCCGTTCGACCCGCGCCTCATCACCACGCTTGCCCCGGCCGTGGCCAAGGCGGCGATGGACAGCGGCGTCGCGACGCGGCCGATCACCGATTTCGACGCCTATCGCGAGCGCCTGTCGCAATTCGTCTTCCGCTCCGGCCTGGTCATGAAGCCGGTGTTCGAGCGCGCGAAGGAGGATCCGCGCCGGCTGGTCTATGCCGAAGGCGAGGACGAGCGCGTGCTGCGCGCGGTGCAGACCGTGCTCGACGAGGGCATCGCCAAGCCGATCGTCATCGGTCGGCGCGAAGTGGTCGAGAAGCGTCTGGAACGGCTCGGCCTGCACATCCGGATCGACAAGGATTTCGAGCTGTGCGATCCCGAGGACGATCCGCGCTTCCACAGCTACTGGACGCAATATCACGGGCTGATGGAGCGCAAGGGCGTGTCGCCCGACTTCGCGCGCCATGTGGTTCGTACCCGCAACACGGTGATCGCATCGCTGATGGTCGAGCGCGGCGAGGCCGATGCGCTGATCTGCGGCGCGGTCGGGGACTTTCACCGCCATCTGCACCATGTGGTCGATGTGGTCGGGCTGCAGCCGGGCGTCGAGCGGCCGTTCGCGCTCTCGGTCCTGATCCTGCCGACGGGCACGTTCTTCCTGGCCGACACGTTCGTCGCCCATGATCCCTGCGCCGAGGATCTGGCCTGGATCACGGTGCATGCCGCGGCGACGGTGAAGCATTTCGGCTTCGACCCCAAGGTGGCGCTGCTCTCCCACGCCAGCTTCGGCAGCTCGAACGCGCCCTCGGCGGTGAAGATGCGCAAGGCGCTCGAACTGATCCGCGAACGCGCACCCGACCTCGAGGTCGAGGGCGAGATGCGGGCGGATCTGGCTTTCTCGGTCGAACACCGCAACCGCATCTTCCCGAACTCGCGCCTGTCGGGCCAGGCCAACCTGCTGATCCTGCCGACGCTCGATGCCGCCAACATCGCCTTCAACCTGCTGAAGGCGCTGGGCGACGGCCTCGCGATCGGCCCGGCGCTGCTGGGCGTGCGCAAGCCGGCCCATATCGTGACGCCGTCGACGACGGTACGCGGCCTCGTCAACATGAGCGCCATCGCGGTCTACGATGCTCAGGTGACGAGCGCGCTCGCCGAGGAAACGCAGGCGGCGCAGGCGGCAAGCTGACCGGTTCATACCGTCCAGCCACCCTCACCCCAACCCTCTCCCGCGTGTGCGGGAGAGGGAGGGACCCGCGTCAGCGGGAGGGTGAGGGGCGCTCGGCCGTTACGTTCCCCGCGGGGATCAATCAGACCCTCTGCCGGGCCAGCATCGGGAAGCCGCGCTGGTGCCAGGTCGGGTAGGACGGCGTCGCCTCGCTCGCCGCGTCGAGCTTTGCCACCTGTTCCGCCGTCAGGTTCCAGCCGACGGCACCGATGTTCTGGACCAGTTGCTCCTCGTTGCGCGCGCCGATGATGATGGTCGAGACGGTCGGCCGCTGCAGCAGCCAGTTGAGCGCCACCTGCGGGATCGACTTGCCGACCTCTTCGGCGACCTCGTCCAGCGCGTCGACGATCGCGAACAGCCGCTCCTCCGGATAGGCGGGGCCGGTGCCGGCGATGTCATGGGCGCGGCTGCCGGGCTGCGCCGGCTGGCCGCGGCGGATCTTGCCGGTCAGCTTGCCCCAGCCGAGCGGGCTCCACACCACGGCGCCGACGCCCTGGTCGAGGCCCAGTTGCATCAGTTCCCACTCGTAGTCGCGGTTGAGCAGCGAGTAATAGGCCTGGTGTGCCACATAGCGCGGAAAGCCGTGGCGGTCCGAGGCGGCCAGCGACTTCATCAGGTGCCAGCCGGCGAAGTTCGAGCAGCCGATGTAGCCGACCTTGCCGGCGCGCACGAGCTGGTCGAGCGTCGCGAGCGTCTCCTCGACCGGCGTATTGTTGTCCTGGCCGTGCAGCTGCAACAGATCGATATGGTCGGTGCCGAGCCGCTTCAGCGCATTGTCGACCGCCTGGACCAGATGGATGCGTGACGAGCCGTAGTCGTTCGGGCCGTCGCCCGACGGGAAGGTCGCCTTGGTCGAGATCAGCAGCCGGTCGCGCTTGCCCTTGATCGCTGCACCCAGGATCTCCTCGGCGGCCCCTTGGGAATAGACGTCGGCGCTGTCGAACAGGCTGACGCCATGGTCGAGGCAGATGTCGATCAGCCGAGAGGCGCCGACCGCGTCGGTCGAGCCCCAGGCCCTGAAGAAGTCATTCGAGCCGCCGAAGGTCGCCGTGCCGAAGGCGAGGGCGGGCACACGAAGGCCCGAGGCGCCGAGATGGCGATATTCCATGGTCTTAAATTCTCCGGTCAGTGAATTTCGTATGAGTAAATGAGCGGTCGGCCGGCTTTCTCAAGCCCTCGGCAGCGCCGCTCCGATCCAGTCGAGCACCGACTCGCGGCCGGGAGCCCAGCCGAGGAGCGCGCGGGCGCGCCGGCCGCGTACCCGGCTGTTCGATCCGAGCGAGAACACCGCGGTCTGCCGCCCCAGCTTGGCGACCGCTTCCTCGGCCGGCCAGGCCTGCGGCGGGCCGAGGTCGAGCCGGTCGGCGATCGCGCCGACCATGGCGCGGAACGAGGCTTCGCCTTGCTCGACGAAGCAGAAGGTGCCGGCGGGCGCCTTGTCGAGCGCCAGCCGATAGAGCTCGGCCACGTCGGCGATATGGACGGTCGACCAGATATTGAGCCCGCGGCCGATATGGCGAGCGACGCCGGTTTCGCGCGCCAGCGCCGCCAGCCGCGGCAATTGCGCGCTCTCGGGCTCGGCGCCGAGGCCGGTGCCATAGATCAGGCTGTTGCACAGCACGACCGAGCGGACGCCGGGCGCGGCCAGGACGGACCGGTCGAGCGCCACGCGGGCCGCCTTGTCCGGCGCCGGGGTGAAGGGCGTGTCCTCGTCGAAGATGCGATCCGACGGCTCGCCCATCGCCTCGTCGGCGACGATGCTGCTGCCGCTGGTGTGAATGAGCGCCTTGCCGGATCCGGCAAGGGCCGCGACCAGGGTTTCGACCGCCTGCCGGTCGTCGCTGCTGGCGGCATTGATGACGGCGTCAGCCGCCTGGGCCTCGCGCGTCAGCAGGGCGGCATCGTCGAGCGTGCCCAGCACCGGCTCGATGCCGGTCCGGCGCACGGCGTCGAGCTTGGCCGGATCGCGCACCAGGCCGCGCACCACATGGCCGGCGCCGGCGAGCCGTGCTGCGACCGAGCCGCCGATGAACCCGCTGGCCCCCGTTACGAACAGCTTCATGGCTCCCGTTTCCTTCCCTCGATGGCTGAGCGGAGATAGGTGGCGACGGCGGTGCGCCATTGCCAGCCAAAGTCGTGCGCCGACACGCTTGGCGTGTTTCCCGCTTCGGCCTAGGGTCGATCCTGGGGCCATTGAATGTCGCGCGGCATTACTCCGACGATTGACGATTCAAAACTCCGATGATACGACGTGAACCAACCAATAATCAGGCCCCACCGCAATGGGCGGTCGAGGGTCCGGGAAAGGGGGGCGGCATGCTGTCGAGCGATGTCGGCAAGAAGACTCGAGGAATGAAGGCGATGACCGCGCAGCGGCCGCCCGTGGCCGGCCTGCCCGGCGCCATCGTCGAGACCTTGGGCAAGAAGATCCTCAACGGCGAACTGATGCCCGGCGATACGCTGCCGGCCGAAACCGTTTATCTCAGCCAACTGGGCGTCAGCCGCACGACGCTGCGCGAAGCGATCAAGGTGCTGGCCGCCAAGGGGCTGGTCCTCGCCAAGCCGAAGACCGGCACGGTGGTGCGTGCGCGCGAGCATTGGAACCTGCTCGATCCGGCGGTGCTGACCTGGCAGGCGGCATCCGACGGGTTCGCCGATACCCTGACCGAACTGTTCGAGATCCGCCGGCTGGTCGAGCCCGAAGGGGCGGCGCTCGCCGCCCGTCGCCATGACCCGGCTGCGGCGAAGGCCATGCGGGCGGCGTTCGCGGCGCTCGCGCCCCAAGCCGACGCCGGCGCCGACGCGCTCGACGTCGACATCGATTTTCATCTGACGATCCTCAAGGCGGCGGGCAATCGCTATCTGAGCTCGCTCGGCGCGGTCATCGACACCGTCATCCGCTCGACGGCGCGCCTGGCGCTCGGCCGCCCGGGAGGGCTCGGCCATTCCATGGGGCTGCACCAGGCGGTGCTCGATGCGGTGCTGGCGCGCGACGAGGCCGGTGCGCGCGCCGCCATGCATCGGCTGCTGGCCGATGCCGAGGAAGATGCCCAGCAGGTGCTGGAACGCGGCCGCTGAAGGCCGGATCCGACCGGCCATCCAAGAGCCGGCGGGTCGATCAACCGACGACAAACATGGGGAAACGGCGAGACATGTCAGAAGATGCGCGAACGAAGGAGACCGTCGGGAAGGTGACCCGACATCTGATGCCGATTCTCGGCATCATGTATCTGATCGCCTATATCGACCGCCAGAACGTCAGCTTCGCGAAGCTGCAGATGGTGGGCGACCTCGGCCTCAGCGAGACCGTCTACGGCCTGGGCGCGTCGCTGTTCTTCATCGGCTATTTCTTCTTTGAGGTGCCGAGCAACGTCATCCTCAGCAAAGTCGGCGCGCGGCTCTGGTTCGCGCGCATCATGGTGTCCTGGGGCTGCGTCACGCTGGCGCTCGCCTTCACCCAGAACGCGACGATGTTCTACATCCTGCGCTTCCTGCTGGGCGCCTGCGAAGCGGGCTTCTTTCCGGGCGTGCTCTATATCCTGACGATCTGGGTGCCGTGGGAATATCGCGGCCGGCTGGTCGGCCTGTTCATGGGCTGGAGTGCCATCGCCAACGCCATCGGCGCCCCGATCGGCGGCATGCTGCTCGATGCGGACGGCACGCTCGGCCTGCGCGGCTGGCAATGGGTGTTCCTGTTTACCGCCGCCCCGGCGATCCTGATGGGCATCCTGACCCTGTTCATCCTGCCCGACGGGCCGGACGCGGCCAAGTTCCTGACGCCGGACGACAAGGCGCGGATCAAGGCCGTGCTGCGGAGCGAAGACAGCAAGTCGACGAAGGTCGCCCACGGCAGCCTGCTGCTGGCGTTGCTCGACTACCGGGTCCTGCTGATCGCACTCTCCTATGTCGCCTTTCCGCTCGGCGCCTATGGGCTCAGCTACTGGCTGCCGACCGTGGTCAAGGGCTTCGGCGTCACCAATACGGTGAACGGCTTCCTCAACGTCATTCCGTGGATCTGTGTCGCCTGGGCGCTGTGGTGGGTCCCGCGTCATTCGGCCAAGGTCAACGAGCAGAGCTGGCACATCGCCGGTCCGGCCTTCGTCGGCGCGATCTTCCTGCTGGCGAGCGTCTTCGTCTCGAACCACGCGGTGCAGTTCGCGCTGCTGTGCGTTGCCGCTGCCGGTATCTTCTCGGCGCAGCCCGTGTTCTGGTCGCTGCCGTCGACCTTCCTCAAGGGCGCCTCGGCGGCGGCCGGCTTCGCGGTGGTCAACTCGGTCGGCAATCTCGGCGGCTTCGTCGCCCAGACCGTCGTGCCCTGGATCAAGGACCAGACCCACAGCGATATCGCCCCGATGCTGTTCCTGGCCGGGTGCCTGGCGATCGGCGGCGTGATGGTGTTTGTGGTCAAGGCCATCCTCAGCCAGAACCTGCAAGCGGTGGCGCAGGCAGCGGAGTAGGCGGCCGACCAGCCGGTTGCTCGGTAGCTCACGGCAATGTGATGGGTGGGGCGGGAAGGAATTTCCCGCCCCACTTGTCTTTTGACCGTGGCGTCCGCGCCAAACCTGTCCCATATCTGAGGTGGCTTCGGACCGAGGCTCGATCGTCCTTGAGGAGTCTATCATGCGTATGCTGGGTTTGAGTCTGCTTGCTGTGGCCGGCACGCTGGCTGCCTGCGCCGGGCCGGCCGATACATCGTCACCGGCAGCGCCGTCCGTCTATCGCACTGGCAGCCTGGTCAGGCAGCCCGATGGGCCGACGCCGACCCTGACCTATTACACGCCGGATCAATTCGCCCGGTCGCCGGATCAGACCATCGGCGGCACCATCCGTCATTCGGTGCCGACGCCGGTGCCGCCACCGCCTGAGCAGCCGGCCACGCAACCGCCCCTCCAGCAATAGCGGCTTCGGATCGCGCGTCGCCGATGTCACTGGGCAGCGTGGCGAGCGCGCGCTAAATAGGGGGCCCCCGAGAGCGATGGCCGATCATACTTGATCGGCCATCGCTCCGATTTGTTGTCTGGAGCGATTTCCTGTCAATCGGACGGGAAGCGCGCCGGAGGGAGATTCCCCGATGCTGTCGAACCAGATGCCGGGCTTGAACTTCGATTTGGGCGAGACGGCGGAGGCGATCCGGGAGAGTGTCTTGAGCTTTGCGGCGGCGGAGATCGCGCCGCGGGCGGCCGAGATCGATCGGACGAACCAGTTCCCGATGGACCTGTGGCGCAAGTTCGGCGACCTCGGCGTGCTGGGCATCACCGTGCCGGAGGAATATGGCGGCGCCGGTCTCGGCTATCTCGAGCACACGATCGCGATGGAGGAGATCAGCCGGGCCTCGGCGTCGGTGGGCCTGAGCTACGGTGCCCACTCCAATCTCTGCGTCAACCAGATCAAGCTCAACGGCACGGAGGCGCAGAAGCGCAAGTACCTGCCGAAGCTGGTGTCGGGCGAGCATGTCGGCGCGCTCGCCATGTCGGAGCCGGGGGCGGGCTCGGACGTGGTGTCGATGAAGCTGCGCGCGGACAAGCGCGGCGACCGCTATGTGCTGAACGGCACCAAGATGTGGATCACCAACGGCCCGGACGCG